>ERZ831634.1423-NODE-1423-length-24909-cov-6.318943_pt1 | contig 24909 bp, 36 predicted proteins | sample MGYA00519953_ERZ831634 | MGnify/ENA primary metagenome ERZ831634 (study PRJEB31850, sample SAMEA3708718) | human gut metagenome | biome: human gut; feature: human-associated habitat; material: faeces | place: China | collected 2014 ... | reverse complement strand
CCGGCGCGCACGATGCGTATCACCGGGGCGACAAAGTCAGCTATCGCGGCAAGCATTACATTTGCACGGCTGACGCAAACGTCTACGCACCGGACGTGCACGGATGGGAGGAGGCGAGCGAATGAACTTTGTGCAATGCAACGCGACAAATTACCGCGCAGGGCGAACGCGGCCGGTGCAGTACATCGTGATGCACTATACGGCCAACAACGGCGACACGGCACAAAATAACTGCGATTACTATCATCGCGTGGGCGGCCTACAGGCCAGCGCGCACTATTTTTGCGACGAGCACGGCGTGATGCAATCCGTGAGCGAGGGCGACACAGCATGGCACTGCGGTGCGCGGGCGTACTGGCATCCCGAGTGTCGCAATGCCAACAGCATCGGCATTGAGATGTGCAGCCGCAAGCGCGCCGACGGCAGCTACTACATCAAGCCGGAGACCGTGGTCAACGCCGCGGCCTTGGCAAAAGACATTATGCAGCGCTATGGCATCGACACGGATCACGTGCTGCGGCACTACGACGTGACGGGCAAGCACTGCCCCATGCCGTGGGTGGATGACCCGGCGCAGTGGGACGCATTTAAGGCTTCGCTTGCGCCGGAAGAAAATACAGTCGAGGAGGATGAAGACATGGCAACCAGATACAACAGCGTCAACGAACTGCCCGAGTGGGCACAGGAAGAAACGCAGAAGCTGATTGATCGCGGCGCGCTGCTGGGCGATGAGCACGGCAAGCTGGATTTGTCGCTGGACATGCTGCGCACGATGATCGTGTGCCAGCGCATGGTCGATGAAAAGTAAAGGAGGAATACATATGAAAATTAACTGGAAACTCAGACTGCAGAACAAGGCAACGCTGACCGCGCTCGTCATGGCGCTGGTAGCGCTGGTGTATCAGGTGCTCGGCGTGTGCGGCATCGTGCCGCGTGTGGCGCAGGATCAGGTGACGACGATCATCAGCATGGTCATCAACATCCTGTGTCTGCTCGGCATCGTGGTCGACCCGACGACCGCGGGTGTCGGCGACAGCGCACGCGCACTGAGCTATGAAAAGCCGAGGAAAGAGGGCTGAGGATGGCAGCATCGCTTGCGGACATCATCTCGGCGGCGGCGTTTGTGCTGACGCTGATCGGCGCGTGCTGGCGCATGAGCACTATCATCCAGCGGAACACGGACGCGGTCGTGGCGCTGACGGCGCGCATTGACCGCATGGACGCCGGGAACGCCAAGGAGCACAACGAGATGTGGGACAAGATCGAGCGCAGCGAGGACACGATCAACGACCACGAGGCGCGGCTGCAGCTGCTGGAACACAAATAAGAATCGACACGGGGGACGCTGCCGGGCGCGGCGGTGTCCCCTCTTCCCTATCAAGTGATGAGGTGACACGATGGCATACAATGACGCAATCATAAACAACGCCGACAAGCAGAAAATCGCCGCGCTCGGTGAGCAGTGGCAAGCCGCGCAGAAGGCCGGAAATCAGGGCGGCATGAACGAGGCGCACGAGCAGGCGGAGCTTATCCGCAAGAAGTACGGCTACAGCGGCGGCGCGGACGGTAGCGGCTTTAAGATCGTCGGGAACAACACCGTCCTGCCGGAAGCAAAAGATCAGAGCGAGAGCATCAACAAGATCTACGACGCGCAGCAGAAGGCGAAGACCGACGCGCTGAAAGCGGCCTATGACCAGAACATGGCGGACTATGACGCACAGGCAGCGAAGATCCCGCAGACATACAACGAGGCGCGGCGGCAGGTATCGACGCAGGCGGACATTTCCCGCGCAAACCTGAACGAACAGATGGCAGGCAGCGGCATCAATGTCGGTGCTGGCAGCCAGCTCGCGCTCTCACAGCAGAACAGCAGGAACGCAGCCATGGGTAAAGTGTCGTCCGCAGAGGCAGACGCGCTGTCCGATCTGGAGGCGCAGCGGCAGAAGGTAAAGACGGCGTATCAGAACGCAGTCGCACAGGCGATCAGCGAGAACGACGCGGCACGCGCGAAGGCGCTCTATACCGAGGCGCAGCGTGTGGATAACTCCATCGTCAACACAGCGGTCAAGCAGCTTAGCGTGGACACGACGCTTGCGGAAAACGATCGCAGCCGCCTCGAACAGCAGGCCGCGACGCTCGCCAAGTACGGCGATTTCAGCGGTTATGCGGCGCTCGGCTATTCGCAGGATCAGATCGACGCGATGCAGAAAGTGTGGGGCGCGCAGAACCCGAAGCTCTACTACGAGCGCACAGGCACATACCCGGCGAGCTACACGGCATCAAACCGCACTCCGGGCGGCGGCGGTGGCGGTGGTGGCGGTTCAGACGATAATACGATCACGCCGGTCAGGGATAAAACGGACAGCGGCCGTGTCACTCACAACGACATTGACTTCACGGATGCAAATGCTGTCGCGGACGCCGCGACCGTTTACGAGCGGGTGAAGGAAATGATCTCGCAGGGCACACCGGTTTCGGAAGTGAACCAGTACATCCAGAGCGCGTCCGACAACGGTCTGATTTCCGACGACAGCCGCAGACGGATGAAATACATGAACAACTCCAGAAAGTGAGGAAATCAGATGGCGTTCAAAAAAGCGACAGTCTCGATTGACGACTGGCTCAAAAGCACTGGCGCGACCGAACGGCCGAGAGCACAGCAGGATGCCGCTGACGCGCAGAAACCTGTCACCAAACCGATCTCTGAACCTGTGCCGCAGAAGAAGAAAGAGAACATCAGCTTTTGGGAGAAGCTGCTGAACGCTTTCGGCGACGCCGGGTACAGCGGCGACACGAGCGCGCCGCTGGGCATGATGAACCAGGCGATCAGCGACGACTACCGCAGCAGCGGGATGCAGGAGAGCAAGACGGCGCAAGCGGGCGGCGACATCGTGAAATCCGCTGCAAAGGGCGCGGAAAGCGCCTATGAAAGCGCCGTCGGAGCGATGATGAGCAAGCGCAGCGGCACACAGATCATGGGCGTGACGGTCGCGGACGATGCCGTATCGGAAGCGGACAAGGCCACGGCGGAAGCTGCCCGGCAGCGCAACCAAGCGAACATGTACGCAAAAGCAGAGGCGGCAGACACGGCGGCGTGGGAGGCGCGCGAAGCGGCGAAAGACAATCTAGGCGGCAGCGCCGCAGCGGGCGCGCTGGTGGACATCGCCTCCGGCGGGCTGCAACTCGGCGCGGACATGGCGGTCAACGCGCTGATTCCAGGCGCGGGCCTTGCCAGCATGGGCGTGCGGGCTTTCGGCAACGGCGCACGTGAGGCGATGATGGACGGCGCAAGCGGCGGAGAGCAGGTAATCTACGGCGCGGCGCAGGCGGCCGTGCAGATCGCAACGGAGAAAATGTTCGACGTCGGCAAGCTGTTCGGCGGCGGCGCTGCGGACGACGTGGCAGAAAAGCTGATACAAAAGCTTGCAAAGACGGACACGGGGCGCAGCATCGTGCGCGCGCTGACCAACGCCGTCGGCGAGGGCGCCGAGGAAGCTGTGAGCGACCTGCTGACACCGGCGATCCGTGCGATCTACGACAGCGGCAAATCCGCCGCGAGCAGCTACACGACCGCCGAGGGGCGCAAGGAGCTGCTGGCGCAGTCCGCCTATGACGCCATGATTGGCGCGGCGCTGTCCACATTCGGCACGGCGGCCGGTATCGTAAAGGGTGTTGACGCGCAGAAAAATGCAGCTCTGCGCGCCGGAGAACCGGCCGCAAACGCGACCGCAAGCGTGAACACGGAAGCGAGCGCGAAACCGGCAGAGGCGGAAACGATCGCGGCAGAAGCACAGGCAGAGGCCGCGCCGGCAGAAGACAGTCAGGCAACTGTGCGCGCGCTGTTGAAAACGGGCGTTATCTCGAACAGCGAGGCGAACCGCGTGCTCGCTGACGCTGGGCTTCGCACGGAGTTTGAGCACCAGACCGGCGAAACGCTGACCGGAACGAAGGCCGACCAGCGCGCGCAGATCAAGCGTGTGGCGCTGACGCAGAACATCACTGGGGAGACCACAAAGAACGACGAACGGGCAAAGAGCACAGCAGTCGACACCGGCCCGGAGCAGCACACGCCGGAACAGCAGGCAAGCATTCAGGAATACCAGAACAGTGTGGACAACCGCGTGCTCGCATTTATCCACAAGTGGAACGGCCTGAAGAACGCGGACTACAAGAAGAAAGCCCGCGTGCGGCTGGACACAGTGTCGGAGCGCGCTGTCAGTGACCTGAAAAGCACGGTTGGCATCGACGCCACGGGGTACAGGCACTCCATCGACGGCAACGCCCTGCAGCATATTGAAAAACGCCACGGAAAGAACGGCGAGGCCGATCACTCCATGGCGAATGAAAACGATATTGCGCGCATCAGCTACGTGCTGGACAACTACGACGAGGTGCGGCCGGTTCTCGATAAGAATGGGGAGCAAAAACACAGCGCCGTATTTTGCAATGCGGACGGAAGCCCTGCCCCAATTGTCCTGTACTCAAAGAGAATCGACGGGACATACTACGCAGCGGAAGCCATTCCGGACGCCGCCGCGCACGAGCTGCGCGTTGTGTCCGCATATCTCGCAAAAAATAAAAACGGAAACGAAGGCGGAATGCTGAACATACCGCAAAGCGGCCCGCAGCTTACACCCGAAGTGCCCCCCCGCAGCAACGTTTCCGTTGAGAACAGTATACCCGCTGCGGATGAAAATGTCAATACCAAAATTCGGGAAATGCTTCCAGAAGGACAGGGCGCAAAATCTGCGGAGTTTGGCTATGACGAAGCGCGGACACAGACGCGCTCGACCGACGGTGTGCTCACCGACGACGAGCGTTCGATGGAAGGGCTGAGGCCGGAAGACCGGACGCACAAAGTCAACCATGACGAAGAGGTAAACGCGAAGGCACAGGAGCGCTTTGAATCGGACTACGAGGGCGAAAAGGCAGACCTGTTCGGTGAAAAGCAGGACTGGGACGATACCGACACGGTGCTTGCACACAAGATCATCGTCAAAGAAGTGGCCAAGGCGCGCGAGAGCGGCAGCAAAGATGCCTATGCCGAAGTGGCAAAGCTCATGAAAGAGTGGGATGCGCACGGCACAGAAGCCGGTCAGGCGCTGCGGCAGCGGCGGCAGCTCGCGTCTGACCCGGCGCTAATGGAAGCGGACGCGATCCAACTGCTGAACGACAGCGCGCGCACGCGCAAAATGTCGGACGAGCAGCGCAAGAAGATTCTCGACAGCGTGAGCCAGAACGCGGAGAAGCTGCGCAGCATCGAAAAAGGCGACGTGGACGGCGTGGTTGACCTCATCAAAGACATGAGCACGGAGCGGCGCACAAACGGACTGTGGTCGAACAAGATGGGCAGGACAATGGAAAAGGCGCTTGAGCAGGCAAAGAAACTGCCGGGCGGCGAAGCGTTTCTGCGTGACGTTGCCGCAAGCCAGGTGCGCGGCATTGCGTATGACTACGCGAAACCGTCCACGCTCGAACAGATCAAAGCCTATCGTTATCTGTCCATGCTCTCGAAACCAGCGACGCCTGGCAGAAACCTCGCCGGCAATATGGTGTATGATCCGGTAGAGGCCGTGTCAAACAACATCGGCGTCGGGCTGGACATGCTGCTGTCGAAATACACCGGCACACGCTCCGTAGCTGCGGATAAGAGCTATTTCTCCAAGGCGAAACGAAAAGGCATGGGCGAGGCAGCGCTCAAGTCGTACATTGAAACCGGCCTTGACGCAAGCGTTTCCAACGCACAGGGCAAATACGAAACCGGCGGCAGCAGGTCGTTCAAGATGGTCGGGAACTTTCTGGAACGGTTTCTCTCCACGTGGGAGAAATACAGCAACTATGCCATGGTCACGACTGACCAGATGCAAAAAGGCGGTATTCAGGCGGAAGCGCAGCGCGGAATTGACGCGCTGGAAGCTAAGGGCAAGGTGGCAAAAGGCGCGCTTGACGGCCGCGCGGAGGAAACCGCAAGAGAACGCACGTTCCAGAACGAAGGCAAGCTCGCGCAGGCGACGAGCGCCGTGCGGAGAGCGCTGAACGTATTTAGCATTAAGGACAAGCGCGGCGGCAGCTTCGGAGTGGGCGATCTCATCCTGCCGTTCACAAACGTGCCCGGCAACATTGCGAGCGCAGCGATTCAATACTCCCCTGCCGGGTTTATTAACGCCGGTGCGGAGGTCGTCAAAGTCTTAAACAAGGCAAAGGCCGGAACGCTGACCGCATCCGAACAGGCGAAGGCTGTGACGGATTTCGGCCGCGCGTTCAACGGCACGATGGGCATCGCATTTTTTGCCGTGCTTGCCGGGGCCGGTATCATGAACGTCGCCGGAGACGACGACAAGGACAAGGAAGCGCTCGAAAAGTCCGAGGGCGTGAGCGGCACGCAGCTTAACCTTAGTGCACTCAACCGGTGGATTGCCGGAGAAAGCACGGAGTGGCGCGACGGGGACGACCTGGTATCTATCGGCTTCCTCGACCCGATCAACGCGCAGATGACCTATGGCGCACTGCTGGCAGACTGCTACAAGGACGAGGGCCTGACGTTTGCAAACGTTGCGGGCGGCAATCTGGAATCTGCTTTTCAGAGCGTGATGGATCTGCCCGCTATGTCGCAGTTTCAGGAGATCGAGAACAGCCTCAAGTACTCCAAAGCGGACACCACGGGCGGCAAGCTTGCGGACGCGACGTTCCGCTATGGCGCGTCTCAGGCAACCAGCTTTGTGCCAAACGTCGTGTCCGGCGTGGCGCAGGGGGTTGACGGGACGGTGCGCGACACCTACAACGGCGACACCGTGTGGGAAAACAGTCTGAACGCGATGAAGAGCAAGATTCCGGGGCTTCGGGAAACGCTTCCGGCTGCGCTGGACAACTGGGGGCAGGAGAAGAAATACACCGGCACGGCAGCAGAAAACTTCCTGAACGCGACACTGAATCCCGGCAGCGTGACGAAGTACCGGACGAGCGCCGTGAACCAAGAGCTGTACCGGCTTGGCGAGAACATCGACATAAAATATCCGGAGAAGAAAGCGCCAAACAGTGGAAACAGAGACGGCGAAAAAGTGTCGCTGGATCAGGACGAGAGGCGGCAGTACCAGATGGCATATGGCCAGACGGCCTATGACAACATTCAGAAAGTCATTCGGAGTTCGGTATACAAGCAGTCGAGCGACGCGGAGAAAGCGGCAGCGATTCAAAACCTTCTGGAAGTCGCAACGGCGGCAGGCAAGAAGAAAGCGAAGCTCGACGGCGGCGACACCCCGGCGTGGACGACGAAGAGCAGCGGCAGCGTGGCAGACAACGCCGTATACCGCGCCAAGCTCGGCACCGCAAAAGACACACTGCCGGACGATGCGCGAGACCGCAACGGCGATGTGATGCAGGCAATCATCAAGACGGTCGTCGGCAAACGCGGCGGCAGTGACCAGCTCGCGCTCAACGTCATGGCGCAGAAGCTAACGGAAAACACGCAGGCAAAGGTGGAGACCGCCTACGAGGGCGGGTACGAGCTGAAACAGATCGTGGACTTCTATCAGGCAAAGTACGCGAAGAAACCGGGAACCAGCCAGCGGAAGTACAAGAAAGCAGATCTGTATGCGTGGGCGATGCAAAACGGCTACACCGCGAAGCAATTCAATCAGCTCTGGAAGCTCTTCTCGTGACAAACACACAACAAGAAAGCAGCACGCATATCCTGCGTGCTGCTTTGCTTTATGTGCTTTCGCTTTCGTACTGCTGGATCATGTCGATCGCTGCGCGCAAGTCCGGCGCTTCCCGGATGGCACAGCCGGTTTTGACGAGGTATGCTCCATCAGCGCTGCGCGTCATGCGGACAATCCTGTTCGCTGGAAATGCCGTTTTTTCGCGTTCTGCGTTTCCTACGCTTCCCGCGCTAACTTTTACGCCTTTCGATGCGTGCTCGCTCTCCGTTGAGATTTCCCCGGCACAAGCGGCATACCCGGCGAGGTCAATGAAGTTATCCGCTTTATCGCCTCCGGTTGCGATGCGGCCGAGCTTGAACAGCGCCATCATCGCGCCAACGTCTGCGGGGTTGAGCTGCGATTTCGTTCCGTGCCCGAACAGATACACGTTCCAGAGGGCGGCGATAATGCGGAAATTGTCCTCCGGCTCACCGTACTGCTGATTTCGGTCGGTGCAGACGCAGCGCTCTGCGGCTTTCAGAATTTCGGAACGGGTCAAAACGCGCCACCATCCTTTGCAGCGCCCGCCTTGAGCGCTTGCAGATTCGCGAGCACGCCGTCGTAGTCATCCGGGTACATTGCCCGAAGCACGGTACAAATCTCGTCATCGTCAAAGGCGAGCTTTTTGCCGCTGTAGTTCAGCCGGGCGGCGTTGAAGATCGCTTCCGTCAGGATGCTGAGGCGGATATCGTTGCGCGCGCCGTTGTGCACGGCTTCCATCAGTTCGTTTTCGTTCATTGTTATCTTTTCCTTTCTTGTGTTCCATAGAGTTCAAATGCTTCCCACTTATTTGCTATGCGCTTCATGTGCGCGCTGGCTGCCTGAATCGTAATTCCAAATGTGTCTCCAATTTCTTTGAGCGTGTCGCCGCCAATGCGCATACGAACGAGTTCACGATCGCGCGCAGGAAGTGACCGCAGAAAGCGTTCTACATCCGCGCCGGTTTCGTCCAGAGACAGGCACGGCCTGTCTTGTAGCGGCACGACGCCGCACATTTTCGCGTTACATTCTTTGCTCGGGTCAACCGCGTCAACGTCATCCATGTGCAGTACCTGTTTCCCTGAACGCTTCTTTCGTTTCGCGTAGCGCTGATTGTGGCCGACCGCGTTGCGCATGTGGTACATTGCGTACGTGGAGAATTTCCCTCGCGCCGGATCGTATGTAGCCGCGGCGCGGATCAGCCCTTCGGCGGCAACGCCGTACAATTCCTGTGGATCGCTTCTGGATGCGTATTTCTTCAAGAAAAACCAGATCAATTTCTCGTTATCCGCCGCGAGCTGCTGCTGTTCCGGCGTAAGCGGCGCGAGCGGTTTTCTGCGCATTGCTTCATCCTCCTATGATGTCGATCTCGTACTCGTCTCGCAGCACGCGGATCAGGTCGGTCGCGGAGACATATCCGTCCCGCACGCTCTCCGACAGTGCCTCCACTTCGCGCCAGATGCGCTGCAGCTGCTCGGCCTCCATGCCCTCCTTGTCCAGAAGCGCGGTAAAAAAGATCGCCAGTGTCACGCGGCAGGCATCCGCCGTCGCCGTGTCCTTTGCGCGCTGCACGTCTGCCTGTGTCGCCGGCCTCCGGCGTGGGTTAATCCGCTTTGGCATCGCTACCACCGTCCATTCTCGCGCCGCAGTTGCAGTACGGCGCGTACTCGTTTATGTCTATTGCCAGTGACAACCGTATCGTCCGGCCGCAAACGCTGCAACGGTATGTCCTGCGGGCATCGTATTTCCTGAGCGCACGCCACCGCCCATGCACCACAGGCGCAACGTCTGCGGCGGGGATTTTGCTGATTTCTTCTTTAAACAACTTCACAATTCCTACTATTGCGCAATGTACCTCCCACGGATAAGGTTCATAGTATCCTTGCCGCATGGGAACATCTCCGAATATGTCCATTGCTGCTTCACGCTCGATGTATTCAGTCATTGCCTAAAATCCCCTCCCATGCTTCTACATAACCAGTCTTTTCGTAGTCGATTTTCAGACGCTTTTCGCGGATCATGGCATTCAGCGACCTGACACACGGACGTCCATACGAATTATCATCGCAATAGTCACACATACTGCCGAATCCACAGCACCCAAAAGAGTCACCACCATCTGCACTGTGCCGGTCGCTCCATCTCTGGAAACCATTTTCCCACTTTCGTTTAGCTTTACCTGTGTTATTACTTGATTGTTTCTCAGATGTGTCAAACAACTGCATTTGGTCAGCCATCGCTTTTCCCTTCTTCCGGCAGCACCACCAGCCGCCCCTCCTTGTCGGCCTCGGCCAGCTCGCGTAGCCTCTCCGCCGCGACGCCAAACGCCGAGACCAGTTGCGACTTTGCCATCAGTTTCGCCCCTACAACAGCGTCGTTGACTTCCTCCGGCGTCAGCCCCGTGTCCTCGTAAGCTTTGAGCTTCTCCCACACCTTGCGTTGCGTGCAGCTACCACCGTGCGGGCACGGCAGCTCCCGGCACTGCGAGATGTCGCAAAAATTGCCGTCAAATGTCAGCCTCTCCATCGCTCACACCCCCCACATTCCGGCCACAGTTTCGGCTTGAAAATTACAAGCATGCTTGGGAAAGGCGCGTTGTTCTTACTTTCGCCGAACTTTAGCCGCGATTTTATGAACTCGATCTCAACGTTTGGCTTGCGGTAGCAGTAGTTGTGAAACCATTTTGTGTCTGTCCGTGCAGGCAGCAGCATGACGATCAAGTTGTTGTTCTTCGCATTTTCTTCGCTGGCTTTTTGTACCCAGCTGCCAATCGTGCGGCCATACGGCGGGTTGCACCACACATTGCCGACCCACGGTTGTCGTAGCCCGTCCTGCTCGCGGGTATAGAATGTCTCACATTTGTGATTCTGTGCAGTCGCCGCCGCATCTAAGTCGAAGTGGAAAACGGAATTCAGTTCATCGAAGAAGCCCTGCGGCGTTGCCCATTCGTCTGTTGCGGATGAAAATAACACGTTGCGGTTCATCCTATCACACCCCCGCGTCCTGCATCGCCTGACGCAAAAAGATAAGCTGCTGCCGCAGGTCGTCGATGGTGCGCTCCTGCCGTGCCATTTCGGCGGAAAACGCCAGCGCCTTGCGCCGTTCGTTGCAGCACAGCGTCTCGGCCTTCTCGCGCTGTTCGTGTTCCTGCGCGGCGTAATCAATCAGCTTCTGCACCGCGTAGTGCGCGGACGGTGAGAAATTCAGATTACCGCGATCGTGCGCCAGCAGGTCACGCACTTGCTCACAAATTTTGTTCATGCGTCTCGTCCCTCCCTGCGCTCATAAAACAGCGCATTGTACTGGTCGTATCTGTCTTGAATCGTGCTTTCGGCCGGGCAAAAGCGCTCCCAGAACCCGCAGGGCAACAACTCCGGGCAGCCACCGCGATACACACAGTTTGGCACCAACACGTCGCTCAGCTCCGGTTCGGTCTCGTGCAGCGCCGCCTTGAAGTCCTCGGCATACTGCCGGGTTTCCGGTGACGCCCGATAGCATAGGCGCTTGCGCCATGTGTCGATGAGGTTCTGCGCGTTGGCTTCTCCGGTGAACGTGACCGGCGTCTCCTGCGGCAGCTTCCCGCGCGGAATGCCGGTGCGGTCGCTCCTCTGCGTGCGGATAAAGCACTCCCACTTATGCCGCGACCAGTGCGTGGCAACCCAGCTCAGAATGTCACGCCAGCGCCAGCGCACACGGAGGTCACGGATCGGGCTGTGCTCCGCGATAAGGATATTGCGCTTGAATTGCTCGCTCGGCTCGTGACCAAGGCTCTCCTTGCCTACGGTCGCGCGGCAGTCGTCTACTACCTCGCGCCAACTCCCCTTGACGCCAAGCAGCTCTGTCTTATCGTGCATTGTCACCCTCCTTTTCCGCCCGGTCGAGGGCGGTCGTTGCAACGGCATACGCGCTCCACTGATCGGCGCGGAAGCCGTGGAAAAAGTCCGGATTTGCTTTTGTGCCCTTACCGCTGCGGAAGTCGTGCGACGCGAAGCGGTCAATCAGCGCGTGGCGGATGGTGGTATCGTTCGCGCGGGGGCTGCCGCAGATATTGAGCTTCTCTTCCTTGCGCGTGACGATGTGGTACGGTACGCCGCGGTCGTCGAGCAACTGCTTGAAGCGCCCGACCCACTCGCAGGTCTCAAACACGTCACGCCCGACCGCCATGCCGTAAGATTCGATGATCTCGATCGCGGCGACGGTGAACGTGCCGCCGGACACAATGCCGGAGACGAGCGTGTTCTCGTCCTTTCCCCCCTGCACCGGTGCGCGGGTGATCGTATCGACGATACACCAGCCGGTTTCCCGGTTGCCGGGGTCAAGGGCTAACATGGTCGGCATCCCGCGCGCCCCCCTTCATTGCGGCGAGCATTCGCTCTACTTTGTCCAGGTCGTCCTTACCGGAGACCGGCACGCGCTTCTCGTTCTCTGACTTCACGCCGTCTTTTACAAGCCACTGCCGGATGACAGCGTAGTGGGATTTGTACCGCGCACCTTTGCTGGTGATGTACAGGGACAGGCGCTCGACATATATTTTGTAGTCGTGCGGGTAATCTCGCTGGAGCTTTGCCAGCTCGTCATCCGTGAGCATGACGTTGTGCATTTCCCCGTAGGGCTTCTTTTCCGTAGGCTTTGCGGCGGCTTTTTGCGCCGGGCGCGCGGCTGGCTTTTCCACTCTGGCCGGTTCTGCGGCAGGCGGCGTCTGCGGGCGCTCGGAGTAAGCCTTGTTTTCCTCCAGGCAGAGTGTTGCAAACTCTGCCTGATAGTTCGTCGGATGGTATCGATCACTTTTGAGCGTGTTGTGCATGCGCCAGTGCCGGATGACAATGACACCGGAGTCAAAGGCGATGATAAAGCGCTTTGCAAGGAGCAGCTTCAGATCGTCAGCCGCCGCGCCGACATAGTCCGTGATGCGCTTTGGATTGTTGATAAACCCGTCGTCATCCGCGCGCATATTCAAGTGGAAATACAGCGCCTGCGCGGAGAGCGGCATCTCCAGAAACGCATCACTGTCGATGAGCGAGCGCGCAAACATTCGCTTTTCTGCCATGGCGCGCCCCGGTTAGAACGGCAGGTCGGATTCGTCGTCCGGCAGTTCCTCAAGCTTTGGCTCATTCGTGAAGTCGTCCGCGACAACTCCGACGCCGCGCACGACGCCGGGATAGGCGGCAGCGAGCTGCTCCACGCTGGCAGAAGAGACCGGGACGGACGCTTTGACAAAGGCGTCTGCACGCAGGCGCTCCTCGCTGCGCTCCTCCCCGTCGCGGGTAGTATAGCTGCGCGTGGAGAGCTGGCCGCAGATGATGACGGCATCACCCTTTTTGAGCTGCGCGGCATTCATGGCGGCCTCATACCATACCTCGCAGTTGATCCACTCGGTGGTTTTGCTGCCGTCCGGCTGCACAGTGTCGCGGGCGGGAATGCTAAACTTCGTCAGGGGCGTGTTTTTTGCGCCCACGTTGGAAAACTCTGCGTCACGGGAGAGCTTGCCAGATACGATGCAGTCGCCGGTTCTTGTGCGAATAATCATGGTTATTTACTTCCTTTCTTTGCGGTGGTGCTGCCGATGTGGACAAACACGCGCTTGTTCATGGTCGTGTTGCGGATGGAGAGATTCAGGATTTCGTGACGGTCGGAGCCGTCGTCGTTTTTCGCGTACTCGATTTTCTCGACCGCGAATTTGTCATAGCACTTGCGGCCGTTGGCAGTGTAGTTCCCTGCCGGGATCCATATAAACGGTGCAGTGTACAGCTCGCGGCCGATACCCCAGTTAACGCACGCGCGCTTGAAGCTGTCGGACGCGAGACCCTTTTCCGCCTCCGTATTGGATTCCGTGCCGGTGTCCTCTTTGCTGATCCACTGCCCTTTTTCGCTATCCCAGATGGAGACGACGCAGTTGGCGTTATCGCGCCGGTGCTCTCGCTGCCAGTTCATCGCGCCGACCGTCTCGTCAAGAATGGTCATGTCGCAGCGCGCGTCTTTGTAGAGCAGGAGGACAAGGCCGTTATCCTTGACCTGCTGCACGCGGCACTCGATTTCGTCCGCGCGCAGGCAACGGAATTTGTTCATGGTGTTTCGCCTCCTTCCGGCTCAAACTCCAGCGGGCAGTTGTACCCGATGGTGCGTGTGTCGAGCAGATACTCGCCGGTGAGGCGGCACTGCTTGCGGCTGTATGTCTCCAGGCACGGGCAGTAATCACAGGCAATGTGTTCGTCGGCAAAGTAGATGCGCGCCCGGGCGAGGATATAGCGCAGGGTTGCGCGGCCAGTCGTCATGGTGCTGCCCTCCGTTTTCTTGGGCGGCTATGGCTGTGCTTCTGCCGCAGGACGGCGCGGCCGCGCTCGCTCTCGCGCCACTGCGCGAATGTAATGCGCTTATTGCAGCCGGGGCCGGGCAAGCATCCCCGCCGATGGCCGGTGTCGAGGATGTACAGGCACGCCCTTGCGCCGGGTTCGCCCCCGCTATTGCTGCAGCCGGAGAGCACCTGATAGTGCGCGCAGCCGCGGCAATAGCGGCTTTGCGGGATGCCGCCGCGAGTGTAGGTGTCACTTACAATGTCCATGCGTCTATCTCCTTCACGCATTCCGGGCAGCCGACGATGTTACCCCATCGGTCACGCAGCAGTTTGTCCGTCTCCGCATCGCACACCGGGCAGCGCGGGCAGGTGTAGGCCGGGGGCTCAACCGGCGGTTCGATCGTCAGTTTCGACATTCCGCACCCCCATACTCCGGCCACACTGCGCGGATCTTATCTTCGTTCGCGGTTGTGATTCCGTTCGCCCAGCAGTTTGCAGTTGATACAGACACGCCAAGCATTTTTGCCGCTGCCGTCTGCGTGATACCGTTTTCCCGCAAAAACGCGCCGAAAGCGGTGTCACGCGATTTTTTGCGCCGTCTGTCGCTGTAGTACGCAGACAGCTTTTCGTAGTTCGCCGCGCGGTATTTGCGCATATATGCGTTATGCACACGGCGCTGTTCTTCTGTCATCACGCCACCCCCAGCGCCGTGAAAATCACGTGAAACAGCCAGCCCATCAGGCAGCCGCCCACCAAAAAGCTGGCGCACACGATGCCATCTTCCACGCCCCAGATGATGTAGCGGCGTACCCGCGCCTTTGTTTTCGGGTTACCAAATACTTTCACGCCTGCGCACCTTCTTCCGCTTCCACAATTTCCCCATCGTCGTCGATCGTGTACCAAGTGTTAGCCTTGATCGTTTTCCCATCCACAACGGCGGAATTCCAGCACAGCAGATCGTAGTTATCATCGCGTTCGCGCGCCAGCACCAGCACTGCGCCGATACCGCCCTTTGCCATCGGGTGGGAACAACGCGCGCTTGCGATGCCGTTTTCGCCTACGGACGCCCTGCCGCGCGATGTAGCTGCGCCGAGGTATCCGGCGGTAGCTGCGCCACAGTCTCCGGCGGTAGCTGCGCCACGGTTTCCGGCGGTAGCTGCGCCACGGTTTCCGGCGGTAGCTGCGCCACAGTCTCCGGCGGTAGCTGCGCCGAGGTATCCGGCGGTAGCTGCGCCGAGGTATCCGGCGGTAGCTGCGCCACAGTTTCCGGCGGTAGCGCGTTCCGGGTCTGTGTGTTCCGTCGTTGTGTGCGCTTTAACATACTCGATGTGCGCCTTGACAAGGCCGGGGATGCCGATTTCGGCATCGACGCGCATTTTGCGGGATGCGACTTTGCTGTTGTCGCCGTCTCGCGCAAGGTCGCCGCTCTGTGTCACGCGGAAGTACCGGCTGCCGTCGCCCGGCGCGTAGTAGTTCAGCACATCCAGCGGGCGCTCGCAGGCGTGCAGGCCGTTGCCGCAGCATTCGATTTCGCCGTCCACGGTAAATTCTTCGCCGACCGCGTACTGCATCCCGCGGCACTGCATATTTTTGTCCATGCCTTTGTAGGAAATGATCTTATCTTCCATGTTGTTTCCCCTTTCTCGTCGTTTACTGATACCTGATTGCCGCGCGGAGGTCGGCGATCGGAATGTCAAGCCTTTGCCCGAGCGCAAGCAGGTCGCCGACCGGCATGCGGTCGATGTCCCGCAGGCGCTTCGCCGCCGTCTCGCGGCAGCAGCCGAGCAGATCCTCCGGCTTCGTGCCGTGCAGCCGGAGCCGCCCATAAAGCAGCGCCTGCAGTTGATCGTAGCGGTTGGCGCGTTTTCTCAATTTCGGCATGCGTCACGCCTCCTCTGAGCTACACAGCATCTCGTCGAGGTTGTCCATCGTCACGCCGAGGGCAGCAAGCTCACGGCCTTTCTTCTGGTAATAGCGGAGCTGATACAGATACTGCTTGCGGCGGGTACGCGCATACTCGTAGCGCTTGGCGAGCCGGACATACTCGTCCGTTCTCAGATGCGCGATCTCCGCCTCAATGGCGGCGTCCGCTTCGTTTGTTGCGACGGTGCGTTCTTTCTCCATGAGGATTCTCCTTTGTCAAAATCGTTTCTTGGGATATGCGCCGCGGCGCTCGCGCCCGTGCGCAACCCCCTAGCCTTAACTTAATCTCTTCTTGCCTTTTCTTAACCTTTACTTAACCTCTTCTACTCTATACTGTGGTTCCATTCTGGTTCCAGATTGGTTCCATTCTGGTTCCACGAGCGAGCAGACGGGCATTCCGGCAAGGGCAAGAAGGGCGGAGACGGCAAATAAAGCCGTCTCACGCTCCTTTGCGCTCCAGCGCCATCGCCAAGCCTTCCGCAAAGGCACAGAGCTGCGCTTTCTGCATGTCATCCATGCTCTGCATCATGCGGCCGAGGCGCTCCAGCGTTTTTTGTTCGTTCTTCGTCAGCATTGGATCACCTCCTTTCTGTTGCGAGATTCGTCATTTTGTGGTAATGTTGTGGTGAAAATCGCGTGAAGGAGGTGAGCAAATGAACCAGCCATACACGCGCGTTTCCTGCCCGCGGGATCTCGGCAGAAAACATATGTTTTTCTTCAATGTCAGCGAGGACGGCACGCCAATGCCGAACTACTGCGACGATGCAGACGGTTCCGACGTCTGCCACCGCTGCGCCGTCACGGCGCTGAAACAGTTGATTGCGGAAACGGAGGAGCGGCTCAACGACCCGCTTTGTCGATGATGTACGGCACACCAGCGCGCTCGCACACGCGCTCGAACGCGAGCAGCGTCTTCTTCGGGGCATTTGCCGCGGAAAGATAGCCCCAGACTTCTGTCGCGTCCTTTACCGCCTCGCCCGCCTCTGCCATCGGCAGCGGGTGCGGCGGCTGCGCGCACGGCGCATTTTGCAGCGCCCGGCGCACATCGCCGGGAATCTTCATGATCTCCGTTTCGTTCACCTCCCTTGCGTTGCTCCGCGCCGTCGGACACGGGTGGTTGTGTTTTCTGTACAAATCTGTTGTATTGTGGTATTGTTTGTGCGGTGGTGATAAATTTGAAAAAGCGGTTTCTTGCGTTTGTGTTTGCGTTTGTGCTCCTGCTCTCTCCTGCTGTGCTGGCACACAGCGGGAAGACGGACGCAAACGGCGGGCACTACGACCGGTCAACCGGGGAATACCACTACCACCACGGTTATCCGGCACACCAGCACTACGACATGGACGGCGACGGTGTTGTTGACTGCCCGTACAACTTTGACGACCAGACCGGCCGCAACAGCGGCAGAAGCTCCAGCGGGTCAAAGAAATCAAGCGGCCAGAGCACATATGTGACACCAACGCCGACACCGAAGAAAAAGGGCATCGCCGTTCCGCCTATGCTTATACTTGGCATCTGCGCGATCCCTATCGGCGCGACGGTGCTCATCGTGATATGTGCGCCGATTTATGCACTCGTTGACCGGGCCGTGAAAAAGCGGCAGGAGAAAAAGGAAAAGGCGGAATGCACCGCTTTGTACACGGGGAAAGCAATCACCGATCTGGTAGACATTCCGCCCGGCTCTTCGATTGGCGTCGACGGGCTGCCGCACTCTGGCGGTGGTGGCAAATGGGGCGCGCTGTATACGTTTTATGTAACGGAAACGGGGAAAACGTATCATCGCAAATACGGATGCAGCCACGCCAGATTGGCCAGGAACGCTTACAACATCCGGGCAGATACCCGGCTTCGCCCATGCCGAAGATGTAAACCAGAACTACCGGATACGGAGTGGGTGGCGCGGTATCAGGAAGTCAAGCGCAACGCGGACAGGTTTGGTATTCATGTTGATGGGCTGTAGATGCTGCGGAACTTGTTTCTGTGAGTATTATACTTCTCAAAAACAAGTTTGTCAATGTTTTTTGGTGTTTTTGCGAATTTTTTTGTTTCTGTGAAAGTGTTCTGTTGACATTGAGAAGATCGCGGATTATAATTTGCATTGCAGAAAGGCGGTGAAACAATGAACACCCGTATCAAGAAGCTGCGCAGGGAGCTTGATATGACGCAGGAGAAGTTCGGCGCCGAAATTGGCGTGAAGGGAAATACGGTCGCGCAATGGGAATCCGGAAGAAATGACCCGCCCGATTCCTCTATCGTCTCCATCTGCCGCGAGTTCCATGTCGATGAACATTGGCTGCGTACCGGTGACGGCAAGATGTTTACGGCGACCACGCGCGACGAAGAGATTATGGACTTCGTTGGACGAGCGACCATTGGCGAAGGCGACGACTTTAAGCGCCGTTTCCTTCTGGCACTGGCGAGGCTGCCGGAGGAACGGTGGAAAGACATTGAAGACTTTGCCCGGCAGATCACCGTAGAAAACAAGAAAGAGGAGCAGGATTGAGTTCCTGCTCCTCTTTCTTTGCTATTCTGTTTTTCTTTACGCTGCGCGCAACAGTGCCAGCGTCAGCCGCAGCTTTTGTTCGCTCGCTTCATCCAGAAGCTGCTCGATTTCGCGCCGTAAGTACGCCCTCCATTCCTCATCTGTCATGGTTCTCCCTCCATAGTTCTTCTACTGTCGCGTCCAGTGCCCGCGCGATCCGCATCGCAAGGTATACGTTGGGCGCGCTTTCTCCGCGTTCGATTGCCCCTAGTGTGCTATGGCTGCACCTCGCTTTCTGCGCAAGCCAGCGCTGACTTACGCCCTTGTATAATCTATAGTAACGTACGTTGTTCCGCATATTGGCACTACCTTACCACATTTTTGCGGCTGCGTGTCGTTTTTGGCCGGTATTCCGGCCGGAAAATTTCCGTTTTCGGGGATTTTGTTGCAGAAAGCGGAAAGCTGTGCTATCTTGATGGTGCAGGCCGCTTGCGGTATTGTGTCACAGGCGGAAAACAATATGCAAAAAGGGGGAAGTGTTGTGAATTATCAGAATGCCACGCCGGAAATACAGCGCAAGCGGGTGCCAAGGAAGGCGGCCGTCGTTGCGCTCTCCGTGCTGTCTGCCGCGCTGGCCGTCTCCTGCTGCCTGATGGGCTATCATCTGCAGTGCACGCAAAAGAGCCTTTCCGTCTCGCAGCGCCAGGTCATAGAGGCCGCGTCTTATCTCCGCTATGCAGATTCCGTAGTCGATGACTACGCCGACCGCATCGAGACTTACATCCAGCACCCGTCGTATGCGCGTTACGCAGAGCGGTATAATTTCAGCAGAACATTTGAAAGCTACCAGCACGATCACAAAGTTCCGGAGCCGAATCCGTACCCGTGGAACAAAGCCATACCCATTGAAAAATAACGCGGGTGGAACGAGCGGGAATGAATATACAAAAAGGGGGATATGCAAATGCGGAAACGCGGGATTGCTGCGGCGCTGGCCGCTGTGCTGCTCTCGCTTACTTTGTGTGGGTGCTGGCAGGATAAATGCTACAGCGAGGACGATTACGAGCGAAATTATGAGGACGGGTTTCGTGCTGGCGTAGACGCGGCGAATAAAGCGGACGCGGCCTATCTTTGGGACGGGCCGGGCAGTGGCATCGGTGTGAATGCGGAAATACTGGACAGCTATCTGGCTGGCGAGGGCGTCTACACCTACGATGACGCAAAAGACGCAATAGAAAGCCTGTATCGCTGCTATGACGAGCTGCTGGAATTGTACGGTGACATCGAAGACGGCCGCGTAGACGTGGATCGCCCGAACTGAGGAGGCTGCAAGATGAAAGTACCTGAGCCGCGCAAGCTGAAAAGCGGGACGTGGTTTATCCAGATGCGCCTCGGCGGAGAGAGCGTGCCGGTGTCGGCGGCAACGCGGACGGAGTGCGTCCGGCAGGCGGAAAAGATCAAGGCGGACTATCGCAATGGGAAGCGCCTCCCCTGCAAGAGCGCGCAAACGCTGGAGCAGTGCGTGACGGCATACATTGACGCCAAGCGCGGCGTACTATCGCCGTCAACAATTCGGGAATACAAATCCATGTCCCGGAATCGGTTCACCGCGCAAATGAAAAAGCCAGTCCGTGAGATCACGAACTGGCAGTCGATTGTAAGCGCAGAGGCGAAAAGCGTGAAACCGAAGACATTGAAAAATGCGTGGATGATGGTCGCGGCAGCGCTGAAATTCGGCGGGTACGACGTGCCCAAGGTAACGCTGCCGCAAGTGCCGCCGAACGAGCGCCAATGGCTCGACCCGGAGCAAATCAGGGTCTTTGTGGCGGACGTGGCAAATGAGCCGTTTGCCATCCCCGCGCTGCTGGCGCTGCACGGCCTCCGCCGATCGGAGATCATGGCAGTTAACTGGTCGGACATAGACCTGACTGCAAAGACGATCCGCGTATCCGGTGCGGTCGTCATCGGCGAGGATCAGCGGCCGCAGCAAAAGGCATCCAACAAGAACCGATCTTCCACGCGCACAATCCCGATCATGATACCGGAGCTTCTCACCGCGCTGGAGGCCGTCGAGGACAAGTCCGGGCCGGTCGTGCGCTGTAATCCGAACACGATCTATCACCAGATCAACCGTGTGTGCGCGCGCAATGGGCTGCCGCAGGTCGGCACGCACGGGCTGCGGCACAGCTTCGCGTCGCTTGGGTATCACCTCGGCGTGCCGGAGCTGGAGATGATGCAGCTCGGCGGATGGGCAGACAACCAGACTATGATACGCATTTATACGCACATCGCAAACGCTGACCGGGTAAAGGCGGAAAATGCTATGGCCGGATTTTTCGCGCAAAATGCTAACGAAAAATGCTAACTGAAATCAGAAAATGTAGTGTTTTCAATGGCTTTACGGCGTTTTTCGGCGGGTTCGATTCCCGTATCCCGCTCCACGAACCGCTGCGGACTACATGTTCGCAGCGGCGCTTTTTATAAAGCCGCAGCAAACGCCTGACGCAGACTTGCGTCAGGCGTTTTATTTTACACTGCAGTCCCCCGGCGTGCACGGTGCTTATCCAGCGCTGAAAACACAAAACAGATCAGTCCCATATAGGCAAAGAGAATGGCGAGCGCCGGAAGCTCATACAAAAGCGGCACAGGGAGCCATTTCCAAAACAGATTCAGAATGCTAATATCCACATCCTGACCAAAAACGAAGAAATAGTTTGCCTGCGGGCAAACCGTGTGCCGCAGCAAATGATCGACCAGCAGCGCACCAAAGCCAAGCATCAGAAATGTACCCGCGATACCCGGCAGGTCTTTGGGCCGTGACCTGTAAAACCCAAGTGTGGCCAGGCTGAGGCCGCAAATGATGATAAGCATGTGCGTGAAATAAAAGCCGAAGATGCGCGGCGTCCAGAGCGAATAGCCGGAAAATGCCGCCTCCGGAAACACAAGCGCCATGAGCGCACCGAGCGGCGCGACGAAAAAGGCAAACCCGAGCAAGGAGCGCCGGTGCGTCAGGATGCCGATTGGGATCAGAAACATATTGATATTACAAAGCTGCAGCGGCAGTTCATTGAACCAGTTGAATTTATCGAGCCCGGATACCTGAAGAAACTCCGCATCCCCGGACAGAAACCACTTGTAAACAAAAAAGCCGATGATATTGACCATGCACAGTGTGATCAGCACAGCCGCGCGCCAACGCTCCGGCTGGCCATGCAGCAGCGCCCAAAGCAGCACGATCGCGCCAATCATGATCGCCACCAGCAGAAAAAAGCCGGCATTAAACGGTCGTATGATCATGGCGTGCCCCCCTTTTGTCGAAAATACAGGCTGTCAGCAAGTACATCACCACAGCCAGCGTGCACCCGGCGACCAGATCGGCCACCGAGTGCTGCTTGACCAGCAGCGTGGACAGGCAGATCAAAATGGCCAATACAGCGGACGCCAGACGCAGCCGCTTGCGCGCACGCAGCGGCGGCATGCGAAACGTCGCCAGATGCATGACCAGCGCCTCATAGCAGTGCAGGCTCGGAAACACGTTGACCGGCGCATCGTTGGCATAAATCAGGCGGCAAAGCGCGCGAGCCAAGCCGGGCCCCGCTGCGCTCGGCCGAAAATCGATGCACGTCGGATAAAGCACAAACACGGCCGCACAGACAAACGCACCCGAAAACAGCGCCGCCACCTGCCGGTAAAACACATCCCTGGCCCGGAAACAGGCCCAGAACATGCACCCCGGCACATAGAAATACCACAAAACATAAAACACGATAAAGCCCGGCCAAAACGGAAGCCAGTCATCGAGCGGCAAATGCACGACATGATACCGCAGCCCGAGGTGCTGTGACACAAAATAAAACGCCGACAGCACACCGAAGAGCAGAAACCAGAGCGCATGCCTGTATTTTTGAAACCACGACTGCATCATCCGCCCTCCTTTGCGTGGGACAGTATAGCACACCGGAGCGCCTTCGTGTGAGCATTCGGCCATGTTTTACATCTTAATTCGACAAAGTGCGCGCAAATGTATGACAAAAGGCCCGGAGCCAACGGCTTCGGGCCTTTTGTATGAACTATTTTACAGCAGCAAGACGCCGGCCTGCTCGCAGGCGGCGGTCGTCTCATCGTCCCAGACGGACGCCTGCACTTCACCAATGTGCGCCTTGCCGAGCAGGAGCATGGACAGGCGAGACTGGCCGATGCCGCCGCCGATCGTCAGCGGCAGCTCGCCCGCCAGCAGCATCTTGTGATAGGTAAGCTTGCGGCGGTCATCGCAGCCGGAGATGGTCAGCTGGCGGTCCAGACTCTCGGGGTCGACACGGATGCCCATGGACGAGAGCTCAAACGCACAGTCGAGCAGCTCGTTCCAGAACAGAATATCGCCGTTCATGGTCCAGTCGTCATAGTCCGGTGAGCGGCCGTCGTGCGGCTTGCCGGAGCGCAGCGCGCCGCCGATGCCGATGATGAACGTCGTATGGTGCTCGCGCACGAAGGCATGCTCGCGCTCTTTCGGCGTCAGATCCGGATAGCGGTCCTCGAGCTCCTGCGCAGTGATGAACGTCACCTGGCGCTCCAGCTCCGGCAGCACCTGAAGCTGCGGATAGATCGCGCGCATGGTGCGCTGCGTCTCGCAGACGGCAGCGACGATGTCCATAACCGTGGACTTGAGATAGTCCAGATTCCGGTCGCGGCGCTCGATGACCTTTTCCCAGTCCCACTGGTCGACGTAGACCGAGTGCAGATTGTCGAGCACGTCCTCATCGCGGCGGATGGCGTTCATGTCGGTATAGAGGCCCTTTCCGGGGTAGAAATCATAGCGATAGAGGGCCATTCGCTTCCACTTGGCGAGCGACTGGACGACCTGCGCCTCCCGGCCGGTCTGCAGGATGTCGAACGACACCGGGCGCTCATAGCCGTTGAGGTTATCGTTCAGGCCGCTGGACTCTTCCAGAAACAGCGGCGCCGAGACGCGAAACAGGTTCAGATTTGCGGCGAGCTGATCCTCGAACAGGCGCTTGAGCAGGCCGATGGCCTTCTGCGTGTCATAAACGCCGAGCAGGCTCTTGTAGCCCTCGGGAATGTAGGTGTTCATGCTTTGTTTTCCTCGCTTTCTGTGAGCATACGCACGAGCGCCTGATAGACGTCCTCCGCGTGTGCCTTAAAGTAGTGTTCCATCGTGCGCGCCTGCGCCTCATCGGCAGCCAGGAGCTGCATGGAGACAATCTGCCCGATGCCGTCCGAGAGCGCGAGGCGCACATTGCACCCGCCCTCCGGCGTGTTTGTATGCTGCGCGACGATCATGGCAGCGCGGCGCATCTGCTCGGCGATCGGCTCCGTGACGCGGTCGGCCTTCATGCGCACGGAATACGGCAGGCTGCTGGCAACTTCGTTGACGTTGCGGCTGCCCTTTTCCGTGATGCGGTACTTGCCGCCCTCTTCCGTGATGTGCGCCGTATCCACCAATTCCGCGAGACAGTCGGAGTAATCAAAATAGCCGATGCCGTTGTCGCAGAAAACGAGATCGGACAACGTCTGCGCATCCACTGCCGCGGGTAAATGATTCAAAATGTAGAGGATCAGGATCTTAATGTCCAGTTTCTCGTGGATGAAGCCGATGCCTTCCATGGCGCACCTCCCATTTGGAATAATATATGATTATAACGCGGAAAGCGTTTTGTGTAAAGGGTTTTCAAAAGGAAGCACATCGAAAACCGCCACGCATACACTGTTACTGAAGCGTGCTTCAATCTGATGCCAGGAGGTTATGAAATGGCAGACAAAGTGGTACCGGGACCGGTCGAGGGCAGCGCCGCCGTCCGGGAAGCGGTTTGTATCCATACGCGCAAGATATTTGATTCCTGCCGAGACAAAGACTGCGTCGAGGACCTGCGGGTGTACCCCACGGCCTGCTCGCAGGCGAAGCTGGACTTCGCCCTGAGCGTGCGCCCGCGCAGCGCCGAGCTGTTGTGCGCTGATGTGCACGTCAAGGAGATCACCTTCAACAAAGGCTACTACACGGTGGACGTGACGTACTTCTACCGTGTGCGCGGCGAGACGTTCCCCGGCTGCGAGCCGGTGTGCGGCCTTGCGATTTTCGACAAGCGCGTCATGCTCTTCGGAAGCCAGGCGAGCGCGAAGGTGTTCGCCTCCGACGACTGCTACTGCGACCCGTGCGAAAACGGCCTGCCGATCGGTGTGGTCGAATCCGTCGACCCGATCGCTCTGCACATGAAGCTGGTGGACTGCGGCAGCTCCGTGGAGCCTGAGCAGGAACCGCGCGCCATCCCGCAGAAGATCCTCGATGCCATGGGCGAGGAACTCTCGCTGACCTGCTGCGGCAAGAAGCTGTACGTGACGCTGGGGCAGTTTTCGATCATCCGGCTTGAGCGCGACACGCAGCTGCTCATCCCGGCGTACGACTACTGCATGCCGGACAAAGCGTGCCAGGGCTCGACCGAGGACGATCCGTGCTCGATGTTCAGCCGCATCCACTTCCCCATCGACGAGTTCTTCCCGCCGGACTGCGTGACGCCGGACGAGG
>ERZ831634.1418-NODE-1418-length-24928-cov-9.741808_pt1 | contig 24928 bp, 19 predicted proteins | sample MGYA00519953_ERZ831634 | MGnify/ENA primary metagenome ERZ831634 (study PRJEB31850, sample SAMEA3708718) | human gut metagenome | biome: human gut; feature: human-associated habitat; material: faeces | place: China | collected 2014 ... | reverse complement strand
CTTCCTTGACCTTGGTCATGTTCACGGCCATGCAGTGTGCGGTCATGCACAGGGGATACTCATAGTAGTCGCCGGCATCGTTCCTGCAGGCGGACTCAACGGAAGCGTAGATGTCCTTCTTGGCATCATCGGTCCACAGGTCGTTCAGGGGAGCCATAACGCCCTTCTTGCCCCAGTTGGCAACCAGACGCTCGGGACCTTCCATGATCAGGTCGGGTGCGCTGCCGCCCTCAATGGCGGTGTTGACCTGGTCATCACCATTGGTGTAATCCAGGTACTCAACGGTGACCTTGATGTCGGGATATTTTGCGTTGAAGCTGGAGATCAGCTCCTGCACAGTCTCGTCCTTGCCCCAGCCGCCGATGGGGTATGTCCACAGCTTGATGTTTGCGCCAGCTGCGGTGCTTGCCGCTGCAGAAGCTGCAGTGGAGGAAGCAGCAGTGCTGCTGGAGGAGCTGCCGCCGCATGCGGCCAGTGCACCGGCTGCACTCAGGGCACCCACGGCCTTCAGGAAAGAGCGGCGAGAGATACTGTTTTTCATAAGAAACTTCTCCTTACTCATTGATGTAGTGCGATTCTGCTCTGCGGCCCTCGTGTGGGAACCGCTTCTATTGGCCTTATTATAGAAAAATATTTTCATTTTGTCTATCGGCTGTCTGCCCAATAATGAAAGACTTTTCTTGTGGATGTCGCACAATTTTAGTGAAAAGACCGACCTTTTGGGCAGGATTCACGGAAATTTTGAAAGTTGTAGCTATTTTGTAACCATTATAGAAAAATCACACTTTTTGCTGGTGAAAATAGTTTTCACTCAAAAAATGGCAGGAAATCCGGCAAATTGAAAAGGATTTTCACAAATAAGTCGTACTAATGCGGTGGATTTGGGCGCTCTGCACAGAAACGAACCTGAATTTGTAGTCAAAGCCCCTCTTGCCAAGCGGCGGGGATTCTTTTATACTTTTCTTAAAGGAAAACTTCCCGACAATGGTGTTGGCGTGTGCGGCCGGCCCTTCCGGCGGGAAATGGAGCAGGAAAAAGGAGACCATCATGTCTACGACCACGAACTTCTGGGAGCTGCTGCAGCAAAGGCAGGACGAACTGACAAAATCCGGCCGTGCTGTGGCAGATTACCTTGTCCACCATGCCGACGAGGCACAGTACCTTTCCATTTCCTCCCTTGCGCGGGAATGCAAGGTAGCAGAGGCAACGGTGTTCCGCTTCTGCCGGGCATTGGGTTTTGAGGGCTACCATGAGATGCGCATTTCGCTGGCGCAGGCCAACGCCACCGGTGCACTGGTCAACCAGCATGAGCCGGAGCCGGGCGCTACCACCGCCAGCCTGTGTGAGCACGCCAGCGGCCTGTTTCTCACTGCCATCAACGGCACCCAGAATTCTCTTTCGCCCGAAGCCGTGGAGCAGGCTGTGGACCTGATGCGTGCGGCGCGGCAGGTGTTCTGCCTGGGTCAGGGCGGCAGTATGCTGCTGGCCAACGATATCTGCGCCCGCTTTTCCAGTCTGTCCAATAAGTTCCGCACCGCAGGGGACAGTCATCTGCAGATCCTGGCTGCCAGCCTGATGGGCCCGGAGGATGTGGTGCTCTTTATCTCCTATTCCGGCGCGACCCGCGATATGCTGGAAACGCTGCGCACGGCCAAGGCATCCGGCGCAAAGATCATTCTGCTCACCCATTATGAGGATTCGCCCGGCGCAGCCATGGCGGATGTGGTGCTGCGGTGCGGCGCGCAGGAAAGCCCGCTGGATTCCGGCAGCATCCCCATCAAGGTGGCGGTGCTTTATGTGGGCGAGGTGCTCCTGCTCCGCTATATGCTGGATGACCCCGAGCATACCAACGAAGCCCAGGACCGCACCAGCGAGGCAGTGGCCATCAAGCTGATCTGAACAGTAAAACAGGCGGCATCCAACTTCGGTTGGAGCCGCCTGTCTTTTCGTTATAAGAGCGCTATAGTTTCATCCGGGAACTGCTTCTGGTAGTAGGTCACCTTCCACCGGATATTTTCCGGTTCCACCGGCGCAAAGTGGAGCGAGGAACAGGCAGTGCGGGTATCACCCTGCTGCTTTCCGCTCACAAAGATCGCCGTTGGGCCGTCTGCCCCGCCGATGATGCCAATGGCTCCATCTTCCGTGGGTGCGTTGCTTTTCCGGATGGGCTTATCACTAGAGGCGCAGTCGTTCACCTGCACCCAGCCGGTGGTCACGGCGGGGGTCAGGGTGTAAGTCATTTCCACAAATTCCCGGGGCCATCCCATGGGCGGCCCCATGTGGGGGAGGTCACTCTCCGGTAGCCGGGCCGGTTTCAGGTCTTTGACCGTCAGCACGCAGGGCACACCGGTGACGGGGTGGGCAAACTCCACGGTCTTCCCGGGCGCTGCCGTGAACTGTACCGCTTCGGCAGGCTGTTCCCGCTGGGTGAGGGTCAGTGTCAGGCTGGTGATGTGGGCCGGCCTGCGCTTTGTCGCCCAGGGAAAGCTCCACTGCCGGAGATCCCAGCCTTGTTCCGGGTCAAGCCCGTAGTGCTTGACGATGTCCCGCGCGGCCTGTTCACCGCTGCAAACGATCTCCTCTTCGGAGCGGAGGGGGTTGTAATATTCCCCGGCACCGCGGCTGTACTCCACGGTTTTGCCGTTGATGGCTGCACTTGGCAGATAGTCAAAAGAACCAAACGGGTCCTCGGCTTCGGCCAGTTCAACAACTTCCGGCGGACATTCGTCAATATCCATCCCTTCATAAGCGGCCAACTTCTGGTAATGTGCTTCGATCGCTTCACGCTCCACCCGGCGGCAGATGTCTACGACCAGCCCTTTTCCACAAAGGTAAATCGCCGGGATGATGAAATGCTGCCCGCCCCACGCCGAGTGTGCCCCGCAGGACACTTCCTGCCCGGGGCGGCCCCGATGCGGGCGGTGACAGCCCGGATTGTCCTCAAAATAAACTTTCCACTCCATCTGCGTTCCACCTTTCTGCTCAATTTTTCTCTATTGTAGCGCAGAGGGATTTTTCCGTCAACCGACGCTTTTTCGCTAGATGCCGCTCATATCCTGCCGCCTGTCCGAATAGACTGTTTCCGAGAAGCAGACGCAGAAGGTGCGGCCTTGCCGCCCGGTGCGGACGGGAGAGAGGAGAGAGCAATTTGGAAAAACAGGAGTGTTTGGAAGCCACTGTCTGCCGGGAGATCGGGGCACGCACCGGCGGGGAGATCCTGATCGGGGTGGTGGGGCCGGTGCGCACCGGCAAGAGCACCCTCATCAAGCAGTTTATGGAGCAGCTGGTGCTGCCCGCCATCGGCCCGGCGGACGCAAAGCTCCGGGCCCGGGATGAGCTGCCGCAGTCGGCGGCAGGGCGAACGATCATGACCACAGAGCCGAAGTTCATCCCGGAACAGGCCGTGCCGCTCCAACTGGAGGGCGGCGGGGAGTGCCGCATCCGGCTCATCGACTGTGTGGGCTATATGGTGGAGGGAGCCATGGGCCACGAGGAGGACGAGAAGCCCCGTATGGTCAAAAGCCCCTGGTTCGAGGAAGAGATCCCCTTTGACCTTGCCGCTGAGACCGGCACCCGCAAGGTCATCCGGGATCACTCCACCATCGGCATCGTGGTCACCACCGATGGCTCCATCAGCGAGATCCCCCGGGAAAACTACCTGCCCGCCGAAAAGCGGGTGGTGGAGGAGCTGGAAGCGCTGGGCAAACCCTTTGTCATCCTGCTCAACAGTACCCGCCCGGATGCTCCGGAGACAAAGGCTCTGGCCGCAGAGCTGGAACAGGCCTACGGACGCACGGTCCTGCCGGTGAGCTGTCTGGATCTGCAGAAAGATGACCTGCTGTCCATCCTGCAGCGTGTCCTCTACGAATTTCCGGTGCGGGAGCTGGATTTTGCCATTCCCCGCTGGGTGACGATGCTGGAAAAGGGCCACTGGCTCCAGAACGAGATCTACACGGCGGCGCTCCAGTTTTCAGAGAAGATCAGCCGGATGAAGGATGTTCCGGCCCAGAACAGTGCCGGAGCGCTGGCCGGGGATTCGGTGCAGGAGTCCGCCCTGAGCGGCATGAACCTTTCCGACGGCGTGGTGCGGGTGACCGTTCTGCTGAAGCCAGAGGTGTTCTACCGCGTCCTCAGTGAGCAGACGGGGCTGGAAATTGGCGATGAAGCGGGCCTGATGCCCTGCATCATTGAGCTTTCCCGGGCAAAGCGGGAGTACGAGAAGATCCGCAGTGCACTGGAACAGGTGGAAGCCACCGGCTACGGCATCGTGATGCCAAGCATTGAGGAGCTCTCGCTGGAGGAACCGGAGATCGTACGGCAGGGCGGGCGGTACGGTGTCCGGCTGGAAGCCAGCGCACCCTCCATCCATATGATGAAAGCCGTCATCCATACCGAGATCAGCCCCATTGTGGGCACCGAGAAGCAGAGCGAGGATCTGGTGCAGAGCCTGCTGGGTGATTTTGAGGCAGACCCGGAGAGGCTGTGGGAATCAAACATCTTCGGCAAGAGCCTGCATGAACTGGTGAATGAGGGGCTGCAGAATAAGCTCCTCCACATGCCGCAGGAAGCCCGCACCCGCCTGCAGGAAACGTTGGAACAGGTCATCAACGATGGCTGCACCGGATTGATCTGTATTCTGCTGTAACATAAAACGACCCTCTCAGTCACGCTGACGCGTGCCAGCTCCCCCGAAGGGGGAGCCAACGCATCTGACAGGAAGAAAACTGCTGATTTGCAGAATCTTACCTCGAAGCTGCAATTGCCTCTCCCTTTGGGAGAGGTGGCAATGCGGAGCATTGGCGGAGAGGGTCGTTCTTATTTTTGATAAAACCTCAAACAGCCTTCAAAACTGCTCAATGTATCATGGAATCGAATCCCCTGTGCGGCCAGCTTTGAGCTGTCCATCACAAGGTTGCGGGAGAAATCAGCAGGCTCGATCTGCACCTGCACGCCCAGCGCTTCGGCAAACTGCCGGGCCGTTGTGACCATGTCGGCATCGTTCCCGCTGCCAAAATTGTATATATCGCCGGGCAGCTGCAAGGCGGGGAAGAGATGTTCCACCACTTCCCGCACCCAGCTGACACCCCGGTGATCGTGTGGCGAAAAGCGAACGGGAGTACTGTCTTGTGCGGCCTGCAGCAGGTTCAGTGGCAGATTGCCCCGGAGGGGCAGGCCATCACCGGGCAGATCGTACATCCACGGAGCCCGCAGAAGCACCGCCTCCGGGCAGAGCGCAAGGACCCGCTCCTCGGCCTCCAACTTGTGGCGGCCATAGGTATTGGCGGGGGAGAGCGGCAGCGTTTCGGGCAGGGGGCCGGGCTGGGTCACACCTGCGTACACCTGATCCGAGCTGAATGAGATCAGCTTGGCCCCGGTGTCCCGTGCAGCTTTTGCCATCCAGACAGGCAGTTCGACGTTTGCACGCTGGGATTCCTCCGGGTGCTGCTGGCAGTAGCCGGTATCGGACAATGCCGCCAGATGCAGGATGACATCCGGCTGCACGGTTTCCACAAAACGGCGAATGGCGGATTCATCGGCAGCAGCCAGAGATCCGCGCGGGAAGGTAATAAGCTCTGCACGGCCCTGCCACTGGTGCAGTACCCGGGAACCCACAAAGCCGGAGGAGCCGGAAATTAAGATCTTCATGTTCAGTGCACCAAAAACAGTTCCAGCACAAGCACCACGGCACAGCAGGAGACGGACACCTGAAACAGACTGGCTCCGAACCATGCAGCGGCGATGCCCACTACCAGCGCGGCAGCACCGGCAATGGGGCTCTGGGTGGCGTTGATGATGGCCGGGAAGGTCATTACTGCCAGCGTCACATAGGGCACATAGTAGAGGAAGGACTGGATGAACTGGTTTTTGATGGGTTTGCGGATAAGGGTCAGCGGCAGCACACGGATGGCGTAAGAAACGGCGGCCATCACGGCGATATAGACCCAATTATTGTAGGTCATGCCTGCACCTCCTCAGTTCCGGCAGTTTCCGGTGCTTCGGGTGTAACAGGGAACAGAACGGCTGCCCCGCAGGAGATCAGCACCGTCAGCAGGATGGTGCGGGTGCCGTCCGAAAGGGAAGCGATGCCGGGCAGGCAGCCGCAGGCAAAGCTCAGGGCAAAGCTCAGCATCACCAGCACGGCAACGACCCTGTTCTTCCGGGCGGGGGGAATGATGATGGCCAGGAACATGCCGTACAGGGCTACACTCAGGGCGCTGACCACACGCACCGGCAGCAGGTTGCCTGCAATGATGCCCAGCGCTGTGCCCATGGCCCAGGCGGGGGCCGCCAGCGCAATGGCACCGTAGGTGTAGAACGGGTTCAGATAGCCGGGCCGTGCAATCGTGATGCCAAACAGCTCGTCGGTGACATCGTAGCCGATGATGAGCCGGTGGAAGAACGGCGTGCCTGGGGCAAATTTCTGGGCCAGAGCGCAGCTCATCAGCAGGTAGCGCGCGTTGGCGATCAGGGTAATGATGGCAACTTCCAGATAGGTGGCACCGGCAGCAATCAGCGAAAAGGCTGCATACTCACCGGCAGAAGCATTGTTGAACAGGCTTGCAAAAAAGCCCTGAATGGGGGTCAGCCCCGCATTGCGGGCTGCAATGCCCAATGAGAACGAGACAGCAAAATAGCCCAGCGCAATGGGCACGCCATCCCGCATCCCCTCGCAGAATACCTTGCGGCTAAATGCGTAGGGCTTTTGAGTGGTTTCCATGAGTGGTTACTCCTTTCCTACTTCAAGACACAAAAATAAGTATAGCACATCCGGTAGGAATTGACAAAAGAAAAAGGCTCAGGTTTTTGATCGAAACCTGAGCCTTTTTCAAAGAAGGGAGCGTGGCTTAATCCACAACATCCTCAAACTGGCTGTTGTACAGGTCAGCGTAGAAACCGCCGGCCTCAATGAGCTGGTCGTGGGTGCCCTGCTCCACAATGTCGCCGTCCCGCATGACCAGGATCAGGTCTGCATCCCTGATGGTGGACAGGCGGTGGGCAATGACGAAACTGGTACGGCCCCGCATCAGGTTGTCCATAGCAGTCTGGATGCGCTGCTCGGTGCGGGTGTCCACACTGCTGGTGGCCTCGTCCAGGATCAGGATGCGGTTGTCGGCCAGAATGGCGCGGGCGATCGTCAGCAGCTGCTTCTGGCCCTGACTGACGTTGGAAGCGTCCTCGTTCAGCTCCATCTGGTAGCCGCCGGGCAGGGTGCGGATGAAGTGGTCGGCATTGGCGGCCTTAGCGGCGGCAATGACCTCTTCATCGGTGGCATCCAGACGGCCATAGCGGATATTCTCCATGATAGTGCCCTTGAACAGCCAGGTGTCCTGCAGCACCATGCCGAAGCCCTCGCGCAGGGCACTGCGGTCAAAGTCGCGGATATCGTGGCCATTCAGGGTGATGGAGCCGGAATCCACATCGTAGAACCGCATGAGCAGCTTGACCATGGTGGTCTTGCCGGCACCGGTGGGGCCAACGATGGCGACCTTCTGGCCGGGCTGCACCTTACAGCTGAAATTGTGGATGATGGTCTTTTCGGGCACATAACCGAACCGGACGTGGTCAAAGGTGACCTGACCATCGATGCAGGCAGGGTCTGCCCGGCGGGCAGGGTCGGCCAGCTGATCCTCTTCGGGCTCGTTCAGGAACTCGAACACGCGCTCGGCAGCGGCGGCCATGCTCTGCAGCATGTTGGATACCTGTGCCAGCTGCTGGATGGGCTGGGTGAAATTGCGGACATACTGGATAAAAGCCTGGATATCGCCGATGGTGATGATGCCGTTGGCGGCAAAGATGCTGCCGACGATGGCAACAGCCACATAGCCCAGGTTGCCCACAAAGTTCATGATGGGCTGCATCAGGCCGGAGAGGAACTGGCTCTTCCAGGCAGATTCAAACAGCTTGTCGTTGGCGGCGTTGAAGTCCTCCAGCACGGCAGCCTCCCGGTTGAAGGCCTTGATGACATTGTGGCCGGAGTAGACCTCCTCCACCTGACCGTTCACAACACCCAGGGTGGCCTGCTGGGCCTTGAAGTATTTCTGGCTGAACCTGGCCACCAGCATCACCAGTACCAGAGAAACAGGCAGGATGAGCAGTGCGATCAGGGTCATTTTGGGGCTGATGGACAACATCATGATCAGCACGCCGATCATGGTGGTAATGCTGGTGATGAGCTGGGTCACGCTCTGGTTCAGGCTCTGGCCCAGGGTGTCCACATCGTTGGTGATGCGGGAGAGCACCTCGCCGACCGTCCGCTTTTCAAAGTAGGCCAGCGGCAGGCGATTGATCTTCTCGCTGATCTGGCGGCGGAAATCATAGCAGACCTTCTGGGAAAGGCCGGTCATCAGCCAGCCCTGGATAAAGCTGAATGCCGCGGAGCAGAGGTACATGGCCAGCAGGATGAGCAGGATCTTGCCGATGTAGGCAAAGTCGATGCTGCCGATCCCCCGCAGCTTGGCGATCCAGCCGGTGGCAAGGGCCGTGGTGGCCTTGGCCAGAATTTTGGGGCCTGCGATATTGAAGATGGTGGAAAGGATGGCAAAGACCATCACAACGATGAGGGAGAGCTTATACTGGCTCAATGCGCTGAGGAGCTGCCGCAGAGTGCCCTTGAAATCCTTGGCGCGCTCGGTGGTCTGTTTTCCGGGTCTCGGCATATCACTCATCCTCCTTTCCGGTGTTCAGGTCTTGCAGGTTGAGCTCTTTCTGGCTCAGCTGGCTCCTGGCGATCTCCTGATATTCAGGGCAGGTGGCCATGAGCTGAGCATGAGTGCCCTTGCCCACCAGCCTGCCGTCATCCAGCACCAGGATCTGATTGGCGTGGAGGACGGTGGAAATGCGCTGTGCCACGATGATCACAGTGGCATTGTCAGTTTCTTCCTTCAGCGCACGGCGCAGGGTGACATCCGTCTTGTAGTCAAGGGCAGAGAAGCTGTCGTCGAACAGATAGATCTTCGGCTCCTTGGCAATGGCACGAGCGATGGAGAGCCGCTGCTTCTGGCCGCCGGATACATTGGAGCCGCCCTGTGCAATGGGGCTTGCATAGCCCTCAGGCTTTGCGTCGATGAACTCGGTGGCCTGTGCGATGGAAGCCGCCTTCTTCATGCCCGCATCGGTGATCTGCGCACCGCCGAATTTCAGGTTGCTCTCGATGGTGCCGCTGAACAGAACGCCCTTCTGGGGCACATAGCCCAAAAGGCTGTGGAGCTGCTCCTGCGGCATCTCCCGCACATCAATGCCGTCGATGGTCACGCGGCCGCCGGTGACATCATAAAAGCGGGGGATGAGGTTGAGCAGGCTGGATTTGCCGCAGCCGGTGGAGCCGATGATGGCTGTGGTCTCGCCGGGATTTGCGGTAAAGCTGATGTGCTCCAGCGCGTCGCTGTCGGCACCGGGGAAGCGGAAGCTGACATCCTCGAACCGGACCACGCCATCCCAGTCCTTCTTTTCAAGGGCGGGCTTTGCGGTGGCAGCGTCGGGATCATGGATGGAAGCCTTGGTGCGGCAGACCTCGTCGATACGGTCAGCAGCCACACCGGCACGGGGAAGCATCACGGCCACCATGGCCAGCATCAGGAAAGACATGACGATCTGCATGGTGTAGGTGATGAATGCGATCATCTCGCCCACCTGCATGGTGCCGTTGTCCATGGCCTTGCCGCCGAACCAGACGATCAGCAGGCTGGTGCCGTTCATGATGAGGGTCATAAAGGGCATCATGGCAACCATGGCATGGTTGGTGAACAGCTGGGTGCTCATCAGGTCTTTGTTGGCCTTGTCGAAGCGCTCCTCCTCAAACTTTTCACGGCTGAAGGCACGCACCGGCATGATGCCGGTCAGAATCTCGCGGCTGACGAGGTTCAACCGGTCCACCAGCTTCTGCATGATCTTGAACTTGGGCATGGCCACACTCATCAGGAAGAGGATGAGCAACAGCAGAACGGCCACATCCAGCACGATGATCCAGGAAAGGCCGGTGCTGCTGTTCAGCACATGCAGAACGCCGCCAATGCCCAGAATGGGCGCATAGGCCACCATGCGCAGCAGCATGACGCAGACGAACTGCACCTGCTGGATGTCGTTGGTGGTGCGGGTGATGAGGGACGCAGTGGAGAAGTTCTCGATCTCCGCATTGGAGAAGTGGATGACGGCGGAGAAGGTCTCGCGGCGCAGGTCGCGGCCGATGGCGGCGGACACGCGGGAGGCCAGGAAGCCCACCGCGATGGACACGGCCACCATCAGCAGGGTCAGGGCCAGCATCTGGCCGCCTACCTTATATAAATAGTGCATCTGCACAGCGTGGGCAATGCCCTGGGCCTCGTATTCCAGCCCCACCAGCAGCAGAGCCTGGCTCTTCAGGTTCTCCACTACGGTGTCGTCCAGCTGGCCGATGGCACCGGTCAGCTGCTGCTGCACGGCGTCGCGGCGGAAGCCGGGCATCTGGCTCATGGCGGCAAACTGGCCGCACACGGTGTCCAGGTCCTTGGCCGTGGGGGCCACAGTCTCGGTTTCCGTGTCGGGATTGCGGTCGGCACCGGAGGCCTGCAGGTCCGCAAGGCCGGTCATGCCCATGCCGGTCTGCCCGGCGGGGGTGTTGGCTGCCTGGGTGGCCGCCAGATACAGCACGATATCCGGCGTGGTCACAGCGTCTTCCAGCGCAGTGCGCTCGTCGGCGGTCAGGTCGGTGCGCAGGCGCAGCACATCGCCGTCGGCGGTGTAGGCGTTCTGGAAGGCAGCGGCGTCCTCCTCGCGCATCAGCAGCGAGAGGGCATCCAGCGTGTTCTGCCGCACGGTGTCGGGCAGGGGGCTTTCGATGCCGCCCTGCTGGATGCCGGTGTCCACGATCTTGCTGGTGTAGTCCGGCAGCGACAGATCGCAGTACGCCTGCACGAACAGCAGTGCGAACACCACGAGGCAGACGGCCCAGTGACGGGCCAGCTGCTTAAAGATCTTTGTCATGGTTTGGTTCTCCCTTCGGTTTGGTGGTACGCGCAGCATTTTCCGCAAGAATGGCTTCCATCAGCGCGCCGCGCAGCGCTTCCATCTGGGCCAGCTGTTCCGGCTCCAGCCGGGCCATGACACTGGAAAAGTAGTCCCCAAGAGCAGCCTCGCACTGTCGGCAGGCCTCGTATCCCTTGGGCGTGAAACGCACCAGCGTCTTGCGGCGGTCGGCAGGGTCGGCAAAGCGTTCCACAAGGCCGTCCTGCTCCATCTGCCGCACCGTGCGGGAAATGGCAGGAAGCGGTTGATGAAGCTCCTGAACAAGATCGGAGATATAAACGGCACCGTCCTGTCCATGGAGACGAATGCAGCCCAGCAGCCCTTCCAGCATGGGGAAGTGGCGCTTGGGGCAGTCGGCCAGAGCGGCCTTCATGCCGGCCTTGGATGCTTTGCTCAGCCGGTGGATGTAGCGGCAAAGCCCGCGGAAACTCAACGTGGATTCCTCAGACACGCGATCCCTCCTCTCAAAGATTACTTAACAGCTGTTAACTGTTAACGCTTGATAATAATAGGCTTTTGCAGGCCGGATTGCAACCCCCTGCAGGGATTGTTTCACAAAAGTTCACAAACGTTTGTGTCCCGCATACACATAAAGCAAAGGGGGCATCGGGCATGGAACAGCGTTTGTGGATGATCCTGCAATTGTTCGGCGGGGCGGCACTTTTCTTATACAGTATGGACACCCTCACGGACGCTTTGCAGCAGGCGGCGGGGGACACCCTGCGGCAGGCCCTTGCCCGGCTCACGGCCCACCCGCTGGCCGGGGTGCTCACGGGGGCGGCGGTCACGGCGGTGGTGCAGAGCAGCTCGGCGGTCACGGTGCTGGTGCTGGGCCTTGTGGGGGCCGGGCTGCTGACCCTGCAGCGGGCCGTGCCGGTGGTGTTCGGAGCCAACATCGGCACCACGGTCACCGCGCAATTGCTGGCCTTCCGGCTGGAGGATGCCCGGTATCTGCTGCTGGTGGCGGGGCTGCTGCTCTGGTTCGCGGGGCGCGGGCGTCTGCACGCAGCCGGGCAGGCGCTGTTTGCGTTCGGCCTGCTGTTTGAGGGCATCGCGGTCATGGCCGAGGCCATGGAGCCGTTGGCAGCGGGGCCGGTGTTCCGGCAGTGGATGGCCCAGGTGCGGCACCGCCCCGGCCTGGGCCTGCTGGCAGGGCTGGGCATGACCCTTGCCGTGCAGAGCAGCTCCGCCACCATTGCGGTGCTGCAGCAGGCGGCCGCCCGCCCCGGGCCGGACGGCGGGTGCCTGCTGGGCCTTGCGGGAGCCATCCCGGTGCTGTTGGGGGACAACATCGGCACCACCGTCACGGCGGTGCTGGCATCGGTGGGGCAGAGCCGGGACGCCAAACGTCTGGCAGCGGCCCACGCCCTGTTCAACCTGTCCGGGGCGGCGGTGTGCTGGCTGCTGCTGCCCCAGTTCACCGCGCTGGTGCGGCTGGTCTCACCCCACGGGCCGGAGAGCGCCGTGCTGGCCCGGCAGATCGCCAACGCCCACACCCTGTTCAATCTGGGCTGCACGGTGCTGTGGCTGCCCCTGACCCCTTGCATGGTGCGCATCGTGTGCATTCTATTGCCGGAAAAGCACGCCCCTGAGTTGAAATGAACGCCTTAAAATGGTATAATGACAGTGTATCGAAAATTTTGTGACGCTTTTGTTGCACAAACGAGGGACTGACCCTTCTGTGGGCCTGCAGCGGTGTGCGGCTGCCAGGGCACAGAGCGAACCAAGAGGACGTGTTTACTATGAAGGATATCATCAACGGGTTGATCGAGCGGTTCCGCAGGCAGCATGTACAGGCCCGGCGCTATGTGGCCATGATGCTGGTGCTGGCCCTGCTCACCACCCTGTTCGTCAACTGGCAGCTCCATGGGGTGGGCATCACCATGACGGCCGACTACCACTGCGGCTACGAGGAGCACCAGCACACGGCGGCCTGCTACGAAAAAGTGCTCACCTGCGGTTACGAGGAGGGCGAGCCGGAAACGCCCGTCACCTCTTCGGACAGCAGCGCCGATCCGGTGTCCGCCTACAGCGCGGAAGAGCCGGAAGAGCCGGAAGAGCCGGTGCAGACCGAGCCGGAGACCATCTGGGTGCCCCATGAGCATACCGATGCCTGCTACGAGGAGCACCGGGTGCTGACCTGCTATCAGGAAGAGCACGAGCACACCGACGACTGCTTTGACGAGTACGGTGCGCTCATCTGCGGCGAGTTCGAGCATATCCACGACGACAGCTGCTACACCACCGAGTATGAGCTGGTGTGCGGCCTGGACGAGGGCGAACTGGTGGAGGAGCCCAACCCCGCCTATCAGGAAATGCCTGCCAGCCGCCCCGTGGTGGACTTGCCCCCTGAGCCGGCCGAGACCACCCCGGACGAGCCGGTGCTGCATCACCACACCGACGCCTGCTACACCGAGGAGCTGGTGTGCACCATCCCGGAGCACCACCACACCGTGGAGTGCCTGGCCGATACTCAGGCCGACGTGGAGACTGCCGAGGAATGGCAGGCCGCGGCCAACGTGGCCCTGAACGGCAACTGGGCCGAGGACCTGCTCACCGTGGCAAAGTCCCAGCTGGACTACCAGCAGAGCGACAAGAACTTCAAGCTGGATGTGGAGGACCAGCAGGTGCTGCGCGGCTACTCCCGCTATGGTGCCTGGTACGGCAACCCCTACGGCGCCTGGGACGTGATGTTCCTGTCCTACTGCCTGCACTTTGCAGGTGTGCCCCAGACGGTGGTGCCCCAGCGTGCGGGCGTGATGGCCCTGCACAGTGACCTGCGCGGCTCCCAGTGGCTCACCGACGCCGACGGCTCCACCGCAAGGCCCGGCGATATCGTCATCTACAACACCCTCACCACCGAGCAGGTGGCCGTGGACGAGAGCTCCTATGGCATCGCCCTGCTGGACCTGGACGAGGACCCCGACACCGCCGCCCAGCTCACGGCTTCCGAGCCGCAGGTGGACACCCGCACCGTGACCACCGAGACGGTGGGCGTCGTGTCCGCCGTGGACCCCGACGCCGGGACCCTGACCGTGATCTCCGGCAACGTGGACGGCAAGGTGGCCGAGGTGCCCGCTGCCATGTCCGACGTGACCAGTGTCATCTCGGTGACCGGCGCCTATGCCGCCGAGACCACCGCTGTGGCTCCGGAGGACCCGGCAGGCTCCCAGGAGGAGCTGGACGGCAGCTATGCGCTGCTGGAAGATGAGGATGGCTTTGGGGCCACGGTGGAATGGGTCGGCGAGGCCCGGCAGCAGGACCCCGATGCCCCGGCCCTGCTGGCAGAAACTGCCGATACGGAGGTGATGCTGGACCCCACCTGGATCACTAAGATAGCGTTCGAGCAGAAGGTCAATGGCTCCTGGGAGCCCCTGGTGGGGAATGAAGTGGAAAGCGGTACCAACGTGCAGGTCACCGTGACCTACAAGCTGCTTGCGGGCACCTTGACGCCGGACCGGCGGACCCTGTGCTACCAGCTGATTGATGCCATGAAGCCCAAGCAGCCCACCTCCGGCAAGATCCTGGACGAGACCGACAACAACAAGGTCATTGGCACCTATACCATCGACACCGACGGCCTGGCAAAGCTGACCTTTGACAAAAGTGAGAAGTTCACCGGTTTGGATGCCAGCGGCAACCGGGAGTTTACCGGAACCTTCCAGTTCTCCCGGAAAGTATGGGCAGATGATTTTGCGAATGACAAAACCATCACCTTTGAAAAGGGCTACACCCTGACCATCAAGAAGAAAACGGCAGATATAAAGATCAGTAAAGGGTACACCGGCTATTGGAGTGCCTTTGAAAATCATCCGGAAAGTGGCACCTTCATAAACCATTATATGGTGACGGTGGAGACCACCAACGGTACCAAAGACCCGGTGACCCTTACGGATACCCTGAACACGAATCAGAGTGGAATCAGTGCTGGTGATTACCTGAAGGGCGGTACATACCTGGAAAAGTCCTTTGAACTCTACAAGGTGGACGCCTCGGGCACAAAAACAAAGATCGAACCCTTCCCCACCCACACGTTCCAGACGGACAGCAACGGCAACCCCCAGGTGGTCCTTGATCCGCTGCCGGCGTTGGAGATCGAAGAAAAGTACATCTGGTACTATGACGTTCAGCGGAACTATGCGGACTTTGACAAGATGCCCGACGGTGTCGGTATGATCTACAATACGGCAACAGCGAAGGCAGGGGACGGGGAGGAAAAGAAGGCTGAAGCATACTACACATGTAAAACCCCGCGTATTGAGAAGAACGGCCAGTACGACCCCAAAACAGGCCGCATCCAGTGGACGATCACTGTAAAGATACCGCATTCTTTTCTGGGGACCAAGCTGGGGTCCTATATGCTGCAGGGCTGCAAGATCACGGATAGCCTGCCGGACGGTGTGAAGATCGTAGGAGATGTAAAAGTAGGCAACACCACGATATCGGCAGAGAAATTCCAGCAAAATGGCTATACCATCCCGGCGGATTTCACGGGGACGGAGCTGACAATCACCTTTGAGACCACCACCCCCCTGGGCGGCGGCCCGGTGACCAACAAGGCACAGATCGAGACCAAGAGCAAACACATCTTTGAGGCCTCGGCTACCGTGAACATCGGGCAGGGGGCTTGGACCCTGAGCAAGGAGCTGTCCAGCAGCAGCAAGGGCCTGGCCAAATGGAATATCTCTGCCGCCAATGCGGCTGGCGAAAGCAGCTTTACCCTGGTGGAGACCCTCAAGGACGCTGTGAACGAAAGCGGCCAGACCCAGAGTGACACCCACTACGCCTACGCCGCAGAGCTGGAGAAGGCTTTGGAAAACGGCCTGACCCTGACCCTCCACGACGGCGGCACCATGAACTATGCTGATGCTAAGGCCGCCGGGGTCATTGCCGTCACCTACTACAGCGGTGCCGACGGCACCGGCGGCACGGTGACTGCCAACGACCCCTCCACCTGGGTGCGGAGCTTTACCATCCAGATAGACAAGGCAGATGGCAACCCGGTGCGGCGTGTGGAGGTAAAGGACCTCCCTACCCACGAGGATCAGAGCAATGTGCCCACCGGAGAGAAATGGACTTACAAAAACAGCGTCAGCGTGCAAGGCAGCTCTCAGAGTGCTACGGCAGAGGACACCTACCACAGCTACAAGAGCTTTGAAAAACGGGTGTCGGCGAACAGCAATCAGGACGAATCTGGTTACCAAAGCGGAGACCAGACCTACCAATACAGTGACCTCAGCGGCAAAAACCTCCACTATCAGCTGGTGGTGCAGACCGCTGCCGAGGATGATGCCGACATCGTTATCACCGATACCCTGCCGGAAAACACCGAGTTCAAGACCGACTGGGTAACGATCGGCATGGACGAAGGGGCCCCGGATAAGGCTGACAAGTTGGAGGGGGCCAATGCCACTGTAATCTACGAGGAAGCCACCCGGAAGCTGACCATTACCATCAGCGGCTACAACCTGAACAAGCGTGAACAACACAAGTTCCGCATTCTGTACAAGGTGAGCGTGGACGACGATCCCCGCTGGCAGAACCCCTCGGTGGGCCAGGTGACCTACACCAACACGGCCCAGTGGGGCGAGCTGACCGAGACCCTCCACACCACGGTAGAAAAGACTGTGGACCCCCTGAAAAAGACCGGAAAGCTGGTGGATGGCAAAACCGACCGCATCGAGTACCAGGTGGTGGTGAACCCGGCCCGGAAGGACCTGTCGGTGGAAGCCAACGAGGCCCCGACCATTGAGCTGTGGGACGACGTAAAGGCCCAGAACGGTGCCATTGTCCGGGGAGACCCGGCGTCTGTAAAGCTGTATTACTTCCAGTATGACGAAGCCAACAACGCCGTGACCCGAGGGAAAGAAGTGCCTCGCAACCTGTACCAGGTGCTGCCGGCAGATGACAATGGCTGGCTCCACATGGTGATCCCCAACAAGGCCGCCATGATCCTGGTGTACCAATGTGATGTAAAGCAGGGCAGTGCTGCTGCGGATTACAACGTGGACAACACCGTCAAGCTGGGCAATGGGGCCTCCACCAATTCGGACTCCATCAAGTTTACCTATGCATCTGCCGCCACAGCCTCCACCGGACAGTTCCTGCTCCACAAGGTGGACGATTACTCCGGCGTGGCATTGCCGGGGGCAGAGTTTACCATCTGGCAGTATGATCCGAAAACCCAGGTATGGCAGCCCTGGAGCGGCGGCGTAAACGGCACCGTCACCACCAACGAAAAAGGCCAGGTGAGCCTGACGGTGCTGGAAAACGGCAGCGAACAGACCCTGAAGCCGGACCTGCTGTATAAGATCGTGGAGACCAAAGCACCCCAGAACTACCAGGGGGACGATACCCCCCACTATGTGCTGTTCCACAAGAGCAGCGAGACCTCCCAGACGGCCTTTGACATCGCTACGGGCAAGGAGACGGTGATGGATGAGGGAAAGCCCATCCTGTTCACGGACGTCCAGGTGGGCAATGCCGCCCAGACCACCACGGCCCGGTATACCAACCGCTACAGCAACCTGACCGTCAGCAAACTGTGGCTGGATGCCGATACCCGCCAGCCGGTGGAACCGGCGGCAGAGAATATTGAAATCCAGGTCTGGCGTTACACCGACAGCGTGGAGAGCAAGGAGCCGTTCGAGAAAGCTACCCTGAACAAGACCAACAACTGGACCTGGTCCAAGTCGGGGGACGAGCTGCCCCTGAAGGACAAGAACGGCAATGCGTACCACTACCTGGTGGAGGAAACGACCACCGGAAACTGGAACGTGTACATCTCCAACAACGGCGTGCAGACCGGCAATATCACGGTGCAGAACTACGTTTACACCGGCTACGAGCTGCCGTCCACCGGCGGCATGGGCACGGCACCCTTCGGGGTGCTGGGCGGCGCACTGGCCGCTGCAGCAGCCCTGCTGCTGGTCCGCAAACGGAAACAGGACGAGGAGGAGTGAGCAGCCATGAAACAAAACAAAAACAACCGGTTTGCCGCTCTTCTGCTGGCGCTGTGCATGGCCGTGTGCTGTGCACTGCCCGCGCTGGCAGCCCCCGCGGCCAGCGCCAACATCGACCTGAGCCGCACCGGCAGCATGGACGTGACCCTGTACGACCACCAGAACGACGTCCCCCTGCGGGGCGGCGCACTCACCGTGTACAAGGTGGCGGACGTGGCCCGCACCAACGGCGACCTGCACTTTGTGTACACCGCCGACTTTACGGGCTGCGGCATCGCGCTGGGCGACCTGACCGACAGCACGCTGGCTTCCAGGCTGGAAGCCAAGCTGCCCGCCCGCGCCGCCGGCACCACCCATAAGATCAGCGAGCAGGGCATCGTCTCCTTTGACGCGCTGCCGCTGGGCCTGTACCTCGTGGTGCAGACCGAGAACTCCAAGGGCTACGAGGCCATCAATTCCTTCCTGGTGTCGCTGCCCATGGCGGACGAAAGCGGCTGGCTCTACACCGTGGACGCCACCCCCAAGGTGGGCGCGCCCACGCAGGAGGTGACCCCGCCCGAACCGGAAACTCCCAGCACGCCTTCGGAACCGGGCAAACCGTCCAAGCCGGAGAAGCCCTCGGAACCGGACAAGCCCACCCAGCCCGGCACCCCGGATGAGCCGGACAACCCGGACATGCCGGTGGACCCCAACGACCCCAACCGCCCGGTGTCGCCCGGTACGCCGGATAACCCGGTGAACCCCGGCAACCCGGACAACCCCGTGGCTCCGGGCCGCCCGGACGGCAATGCACTGCCCCAGAGCGGCCAGCTGAACTGGCCCATCCCGTTCATGGCTTGCAGCGGCGTGCTGCTGTTTGCCGTCGGCTGGGTGCTGGACCGGAAGGAGACGCTGGCATGAACACAAAGCAGAAGATCGGCCGCGCCTGCATGATCGTGGGCATCCTGCTCATTCTGGGCGCACTGGCTCTGCTGGGCTATAACCAGTGGGACGCCAACCGCGCCGACAAGGCTTCGCAGGACGCCCTGGGCAAGCTGGAAGAGACCCTGACCGAGACCATGGAGGACAAGACGAAGGACGAAGAGCCGGTGGTCCAGCCGGAGCTGGACCCGGAGCAGGAAATGACCGTCACCGACATCGACGGCTGGGGCTACATCGGCTACCTGTCCATCCCGTCCATCGGGCTGGAACTGCCCGTGATGAGCGAGTGGAGCTATGCGGGCCTCAAGGTGGCCCCGGGCCGCTACTCCGGCTCCACCTACGCCGACAACATGGTGGTCTGCGCCCACAACTACGCCAAGCATTTCAGCCCCATCAAGTGGCTGGCCCTGGGCAGCGAGGTGTACTTTACCGACATGGACGGCCAGCGCTGGAGCTATGAGGTGTCCAACGTGGAGACCATCCAGCCCACCGACATCGACAAGATGATCACGGCCAGCGACGAGGACGCCTGGGACCTGACCCTGTTCACCTGCACCACCGGCGGCCGCGCCCGCTGCGCCGTGCGCTGCACCCGCACCGGTTACCCGGTCTTGGAGACCAGCGCGGCAGGGCGGATCACGGAGTAAGCAGGACGATTTGGAATTGCCTCCGCTTTGCTCTGGCAATATCAGCGGAAAATTATTTTTAAAGATATGCAATCCCGGAAAATCTGCGGATTTTCCGGGATTGTTTTTTCACGGATGGGCGTTAAGGAAAGTGGCCTGTTCTCTGGAAGGCAAACGATTTAGAATGCCCTCCGCTTTGCTCTGGGCATAAATAGCGGAAAAATTATGTTAGATTTTGCAAATCCGGCAGGGCTGCGGCCCCGCCGGATTTGCTTTTTCACGGGAAGGGTCGTTACGGGAAGTGGCATCGGCTGCTGTTGGCCTGTGGCCAAAGCGCAGCAAATCAAATGCCTTTTACGGCAACGCTCCCCACCGGGGAGCTGGCGCGCAGCGACTGAGGGGCGTTCCAATCGGCGGAAGCCGAAAATACGGTGAAAAGATCTTCACGCCGAACAGGCGTGAATCTTCAGTATTTTCGGGTGGAGCCTACTTCTTTGGGGTCTGAAAGGGGCGAGCAGCCCCTTTCTCGTTGCGGGGAGAGGGGTGTCCAGAGGGAGAGAGGGGGGAGTCGAAACACCCCTCTCACCCTCTGGCCCAGCGGAGCGACCCCGGCGGCGATGCCGCTTGCAAAAGCCATCGGGCCTGCCCCACGCGATTGCACTCTGCATGAGAAACATTACAAAAAAGCACCCGCCATGCGGATGCACAGCGGGTGCCTTGAAGGGCTCTGCGGGGGTGCTCAGTGGGTGGTGCCCATGTCCACAGCCAGGTCGGCGTCGTTCTTCACAACGGCCTCCACGGCCTTCTCCAGGCCGCGGGCGATCTGGTGCAGGTCCATGCTGGGGGTGCCCAGGGGCTTGTTGACCACCTGCTCCATGGCGTAAGGCACATGGATGAAGCCGCCCCGGATGTTGGGGTACTTCTTGTCGATGAGGTACAGCAGGGTGTACATCAGGTAGTTGCACACATAGGAGCCTGCAGTGTAGGACAGGGCGGAGGGAATGCCTGCGTCCTTGATGTTCTGCACCATGGCCTTCACGGGCAGGGAAGTGAAGTAGGCGGTCTCGCCGTCCTCCTGGATGGTCACGTCGATGGGCTGATAACCGGCGTTGTCGGCGATGCGGCCGTCCATCAGGTTGATGGCCACCTTTTCCGGGGTGATGGCGGAGCGGCCGCCGGCCTGACCGATGCAGATGACCACATCGGGCTGGTTTGCCTGAATGGCAGCTTCCAGCACCTCACCGGCACGGATGAACTCGGTGGGCACTTCCTGCTTGACGATCTCGGCACCGGCGATGGTGTCGGGCAGCAGCTTCACCGCCTCAAAAGCGGGGTTGACGGTTTCGCCGCCAAAGGGGTCGAAACCAGTGAGCAGAATCTTCATAGTAAAAAGCCTCGATTCTCAGATATAAATGGACGGCTCCAGAACGGTGAGCTGTCCGTGATCCATGATCATGCGGTTGTCCACATAGATGCAGGGAGCGTGGGTGACCAGATCGTAATGGCCGGAAGCATCCTGCACACCGCCCAGCGCAATGTTGCGCCCGAACCCGATATGGAAGGTGCCATAGGTGGATTCGTCCTCGATGTAGCAGTTGCCTGCACAGCGGGAGTGGGTGTTGAGCCCGATGCCGAACTCCGCCGCCACCACCATGTTCTCCGGGTCGTGGAAGCGGGCCAGAAACTGCTTGAGCCGCCTGCCGCTGGCATTGTCCTCGATCTCCACGATGCGGCCGCCGCGCAGCTCCACCCGCACGGGGCTGTCCACGATGCCGATATAGCCCATGGAGCCGTCCAGGATCAGGGTGCCGTTGGTGTCGCTCTCCACCGGTGCCACATACACTTCCACGCTGGCAGAGGAAAGGCCCTTGCCGTCGTGGCAGCAGCCGTTGAAGAAGCCGGGCACACGCCCCTCGATGTTGAAATCCAGGTTCGTGCCAAGCTCCGTGGTCACATGGATGTGTCTGGCGTTCTGGTAGCAGGCCATGATGATGCTGGCCATGATCCTGCTTTTGGGCAGGCTCATGTTCAGGAAGTCGTAGCTCAGCAGGGACTGCCCATTGCTGGTGCTCAGCGGCAGCGACAAAAACCGGTTGCGGCGGGCAATGACCCGCTTGACGGCCCGTGTGGTGATGAGGGAATACTCGGCAGCACCGATCACGGCGTTGTAGGGGTCAAAGGCGTCCTCGCGGTCATCGAAATACTGGCCCACCTGCTCGTGCAGGTCGTCCAGCATCAACACATCCGCCACGCTGCCCACCGCCTGTGCGGCTTGCTGCATGGCCGCCACCTCGACAGCATACTTCTGGCTGGATACGATCAAGATGCGTTCGCCTGCACGGAGCCGGACCCAGTCGCGAATAATGATATCGGCTCCGTGCTGAATTGCTTGTTCCATTGAATCACTCGATCTAACAAAAAAATCACTTCAGGAGGATCATCATCACGATCTGGACCACCATCATGATGATGGCGACAGGAACCTGATTCTTGATGACGCCCATGGGCTTCTTCATATCCAGCAGTGCCACGGGCACGGTGTTGAAGTTTGCAGCCATGGGGGTGCACAGGGTGCCGCAGAAGCCGCAGGTCAAAGCCAGCATGCCGATGACCACCGGGTTTGCGCCGTGGGCCAGCACGAACGGGTAGCCGATGCCCACGGTCATCACGGTGATGGCGGCGTAGGCGTTGCCCATGATCATGGTGAACAGCATCATGCCGATGGCGTACACCACGATACCGGCGTTCACATTGCCCTCGGGGATGATGTGGCTGACCAGGTCAGAGATCACATCGCCGACACCGGCAGCGGTAAACACAGAGCCCAGGCAGGCCAGCAGCATGGGCAGCATGGACAGGGGGCCCACGGTGGACAGCATGCGCTCGGAATCGTTCAGGAAGGTGGAGGGCTTGTTGTCGCGGTTCATGATCATCAGCAGGATGATGGCCACGATAACGCCCAGAGCCACGCCGTTCAGGGCGGACAGGCCGATGCCCATGCCGGTGATGGCGCAGATGACGGCCAGCATGCCGATGCTCAGGGTGGGGACAAAGATCTTCATGCCGATCTTCTCATAGGTAGCCTCGGTCTCGGCCTTGGTGGCAGCAGAGACAGCGCCCTTCTTGACCTTCTTGAGGATGGCGGGGATGCACATCACCACCACCAGGATGCCGCTCACCAGAGAGGGCAGCCAGCGGCCCAGGGCAAGCACGACGCCCAGCACGGCCCAGAAGATAAAGGTGCCCATGGGTTCCGGGTTCTCCTTATCCTTCAGGTTCTTCACACCGCAGTAGATGCACAGCAGGCCGATGATAAAGTAGATGATCTCCATCACCTTGGTGGACAGGCTGTAATCAGCACTCATAAAAAAGCTCATTCTTCTGTCCTCCCTTACTTATAGTACTTCTGGATCATCTTGCGATCCTTGATCACATAGAATACGATGGCGACCACAGTGGCAATGATGCACACGGGGATCTCGATGGCAGCCAGCTGGGCCAGCTCCACCTCGATGCCCAGGCCGGCCAAAGTGCTCTGCACCAGCAGGCCGCCAGAGCCGCCCACGAACAGGACCTGACCGAAGAACCAGGTGATGTTCTCCATGCCGGAAGCCATACCCTTCAGCTCCTCGACATGCTCCTCATTGGGCTCATAGCCCTGTGCCACAATGGCACCTTCGGCCATGGGCATGATGACGGGGCGCACGAAACCGGCCACGCCGCCAAAGCCCACGTTGAAGGCTGCAAAGATCGAGCGCATCACGCCGTAGATGCCGATGACCAGGCCGGAGGTGGCGCCCTTGAACTTGCCGATCAGGGCAGCGGCTGCTTCACGCAGGCCGTTGCGCTCCAGCGTGCCGGTGACCAGCATCACGATGATGAAGATGGCCATGCTGCGGTTTGCCACAAAGGTGCTGCCCAGCGTTTCCAGCAGGGTGACCGGGCCCAGACCGCCAACCAGTGCAGTCACAACGGCTGCCACCAGAATGACCAGAATGGAGTCCAGCTTCAGTGCAAAGCCAGCGATGACGATGACAATGCCGAGTAGTTTTAGTAGTTCCATAATTGCCTTCCTTTATACTTATATTTTCCCGGCATCGTACCGCGCCCCGGCAGCCTGTGGGTCAGAGGGCCGCAGGGGAAAAGCCGTGTGCCGAAAAGACGAGAAGGGGGAAGAGCCTGCTCAGAGGCGGACGAAAGCCGCCAGCAGAGCCGAGAATGCGGCCGCCGTGATCCACAGCGGGACAAGGCGGCGGCGCAGGTGGGCGGCGATGTCGCACTGCTCCAGCACACCGGAGGACTTGAGGGGCACCACGGTGGTGGAAGCGGGCACGGCGGCCTCGCTGCCATAGGGATTTGAAGAGGTGAACTCGCCGGTGCCGTCCTTGGCCGGGCAGGCGTACACGCCGTACCAGGAAGCCAGGATGCCGCCCTTCCCGGCGGCGGCCTTCTGCACCCGTACCCGCTGCACGGTCAGTGCCTCGGCCCTGCGCTCCTCCACCATCAGGTTGACGCGCATCATGTTCACAAGGTTCAGCACCGAGGACACGGCGATGAGCAGATCAAAGACCAGTACCAGAATGAGCAGCGGGTGCATGGGCAGTTCCCTCCAAAAGCGGTGCCGCAGCCCGCAGGCGGTGCAGCACCTTATAAAGTTAAGTTCATTATATCATAAAACCATCACAAAAGTAAATGAATCGCCCCAGATTCGCGTTTGCGAAACTCTTATAAAGATGCCTGTTTTGACTGAGAGATTTTTTCCATAACGGAAAGCGACTTCGCCCTCTCCGCCTCACATCCGTTCGGCACCTCTCCCAAAGGGAGAGGCAAGGGCCTGGCAGTTGCGTTCTTGGCTCTCCCTTTGGGAGAGCTGGCGCGATAGCGCCTGAGAGGGCGAGCACGTTTCCCGTACCACAAGGTGGGCTTTCGTCGCAAAAATAAAAAATCCCCCGTTTCCCGGAGGAAACAGGGGAAGAATGCCTGTTGGCAGCAATTACTTGTTCTGGATGTACTCGTGGATGGCCTTGGCGGCTGCCTTGCCGGCACCCATGGCCTTGATGACGGTAGCGGCACCGGTCACGGCATCGCCGCCGGCGTACACGCCGTCACGGCTGGTCTTGCCGTCGTCGCCGTCGGTGACGATGCAGCCGTGCTTGTTGGTCTCCAGACCCGGGGTGGTGGAGCGGATCAGCGGGTTGGGGCTGGTGCCCAGGCTCATGATCACGGTGTCCACGTCCAGCTCAAACTCGCTGCCCTTCTTCTCGATGGGGCGGCGGCGGCCGGAAGCATCGGGCTCGCCCAGCTCCATCTCCACGCAGGTGATGGACTTGACGAAGCCTTCGTCGTTGGCGTGGATCTCCACGGGGTTGCACAGGGTCTTGAAGATGATGCCCTCTTCCTCGGCGTGCTCCACCTCTT
>ERZ831634.1399-NODE-1399-length-25243-cov-11.835636_pt1 | contig 25243 bp, 14 predicted proteins | sample MGYA00519953_ERZ831634 | MGnify/ENA primary metagenome ERZ831634 (study PRJEB31850, sample SAMEA3708718) | human gut metagenome | biome: human gut; feature: human-associated habitat; material: faeces | place: China | collected 2014 ... | reverse complement strand
TTGGCCTCACACGTGAGCGCGTTCGTCAGATTAAAGAAAAAGCAATTAGAAGACTTAGACAAAGTAATCGTAGTAAATTGCTCAAATCTTACTTGGGATAAGTAAGGAATATCAGTTTCTGAAAAAAAAGAATTTGAGTCGCATAAGTCGCACTTTTCATGTAGAAGAATGTACTTATGCGACTTTTTATATAAGTCCCATTCTATAATTTAATCTTGTGCTATGTGAGTTTTATGAAGAAATTTGTTCTAATATCATTTGTTCTGGTTGCTTTGGGAGCAGGGGTGATGGCATACGCAAGATATGCGACATTATCTTCTGACACGGTGCCTGCTAAACTAGAGCAACGTTTGCGTGAAAAAGCGCAGGCAGGAAAGGCTTATTGTGATAAGAACGGGTATAATACAAATTATTGCTTTCTGGTAGATTTCAGTATTCATTCCGGTAAAAGGCGTTTCTTTGTATGGGATTTCAAGGGAGATTCTGTGAAGTATGCAAGTCTTTGTGCGCATGGATACGGGAAAAACAGTACGCTGTCCAAGCCTGTATTCAGTAATGTGGAAGGTAGTTATTGCTCTTCTTTAGGAAAATATAAAGTAGGGATACGGTCGTATAGTAAGTGGGGGATTAATGTTCATTATAAATTGCATGGATTGGAAGCAACGAATAACAATGCTTTTAAACGGTATATCGTGTTACATTCTTATACTCCGATGCCGGAAACGGAGGTGTATCCTTTGCATCTTCCATTAGGAATCAGTCAAGGGTGTCCTGTGATATCTGATGAGGTGATGAGGAAGGTTGACAGGCTGCTCAAGGAAGAAAAGAAACCTGTATTGTTATGGATTTATGATTAAGAAATGCTATTTATTTGAGATAAATCGAGGTAGTCTCCTCTTTTTTGTTACCTTTGCGAAGTTAAAAATTATATGATATGAAATACGTAAAAATACTATTTGCAATTGCACTTGTGTTTACCATGTGCTCCGCTTTTTCTCTGAAAAAAGACCATTCTAAACCGGTTTATGCTTTTGGAATTTCTGCTTCATTTACGGATACGGTAGTCTATTTCACGGATATTCAGATATTAGATAGTGCGAAGGTTAGCAAAGAAGGGTTCTTGGCTCATCGTGAATTATATAGTTATCAGTTGAAAAATTATCTGGAGGATAACCAACTGCAGCAGAATAGTACATGTATGATTTACTTCTCGGAAAACAGAAAGAAGTTGGAAAAAGAAGCAACGAAGATTCTGAATAAATATAAGAAGAATAATAGAATGACGGTATCGCGAATTGATTCAGATAAATTCCGCTTTACGAAACCGGAAGAGTAATAAGCAATAACTTAATTGTTAATATAATAAGAGATGCAGGTTTGCATCTCTTATTTTTTTATCTTTGCCTCGTAATAAACTTGAAATCTAATGAAAAAGATAAAAATATTCTCCTTGTTTGTGTGTTTGGCTATGCTGGTAATCGCTTGTCATAATGACGATGATGAAAGAGGAGTCCAGATGCGTACAGTTCTTGTTTATATAGCAGGTGACAATTCTCTTCGCAGCTTTGCCACAGAGGATTTGGCGGAAATGACAGAGGGAATGCAGTCTGTAGATGATAACTCTTATAACCTACTCGTATACATTGATACCGGATCAAGTCCTAAACTAATTCGATTGAAGAAGGATAAAAAGAAGAATGTCGTACAGGAGGTAATCGCTACGTATGAAGGACGAAACTCTGTAGATGTCTCTAAGATGAAGGAGGTTATCAACACGGCATTTTCTGAATATCCGGCACAGAGTTATGGGTTGGTTTTGTGGTCTCATGGAGAAGGATGGTTGGCAAAATCGCAGAATAAAACCCGTTGGTGGGGACAGGATGGTGGTTCAAATTACATGGATATTTCCGAGTTAAAAGATGTTCTGCGTAATGCGCCTCATTTGAGTTTTCTTCTTTTCGATGCATGCTTTATGCAATCTGTTGAGGTGGTCTATGAATTGAAGGAACATGCGGATTACATAATAGGCTCTCCGACAGAGATACCCGCACCGGGTGCTCCATATCAGAAAGTAGTTCCGGCTATGTTTGCCAATAATGCATCGGCTACGGACATAGCAAAGGCATATTTTGAATTTTATGCAGATGAAAATCTTTATACTGGCAAATTGCCATATAATTGGGGCTTAGGTGATCCCTGGACGGCAGGAGTCTCTGTTTCTGTAGTGAACACTTCCATGTTGGAACAACTGGCTAAAAGCAGTAGTGAGATTATTCCGAAATATATTAAGGGCAGACAAGCGATAGCCACATCGGGCATACTCTGTTATGATTGTCGGTCCAGTAAGTATTATTATGATTTTGATGGATTAATACGTTCTTTAGGTAGTGAGACTAGCGAATATGAGGCTTGGAAAGCTGCTTATGATGCTGCTGTGGTTTATTGGAAGACTACTCCTAATAATTACTCCAGTTATGGCGGTAGTTTCTCGATGAATGGCTCTGCAGGACTTTCTACTTATATATTTCGTCAGTCGTATGAAGAGGAGATAAATCCTTTTTATCGTCAGTCGATACAATGGTACTCCGCTGCCGGATGGGATGAGACAGGCTGGTGATAATTACCATTTCAATATTCTTTAGAAGATAGGATTCTAACTTTTTGTGAAGATAGTGTGAAGAATAAGCAATCCTTATATAAGTGGTTATATGAGACGTATGAGAACGATTTGTTTTCATACGGCATTGCTTTTGGCATTAGTAAAGAACTTTTAGAAGATGCCATTCACGATGTTTTTTTGCATTTATATGAGCGTGAGCACAAACTTTGGGAAAGTCAGAATATGAAGTTCTATCTGTTGAACTGTTTGAAGAACCGGATTCGGACCATTAAGAAAAAAGAAATGAATACCGAATTTCTGGAAGAAGGTTCTGATAACTATAGTTTCCTTATTGAAGTGAACGGCTTTGAACTCATAGATGAAGAAAAAGAAAGAGCCGCTATGCAAAAACAGCTGAAAAAGATGCTGGATAGCCTTACAGACCGGCAACGGGAGGCTGTATATCTTCGTTATACCCAAGGACTTAGCTATGAGGAAATCGGGAAATTGATGGGAATACAACCTAAAGCAGCACAGAAATTAGTGTATCGGGCTATCGAACAAATGCGTAAAATTCAGCCTCAAATTATTTATTTTTTCCTTTTCGGTTATTTTCTTTAATTTTCGTGGGGGTATTTTTGTTCTTTGCGTGTTTTTAAAGTGAAACCGTAAAAAGAACGAGTATGCATTCAGATCGAATACCCGAATCGACAAAACAATGGCTACAAAATGAAGACTTCATATTGTGGTGTCTGGCTCCTACCCAGGAATCGGAAGAATGGTGGGTTAATTATCAAAAAGAGCATCCCGAAGATCAAGCATCCCTACAGGAGGCCCGCAAAATCATATTATCTGCCCGGCTGAATCCGGTTCAGCGCTTACCCGAAGAATCAGAAAGATTGTGGGCACGTATAGAGACAAGCATGGAGCGTCGTGATAAGAGACATCGTTTTATCTTATTTACCCGTTATGCTGCCGCCTGTGTACTAATATTAGGTATTGTTTCTTTCTGGTTGATTCATTCTTTTCAGACGTCCGGAACTGCTGATGATCTGCTTGTCAATGTGAAAGCAGATACTCTGTATCAGAAAGTAATGCTGATAAGAGATGATGCGGAAGCGATTCAGATAGAGAATAATGCCGTCATTACTTATGATAGCAATATTACTATTCAATCCGATGGTAAGGAAACAGAGATAATCAAAGAGGGAGCGGTTCAACCCGGAAAACAAAATACACTGATAGTTCCTTATGGTAGCCATTCATCCATTGTATTGGCAGACGGATCGAAAGTATGGATTAATTCCGGAAGTAAATTACGTTTCCCTTCCTCTTTTGGTCCGGGCGAACGCAGGATAAAAGTAGAAGGAGAGATTTATATAGAAGTTGCCAAAGATACTTCCCGGCCTTTTTATGTAGAGACACCCCAACTGACAGTTAATGTATTGGGAACAAAGTTTAATGTGTCTGCCTATGCTGATGATGCATTGCAATCCGTGGTGTTGGTAGAAGGAAAAGTAAATGTAAAAGCAAACTCCAATGAAGATTTTGTCCTTTTGCCTAATCAGCGTTTTAAGTTGAGTGATGGGATATCCGGCATCGACGAAGTTAATGCTTACGATTATATTTCATGGAAAGATGGCGTACTTCAGTTCCGGGGTGAGACAATGAAAGATATTATCCAACGGCTAAGTCGCTACTATAATGTATCTATCACATGTACGCCGGAAGTTGCGCAAAAGTGTACAATGGGAAAACTTATCTTATTTGATGATATAGAACAAGTCATGAAAACCTTCTCGTTGCTGTACGATGTCCAGTGTACAATTGAAGCGGGAAGTATAAAAATCGAGTAATAACCCTAAAAATTTAATGCCTATGAATAAACCACAGAAATGAAGCCTTTGTAAAAAAGAAGTTCGGAAGAGAGGCAACTCTTCCGAACCCGTGAGATTTAAATTTTTCAATTACTTATGAAAAACCTAAAAATTGATACGCAAAAATATGGAAAATTCCTATTACAATCATGCAAATAGGGCATATTTTCTTTGTAAATCATATCTGTTTGTGAAATTTTTTGTTATTTTTCTATTTATAGCGAATGTAACTCTCGCTAATGGAAATGGAACGAGCGAACTCTATGATATAAAGAAAGGGACTCTACTGGAATATTTTAAAGATATAGAGAAAGAAACAGGCTACGTTTTCATCTATTCGAAAGATATCCGACCTAGTTTAAATCAAGTTGTCAGTGTAGATCTATCTAGGAAGAAGACAATCACAGAAAAATTGTCAGCCTTGTTTGAAAAGACAAATCTGGTATATGAAATAAATGGAAAACAGATTGTTGTAAAGAGAAAAACGGCAGTGAAAAAGAATCTTTCTTCACAGCCACAGGAACCTCGGAGAATAACCGGTACTATTACCGATACAAAAGGAGAACCGATTATCGGTGCCAATATCAAGGAAGTCGGTACATTTAACGGCATAATTTCCGATATAAACGGGCGCTTTGCCTTATCTGTAAATCCGAATGCAGTTTTGGAAATCAGTTATATCGGTTATGTCACGACGACAGTACCTGTAAAAGACAATAAAGTGCTTTCTATTGAAATAAAAGAAGCCGAGCAAAGTCTGGAGGAAGTCGTTGTTGTCGGCTACGGAAAGCAGAAGAAAGAAAGTGTGACAGCATCTATCGCTTCTATTTCGAGGAAAGAACTGGTACAGACACAACAATCCAATATTAGTAACATGCTGGTAGGACGAATGCCGGGATTGATTGCTTTTCAAAGAAGTGGTGCTCCCGGCGAAGACGCTTCCAGTCTGTTAATCAGAGGTGTCAGTACATTTACAGACAACACGGCTCCTTTAATAATGATCGATGGCATCGAACGAACTAATTTTGACGGCATAGATCCGAATGAAGTTGAATCATTGAATATACTTAAAGATGCTTCGGCAACAGCGATCTATGGAGTAAAGGGAGCTAACGGCGTAGTATTAATTACTACCCGTAAAGGGGAAAGAGGGCGTCCCCGGTTGAGCTATTCGGGTAATTTTGCTTTGCAGCAATCTACCCAGCTCCCCAGTTATCTGAATAGTGCGGATTATGCAACTTTATACAATGAAGCTTTAGAAAATGACTCCCGGGTTTCGGGTTCTACCTACCAACCGAAATTCACGGATAAAGATATTGAATTGTACAGAAATGGCTTTGATCCGATTTTGCATCCGAACACTAACTGGATAGACGATTTTCTTAGAAAGTTTTCTACCCGCACTCAACATAACATCAACCTTTCGGGTGGTACAGAACGTGTGAAATACTTTATATCGGGAAGTTATTTCGATCAGACCGGTATCTATAAACATACCAAGATAGATTCGGATCATGATGTAAATCCCCGTAACACCCGTTATAACTTCAGAACTAATTTCGATTTTCAGATAACGCGGGACTTTTCGGCAACTGTTCAAATGGCCGCCCAGATAGGCAGAGTGATTACTCCGGGCTCCGGTAACAGTGGAATCTGGCAAGCTATTTCTTTTGCCAATCCCTTGAGCTCTCCGGGATTGGTGGACAATAAAATTGTCCGCATACAGGATGGATTGGGAAGCGTCAATCCCTGGCAAACCTTATTAAGCAACGGTTATCAGAAAGATAATAGAAATAACATCAATACAACATTACGTCTGAATTATGATTTATCATCTTTGCTGACCAAAGGTTTGTCCGTACACGGGAGTATCGCGTATGATAGCTATTATTACAGCCGTAAGAAATATTCGAAAACCTTTCCTTATTATCTTGCACGCCGTGATGCGGAAGATCCGGATTACATCTATCTGATCCCCCAATCAGAAGAGAGTATCTGGTCTGTAAGTACCGGATGGGATAAGAACCGGAAAGTATATATGGAGTTTGGAATTGATTATAATAGAACTTTCGGGCTTCATAAAACGACAGCACTTATTCTGTATAATCAGAGTAAATACTATTCCCCCTCCCTTCAATATTATGTACCTAATGCTTATCAGGGATTGGTAGGACGATTGACCTATGAATATGCCTCCCGTTATTTGGCAGAATTCAATATGGGATACAACGGAACCGAGAATTTTGCCAAAGGCAAACGGTTCGGATTTTTTCCTGCTGTTTCATTAGGTTGGGTCATCAGTGAAGAAAAGTTTTTTCCGAAAAACAATATCGTTAAATATCTAAAGGTGAGAGGGTCCTACGGAGAGGTAGGAAACGATCAGATAGGTGGTGATCGATTTTTGTATCTGCCGTCTTCTTATGGAGCAGCGAGCGATTCGGGTGTGAACAAGTATAATTTCGGTTTGGCTTCCAATCCGTATACTTCACTGATGATTGTTGAAAATAAAATCGGTAATCCTGATTTGACTTGGGAAAAGGCGAAAAAGATGAATGTCGGTGTAGATATTAATCTGTTCAATAATTGTCTGACTGCTTCATTTGATATATTCAAAGAAAAACGAAATAACATATTAGCCAACAGATCAACATCCCCCATGATTATAGGTGCTAATCTTCCTGCATATAATTTTGGAGAAATGGAAAATCGCGGTTGGGAAATGGACCTTAATTTTAGACATCATATACAAGATTTCCATTATTGGGCACGCTTCAATTATTCATTTGCGAGGAATGAAATCATCTACATGGATGAAGTGCAGAAGAGATATGATTATCAGATGACTACCGGAAGAAGAAAGAATCAGTTTTTCGGACTGATCTTTGACGGATACTATAACTCGTGGGAAGAAATCAATGCATTAGACCGTCCTAAAAGTTCATGGAGCGGGAATCAGTTGCAACCGGGAGACGTCAAGTATGTAGACGTCAACCAGGATGGAGTGATTGATGATTACGACATGGTTCCGATAGGATACACCCCCGTACCGGAGATTATTTACGGTTTCTCATTCGGAGCGCAATATAAAGGATTTGATTTCTCCATCTTATTTCAGGGAGCCGACAATGTATCCATTAAATATTTCGGACGGTCGATGTGGCCTTTCGCGAAAGGAGAAGAGAGTGCGAAATCTCTGATAAAAGAACGTTGGACACAGGAACGGTATGAGGCAGGAGAAAAGATCACCTTTCCCCGTTTGTCTCTGAATCCCAACGGAGAAACCGATCACAACTATCGTCCTTCTACTCTTTGGATACGGGATGCCAGTTATTTGCGATTGAAAAACCTCGAAGTAGGATATACATTTACCGGAGGTTTTGTCAAACGGCTTAACCTGAATAGTGTAAGATTATATTTCAACGGTTCCAATTTATTCACGTGGACAGATGTGGTAGATCTGGACCCGGAAGCACCTTCGAGAAGTGGAAATGTTGAAATCAATACATATCCGTTGCAGAAAGTATATAATATTGGTCTTAATATAAATTTTTGATAATCATGAAAAGAATAACATATATATGTGCAATACTTCTGTCGTCTGTATTGATGTTTTCGTGTAGTGACTATCTGGAAGCTCCGCCCTCTGTCGATTTGGATGAAGACGGTGTCTTTGCCGACAGGACTTTGACAGAACAATACATAACAGGCATCTATGCAGAAGGTATGCCGCTGGGGTTCTCGATGGGAAGTAGCGGGATCGACCGTAAATTGTGTGCAACCTCAACCCTGGCAGGAGCGTGTGATGAAGCCGAACAAGGTGCAAACTGGGGGAAGGGCAATGCCTCGTGGAACGTGGACAATCATAACAACAGCAGCATAGACTGGGATGAAGACCCCCGTCACAACACCCGTTGGCAGACATTACGAAAATGCAATATCGTGCTTGAACGTATTGACGAAGTGCCCGATGATCCGGGAGACGTTGATTTTAAGACACGTTCCAGAGGCGAAGCCTATTTTATGCGGGCTTTGGTCTTCTGGGAAGGAGTATATAGATATGGTGGACTGCCTATAATACACCGTAGAATAAATCCGTCGGAAGATGGTAAACTACCCCGTAATACATTTTCCGATTGTGTAGACTCCATTCTTGTCGATTGTGACCGGGCTGCCTCCATATTACCGGACTATTATACGAATTCGATATTGGTGGGACGGGCAAACAGGATAGCTGCCTTAGCCCTCAAATCCAGAGTACTCCTGTATGCGGCGAGTCCTTTGTTCAATACCGACGATCCGTACCTTCCTTTAAGTGGAAATAATGACCTGATAGGATATGGAAACTATAGTAAAGAACGCTGGAATGAAGCTGCTAAAGCAGCCAAGGCAGCCATTACCGCTGTTGAATCTTCTGGCTATTATGACTTGTACGATGAGGGAACACCTGAAACAAATTACGAACATGTGTGGACTGCTCCCGATAACAAAGAAATAATTCTGGCCAACAAAAAATATCGGAATTTCACAACAAGCAGTCATCCCATAACAAGCAATATACCGGCATGGGCGGGAAGTAGTTGGAGCGACGGCGGTCTTTTTACAACCTTCAATTTCGTGCGTTTCTATGAGAAAAAAGACGGGAACCAACAAACATGGAATATGGATGGTGGCGATGATCTGCTTGAAAAGTACGACGAACTGGACCCTCGTTTTGCGCAAACCATTGCAGCACATGGAGCTAACTGGAATACAGAGATTGGAATTCTTAATTTTCTGCCCGGTGGAGCTCACAATGTAGCCAATGATAAAACGAAACACCTGGTTCGCAAATGGGTACCTCGCGTACTAAGAGCAACGGCTCCGCGCAACTCCACTAATATGGACTGGATTGTCTTCCGGGTAGCCGAACTCTATCTGAATTATGCAGAAGCTTTGAATGAATATTATGAAACTCCCCCGAAAGAAGCATTCGATGCAGTCCTGAAAGTTCGTGAACGCTCCGGAATGCCGGGCTTTCCTTCCACTTTGAATAAAGAGCAGTTCAGGGAGAAACTGCGAAGAGAACGAGCCGTGGAACTGGCTTATGAAGATCATCGTTTCTGGGATATAAGACGTTGGCTGATAGCCGATGATGAAGGTGTTATGAAAGGTGCCATGTATGGATTGCAGCTCTCCGCTGTTACAGGAGCACCGGGTAAAGTACATTACAAACCTTATGTCTTTGAAAACAGATTATGGAGTGACCGTTCTTATTTACATCCTATCAAGCAGACCGAAATAGATAAAGGGTATATGCTTCAGAATCCGGGATGGTAAATATGTTCAATCAACTAAAAATAAAAGGTATGACAATAATAAACAGTATATACAAAGGGAAGCGTTATGCTATACTTTTGACTACTATTCTCACTTTTTATGCTCCCGTTTTGTTTGCTCAACACATAGCCGATTCTGCACTTGTAGAAGTCGCCTATGGGCAACAACCGGAATGGAGGCGAACAAGTGCCATTTCTTCCATACGTGGGGAAGATTTGCTGAAAACTACTTCCGCAAGCTTGGGAAATAGTCTGCAAGGACAGCTTCCCGGACTAACATTGTTGCAACAAAGCGGAGAGCCCGGCTATGATTTCTCTATCGCGAATCTCTACCTCCGGGGACGTACTTCCTATGCAAGCGGACAAAAAATGCTGGTATATGTCGACGGTTTCGAAGCCCCGATTGAAAGTCTGTCCACTGCGGAAATCGAGTCTGTAACATTATTGAAAGACGCTTCGGCTCTGGCTTTATATGGTATGCGTGGTGCAAATGGTGTTTTATTGGTGACAACCAAGAAAGGATGCGTTTCCGCTCCGCAAGTCAGTATCCGTTTACAAACGGGAATACAACAACCGTTGGGCGTTCCCGATCCTGTCAATGCGTATGATTATGCCACCTTATACAATCAGGCGCGTGTGAATGACGGATTGCCTCGTTTATACACTCCAGAGGAATTGAATGCCTATCAGAACAACACCGATCCTTACTTTTACCCCAATGTAAACTGGAAAAAGGCCATTTTGAATAATACAGCTCCTTTGAGTATGGCTGATTTAAGTTTTAAAGGAGGAGGAGATGTGGTGCAATACTATGTAATGATGAATCTTTTGCAGAACATCGGTTTCTACAAAGACACCGATAAAAAACGCCGGGAAAACTCGAATGCCTATTATGCGAGCTTTAATTTCAGGTCTAATTTGAATATCCAGATAAGCAAACACCTGTCTACCGGACTCAATTTTAGCGGGAGTGTAGGTAATCGCTCTATTCCCGGAGGCAGCAGTTCTGCCAACGGACTTTTGGGAGCGATATGGAGAACAGCTCCGAATGCATTTCCGGTGTACAACCCCGACGGATCGTATGGAGGAAATGCCGCTTTTACCAACCCGGTCGGTAATATCGTCAGCAGAGGGCTTTATAAAGAAAACAGCCGGACTTTCCAACTGATTTTTATGCCTAAATACGACTTGGAGAAACTGACAAAGGGATTAAGTGTCAGTGCCGGTATTGCCTACAACAACTATATGGCGGATTCATCTATAAAGAATCAGAATTATGCCCGTTATTCTCTTTCCAAAGGAGCAGGGGGAGAGGTGCTATATACACCCTACGGCGCTGATTCTCCTTTGGAATCCGATGAAGGATTCCGTACTGACTGGAGCCGTCTGAACTTTAAGGCACAGTTGGATTATGATCGCGTTTTCAAGCAACATCAACTCACTGCCAGCATCTTTTTCCTGTCTGATTTATATCAGAAATATGGAAGTCGTGATGACATTAAATACTTGAATTATGCAGGGCGGGTAACTTACTCTTATAATCAAAAATACATAGGAGAATTTGCAGCTTCATATACAGGTTGTGATGATTATGCTCCTGGAAAAAGATATGGATTCTTTCCCGCTTTCTCCGCCGGATGGATACTGTCGAAAGAAAACTTCATGAAAAATATCAACTGGGTTGAATATTTGAAACTAAGAGCATCTATCGGACTGGTTGGAAACAATCAGAATGAGAACGGACGTTATCTGTTCGACCAGACTTATAGCAGTAACGGCTCCTATTTTTTAGGTACAGGGTCGTCATCAACAGGCGGGTTTCGGGCAGATATGATTGCCAATCCCGATATTAGTTGGGAGAAGGAACGTGTATTCAATATTGGATTGGATGCAGTTTTACTGAAAGGGCTGTCGGTAGAATTCGATTATTTCCATAAAGAAAGATATGATATCCTGTCACAGCCGTATTCCACTATTCCCGGATTTGTTGGAGCCTCTTATGGCGACATATTGCCTTATATGAATGTAGGTAAAGTAAAGAATCAAGGTTTCGAGGGTACGATCAGGTACGAAAGCAGTCTTAAAAACAACTTCAACTATTACGTTGAAACATCGGCGTGGTATGCAAAGAATGAAATTGTCGATATGGCGGAAGAAGTGAAACTCTACGATTATCAATATCGTAAAGGACGTTCCGTGAATACTCCTTTTGTACTTGTTGCTGACGGACTGTATCAGGAGAGTGATTTCGATTCGAATGGAAGTCTGAAGTCACATTTACCGGTACCGCAGTTTGGAGAAGTAAACCCCGGTGATATAAAATATATCGATAAAAATGGTGATGGAGTAGTCGATTCCAATGACTCCTATCCTGTGGGATATTCTAATATTCCGGAGTGGAATTATGCTTTGAAAATAGGCTTTGAATGGAAAGGGATAGACGTTGAGGCTTTATTTCATGGCGTTGCCAATAGAGACATCTATTTGAGCGGGCCGTTGGCTTATTCCTTTACCGACAATGGCTCTGCTTCAAAACTGGCTCTCGACAGCTGGACACCGGAGAATCCCAATGCTTCTTATCCCCGTTTGTCTACCCGGACATTTGAAAACAATTACCGGATATCTACATATTGGAAAAGAAACGGAAACTACTTCAGAATGAAGAATATCCGGATTGGATATACCTTCCCCCAGTCAATAGCAAGAGCGATAAAATTGTCCAGATTGTATGTGTATGCTAATGCAAGCAATCTTTTCACCGTGAGTCATCTTGACGGATTGGCCGACCCGGAAAGCAGTTCTTTGATTACATATCCGTTGACACGTTCCTACAACCTGGGAATAAAAATTGATTTTTAATAGGTAAGAACAAAAATATAATAATTATGAAATACCCAATAGGTTTATCTATCATATTGAATGCTCTTGCTGCTATCAGCATATTGTCCGGATGCAGTGATTATCTGGACAGAGAGTATGATTCGTTTATCGACAACGAGATGACCTTTACTTCCTATGAACGTACAAGCAAATTTCTAGTCAATGCTTATCGGTATCTGCCTGATGGTTTCAACCGTATCGGTTCCGAAGCTATGTTGGATGCCGCTACCGATGATGCCGAACATGCTAATGCCTCCTGCAACATCCAGCACTTCAACACCGGAGCCTGGAATTCAAGGTCCAATCCGGATGATTTGTGGAATAAGTATTACGCAGGAATTCGCATAGCGAATGAATTTATAGAAAATGTAGACAGAGTGAATCTGGATAAATACAGACTCGATCCGGATAATCAGAATGAATATCAGAACCGTCTGAATGACTTGAAAACATGGAAATATGAGGCCCGTTTTTTAAGAGCGTTTTTCCATTTCGAGCTGGTGAAACGTTTCGGACCTGTACCTGTGATTACTTCTACACTATCCGTCAATGCGGATTATTCGGAGACTCCGCGCCCGTCTATGGACGATTGCATCTCATTCATCTCCAGCGAATGTGATAAGGTAGCCGAAGTGCTCGATTTAACTCCGGGACGAGGAATCGATTCGGATTTGGGACGTGCAACGAAGGGAGCCGCATTGGCTTTGAAAAGCAGAGTTTTATTGTATGCGGCCAGTCCCTTGTATCTGGACTGGCAGAATTTTTCGGAAAGCGATCTTCCTTCCGATATGGAGAAATGGAAAGCTGCGGCACAGGCTGCGAAAGACGTAATTGATCTGGGCATATATTCGTTGTATGGCAGTTATGCCACTTTATTCAAGAATAACTTTCAGAATTCCGAGTTTATTCTGATGCGTCGTTATGGAAACAATTCCGACTTTGAAAAATACAACTTTCCTGTCAGTTATGGTGGGGTAGGCGGCATCAATCCTTCGTTGAATCTGGTAGACTCTTATGAAATGAAAGATGGCAGCTATTTTAGTTGGGAGAATGAGGAAAATGCCGTTCGTCCGCAATTCTACCGGGATGACAGGTTGAATGCTACCATTCTGCTGAATGATTCCGTTTGGAAAAGCACGGCGGTAGAGAATTGGGACGGTGGAAAAGACGGTCTGGGCGTTACCAATGCAACCAAAACCGGATTCTATCTGAAAAAATACCTCAATGAAGATGTGAATATCCAAACCGGCGGAGGAAGTCAGGGACATATCTGGCCGTTGTTTCGTTTAGCGGAGATTTACCTGAATTATGCGGAAGCCTTGAACGAATACGATCCCGAAAATGCGGATATAGCAGAATACGTCAATCGAGTGCGCAGCCGTGCCGGACAACCGAATCTGCCTTCCGGATTGACGCAGGACGAAATGCGTGAGCGTATCCGGCGTGAACGTCGTGTCGAACTGGCATTTGAGGAGCATCGTTCGTGGGATGTAAGACGGTGGAAGATTGCGCAAGAAACACTCGGAGGAGATTTGCTAGGTCTTGAAATCACCCGTAAGAATCAGGCTCGAAGAGCTGTTACCCGGAATTCCGTAATACCGGCTAACGAAGTTCCGGAAGGATGGCATTATTACGATGGAGACGAATTCAATGATTTGGTCATAAACAACTCATATTGGGGACAGTATGGAAGCGACACTCCGGTAGGAAACTCCCAGTATGGACAACCCACCGGAAATATCCAGACTTATCGTAAAAAACAGATTACGATTGAGAAAGGGAGTGGCGGATTGAGCTTTGCCCGGATAACAGCCACCAAGGACGACAATCCACCGGCTCCGACATTAAGCACTGCCAGTACGAGAGAAGGATGGTGGTCGGGAGCTTTGTCCAGCCGGGATACCGACAAATATGGTTATCAGGGGAAATATTACCCTCTGCATTCCCGCATTGAGATTCGTGCAAAAATACCTTATATATATGGTATATGGATGGGACCGTGGTGTCGTCATTATGCAGGAGCCAGTGTTGCGGAACTTGACATCGAAGAGTTTTTCGTCAAGGAATTTGAGAATACGGCTTCACCCCGCCGGCTTAGCCAGGCTTTACATTTGCATGATAATAAAACAGGCAATCTGGGAATCAACGTGAATGGGTACGGACGACATACAGTGCTTGATTTTGATCCGGGAGCAGACTTCCATACGTATGGCGTTCAGGTAGATCCGGACCCGGTTTCTCCGGATAAGCATGCTATCATCAGCTACCTGTTGGATGGTAAAGTAACCAATACATTCAAGACGATTGACTATGATGACAGATATAATACATTTATAACCAAAGCAATAGCGGAGGGAAGAGAAAAGCGAACCTGGGACATTGCGATAACCGGACAAATCGGAGGAAAGAATGAAAATGGTATCGGCTATCCCGAAGACAGGAATGCCAATTTGAGAAACGTTTCGATGGATGTAGATTGGGTACGTGTATTTACCCGGGATGAAACAGAACCAGAGATTCCTGAAAAGCCGGAATATCCCGTCGAGAAGTTTGATTATTCCCGTGCTGTGGTAGAAAAGAGAGTGTTTGATTCTAAAATGTATTGGTATCCCATACCTGAAAGTGAGATTCTGCAGTTGAAGAACTGGAAACAGAATCCGGGTTGGTAAATCATTAAAAAGAAATATCATGTTGAAAATAAAGATTCTAATAATCATATTTTGCTGTATCGGGGTGGTGAAAGCCCAAACCGTTATTCCTCCTTCATCAGAAACCCCTCCCGGATGGATTTATTACGATGGAGACGAGTTTAACGGAGATGTGATTGACTCCCGGTATTGGGGAATATATGGTTCCCAAAAAGTGGGGCGACCCACCTATAATCAGGAAAATAAAGCCATGCTTCAGACATACCGTCCGGAGCAGGTCTTTATCGAAACCCTTCCTACAGGAGAGAAGATTTGTCGAATTCACTCATTCAAAAGTAAAGATGCGCCCAGTCCCGTTCATCCCAGTGTGAAGAGCAAGACCGGATGGTGGTCGGGAGCGCTGTCCAGCAGAGATTCCGATACGGAGAAATATTATCCTCTTTTCTGCCGCATAGAGATCAAAGCCAAAGTCCCATATCTATATGGGCTTTGGAATGCACTTTGGTTGAGGCATTATAAAGGAGCTGGAGTAGCCGAAATAGATATACTGGAGTTTTTTACCAAAGCTTTCGGGGAAAATCCTTATCCGGCCAAAGCGAATCAAACCTTGCATTTGTTCAATTCGGAAACGCAAAAGTTGGGAATCAATCTACCCAAAGGTCAGATACGATATACTGAAATCGGAGACGATAAGCCGGGAGATAATTTCCATGTATATGCGGTTCAGATAGATCCCGATCCTGTTGATAACAATCATGCCATCATTACGTTTCTGATAGATAATAAAGTCAATTACCAGATACATACCCGTACACAGTTGGGGGATGCATATACTGATTTTATCACTAAGGCTCGTAAAGAGAATCGGCTGGACAGAGTTTGGGATATTGCTATCACCGGGCAGGTAGGAGCATTTGACAAGTTGGATGTCGGCTATCCTGCGGAGGAATTGCAGCAATTTGATTTCGATATTGATTGGATAAGAGTTTATGTTCGCGATCCGCATACCCGGATCGTCGGAAATAGTAAACTACCTCATACTCCGGAAGCGGATTCATTTGTTAAAGATTTGCTCTCACGGATGACTGTGGAAGAGAAGATCGGCCAGTTATCCCAATACGTAGGCCGTACCCTTCTAACCGGTCCTGAATCAGAATATTTGAGCGATTCATTGATAGCACGCGGACTTGTAGGTTCTGTTTTGAATATATCCGGTGCAAAGACATTGCGTGATTTGCAGGAAAAGAATATGCGTCATTCCCGGATAAAGATACCGATTCTTTTTGGGATGGACGTGATTCATGGATATAAGACAATCTTTCCGACTCCTTTGGCGGAATCGTGTAGTTGGGATTTAGCAGCGATCGAACGAGCTGCCAAGATTGCTGCGATTGAATCCTCGGCAGCCGGACTACATTGGACGTTCGCTCCTATGGTCGACATCGCAAGAGACGCCCGTTGGGGCAGGGTAGTGGAAGGAGCAGGAGAAGACACCTACCTGGGAAGTGAAATAGCCAAAGCAAGAGTGAATGGTTTTCAGTGGAATCTTTGGGAGAATAATTCAGTATTGGCATGTGCAAAGCATTGGGTAGCTTACGGACTTCCCCAGGCGGGAAGAGATTATGCTCCGGTGGATATGTCGGAACGGACTTTGTTTGATACTTATCTACCTCCTTTTAAGGCTTGCATTGATGCGGGAGTACTTACTTTTATGAGTGCTTTCAATGATATAAATGGTATTCCTGCGTCCGCACATCCGTTCCTGCTCAAAGACTTATTGAGAGGGCAATGGAATTTCAATGGTTTTGTGGTAAGCGATTGGGAAGCAGTGAAGCAGCTGGTGGCGCAGGGAGTGGCGGAAGACGATAAAGACGCTACCCGTCTGGCTTTCAATTCCGGCATCGACATGGATATGACAGATGGGCTCTATAATAAATACATGAAAGAACTGATAGAAGCCGGTAAAATCAGTATGGAAGATGTCGACAATTCCGTCAGTCGGATTCTGCATATCAAATATGCTTTGGGACTGTTTGTTGATCCATATAAATTCTGTAATGAAGAATACGAATCGCAGACAATCATGAAAAAAGAATTTCTGGATGCAGCACTGGACATGGCTCATAAATCGGCTGTCCTGCTGAAGAATGACAATCATACATTACCGCTGGCAAAAAATGTCCGTTCCATTGCCGTGGTAGGTCCGCTGGCCGATAATCAGACCGAACTGCTGGGCTCGTGGAGAGCAAGAGGGGAAGATCGCCATGTGACGACTGTATTGCAGGGCATAAAGAACAAAATCGGCGGTAACAAAACGAAAGTTGGATATGCCCGTGGTTGCGATTTTGACGGAGAAGATAAGTCAGGATTCAAAGAAGCAGTGAAATTGGCTTCCAAAAGTGATATGGTGATTGCCGTTGTCGGTGAAAAAGCTTTGATGAGTGGCGAATCGAGAAGCCGTGCCCAACTGGATTTGCCGGGTGTGCAGGAAGAATTGATAAAAGAACTGGTTGCCACAGGGAAACCCGTTGTCGTCGTATTGATGAATGGGCGTCCGCTGTCTATCGAATGGGTGGACAAGAACGTATCGGCCATTCTCGAAACCTGGTTTTTAGGTACTTCTGCAGGAACCGCTATTGCTGATATACTGTTCGGTGATTATAATCCTTCCGGAAGATTGACCATTTCTTTTCCACGGGTAGAGGGACAAGTACCGGTTTACTATAACTATAAGAAATCCGGACGTCCGGGAGATATGCCCCATTCCTCAACCACCCGGCATATCGATGTTCCGAATGCTCCGCTCTATCCTTTTGGTTACGGTTTGAGTTATACCACATTCAGTTATTCAGTTCCGCAGAGCACCCAAAAAGAATATACGCGACAGGAGACCATCTCCGTTTCGGTGACAGTAACCAATACCGGAGACAGAGATGGCGAAGAGACTGTGCAACTGTATGTGAATGATAAAGTTGCTTCTGTTGTGCGTCCGGTAAAGGAGTTGAAGGCATTCAAGAAAATATTCCTGAAAGCGGGGGAGTCAAAGACCGTTCAGTTTGACATTTCTCCTTTAGCTTTAGGCTTTTATGATGCTGCCATGAACTATGTGGTAGAACCCGGTGAATTTGAAATTATGACCGGCTGCAACAGTAATGATTTACAAACCATATCGGTCAAACTAATAAATTAGAAGGAGGAACCGTTCTATGAGAAATTGGATAATTGTATTTTTTGTCATCTTTGCCGCTCGGCTTTCTGCACATGACGGTGACAGTATAAAGATCACACACGGTCCTTACCTGTGTGATATGAGTACCGACGGCGTGACAGTGGTATGGACTACAAACAAACCTGCTCTTTCGTGGGTGGAAGTGGCGCCTGCCGGTGAAGATCATTTCTATGGGAAGGAACGTCCGCGATATTACGATACGGAGTCCGGACGTAAGCGGGCCAATGATACAATCCACCGTGTACGCATCAAACATTTGGAACCCGGCAGGGAATACAGATACCGGATTTTTTCGAGAGAAGTTGTCTCCTGGCCTTCGAGTGACTGGGTAACTTATGGATTGATTGCTGCTTCAAATGTATACAAGCAAGAACCTTTCAGATTCAGAACTTTCGACGACCGGAAGAAAGAAATTTCCTTTCTGGTATTAAATGATATTCACGGGCGGAGTGACTATATGAAGTCTCTGTGTCGGGAAGTAGATTTCAAATCTCTTGATTTCGTTTTGCTTAATGGAGATATGTCGTCATGGGTAGAGGGGCAGGAGCAGATATGTAAAGATTATATTGATGCTTGTGTCGAATTGTTTGCTTCCGAAGTGCCTATTGTTTTCAATCGGGGAAACCATGAAACACGTGGAGTTTATTCCGATGCGTTGATAAAGTATTTTCCTACGTCTACCGGAACTTTTTATTATCGTTTCAACATAGGTAAGGTTTGTTTTCTTGTTCTTGATTCCGGTGAAGATAAGCCGGATTCGGATTTGGAGTATGCCGGTATTGCCGACTATGACAATTACCGAGAAGAAGAAACCCTATGGTTGCGGAGTGTGGTGGAAGAAAACGATTTTAAGCAATCATCCCTTCGGATCGCATTCCTGCACATCCCGCCGACGATAGGCAACTGGCATGGAAACTATCATTTGCAGCAAACCTTGTTGCCCGTTTTAAATACGGCTGGAATTGATCTGATGTTATCCGGACACACTCATAAATATTATTTCCGTGAATCAGAACCCGATAAAGCCAACTTTCCCATCCTTGTCAATGATAATAACAGCTATCTGCTTTGTAAGATAAAAGATGGAAAAATGGTGATTGATGTGGTAGGAGCGAATGGAAAAGACAAGAAGCAACATCAGTTTGATGTGAAATTTTAATCAAATACCATTAGATTCCAATAGTATAGTTATTTATGCGAATCAGTAGTTGAACTCTGATTCCTTGTTTTAGAAAATTAGATAAATGAATGCGATGGCAATTTTGCCCATCGTATGTACTAAAAGTCCAGATGTAGATCTGACTTTCATCGCTCTTTGAATATTTGTTTTTTCATTCAGCCAGTTGAAAAAAGATTCTATCGGTTGTCTGACCTTTGATACTGCAGTTGAAAACAGGTCTCTGCCCGCTTTCTCTCTTGAGTAATAATAGGCTCCTCTCCCTTTATTGCTTTAACGGGAGTCATCATGGTTACCCCTTGTTCCTGCTGTTTGTTTCCCCAGAACGAGAAGTCTGAGTATATCTTATCCGCAAATATATATCTGTTTATAAGACTATCAGCGGCTTCTCTTTTAAGAACAGTCAGATCATTCTCCTCTGCCGATGATAAGATGATCATTTCGGGGAATGGAATGGTTCCTTCCCTGCGGAAAGCTAAGGTGTGAAGTTTGAGCCCGAAATAATACATGTTCTTTGTAGAGCAGTATCCTTTAGTGGCAATTTCAGTAGCCACTTTTCCGGTTTTGTTCTTTCCTGCACAAGTAATGATGGGCATGGAGTCAATAAGTGATATCATAGAATCGCAATCTGTTGGTTTAAAGAAAGTAATGAGATGCTTCACCAGTTCATTAATCGCCTCACTCATCAGGTTCAGCCGATAGTTGAATGTTTGATAAGAGGGAAGGTTAGGGAACCAGGAAAGCAAATATTCTTTGGTGAATGTATGTATCTCTTTGATGCTAAAATAGCGCTGATACGCTCCGCAGAACAGATATACGGTAAGCAGCTCCTGATCAGTGAAGATCGGTGTAGCGTTATTACTGAACCTCTGACAGTAGAACTTCAGTGAAGACTGATAAACATCGCAGATATACATATATATTTTTATAAGTTTTAGCTCTTTCTCCTTGGGAATCATAATTAGAAAAATGAGTGGTTTTATTCTTCTAATATACTGATTTCTAAGGAGATATGAAAATATTTCAATAAGATAATTAACTGAATAACAACGTTTTAACTAACTGAATCGGCAAGTGATTTCAACTACTGATTCGCATAAATAATGGTTTTTATCAAATAGTATACTTCTTCAATTCTACTTTTTCTGCGAATATGTATTGTAGGAGATATTTGTGTTAGAAACCTTTTTGTTATGACAAATAATATTTAACCATCTCCCTCGGTTTAAATATAGAGGGAGATGGTTAATAAATAAATTGTGAATCAGGAGTGATTTTTACTATTGGTTCAAAAAATTAATATTATGAATACAAAAACAATATTTACTTTAATTTTATTATTTGTATTTTTTTCTTGTAATAAACATACAGAGCAAGATACGCAGGCAGATGGTAATGTTAGTATTACTATAAAAAAATTCCAACCAGGTCTTAGTACAAAAACTGCTATTGATATGGTAGAAGAAAGAGGGGCTACTATATGGGCTGAAAACGACTGTGTAGGTGTATTTTCCGCAGAAGGTATTCAAGGTAGCCTTATTATAAAATCTGGTGTAGGAACAAATACAGCAACTTTTGTTACAGACGGGCATATTGGTATCCCTCAATATGCATATTATCCCTATACTACTGAAAAGTTTGATAAAAAAAATGTTCCTGTTAATTATACACAACAGTTGCAATCAACTAATGCTTCTGTCGAACATCTTAGTAATTATGATTTTATGGCAGGCAAAGAGATTCCTTTGATTGGCGATAAAGTTAATTTTGTTATGGAGCATTTAGGATGTTTGGTACAATTGAAAATATGGACACCTACTTTAAACAGAGTAAAAACTGTTACAATATGTACTGATGAAGAAACTTTTGTTACAGAAGGTACGATAGACTTGACTGCAAGTGTTATGAAGATAGAACCTGTAAAAAAGGTGAATTCTTTGTTGGTTTATCGGAATGATGCAGCAACAACGCCTACAGATCAAGAAATAAATATTAATTTTATGATGGTTCCTGTTGACATGACAGGTAAGAAGTGTGTTGTAAAAGTCGTTGATGTAGAGAACCGTGTCGAAGAATTGCCTTTACAGATTGGTAATTTGGATGCAGGGAAATATTATCAGTTCACAGTTAGGCCTGCAAACTTGGTTACTGTTGATTATTCGCGTCAGAGACAACGAATTGAAGTAATAGGTGGAGATATGGAACGTAGTCAGCATTTCTTGGTTTATGCGAAAGATCCGCAACAGGTAGCCGATTGGTGTTTTAAAGATATTCCTTTCAATGTATGCCGTGTTTCTTACGATAAAAAGCAGGAATTAATTGAAGGCGATAAGAACATGGGGTTCTATAATAAAGCTGTTGAAGCTATGAAAATGGTTAAAAAGGCAAATCCAAATATAAAGTTTTGGGCAACTATGAAGAGTGATTATAATGGTTATGAAAAGAAGAATAATTTACCGGACTGGATTTGTAATTATAATCCGACTACTTGGTTCGATTGTGATAAATATGGAATATTTTTAGCCGATTATTTGGAGTATATGGAGAGCCAGGGAGTGGGTATAAGTTATTTGGCTGTTTCAAAAGAATGGACACAAGTCATTACTGCAGAAAGAGCTAAAAAGACGATTAACAAAGTGATAGAAGAATGTGCCAAAAGAAATATTAAACAACCTTTATTTGTCGATCCCGCTAGCTGGAGTATCAGTCAAGGGGTTAAGTATATCAAAGATGTTGCTAAAGCAAATTCCATGGATCTATATTATGCTTTCTCTACGCATAATCTGAATGATGCGGAAAAAAATTCTTTTATTTATGAAGAATTTGTAGCAGAAGCCAGCAAATATAATAAACCGGCTATCGCTGATGAATCTCCAGCTGGAGCCGGAGGGAAATACTATGGAGTCGATCCGGCAACATTATCAGGTATTCTCAGTGCTTATAAGGAACGTGCCGATTTCTATAAAGATGGTATTCAAGGCGAAATCTTTTTTGAACTTTTCTCCAGAGGAGTTGAGGGAGAAACACGTAGAATTTATTTTGAAAAATATGGCGAGGCAAAAAGAATGCGTTCGTATTTTGTTATGAAAGAGTTTTCTATTGGTGCGTTCGATACAAGATATATCGAGCCTACTCATTTTGGAGTTTCTTCTTCTGTACATAGTATGGCTTTTGCCAATGATGATAAATTGTTTATCGTGTTGCTTAATGAAAGTAGTTCACCTATAGATGAAATATCAGTTGTTTGCGATTTGGATAACAGAGAAATTGTAAACGTAAGTCATGTCTATTTTGATGAAGAACAACCAACCAGCGGCACACGTGTTGACAATGTAGAAACACGGGGTACGATAATTCCTATTAAAATGGCTAAAGGGAGTATTTCTTTCATTACGGTAAATTTGAGATGACCTTTTGAATTTTACGGTTGTGTTTGATAAGAAATTGTAATTTATTAACATAATTATCTTGTGGTGAATACTAAAATATTTGGAATACTATTGTTAGGCTTGCATGTAGGCCTTTCCACTGCTCAAGTCAAGGTGAATTATGTGAAGCTTTCAGAAGGAGAAAGTTATGGTCCGCATTCCGTTCGGGTGTTTGATGCTGCTGCCCAGGCCTCTGGCAAGACATTGAATGTCCGGATTTATCCGGAAATACGGTTTCAAACGATGAAAGGCATAGGAGGGGCATTCAACGAACAGGGTGGCGAAGCCTTTGTGCGACTGTCCGAATCGAAACAGGCCGAGTTGGTTGACGCCCTGTTCGGTGTGGAACATGGTGCAGGATTGAGTTTCTGCAGGACTGCAGTCGGTGCCAGCGATTTTGCTTTCGATGCTTATAGCTATAGTGAAGTTCCCAATGATTACAAGATGGAGTCGTTTTCCATAGCAAGGGATCGGAAAACCGTGATTCCTTTCATACAGGCTGCCATGAAAGCCAATCCTTCTTTGGGAATCTTTGCTTCCCCGTGGAGTCCTCCCGGTTGGATGAAGGAGTCCGGCAAGATGGAGGACGGCCGTCGCCTTCGCAGCAAGAACGTGCTGATAGACAAACACGAGATATATGAAGCCTATGCTTTGTATATGTATAAATATGTCACTTCCTATCTGTCCGAAGGTATACCAATTGAGAGGTTGCTTATCCAGAACGAGCAGGACTGGAGTACAGTTTATCCTTCGTGCCGTATTCCGGTTGAACAGATGGTCAAGTTTGTGGATCATTATCTGTACCCTTTGTTCAAGAAAAAAGGTGTAAAGACCGAGATCTGGGGCGGCACATTCCGTACGGTCGGCGAACTGGAGGCTTTACGATTTGCAGCCGATCCTCAAAATGCGGAACATTTTTCCGGAATGGGGGTTCAATATACGCGTCTCGGTGTCCTGAGTGAAATTCGTCAGCTATTCCCCGAAGTCAGGCTGATGCATACCGAGAGTGCCTGCTTTAATGGAGCGAACAGTATTGAAGAGGCATGGTCCCGTTTTGAGGAAGTCTCGAATTACATCAATAACGGATGCTCCAATTTCTGTTATTGGAACATGGTGTTGAACGAAGGTCAGAAAAGCGGTTGGGGATGGAAACAGAATTCTCTGATAACGGTAGACCGTAACACCCAACAAATAGAATATCATCCGGATTATGGCGTTTTCCTTCTGATGAGCCGGTTCATCCGTCCGGGCATGGAGAGGATAGCCAGTATTACATCGGGTATATCAATGGCTTTTACTGACGGTAAGAAATCTATATATTTGTTGAAAACAAGCGAAAGACGAACATTTCCTGCGAATGTAGCGACGGTAATGTCAAACAGAGGGTTGTTTTGCCTGCCGAGTCTTTATGTGTGATAGAATTGTCGTTGTAATTTCTTTGTTTAGTGATTAATTTAAATGCAATAGTTCGTTAAAAAATAGCCAAGCCTAAGCAGCTCTGGCAGTAAATAAAATGAGTTCTTTGAAAAGTTTGTCAATAACTTGCGGGTCTGGGCTAATCCCGAACACGCAAATAAATCGTTCAAGCATATAAGCATTGTGTATGAATGACTTGCAAGAGGATATGGAATAGGCTATTCCGAGCCTCTTACATGCCGCTTTGGCCAAGTTGACAGCAGCAAGCGATGCATTGAAGTGAAAATCCAACTTTCTGAAGTCGGTTGACTGACAGTTGGTGATTCCTGCATGTTGCTTACCATCTCTAAAGCAAAATTCCAATTGGAACCTGGTTCTGTAATAATCCAGAACCTCCCGTCCATCCATCGAATCGTCTGTAGAGAAGTAAAGTTGCCACTTGTCTGTCCTCCCGTCCATCGGATACCAGATGGCTAGGGAAACATACCTTTTGAGAGCTTTAGCATATACCCTCAATCCGTATAGCTTTCCTTTGTTCACCTCGTATTCCTTGCAGCGGGTCAAATCCAATTTGGCAAAGTTGATTCTTCCGTCAAACCACTTTGGATGGCCACGTTTGCCTGTTTTCTGTTCCAATGTCGGATAGTACAGGATTACGTCATTCCGAAAGCGGC
>ERZ831634.1392-NODE-1392-length-25319-cov-3.649303_pt1 | contig 25319 bp, 20 predicted proteins | sample MGYA00519953_ERZ831634 | MGnify/ENA primary metagenome ERZ831634 (study PRJEB31850, sample SAMEA3708718) | human gut metagenome | biome: human gut; feature: human-associated habitat; material: faeces | place: China | collected 2014 ... | reverse complement strand
TGGAATTGATTTCAAAATTGTTGAGACCTGTAAAAATACTCTCCTTGGATACACGTAGACAGCCTGTAAGTACGGCAAACTGCAGAAACTCATTAGTCTTGAGTGCCTGTCCAAAGAGCCCTCTGATGAGTGAAACCATCTCTTTATAGTAACCATTCTGGAATGCCTTATCCAGAGGTACATCATATTCATCAATTAATATTACAGTCTTTTGTCCAAAATGCTTATATAATAATTGAGATAAAATCTGCAGACTCGATACAAGCACTTTTTCATCCATTGCATTCGTTCCATCCTTCAATGCAATAATCGCCTTGTAGCGCTTTTTTTCATTTTCTGACAACCCGTCTATAAGTTCATGTATTACCATTGTATTAACCACTTCATCATGTACATTTTTATTTTCAGGCAGGCGGTCAATTAACTGTACTTCACTTCCATCCCCCTGGTAAATTGTCTTATAAATGGATTCTATATCCGCAGATGCTTCGAATGACATAACTATCTCTTCAACAGCAATTCCTGTCATCCGGGATACTATCTCAACCGTAGGCTCTTTTAGATGTTCCTTCCTGTACTCGTCTACTGCCCTTGCTGTCTTTATTGCATTTTCTTTAAGTGAACGGCTCACTTTAATCATTCCGTCATCTCTTAAAAATCTTTTAATCTCTCCTGTAATCATAGGCACTGCATACGTTGAAAATCTCACATCATATGATGTATCAAATTTATCAACTGCCTTAATAAGTCCTATGCTTCCTATCTGGAATAAATCCTCCTGTTCACAGCCCCTGCCTGCAAATCTTTTAACAATACTTCCTATCAGTCCCATATTCTCAAGCACCAGCTGCTCTCTTGCTTTCTTATCTCCTTTGTGTGCATTTTCAATAAGCTCTTTCGTATGATCCATAATAATCACACCCTATCTTATTAATTTTCTACACAGCTCTTATTCTACAATTTATACTAATCCATACTCCACAGGCATTTTTAATGCCATAATAATCGAATCAGCATTATTTTTTACGCTATTTCAATTGATATAACAAATACTTTTTAGTCCACAAAACGCTTTTTCATAACAACTGTAGTTCCTTTATTTCTCTCTGATACTACCTCAAGTTCATCCATAAAAGCCTCCATAAATGAAAATCCCATTCCGGAACGCTCCTGTTCCGGCTTAGATGTATACATAGGCTCCATCGCCTTTTCTATATTATCAATTCCCACACCATTATCCTTTATTACCACTGTAAGCTCACTATCCCTTAATATACATTTCATGTATATTTTTTTATCAGACGTCTTACAATTATCATAGCCATGTACTATACAGTTAGTTACAGCCTCTGACACCGCAGTCTTTACATCTGTTATCTGTTCTATCGTCGGATCAAGTCTTGTACAGAATGCTGCTGCAACAACTCTTGCAAATTTTTCATTTTCTGACTTTGCATCAAATATAATCTCCATTTCATTCTCATATACTGTCTGTATGTTATCCATTTCCACCATGCTTCCACTTTTTTTATTCATTTATCCCATCTCCTCTCCTGATATCACGAATAGCACTATTTACATCCTTTAAAATACCAACTATCTTATGCAGACCTGAAATAAGAAGTATTCTTTGCACACTCTGGTTAGCACCTACAATATATATCTTTCCTTTGTCCCTGATTTTTTTATATCTTCCCATAATAAGTCCTATACCTGAGCTGTCCATAAAATTAATCTTACAAAAATCAAATATAATATCACATACACCCCTGTTATCTATAACTTCATCTATTATCATGCGCATCTCATCAGCAAGATGATGATCTAATTCCGAATTCATGCTGATAATCATTGTATTACCATTTATCATATATATGTAATCTGTGTGTCTTATCCCATCATTCTGTATATTATTACTTTCATCACTTAAGCCGCCATTTAATTTATCATTTGAATGTCCCTTTAAAATATTGCTATCCATAGCCCCTCCATTCTGATAATAATTCTATCTGCTTTCTTATAAATAAAAAATAAAATAAAAGCCCCAAAGGATAATAATCATAATCCTTCAGAGCTTTCATAAGTATTCTGCAATATGATGACAGCTTATGTGACATCATATAATATTCTTTTGTTATTAAGATTACCGCAAAGCCATATCCGAAATGAGGATTAGTGTGAACTAACATATGCACTTGCCTCTTTATAATAAGAGCTTGATGGGAAATCGTCCACAATATACTGATAGTATTTAACGGCATTTTCTGTCTGTCCCAGTGACACATAGCACTTTGCTGCATAATATGCTGCTTCTGCCATAGTTGTATCACACTTATAAGCCTTGACATAATAATCTGCTGCTTCTGTATAATCCAACTTATCATACGCCGACTTCGCCTTATCATATAATTCTGTTGATGCAGACTTCATTGTTTCCTCTGCTATCGTATTGTACAAAGACTTTGCTTCACTTGTTGGCAGTGAGCTTACTTCTACATCTAAAAGCTCTTCTGCCGCCTTTGTATAATCCTTTGCTATATATTCATTAGCTGCTGATATAACAGCAGTTAACAGCTTATTACTTCCACTGTCACCACTTAACTGTGACAGCTTCTCCTCAAGGCTTTCTTTCTCTCTCTTTACCTGATTAAGCTGTGATTCAAGGGAATTAAGTTCAACGTTACCTGATGATAACTGTTCACTGTAATCCTGAATACTCTTATTATAATCTGCTGTAATGCCCTTATACTTAGATGGAATTATAAGGAACCATATAAGAGCTGCACCAATGGCTACACCAATAAGTATATTAACTATTGTAATTGCACCATTACTTGGTTCTTTATAAGATGACCTTGGCATAATAACATCATCCCCACTAAGAGGTTTTCTCTCTTCAATCTTCTCTCTTTTCTTAGGAAGAAATGATGTACTTTGTGATTCTTTCTTCTTAGCCTGCATATCTTCCTCAATTTCCTGAAGATATAATTTTGCTAATGTATTATTTCTGTCTATCTTTAATATATTGTTAAGAAGCTTCTTTGCTCTGTTATATTCTTTATTCTTAATATATAAAAGAGAAAGTAAGAGCATTGACTTAATATGCTTCGGATACTGCGTAACAACCTTTTTCAACTGTATAACAGCCATATCTATATTACCTTCTTTGGCATATTTTAATGACTGGTTATACTTCTTAATAGCATTAGTTACCGTCTCAAACTTACTCTGGTTAGACTGTATCTGTGTTATATAAGAACTTGCCGGATTATCATCCGGCTTAATATTCTTACTAAGCACCCATTCGCTTAATGCTTCTACAACATCTCCCATCTCGCAATATACCAGTCCTAAAAGATTACGTGCATCTATATTATATTTATTAATTGCAATACTTGTCCTTAAGCTTTCTGCAGCTCCTGATAAATCTCTTACACGAGCCTTTGCCAGTCCGAGATTATAGTATGAATTAGATACCTTTGCAGTCTTTTTAAATACAGAAACATCTATTCCACACTGTGGACATTTATCACCTGCTGATAATACACAGCCACATTTATAACATCTCATAATCTATATTATCTCCATTCCGTCTTACAAAAAATTATCTTTTATTCTTGTCAGCTACAATCTTATTAATAAGTTCTGCAATATCAGGAACATCGTTATTATAAATGGCTTCCTCCGCATCTTCTACTTCAAGACTTGGTTTAAACTTCTTAATCTCTTCATCAAAATCTATCATAAAAATACCTCTATTCCGCAGTATAACTGCTTATAATTGACTTAATCTCGCCTGTAAGATATAAAGAACCTGCACATACAAGCAGATGTTTCTTATTCTTTAGTGCATAATCAAAGGCATCCCTTACCGATACATGTTCCGTTATCTTCTTACCGGTATATTTCATAAATACATCTTTCATGCTCTTATCATCAAGCTGCCTTGCTCCACCTACCTGTGTAATTACATATTCGTCAAATAATCCACAGGCACATAACTTACTTATCATCTGTTCAAAGTTCTTATCCCTTACTACAGAAAATAATAACATGCATGACTTCCCCTGACACATCCCCTTAACTGAACTTATAAATGCATCAATTCCTTCCGGATTATGTGCCCCGTCAACATATACATCAGGAAGAACTTCTTCCATACGTCCCTCCCAATGTGCTTCTCTTACAGCTTTTCTGCTGCATTGAATATCAATATGTGCAATATTATATCTTTGCATCACTGCTGCCGCCGTAAGTGCAAGCGTGCAGTTTTCTACCTGATATATTGCCTTACTGTCTATTACAAAGCAATCATTCTTATAATACTCATTATTAACCAAAAAATCAATATAATTTGCCTTGTTTTCCCTAATTTTATAGTCTTTTGGCATTACAGCAGTATAAACAGTTCCTGCTTCTTTTGCTTTGTTTATAAACACAGCCGTTGTTTCGTCTTTTTTTGCTAAAAAAACGACAGGTACACCTTTTTTAATGATTCCAGCCTTTTCAGTGGCAATCTTTTCTAATGTATCACCAAGAATTGCTGTATGTTCAAGACTAATTGTAGTAATGACTGATAAAACAGGATGAGCTATTGCATTAGTAGCATCAAGTTTTCCACCAAGTCCTGTTTCCATTACTACATAATCCACATTTTCATCTGAATATATGCACATTGCAATTGCAAGAAAATAATCAAAATATGCAATATCTGTATTATCCTTTTTAAGTCTTAATGCTGCTTCATATACTCTGTTAAAATATCTGATAAAAGTATCCTTAGATACCATATCATTACATAATCTTATCCGCTCCCTTATATCTACAAGATGGGGAGAAGTAAAAAAACCTGTTTTATATCCGTTATGTATCAGTATCTCATTAATATACGAACATACCGAACCCTTACCATTAGTCCCCGCAACATGTATGACCTTAAGCTTATCCTGTGGACTGCCAAGCTCTTTTAAAAGCAGTCTGCACCTCTCAACTCCCGTTTTTTCTACAAATTGTGGAATTGTATTAAGAAATTTTTCAACTTTTTCAACTGTATCAAACTTATTTTTCACACTATACTCTCTCAATATTGATTATTTCATTATCTTTATAAGTAATTTTAACATTTTTTCCAGAGGAAATATTACAATATGTAACAAGATATGTCTCTTGTATATTATCAGCCGCTGCATCAACATTATCATTTACATCACTTTGTTTAATTGTCATATCGTCAGATATATTTTCATATGCATACGAACTCATATCTCTGCTGTCATGCAGCTCTTTTAAATAATACTCAATGTGTAATATGTCTGCATCCGTAAAATCTATAACAAGCCTTTCAAATATTCTTTCCTCTATCTTAAACCTGAAATAAAAAGCTTCCCACTTAATTCTAAGCGCCATTGACTTTTCATTTACCTGCTTCTCAGATTTGCTTTTTACAACCTCATAATTAATTCTTGCACTGTTTCTTTCTGATTCAAGTTTTTCCTTTAATCCCATAAGCTCATTTAACTTCTTCTGCCTTTTTGCCCAGTCTTCTTTAGCATTATCTAACTTACGCTTCTTTTCATTAACCTGATTATAATAGCTCTTAGTCTCTGAATCAGAATGTTTTCCCGATATATACTCATCCTTTTTACTTTCCAGACTCATAAATTCAAGCTGTGCTTCCTCATAATCACGCTGTTCGAGCTCTAATCTGTCCGAATTGTCCTCTATCTTATGTTCTATCTTAAATATCTCTTCATCAGCTTTCTTAAGCTTGTTTTCAGCCTCAGCCCTGTCTGTTAAAAGTACTCTTAGTTTTTTCTCCTCTTCATAATGCTCCTGCTGCTTATCCGGCTGTATATATGATGGGAGTATTGTCTTATCAACAGCAAATCTTATACCGCTTATATCATATACTCTCCATATAAACTCAGCAAAAAGAAGTCTGGATATCCTCTTTAACCCTCTTACTGCTGCAAATGCTGTCTCTATATTGACTTCTGTCATGTCAAAACAATCCGCACCAATGATATCAACAGTTCTTTCAAGATACTTAGTTCCCCTCTCAAGCCTTAATATTTTTCCAATTCCTCTTCCGCTAAATTCCTTTGGAAGCAGCGCCTTCTGAAGCTCTCTTTTAATTTCCATGGATACCTCATTAAGACGTAACTGTATCTGATTATCAACCCTTTTAACATCCGCAGCCTCCTGCTTCTGAAGATATGCATGCAGACTATTTATAAATGTCTTTTTATATTCTATGTGAATTTTTTCTATTTTATTAGCACTTGCCGCATATTTTTCAATGGATGGATATATCTTTGCAGCTTCATTAACTATTAAAAATGACAATCTCTCATCACTGACTTCTTCATCTTTAATATCATCATTAAGTTCCCTGCACTTTTCAAGCATAAGTGTCTTTAAATTATATTCAAGCTGTATTCTGTCATTTGCTGACATTTTATCATAATCATCTCTTATCATTCCTGATACGTTCTTTATCTGGTATGAAAATGGTTTTTTACCTGAAAACGCCTCTGTTATCGAATTAGCAAAACCTGCAATTCCTCCGATAACCCTGTTTCCGGTCTCTTTCGCAACATTAGCAAATGTAATATTTCTTAAGAAAGCTATCTGCATTCTTAATTCATCATCAGTCATTCTTTTTACACCGTCAAATAATGCTGCCATATTAATCTCCATTCCGCAGGCATTTTATATGCCGGAGGAACCGCGCAGAAAATGTCAGATTTGCTGCTGCGATAATGGCTTCTTTGTGCCGCCTGCAATACAAAGAGCCGTGTGAAAAATAATCGCATCAGCATTATTTTTCACACTATCTCCATTTCTTTAATTACTTATTTTTTATAATAACACAGCTGACCACTGCTTGTATACTTTTGATTTATCAAAATACAAATACGTTCTTTTATAACATTTACTTCTAAATAATATTTAGCGCTAAATATACAAAAACCAGCCGTAAAAAAGCTATAAAGCTTTTAACGGCTGGTAATTCATGTCAGAATAATCTGACTGATATTTACTATGTATTATAATTCGTCTGTATAACTAATACATTAATATTCCTAATATAGAATTACTAATTAGAATACACCCTGTGCAAGCATAGCATCAACAACCTTCTGGAAACCAGCGATGTTAGCTCCGGCAACATAGTTACCTTCCATACCATACTGCTTTGCAGCATCATCAATGTTATGATAGATATTAACCATAATCTGCTGTAACTTAGCATCTACTTCATCAAATGTCCAGCTAAGTCTTTCACTATTCTGGCTCATTTCAAGAGCTGATGTAGCAACACCACCAGCATTGGCAGCCTTACCACAGATGAACATTACACCATTGTTCTGGAAGTATTCTGTAGCTTCAAGAGTTGTAGGCATGTTAGCACCTTCACAAACAGCTTTAACACCGTTAGCAACTAACTGCTTAGCATCTTCAAGGTCAAGTTCGTTCTGTGTAGCACATGGAAGAGCGATATCACACTTAACTGACCATACACCATGCTCACCATTCTTCTTCTCATGGTACTGTGCAGACTTTCTTGCCTCAGCATAAGCTGTAAGTCTTGCTCTCTTAACTTCCTTAACTTCCTTAAGGAGGTCTACATCAATTCCTTCTGGATCATAAATCCAGCCTGTTGAATCTGAGCATGTAACAACCTTAGCTCCAAGCTGATGAGCCTTCTGGATAGCATAGATAGCAACATTACCTGCACCTGAAACAGCTATTGTCTTACCTTCAAGTGAATCACCATGACACTTCATAAGTTCTTCTGTAATGTAAAGAAGGCCATAACCTGTAGCTTCTGTTCTTGCTAAAGAACCACCATATGAAAGTCCCTTACCTGTAAGAACGCCTTCGTATGTTCCTCTGATTCTCTTATACTGTCCAAACATATAACCGATTTCTCTTGCGCCTGTTCCGATATCACCGGCTGGAACATCAACATCTGCTCCGATATATTTGCAAAGTTCTGTCATAAAGCTCTGGCAGAATGCCATGATTTCTCTGTCTGACTTACCCTTTGGATCAAAGTCAGAACCACCCTTACCACCACCGATTGGAAGGCTTGTAAGTGAATTTTTGAAAATCTGCTCAAAACCTAAGAACTTGATAATTCCTAAATTAACTGATGGATGTAAACGAAGACCACCCTTGTATGGTCCAATTGCATTATTGAACTGTACTCTGAATCCTCTGTTTACCTGTACCTGTCCCTTATCATCTACCCATGGTACACGGAACATAAGTACTCTGTCAGGCTCTGTAATTCTCTCTAAAATCGCATTGCTTCTGTAAAGTTCTTCATTAGCTTCTACAACTGGTCTTAATGTATTAAGTACCTCTGTTACTGCCTGTAAAAATTCAGGCTGATCTGCATTTTTCTTAGATACTAAGTCTAAGACTTCATCAACATATCCCATAACCTATATAACTCCTTTTCTTCTACGCCTGCACGTTAATACGTTCCAGCGTTATTTTACCCAAGCAATATTATATAAAACATGACTGCCATTTGCAAGTTTTTTGTGCAATATGTTATTTTTTTCACATTTTTCTGAATAATTTAAAGTAAACAATATTTTCACCCGCAATTTAGCCACTGTTTTAATTAATAATATATAGTTGTATGTGCCAGGCGGACATATGTATTTGTATTAAAAATTTTATATAGGTTTCAACTGTACTTCTTTAAAGTATTTTTTATTAACATTTAATATATGTATCTTCTAAATAATTAACATTTTTACATATACTAATCCCGATTTCCTTATACCCCGTTGTGAAGATGTGTAATTTTTTTCGCAGACGTTTTTCTTTTCACCATTAAAGTTTTTTATTTATCAGGCAGAAAATATAAATGTTCATATATAAACATTTATAGATAACCTTATAAAATATAACATTCGTACAAGTATTTAAAAATATCACATTCATACAAGTATTTAATTGTCATTTTTTTTAATTTATGTATAATAGAATGTATGCGTATTTTTAATTATTATTTTTGATATAAGATTACTACTTTTTACTAATTGTAAAATTCAAAAATCCAATTATGACTTTTTAAAATAATATAATATTAAGATACGACAAATGATTGTCTTAAGGCGGATTCAATCATTAATTACAGCATTATAAACGATACTACTCTGCAGCATCTTACAACACGATTATTCCGTTTATTTTTACCGCTGATTTTAATATTGCGCCTGGAAATGGAGTTTTATATGTCTAACGTTTTTAAAAGAACTAAAGGAGATATGCATTATCTTTTTAAATCTTCTTCTGAACTTTCACAAAAGGGACGAAGAAGAAAAAAAAGAGCTGTCCGCACATTTAGCGGTCTTATTCTTGTATTTATACAGGTAGTGCTGCTCGTATTATTTTTACTTAAGATATTCAGCCTTGAAATGCTTCCTGTTAAATATCTTGTAATGCTCAATGTAATATTAATACTCATTACACTGTATACATTCACCAGCCAGTTTACTAAGGCTCATATATTGGGAAAAATCATATCAATACTTATGTCTGCTGTACTTCTAACCGGTTTTTTATATGCCGCAAAGTTGAGCAGTACACTCGGAGTTATTACCGGAAAAATGACCAAAACCGATATTGTCGATGTCATGGTATTAAAAAATGACCCGGCAGCCTCATTAGATGATGCACTTTCTTATACATTTGGTTATAATTCAACTGTAAACAGTGCAGTCACTACAAAGGCTATCAGTGATATTGAGGCTGATAAGAATACTTCTCTTAATACCAAGACTTATACAAAATGGGAAGACCTTTTAAATAACCTGTATGAGGGCAAAAATATACAGGCATTTGTTGTACATGATTCTGTGCGTTCAACACTTGCAGAACAATACAGTGATTTTGAAGATAAAACAAGAATTATTGATACCATTAAAATTACAACTGAAGTCAAACTAAGTGCTAATGATAAGAAGGTTAATCAGGAACCATTTATCGTATATCTATCAGGTAATGATGGTGAAGGACAAATATCTTCTATAGGCCGAAGTGATGTTAATATCCTTGCTGTTGTAAATCCTAAGACAAGGCAGGTGCTTCTTGTATCTACACCTAGAGATTCTTATATCAGCATCAGTAATGCCGATGGCAAGTCAGGTCTTGATAAACTTACTCATGCGGGTAATGCCGGTATAGAATATTCCGAGCTTGCTCTTGAAAAATTATATTCTATATCTATTGATTACTATATTAAGCTTAACTTTACAGGCTGTGTCGAAATTGTCGATGCACTCGGAGGTATTACCATTAATTCAAGCGTTGATTTTACTAATGGCTATGAAGCCGCACCTGAAAGCTATCATTTTAATATCGGTCAAAATGAATGTAACGGCGAACAGACTCTTGCGTTTGTACGAGAAAGAAAAGCATTTAATGATGGGGATTTCCAGCGTGGTCGTAATCAGGAAGCTGCAATTAAAGGTATTATTTCTAAAGCAACCTCTCCTGCAATATTAACTAATTATTCTGCCGTTCTTGATGCCATATCAAACATGGTACTTACTAATATGTCAACCGGAACAATAACCTCACTTATACGAGGTCAGTTATCTAATCCTAAGGCATGGAATGTACAATCATACACAGTAAACGGAACTACAGGAACAAAGACCGGCCAGGTTTACGGCTTATCAGGAATGTCCGTTGTAATACCTGATGATAATTCTATTAATACAGCTAAAGAGCTTATGAATAAGATTGTAAACGGTGAGGAATTTAACGTCTCAGATTATACAGAATAAATTTTCTGTATAATTATAATAACAAATATATCAAAACAAGGGGCTGTATAATAAGCATAATTCTTATTATACAGTCCCTTATCCTTTCCTGTTCCAATCCGGCTCATCCCTTAAAATCAGTCGTTGAAGGCATCATGTAAAAGTAAGCAGCCTTAGCCTGATTATTATAATAATTCATGCCATTAGCATAAAGGCTTTCTGCACTTCCGTGTGCCTTGTTGTCTTTAGCTGTATTAGCATTAATACGTTTCCTTTCAGCAGCCAGTACTGCCTCAAATGAATTATCTTTTTTAATATCAGAACCATTGTACTCTCTTACCGTACTTATTTTTTCAACATTTTTAACTCTGTCTACAGGTTGTGTCCTTTGGATAAATAATACTGTTTCAGCTTTAATCTCCTCCTTGAATAATAAAACCTCAGTACTTTTGTTTCATTTATTATATCGGCATTTATATATACTTCATTAATAAATATCCATATACTTTTCCATTATATATGCAACTCCATCATCATCATTAGATGGGGCTATAACATCTGCACTTTCCTTTACTTTAGGATAAGCATTTTCCATTGCAACACCGAGACCGGCATATTCTATCATCGGAAGGTCATTCATTCCGTCACCACAGGCTATAAGCTCTTCTCTTTTTATTCCAAGCTTATCAAGGAGTGCTTCTAGTGATTTATCCTTTGCTACACCTTTTGGTACAACTTCAAGGAAATAGTCCTCTGAGAAAAATATATCAAGAAGATTGCCATGCTTTTCCTTCAATACTTTTTCTACCGGAAGCAGCTTATTGTGTTCTCCTACTATTATATATTTTGCAACAGGATAATCCACAAACTGTTCAAGACTTTCTACCTTCTTAATATCTGCACCATTACAGAACGCTTCTTTCTTTACATATTCATCTTCATCACTTTGTGAAAGTACCTTATCTTTATAATAAGTTATCGCATACACATCATTATTCTCTGATTCACTACATATATCATGTACACACTCCTGTGGTATAAAACGGCTGTATATAAGTTCTCCTGTCATACAATCAACTATATTACCACCATTATATGCAAGAATATAACCTCCTTTCTTCTCCAGTTCAAGTATATCAGCTACGGGGGTTATTCCAAAAAGTGGTCTCCCTGATGCAAGTATTACCTTAATACCTTCTTCTATTGCTTTAGAAATAACTTCTTTGTTCTTTTCTGACACTTTTTTCTGGCTGTTAGTAAGAGTTCCATCAAGGTCAAGTGCTATTGCTTTGTATTTCATATCTTTCTATCCTTTTCTCTCTATATTTTTATATATTAACCCAAATAATATATCCTTTCAATATGTTTTTATATTGAGTTTTTATATTAAGTTTTTCCATTTTTAAAACCAGTTAAGTTAAATTCTAAAATCAATTATAACTTAAAATTCAGTTTTGTTTTTCAATTTGATAATTTTTAATGATATTCTCTATTATATAAACCTACACAAGCCGTAGCTGCAAAAAAGACTCAATAACATTGAGTTTACCATATCCCCATACATTATCAGGATATTGCCTGTCTGTATCCCTAGTAGCTCCACGTATAAGTATCGTCTTAATCTTACTGTTAGTCATTAATATATCATTTCCATAATACACGCCCCATGTAAGAAATAGTGCTGCTGCCCCTGCCGTATGCGCAGCAGATATACTTGTTCCACTCTTTAATATGAAGCCTCCTCCTACTGCCGGTCCATATACATTAACTCCCGGCGCAACAATATCCGGCTTAACTCTGTTATCCGCTGTATATCCTCTTCCTGAATCAACTGCTATACCACCTGTAATATGATTATACGCTCCAACACTTATTGGTGAAAATGCGGCCGATGGCTCCGTAAGTGTTGTATCCGGCTCTGACCTTAAAAAAAATACTTCTCCTTTAATAAAGTCCTTTAACTGCAGCCATGCATTAAATGCTCCTGAAATTCCAGCTATACTATATGCTCTTATTTGCCACACCCCTTCTGACGGTGCTAAAAATCTTATAAATATAACCTCATATCCTGATACAGTCTCTGCAATCCTATAGTCTATACTTACAGTTGTATTTTCCAGTAAGAACTTAAACTCACTGCTCTGCCCGACTCGTACCAGTATTCTTGGTATTACCTGACCCGACGGTGATACAAATGATACTGACAATATATCAAAAGCATCCGCCCAGATTTCCAAAGAAAACCCCTCCACATTATCGCCAACGCTTATATCCATCCATGAATTATCCTCATCTGCAGCTCTCCCACTTATATGGGTTCTTGCATTGCCCTCGTTACCAACCGGTGTAACCACCACAACATTATTTCTTAATGCCATAGAATTAAGCATACTTGCAAGTGGTGTAAGCCCCATTCTTGAACCTGACGCTGTTCCAACCCCCAGACATATAACCAGCGGTTTATTTTCCTTTAATGCAATATATCTAAGAAATCTTATTCCTGCCATAATATCTGATTCTTCATATGCATCAATATCATTTCTTATAAGATAATAATCTCTTAGATATTGCTTCGCCTGTTTTAATTTAACAACGACAAGCTGCGCATCAGGCGCTGCCCCCATAAAAGCTTTTGTCTGTGAACCGGCTGCAATACCTGCCATAAATGTTCCATGTCCATTATCATCAACTGATGGCACATATTTATACGGCGATTCCCCGGCTGACATTTTCTCAAGTGCATTATTGATAACATCGGTTTCATATACCTTTCCATAATTAAATATTCCCATTGATGTAAGATATGAATAATCTGAATCAACCTGGCCTGTATTTTCTCCGGATATTGTTTCATTCCCAGCCTGCTCTTCCTGAATAGTCTGATCCCATATTGCCAATATTTTAGACCTGTTTCTTGCATACATAAATATATCTAATGTATAATCAATTCCCGTATCTATAAAACCTATTATCACTCCCTGCCCCCTTACATTAAGATTGGACTGGTTAAGTGTGGAAGTTATGCCTGACTCATCATAATTAGATGAATCTGACTGCATAAGTCCATATAACTTTGGAATTGAATAATATCCGCTGTCTGATATCAGTCTGTCAATATCCGTATTTCCCGATGTATGGGCAATACACCATGTTTCATCAATGCACTGCACACATGCTTCTTTTACTCCTGCCAGCTGTCTGTACGCATCTGAATTATACCGTATTATATAATCTTTAGCATCCTCTGATAAAATCAGGCTCTGACATTCATTCAATTAATAACTCCAATAATACTAATTGCAAGATTATTATATTTAATTTTTTTATATTTATGTCTTTTTTTATTTATGTCTTTTTATTTATGTCTTTTTTTATTCCCTTATAATGCCAAAAATATAAAAGACAGGCTATATCCTGTACTATTATTTTTCTGATATGTAAATACTTATAATTTTATAAATATTTATTATCATTTTTGGCATATTGCCGGTAAAATAACAATACAAACAGCCTGTCTTTTTATCCGATTTTATATATTTTTAATTAAGGAGTGGTGTTTCCATACCCCTCATCTGTATAAGTGGCGCTCCTTTTTTATTAATATAATCACCTGTAATAGTAACCATTCCTATATTATTATCCTTAGGAATCTCATACATAATATCAAGCATATAATCTTCTATAATTGAACGTAATGCCCTTGCTCCTGTCTTCTTCTCAAGTGCCTTATCTGCAATGGCATCAAGTGCAGAGTCATCAAATTCCAGCTTAACCTCATCCAGCTCAAGAAGCTTCTGATATTGCTTTAATATAGCATTCTTCGGTTCTTTCATTATCTGTACAAGCATGTCCTTTGAAAGTGCATCCAGTGAAAATACTATAGGAAGTCTTCCTAAAAATTCCGGTATCATTCCATAATTTCTAAGGTCTTCAAGTGTAACCTTCTTTAATATATCAGGGTCATTGTCATATTTATCCTTAAGATCTGCTGTAAAACCTATTGACGACTGCTTATTAAGTCTCTCCTTAATAATATCTGAAAGATCTGGAAATGCACCGCCACATATAAATAATATATTACGTGTATTAACAGTCACCTGTGGAACCATGGCATTTTTGCTTGTTGCACCTACAGGAACTTCAATATCACTGCCTTCTAGTAACTTTAACATTCCCTGCTGTACGGATTCACCACTTACATCCCTGCTTCGAGTTTCTTTCTTCTTTGCAATCTTATCTATCTCATCAATAAATATTATTCCATGCTCTGCTCTCTCAACATCATTATCTGCTGCTGCAAGAAGCTTAGATACAACACTTTCAATATCATCACCAATATAACCTGCCTCTGTAAGTGATGTAGCATCAGCTATTGCAAGAGGCACCTGTAATAATCTGGCAAGCGTCTTTACAAGATAAGTCTTGCCACTTCCTGTAGGTCCTATCATTAGCATGTTAGACTTTTCAATCTCTATCTCATCCATGGTATTAGTGGCAACTCTCTTATAATGATTATATACAGCAACTGACATTACCTTCTTTGCATAATCCTGACCTACCACATATTCATCCAGCATATGCTTAATCTCGTGAGGTGCAGGAATATTTCTCAAATCAATCTTATCCTGCACTTTCTTTTCTTCTTTTTTCTTCTTTTTAATCTTCTGCTTATTGGGAATATCCATATTAACATCATTGAAGTTCATATTGCCAAATCCCGGCATATTATACATCTTCATCATATCATCATAGTTAATTCCACTATTATTAATAGAATCAAATGTTCTCTGCATACAATCTGCACATATATAAATATTATTAGGCATACCAATCATCTTACCGGCTTTACTTTCCGGTCTTCTGCATATATAACATATCTTTTCATATTCATTATCACTATTGTCTGTATTATTTATATTATCACTCATTTGTTCTCTCCATTTCCACATCTTATTGCCATAATGTATATAAAGTATACAATTTAATTACCATATTTACAATTAAATCATTATAAAATGTAGCTTAAGCCTATGTTCTTTATATTTTCCATGTTTACTTACGATCAAAAATATTCATGCACATCCCATTTATCAGTATCCAGCTTATATTATATCTCTTATATCTTTTATATACTGGTAACATAAAATGTGTGCCGGTTTTAAAACCTATGATAAAAATTATCTATAAATTCCAAACACAGCACACATTTTTATTATCCATATTTTCTATTTATCTTTGTATTATTTATATCTTTATTGTTTATCTTTTTATTATTTATATCTTTAACGCTCTATATTTTACCATAAATAAGCAAATTGAAAATATTGTATAAATATTATTAATTCTTCTTATCAAGTGTCACATCAGTTGACTTTAATACATACTGACTTCCCTCAAGATGATAATATTCAATCTTTACAGTCTCACCTGCTTTATAATACTGCATAGTTGACTGTAAGCCTGCAAATGAAGTTATTGACTGGTCATCAAAGCTTACAATTATATCATATGCTCCAAGTCCTGCCTTCTCTGCTGCTGAACCTGATGCAACCTGACGGATAAGTATCCCCTGTGGATATCCATACTGTGATGCCATTGAACTTGTTATATCCATTGCTGATATTCCAAGATATGAAGCATCTGATGTACTTACCTTAGTTCTTGTCTGTCTGTTCATAAGTGTATCAATAAGTTCTCTTACATTAGATACCGGAATTGAATAAGCCATACCCTCAACCCCATTCTCTGATGTCTTAGCAAAGTTAATACCTATAACCTTACCTGATGCATTAAGAAGTGCACCACCACTGTTACCTGAATTAATTGCTGCATCTGTCATAAACAATCCTGAGAATGTTATATTATTAACAGTTATTGATCTGTTTAATGCACTGATTATACCTGTTGTTACTGACTGTCCTTCACCAAGAGCATTACCGATTACTACGACCTGCTGTCCTACGGTCACATCATCAGAATCACCAAGCTCTGCTATAGCAATCTTACTTAAAGTATCTGAACTGATATCTGAAATATTAACTGCTACAACCGCAATATCCTTATCTGATTTAGAACCATTTACTGTTGCACTTACTGATGAATCATCAACGAATACACACTGAAGATCATTGACATCTTCAATAACATGATTATTAGTAAGTATAAGAAGTTCTGTATCATTCTTACCTACTATGATACCTGTTCCGCTTGTAGAAGCTTCCCTTGCCTGTGTTCCACCAAACAGACCATAGTATGAATTAGTCGATACTGTTGTCGTTCCCTTAAGAGCTACCATAGCCGGCAATGCAGCTTCTGCCACAGATGACACATCCATAGTCACTCCGGCAACATCAACCGAACCATCAGATACCACTGATGAAGATGGAATAGCCGTTGATACTGTTGCTATTTCATAGTTATTACTGCCATTGGTAATTCCCGGAAACAACTTAACTCCTGCATAAAATGTACCAAGCATTGCAACGCCGGCTACAACACCACATACAATTGCTGCTCCAGCTCTTTTAACACCCTTACTCTTAAAGAACTTTTTAAATGCCTTACCTGCATTGCCTTTTTTCTTATGTGGTGTGTTATTGCCCTGGGCATTATTATTCTGCGTATTATAATAATAAGTATTACCCTGTTGTGTATTATATCCATTATTATCTTGCGACTGATAACCATTATTATAATATCCTGTGGATGAAGAATATCCATTCTGCGACGCACTATTATTGTCTGAATTATAATTATTATCAGTCTCTGTACCGTTATTATAAGGAATATTGCTTCCTGAATATCTGTACTGTGTGCTATTATCCTGTTCTGTATATCCTCCCTGTGAATTATTACTATCCTGGAAATTATCCTGCGACATATTATTACCTGAATTATATTCATTGTCATTCAGATTATTATCATCATTATACATATGCTTTCTTCCTCCTTGTAAATATAATTATTATTATTAAATACTATTATGAAATATAAATAAAATGAACACATCTCATCTATGGTTAGTAGTATACCGACGAAATGTGTTCATATTGTGTTTATATTGTTAATTAAATTTGAAACAACTATTATATTTACTGTCCGATTACTTCCATAACTGCATCAGTAAGCTTAGCAAGCTTTTCATTAGCATCATCAAGGCCTGTTCCCTTAACTCCCATATAGAACTTAATCTTAGGCTCTGTTCCTGATGGTCTTGCACAGCACCATGCATTATCTGTAAGATCAAAGTAAAGTACATTAGATACAGGAAGTCCTGTGTCAGACTTTGTACCTGTCTTAATATCTGTACATTCCTTAGTCTTATAATCCCTGAATTCTACTACGTCCCAGTCACCGAACTTCTTAGGCGGATTCTTACGAAGATCATCCATCATCTGTGCAATCTGTGCCGCACCTTCTGCGCCTTTCATTGTTATAGCCTTCTGACCTTCCTTATAATAACCATACTTGTCAAATATGTTAATCATCTGATCCCAGAGTGTTAAACCTTTAGATTTGTAGAAAGCTGCTGCTTCACAAAGTGCCATAACTGCAACAATAGCATCCTTATCTCTTGCATGTGTACCAACAAGACAGCCATAACTTTCTTCAAATCCGAATTCATATTCATATGTATGCTGCTGTTCAAATAACTTAATCTGCTCACCGATAAACTTAAAGCCTGTAAGAACTTCTATAAGCTTAACATTATATTCCTTAGCAATTGCATCTGCCATATTAGTAGAAACAATTGTCTTAACAAATGCACCATTATCATGTAATAAACCTTTTTCCTTTCTCTGTGAAAGGATATATTCTGCAATAAGCATGCCCGACATATTACCTGTAAATGACATATATTCACCTGTCTTAGAATCCTTAGAATATACACCAAGTCTGTCTGCATCCGGGTCAGTAGCTAAGATAATATCAGCATCCTTTTCCTTAGCAAGCTTAAGTGCAAGTGTAAATGCCTTAGGATCTTCAGGGTTAGGATATTCAAGCGTTGTAAAGTCAGGATCCGGCTTTTCCTGTTCAGGAACAACATATACATGTTTAAATCCAAGCTCCTTTAATATTCTTCTTACAGGAACATTACCTGTACCGTGGAATGGTGTATATACAATCTTAATATCATCAGCTACCTGCTTAATAATATCACCATTAAGACTCATCTTCTTAAGAGCTGCAATATACTTATCATCCATATCATAACCAATTACATTATACAGACCACATGCTCTTGCTTCATCAATATCCATGGTCTTAACTGTATTATAATCTGTTACTGCCTTAACTTCATTAATAATCTGTGTATCCTTAGGTGCTGTAATCTGTGCACCATCCTCCCAATATACCTTATATCCATTATATTCAGGCGGGTTATGGCTTGCTGTAACAACTATACCTGCGATACACTTAAGTTCTCTTAATGCAAATGATAATTCAGGTGTTGGTCTTAATGTAGGGAATATATATGCCTTTATTCCATTGGCATTAAGACAAAGTGCAGCCTCATTGGCAAATTCAGGTGACATTCTTCTTGAATCATATGCAATTGCAACACCTCTGTCTGCTGCCTTCTCTTTAATAATGAAGTTAGCCAGTCCCTGTGTAGCCTTTCTTACTGTATAGATATTCATTCTGTTAGTACCATTTCCGATAACCCCTCTTAAACCGCCTGTACCAAACTCAAGATCCTTATAGAATCTGTCTTCAATTTCTGCTTCATCACCGGCAATAGACTTCAATTCAGCTCGTGTAGACTCATCAAAATATTCATTATCACACCACTGTTTATATGTATCCATATATCCCATTTGTAAGTACCTCTTTTCTTCAATATTAATTATAATATAGACTGATTATAACAAAATAATTATAATACATTCTGACAATTAAATCAATCTTTTAATGCTTCTGTAAGTGCTGCCACTACATCTGCCAAAGCCTTCTCTTCATCTTCTCCATCTGCATATATTTCTATTTCCTGACCACATTTTACACCTGAGGCAAGTATAGAAATTACACTTTTGGCATTAGCTTCCTTTCCACCTGCATACTTAAACATTATCTTAGATTCATACTTAACAGCCCTGTCACACATAGCTCCTGCCGGACGAAGATGTATTCCTAATGCACTGCTTACTATAATCTTTTCACTAACCATGACTATTTACCTCTCTTAATTATTAACTTCCGATGTATTATCATTAGTATATTTAGATGTCTGCGTTGCATCCGTCCTATCAGACTGTGTTGTCTGTTCAGGAACAGTCTGCGATGCTGTCTCTTTATCTGTTATAACAACTGTTGCTTTATAACTTCCTGTAACCGTATATTCTGATGAATTATTAAACATCACATCAACCTGAAATGTTCCGCTCTGTAATCCTGAAAGACTTACATTTGCTCCAAGTCCTACAGCCGAAAGTGAATTAACAATATTGGATTTCCCCACAATATTGACACTTAATGGTGTGTTCATCTCAATATAAACATTCTTTCCATCCGGAATATTATTTATCTTTATATCAGCAGCTGATATTGTAAGCTGTTTTGAAATGCTGTTTTCACTGCTGTCATTCTGCTTTTCTATAATAACTTTAACATTGATATAGTTAGCCGATGCCACTGTTATACCAGATGGCAGATAATCCGACAGCCATATTTTAAATTCTTTACTGTCTTTAAGCCCGTCTACATTCAATACCGATCCCGGTATTACTATCTGTGATATTGAGTCAATATCACTTGAGTTGCCATATATTGAAGCTGTATTCTCATCCGGTTCAATTGTCTTGATAACATAACCGGCTGCAGGTGTTCCTGACGTCTTATATATAATATCAACTGTCTTTGAATGACCTATGCTTGCTGAAAACCTGACTTCTGTCCTTGATAGTTCAAGCTGCCGGTTATTAATTATATTACCGTCACTGTCATATAATACAACAGTAGCCGTATCAGATATGTCAGATGTTGCATCACTTATATCATATACGGCTTTTACCTGTGCTATCTTCTGGACTGCTGACGAAGGACCTGTAACTTTTATGGTAGTCGGAGATATTGTATCATTAAATACAACATATCCTGCCGAGCCTGATCCCGTCATCTCAACCTTTACATCAAAGGACTGTGTAACACGATTTTCAATATTTAACTTAACTGCTGTAGTCTTAGGCGTAACCTCCACATTCTGTAAAAGCTTGCCATCCTTTTCAATCTTAACATCTATATCAACATAATCTGCAAATACAGATATCTTACTAAGATCTGCTGTTGCTATAATATCACTTGCCTTAATATCCGCAATAATACTCTTAGGTCCGCTTACATATACAGATATCTTGCTTCCATCAACCACCTCATACGTATAGCCCTTATCTGTAAGGCTGTCAGTATTAATAAGCTGGACAGATACATTACTTATTGTAACACCTGTGTTAGGGTCGTATATATTTACTATTATTCCCCATAACAGTATGGCACAAATAATTGACAATATCTTAAGGCTGAAATTCTTAAATATCTTTTCTTTCATTTTTCAACCTTCCTCTCCATAACCTGAATGACTTAACTTCAACCGACTTCTTTCTTAAAAACTCAAGCTTGTTACGCAAAGATTCTTTATCTATATTACGAAGAATTTCTCCTCCGGTTGCAACTGATACAGCTCCTGTCTCTTCTGATACTATTATCGTAAAGCTGTCTGTAACCTCACTTATTCCAACACCTGCCCTGTGTCTTGTTCCAAGTTCTTTGCTAAGATTAACATTATCTGATAACGGCAGATAACAGGTTGCTGCAACGACTCTGTTTTCCCTTACTACCACAGCTCCATCATGCAATGGAGTATTATGTTCAAATATGTTAATAAGAAGCTGGCTTGTAACAATACCATCAACTTCAATTCCAGTTCTTATATATTCCTCGAGCATCATATCATGCTCAATAACAATAAGTGCTCCAGTCCTTACTGCTGCCATATCATAGACTGCCTTTACAATCTCTTCTGCTGTCTTTGCACTAAACAGCTCTCCTTTATCCTTTCCTTCACCAAAATTAAAAAGTCCTGATACAATACGCTTCCTTCCGAGCTGTTCAAGTGCTCTTCTTAACTCCGGCTGGAATATAATTACGAGTGCAATAATACCTACACTTATAGTCTTACTTGCTATCCATAATATTGTTCTAAGATTAAGAATATATGCAATAATTGTAAATACACCAACTACAATTATTCCTTTAAGCAAAGACCACGCCTTCGTATCCTTTATCCAGACGAGAATACTGTACAATACAAACGCAATAAATAATATCTCAATAATATCCGTCCATTCTATTCTCGGAACGTAAAATTTGTTGAGGTAATTTTGTATAAAATTATTAATTGCCGTCACAGGTCTTCACTTCCCTTCAAAATATATTTTTATTTATCATATATCTTAATATCATAATCGTCATCATTAATGCTTCTGTCTGATGATGACTTGGCAACATCATTAATATCTGTTGTCTTTCTTGTCTTTCTTGCATTAATCTGCTTGACTTTTACATCTTCATTCACAATGTTAATCTTAGGTACAGCCTTTACATAATAATAATACTCATCATCTTCATATTGTACAAATTCTGTCCTTTTATAATCCACACTGAAAAACAGAATCTGACACAGATATCCTACTACTGCTCCTAATATAACACCAATTATCATAAATATCATATTAAACTTGGCACCAAAAACAATCTGACCGCCTATAAGTACAAGAAACTCCACTGCTGTTCCCGCCACAATTGCATATGTCCATGCATTATCAATTCTCATTCTTCTTATAAAATATACAATTGCAATAGTCAGTGCAAATGCAATAATCAATAATATCATTGACTTATTATTAATAAGACTCTCTACTATATATGAAATCTTCTGGACACTGTCTGATACCGACTGCTTGGTAATTGCCGTCTCATATGCACTTGCCGTCTGTACAATATAGTATATTATTACTCCGAATCCCACAGGTATAACTGATGCAGCTCCTGCACATAAGCCTACTGCTACAGGTATTACATAAGGTATACCAATCCAGCACATAATCGAAGTGATAAGAAGCAGATATCCCTGCTTAGGTGTGAACCTGAAATATAACAGGTACATAAGCAATACAACTCCTAATACTATCAGCGAAAATTCTGCTGATATCGCATATAGGTGTATAAGCATATATACTGACAGAATAAATACTGTAAATCCACTTGGAACAAACGCACATGCCAATGACAAAAGAAGTGCAATCACAGGATTACTAAGCTTAGTCATATATCCAATACTTGCATTAAGAATCATAAATGATATAAAAGCAAGAATAAACTTAGCTGTTGGTATAATATATATATCATATTTGTTAAAAAATCTTTTAATATTCTCCTTTAACTCCAGCAAAAAAATCATCCAAATCCTCCATGTCAATCTTCATTTATGAACTTTGATAATATTACACCACGTGCTGATATAAACACCGGTCTCAACAATAATACTATCTGTTATTCTACTTATTATTCTTTCTTTTATGACCATTATAAAATCTTTCAAGCTTATTTAGTCTTGAAAAATACCTTTTAAGACCATTTCTTGAATTATCATACTGCTTTCCATATACCACAAATGCTATAGCAGAAAATACAGCTATCATAGCAACATAACCGATTATAAGATTAGTTCCAACTTCTGTATAATCAATCTTGTTAATATCCTTTATAATACTCTCCATGTTATATAACACATACATAATAAGCATTATTATATATGCTATCGACGTTGTTATCAGAGTCTTTAATATGCCAAACGCAATATAATCACTCTTAAAATACCTTGCCGTCTTTAACATCCTGCGGCCTTCATTTTTCTCATATATCGCCATCTTGGTCATCATCTTTACTTTGTTTTCATTTAACAATATGCTTCACCTCATTCTTGAAAATATCTAGTATAAACACATGTATCAATTCATTTTACCATACTTTAACAAAAATGTATATTACAAATATAATATCTCATCAAAAATAATTGACATAAAATCCACGTAATACCATATAATCTGACATAAATTTTCAAATATATTAAATAAGAAAAGCATAAATACCATAAACTTTTATAAGCTTAGTTATACACAACTATCTGTGAATGTCCACCATTAAGTGCCGTAACTATTCTTACCCTTCTGCCATCTACTGTAAATGTTTTGTCTGATGATGAAGAAAGATAATTGTTCCACACCTGTCCTGCTTCTGATGGAAGCAGTGCTGATAAAGTACTCTGTATCATAGAATCAAAAGTACCACTTCTCTGCTTTATATATATTATAGTAACATTTGGCTGTATTATTATTTCTCCATAATATGTATCGCCATCTTCACATACATATACATTAGACATTCTTTGTGTATATCCTATCTGTGGAAGATATCCTGCAATATCAGAGCTTGAAGCCCCATCATGGCTGCCTGAATTATTATCATAACCACCGTTATTATTGTCATAACTGCCATTATCCGTATTATAACCATTATCTGAACCATTATCAGATGAACCACCATTATTATCATCTGATATGTCTGAATTATCATCTGATATATTGGAAGATGAGTTTATTCCTGATGATACACCTATGCTTCCGTTTGAACGCTGTCCCTGCTGGCTGCCTCCTGACGATACACCTGACTGTGAATCACCTGTTGATGTATTTCCATTTGAATTATCATTTGAACCGCCATTGCTTTGTCCGGCCGATACATATGAATCTCCCGTATATACCGGAAGACCTCTGTCAGAACCTGCCGAAACACTATCTATTCCCTGTATAATAACAGAATCCGATACAGTTCCTACAGTCGCTGTAATAGCTGCATTCCCAGCCGACCTTACTGTCACTACTCCTTCACTGTCTATTGTACATACATCCTGATTACCTGAAGACCATACAAGAGCATGCTCCGTATCCTGTGGAGTTACTATGGCAGTAACCTTAAATGATGTTCCAACAGGAACTGCACTGTCCTCCCACTGTATCTCAACAGTTGTTGCCGCCTTAACAGGCTCTGTTGATGTCGAATTACTGTCTTTTAGATTCTTTTTACTTACACTTACTGTTGCTGAACTGTTCTGCTGTTTATCTGACGTATTTCCAATTGCAAATATTCCAATTCCTGCAATTATTGCAACTGTCACTACACCAAGAATAATTACAGGAACTGGTTTAATTCTCATTTTTCTACTGCCTGCCATATTAAATAGTCCTCCATTCTGATATATTTATATACCTGCTACAGTCAATCATTACTGCAAACGTCGCCATACTGACAGTCAGTGCATATATTTATATCTGGTGCAATCATTACCTGTGTGTTATCTTTATGCACACATCAGCCTGTCAATAATAAATTATGAATCGTATTCATCTAAGAAATGATGCTTAACACCATTCTGCTTGTATGCTATTATCGTAATTAAATTTACATTTT
>ERZ831634.1374-NODE-1374-length-25468-cov-4.745799_pt1 | contig 25468 bp, 24 predicted proteins | sample MGYA00519953_ERZ831634 | MGnify/ENA primary metagenome ERZ831634 (study PRJEB31850, sample SAMEA3708718) | human gut metagenome | biome: human gut; feature: human-associated habitat; material: faeces | place: China | collected 2014 ... | reverse complement strand
CAAGACCCCCAAATATTTAGAGCGAAGGTCTGACCCCCACAAAAATTAAAGACACAATCCAAATGGGTTCCTCTTTTCTTTTAGCTTTCTTCTATTTCTAATAGTTCTAGATAACGTTCATTCTTTTCTTCTAAAGTCTTTTCAACTTCATCACGTTCTTTACTTAATTCATCTAGTTTTTCAAAGTCCTGGGTACTTCCCATTTCCTCATCAATCTCAGATAAACGAGTTTCTAGATTTATTAAAAGATCATCCATACCTTCTAGTTCTTTCTTTTCACTAAAAGTTAATCTTCTTTTTCTATTCTCTTTTGCTTGTTTGCGATAATCTTCTTTCTGAGATTCTGTTTCTTTCTTTGTGTTTGTGATATCAATAGAAGCACTATAGCCACCATTCACATAATGGATTTCCTGATCTTTAAAGACAAATAATCCATCGACAATACGGTCTAGGAAATAACGATCATGGGATACAGTAATCACAATACCTTTAAATGTATCTAGATAGTCTTCTAATACATTCAATGTTTCAATATCTAAGTCATTAGTCGGTTCGTCTAGTAGTAATACGTTAGGAGCACCCATTAAAACCTTTAATAAATAGAGTCTTCTCTGTTCACCACCAGATAGTTTACCAATCTGTGTATATTGTGCATGATCATCAAATAAGAAACGTTCACACATGTTGCGAGCACTTAATGTCCCTTCGCTTGTTTCTAGATTATCACTTGTTTCACGAATATAATCGATGACTCTCATTGTTGGGTCATCATAATGGAAATGCTGCTGGAAGTAGGCCATACGGATTGTATCACCAATAATAATCTCACCATCATAATCAGTGATGATACCTGCAATCATATTCAGTAATGTTGTCTTACCACAGCCATTCTGACCCAATATACCAATACGATCAAATCTCTTAAATAAATAAGAAAATGGCTTAAACATCACCTTATCAGGATAACTTTTAGACACATTCACTAACTCTATTGTTTTCTTACCTAAACGACTTGTTGTATCAATCAGTTCTACTGTTCCTTTTTCCTGGATCTGTTCAATAGAAGATAATTCTTCAAAACGCTGTAAACGGTCCTTACTCTTAGTAGAACGTGCCTGAACACCTGCTCTGACCCATTCTAATTCCTTCTTTAAGAAGAGGTTTCTCTTTCTTTGTGCCTGTAAAGCGTTATTTTCTCTTTCTGCCTTTAATTCTAGAAAATGAGAATAGTTAGCGACATAAGGGAATATCTCACCTCTATCTAATTCATAAATCTTATTAGTAATACGTTCTAGGAAGTAACGATCATGAGTAACCATGAGTAATCCTTTAGAACGTTTTATTAAATACTTTTCTAGATATTCAATCATTGGTGTATCTAGATGGTTTGTTGGTTCATCTAGAATAAGTAAATCACATTCTTCTAGTAATACTATTGCAAGAGCAAGACGTTTCTTCTGACCACCAGATAGAGTGCTGATCACCTGATCCATATCTTCTAAACCAAAACGTGTTAAAGAAGACTTGATAGAATATTCAGGAACATCTTTAAGAATATGTTTTGCTTCATTAAGAATTGTTTCATTGTCTCTAAATACAGGATTCTGAGATAAGTATGCAATCTTTAAGTCCTTCTTATAAGTAATTGCAGGACTTTCATGATGGGCAATCATCTTTAATAAAGTACTCTTACCTGTCCCATTGACACCAACTAAGGCAATCTTGTCTATGTCCTCTACAATCATATTCAAGTTCTTATACAACTGTCTCTCACCAATCGCATAAGATAAATTCTGTATATTAATTAACATGTATTCACCTCTATAAAAGAGAGTGGAATAAATCATCCACTTCCTGTTTTCTCTTCTTTGTTTCTTCAGGTAAAACATGGAAACAATCATCTAACACATCATTTACATGTGCATTCAGATCTCTCTTTAAAATGGTTTCACCTGTCTTTAAGTTTTCTAGATGATAATACCCTTTTTCATCAATTCTTTCAACAACCCACATGAAATCATCTCCTCTTTGTTTTCCTCATTATAGCATGCTATAATGGGGAAAAGGAGCGTGAACTTTATGAATAATATGCTTTTATTTGGTTTATGTGTTGTTGTGCCGGTGCTTATTCCTTTAATCAACGCATTATTAGTTGCAGTATTATGGAAAATAAAATAAGTACAAAAGGGGTCTTCTGCCTGCTGATGACAGCATTCTGCTGGTCACTTGCAGGTTTATTTATACGTGCAAGCCACTTAAGTGGCTTGGGATTCTCTATGATGAGTTCACTTGTTGCGATACCTCTAAGTATGATCATCCATCATAAGAAATTGGTATTCAATAAGATGACAATTACAGTAGGGGGCTTTCAGTTCCTTATGAGCTTGACTTTTATTTATGCAAATAAGCTTACATCAGTGGCGAATGCGATTGTATTACAGTACTCATCAACAATCTTTGTATTGATTTATCAATCTATTGATTTACGTAAATTACCAACAAAACGACAAATGGGGATTATTGCGATTGTCTTTACTGGTATGGCACTATTTTTTGCAGATACTCTTTCCTTCTCACATTTATTAGGAAATATTCTTGCAATTACATCAGGAGCCTGTTTTGGAATGCAGTTCTACCTTAACAACAAAGAAGATGCAGAAGCTTTCTCTTCTACAATATTTGCCTATATATTCTCTCTTACAGTAGGCTTGATTGTCTTTAGGGGACTTCCGGATGTCCATCTTACAGATGCCTTTGGAGTATGTGGCTATGGGTTCTTCCCAATGTGTTTAGGCGGTATATTCCTAGCCATAGGTATTTCCTGTACAGAAGCTTTTACAGCTAATCTTATTTGCATGTTAGAAGTCATTTTAGCGCCTCTATGGGCTTTTATCTTTTTCCATGAAACAATATCCGGTATTAGTTTAATCGGTGCAGGAATGGTTGTAGGAGGCATTATCTTAAACTTAATATTAGACTTTAAAAAAGCAGCCTTATAAGCTGCTTCTTTATTTCGTAGACCATTTCTACTTTGATATATTAATAATGTCTTCGATGGTCTTGTCTTTCAACAAATTGTCACACGCTTCATTAAGATCTACAAAAATAGAATCGATGGCTTGTTCTACCTTAGAGTCCTTAATGGCTTCTCTTCCATCTTCACCATTGTGCCAAGTCACATGGATATAATCATTTGAGACAGATTTCGCAATCTCAGATAAAGTAATATCATCTGTTTCTTTGTCAAGACGATATCCTCCATCAACACCTGCTTTAGCCTTAATAATACCAGCTTCTCTCAATTTGATCATAACACGTCTTACACGTACTGGATGAGTGCAAATATGCTTTGCAAGTTCATCACTAGAAATAAGGTCTTGGTTTTCACCTAAATAGACGAGAGCGTGGACAGCAATACTAAAATCACTAGTCATATGTATCACCTCCATATAAAACTTCTATTATTATTTCCATTTACATAATAATGCCTTTTGTAAATATTTACAAGATTATTTTGGAAAAAATTCACAAATAACACTTAAAAAAAACCTTTGGTAATCAACACTTTTACAATTTTGGTTATAAATTTATGAAAAGAATGCATATCATTCGTAGTCTTGTTCTAAAAGTGTTATGATAGGTTTAGATAAAGGAGGAATTGAATATGAAATTCTATCGTTGTGAACATTGTGGTAACGTTATCACTCATTTTGTGGATTCTGGTGTACCAGTAGTTTGTTGTGGTGAACCTATGAAGGAATTAACACCAAATACAACTGATGCCGCAGTTGAAAAGCATGTACCTGTTGTAAAAGTAGAAGGAACTAAGGTGACAGTATCTGTAGGATCAGTAGAACATCCTATGACTGAAGCACACTACATTACATTAATTGTATTAGAAACTAAGAATGGTACTCAGTTCAAACAGTTAACACCTACTGATAAGCCTGAAGCTGTATTCTATATGGGTGAAGGTGATGAAGTTGTAGCAGCTTATGACTACTGCAATCTTCATGGTTTATGGAAAGCATAATAAAAAAGCAGAAATAAATTCTGCTTTCAAGACTGTTCAGATGAACAGTCTTTTTTAGTACTTTAATGCTTCTTCAATATCATTGATTAGATCTTCTGGGTTTTCTAAACCAATAGATAAACGAATAAGTGTTGGATCAACACCTGCTTCTTTTAATTGTTCATCTGTCATCTGACGATGTGTATGGCTGGCAGGATGTAAGATACAAGTCTTTGCATCTGCAACATGAGTTACGATATTAATAAGCTGTAAGTGATCCATGAAAGTCACAGCTTCCTTCTTATCGCCTTTTAAACCAAAGCACATAACACCGCATGTACCATGAGGCATATATTTCTTAGCTGCTTCATGATATTTATCATCTTCTAATCCAGGATAGTGGATCCATTCTACTTTTGGGTGATTCTTTAAGTATGTAGCGACCTTTAAGGCATTCTCACAATGCACACGCATACGCGCAGATAATGATTCAATACCGATATTTAATAAATAACTATTAAATGGTGAAGGAATAGATCCTAAGTCACGCATTAATTGTGCAGTGGCTTTTGTAATATAGGCAGCCTTACCAAATCTCTTGGCATAAGTAATACCATGATAGCTAACATCTGGAGTAGTGAGTCCAGGGAACTTTTCTGCATGACTCATCCAGTCAAAGTTTCCACTATCGATAATCGCACCACCAACACCTGATGCATGACCATCTAGATATTTAGTCGTAGAATGAGTCACAATATCAGCACCCCATTGAATAGGTTGACAATTGGCAGGTGTTGCGAATGTATTATCCACAATTAAAGGTACACCATGTGCATGCGCAATAGAAGCAAACTTTTCAATATCTAATACTTCCATTGTAGGGTTAGATAATGTTTCTCCAAACATACACTTAGTATTCTCTTTAAATGCGGCATTGATTTCTTCAACAGATGCATCCTGATTAATAAAAGTTACATCAACGCCCATCTTCTTCATAGTTACTGAAAGCAGGTTATAACTACCTCCATAAATATTACCAGAGGCTACAACATGTCCTCCTGCTTCACAGATATTAAAAATCGCAAAGAAGTTAGCTGCCTGTCCTGAACTTGTTAACATACCAGCATAGCCACCCTCCATGCTAGTAAGCTTAGCTGCAACTGCATCATTAGTAGGATTCTGCAAGCGTGAATAGAAATAACCATCTTTTTCTAAATCAAACAACATGCCCATTTCTTCACTTGAATCATATTTAAAAGTAGTACTTTCATAAATTGGTAACTGTCTAGGTTCTCCATTACCAGGCTTCCAGCCTTCATGGATTGCTTTTGTTTCTAATTCCATATAATTTCCTCCATTTTTTAAACATTATATACCATAAGGGTTGTAGGGATTTAAGTTTTTTTAAAAATTTTAAGTAATTTATTCTAGTTTTAGGGAATAAGTATATAGAAGGAGGAATAAAAATATGAATGAAGTTAAATTACAAGGTCAGATTACATCTGATCCAGAAGTGAAAGAATCTAGAAATGGAATATTAAGAGGTTCTTTCTTACTTACTACGAAAGGAGGGACTGAAGATAGACCACGTTATGATTATATACGTTGTGTAATCTGGGATGAGAAAGCACAGTATGTTGTAGATCACTTTGAAAAAGGTCAGTCTGTGTCTATTGAAGGAAGTGTCAGAGGACGCTTTTATCCAAATCGTTCAGGAACAACTTCATATGCTATGGAAATTTATCCAGAACATATGGTATGTGAAGACTCTAACTATTCATTCTAGAACATGCATCAATGATGATTGAGTAATGCATGTTCACACGTGTATAATGTATCTCGAAAGTGAGGGATACAGATGAATAGAAAATACTTTTTCTTTGATATTGATGGAACTTTAGCTGTAGGTACACCAGGAGATCAATATATTCCTGAATCAACACAATATGCTTTAAAACAGCTAGAAGCAGAGGGTCATTTTATTGCGATTGCGACAGGTAGAAGTTATGCCATGGCACATGATTATATGCATGAATTAGGTTTTCATAATATGATCAGTGATGGAGGGAATGGAATTACTATTGATGATCAGTTGATTGGTATTGAACCATTGGATTATCAATTATGTCTTGATTTAATAGATGAATGTGAGAAGAAGGGTTTGATATGGGCTTTTTCTCCTGACAACAAAACAAGAAGACTTGCACCAGATGATCGTTTTTATGAGTTCACTCATGATATTTATATGAAGACAGAAGTGGTAGAAAGTTTAGATCCACGTGATTATGATCAAATCTATAAGGTATATATTGCCTGCTTCAAGGGTGAAGAAGAGAAACTAGAATCTTTAAAGAAGTTACCTTGGTGTCGTTTTCATAAGGAATACTTGTTTGTAGAACCAGGAGATAAGAGCAAGGGTATTAAACGTATGGTGGAACATCTTGGTGGTGATGTTAAGGATGTTGTCGTATTTGGTGATGAAAAGAATGATTTGTCTATGTTTATTCCAGAGTGGACAAGTATTGCGATGGGTAATGGTATAGATGAATTAAAGAAGAAAGCCACTTATGTGACTACTGATGCCGACAAGGATGGTATCTACAATGCCTGTCTGCATTATGGATGGATCAAGGAAAGATATCTTTTGGCACTTGATATGGATGGTACACTTCTGAAGTCTGATAAGACAATTTCGCCAAATACAGCAGATTCTTTAAATGAAGCAAGTAATAGAGGACAGAGTATTTGTTTATGTACAGGAAGAGGGCTGGCAGAATTAAAGGACTATGAAGGTGAATTAGATTTCTGTGATTATGGAATTTTATTAAGTGGATGCTTGATCTATGATTTTAAGAATAACCAACCATTAGAAGTCAATTCTTTTGATACAAATGTATTTACACAGATGATGGATATTGTGAAGAAAGAAGATGTGATGTTGTATCTACTTGATTCAACACATTCCATTGCTTCTCAAAAAGATATAGAGAATATGCCTTACTATAATATGGCTATTTATCAGTCTATGTTTGAAAGTCATGCATTAGCTGTAGAGGATATCTATGAATATGCAGAAGTACATAAGGATGAAATCCTTAAGCTCTGTCTATATAATCCAAGTGTTGATGCAATGAATCATCTTCTAAAGAAACTAGAAGTGTTTCCAGTCAGCTGTGCTGTAGTAGAAGAAACAGCTATTGAAGTCACACCTTTAGGTATTACTAAAGGTGCAGGCCTTGAATCTCTATCATCTTACTTAAATATTCCTATTGAAAATACAATCATGATGGGAGATAGTGGAAATGATATTGAAGCATTCCAGAGAGCCGGTATTGCCATTGCGATGGAGAATGCGACAGAAGAAATCAAGAATCTAGCCACTGAAATCACATTAGATAATGATCATGATGGTATAAAAGTCATCGTAGATAAATATCTTTTGTAAGTAGAAATGATTTCGTGTAGAATACCCCTTTGTAGGAGGGGGAATCATGCGTTATAAAAATCATTTATTACTACTACTTACAGCCTTTATCTGGGGCTGCGCCTTTGTAGCACAGAGTGCAGGTATGGACTATGTAGGCCCATTTACTTTTACTGCCTTACGTAGTTATTTAGGAGGACTCGTTTTATTACCACTTATTTATTTCTTTGATCATACAATGAATTTCAAGGATAAGAAATTATGGGCTGGTGGAATTGCCTGTGGTATTGTATTAGGCCTAGCCAGTGGTTTACAGCAGTTTGGTATTCAGTATACAACTGTTGGTAAAGCAGGATTTATTACAGCACTTTATATTATTGTCGTACCATTCTTTAGTTTATTTTTAGGGAAGAAGTTAAGTCCTAAGATTGCTATCTCTGTTGTCCTAGGAGTTATTGGTCTTTATTTATTATGTATGACAGGATCACTAACTTTTGGTAAAGGTGACTTATTAGTATGTGCATGTGCCTGCGTATTCGCATTACATATTCTTGTCATTGATCACTATTCACCTTTAGTAGATGGTGTCAAGATGAGCTGTATTCAGTTCTTTACATGTGCATTATTAAATACTATTCCTATGTTCTTATTTGAAGATGTATCTATGCATAATATCATGGCAGGATGTGCACCTATTCTCTATGCTGGATTATTATCAAGTGGAGCAGGCTATACATTACAGATTATTGGACAGAAGGGTATGAATCCTACAGTTGCTTCTATCTTGTTAAGTATGGAATCTGTATTCTCAGTACTTGCAGGATGGATGATCCTAGGTCAGAGTCTTACAATAAAAGAAGGATTGGGCTGTGCACTCATGTTTGTCGCAATTATTATTGCACAGTTACCTGATAAAAAAGCCATTCAGAATTAAATTCTGAATGGCTTTTTAATTGAATGCTTTTTTTCTTAGTATCATATAAGTGATGAGATGGGCAGCTGCAGTGACAACCCATGTGACTGGATATGATAGATAAATAGAATTGAGTGTATGGAAATATTGGAAGATAGTAAGAATCCACAAGACTCTTAGTCCACATGCACCAATTAAAGATACAATCATAGGAATAGTAGAATAACCTAAACCTCTTAATGAACCCACTATAACATCCATCCAGCCACAGATGAAGTAAGGTACACATATATAGAGTAATCTTTCATGACCATAGGCAATAGCTTGTACATCTGTTGTATAGATACGAATGAGTTCATCAGCAAAGAAGTAGACAAGATTACCTAAAACAAGTCCTACAACTGTGACTATACCAATACATAATGCTAGAACTCTATCGACTCTTTTTCTATCATTAATACCATAGTTCTGACTAGTGAAAGTCACACAAGCCTGATAAATGGCATTCATAGACTGATAAACAAATCCTTCAAGTGAACCTGCGGCAGCATTACCAGCCATCGCAATAGAACCAAATGAGTTAATAGATGATTGAATCAGGATATTAGAAATAGAGAAAATAGCACCCTGTAATCCTGCCGGTAACCCAATCTTGAATATCTGAATCACTTTATCTTTATGAAACTTTAAAGCATGGATATCTAAATGAATGACAGTACTTGTTTTCATCAAACAGTTGATAATAAGTATTGAAGAAACAAGTTCTGCTGTAAATGTCGCAAGTGCAACACCAGCTACATCCATCTTGAATATAATAACGAATATTAAGTTTAATATGACATTCACAACTCCAGCCACTATAAGGAATATAAGTGGTCTTTTTGTATCACCAATAGCACGTAATATGGCAGCACCAAAGTTATAAAGTGCAACAAAGGGCATACTTACAAAATATATACGTAAGTAAGTTGTTGCTAGATTGATGACATCATCAGGTGAACCCATTGCTTCTAGGATTCTTCTTGATCCTGCTACACCAATTACTGCAAAGATCAAGCCAAAGACAATTGCGAGTAGTATAGCAGAGTGTACTGTTTCATGGGTATCCTTGTCTCTTTGCGATGCAATAAAACGAGCTACAAGGACATTGACACCCACAGATAAACCAATAAATAAACTGACTAATAGATTGACAACAGAAGATGTAGAACCAACTGCTGCAATAGAACGTGGACCAGCAAATTGCCCTACCACAATAACATCTGCTGCATTAAATAATAACTGCAGCACCCCTGAAAACATTAGTGGTATAGAAAATATTAAGATTTTACCAAGCAATGGACCGTGCGTCATATCCATTTGATATTGATCTTTCTTCATGAAATCCCTCCCTTACCCTTATAGTCTAGCATATTAAAATAAAGAGTGTTGAGAAGTTTCAAAAAGAGTAAATGAAAGTAACACTTTTTTTTTAGAGAACCATTCGTTATAATTGTTTTGGAAAGAGGGGAGTGAAAAAATGATATTTCACGAAGTTGAATTATCTCATACAAAAGAAATCATGGATTCCTATGAAGTGAATCCGATTATTGCGAAATATGTTGAGCATAGAGGCTTTACAAAAGAAGACTATGAAGCCCTCAACACACCATTCTATTATAACTTTACAGATTTAGAGAATGGTGAAACAGTATTGAATCTTATTAAAGAAGCATGTGCTTCTAAGTCTAAGATTCATATTTGTATCATGAGTACAGAACTACATCATTTATTAGAAAGTGCAATGATCTTCCTTGGTGTCTTAATGGCTAAAGGAAAGTCAGCTTTTGAATTCTTTGATGGTCCTCAGGATGATTTTGGACCTGGTCTTCATATTATCTTAGGAAAACAGTTAGAAGTAAGAGATGGAAATGATGTTTATCCATTAGTACCTGGTGGTCACTATAAGGATGAAGATGTTGCACAGAGCTTACTTGTATTACAGCTTATTAATGCATTACTTGGTAAAGAAAACCATTATTTAGCTTCTCTTGCAGGTATTGGTATCCAGTCTGAAGGAGTTCCTCTATGTAATTCTAATCGTTATCATTTAAAGAAGACTTTAGGATTATTAAATGATTGTCGTTTTGATGCGATTGAATTTATTGCATTAACACCTAAGACAAGACAGAAAAACAATATGCGTCAAAGAGAATTCAAGAAGACATATAATGAAAGTGTTATGTCTGGTTCTATCACTAATAAGATGGCTAATTACCTTAGTTCTTTAAACAATGCGAAGAAGATGGTTAAGTACCTTATTTATGGATGTCCTGGTACAGGTAAGTTCCGTTCTGTTGCACCTATTGCGGATGAAATCAATGCAGGATACTTTATTAGCGATGAATTCTATGATGATGATCGAGTAAGAGATGTGATTCCATTAGAAATCTCAGACTTATCTAAGACAAATATAGAAGAATACTTGCAGGTATTATCACCATTTGGAAATGGACAGGAAAAGACTTATATCTCTATTGAAGGTTTAGTCATTCATGAAGCACCTGTAAAGGATTATTTTGATCATATCAAGTTAAGCTTCTTTATTCCTAATGTGGGTGGTATTGATACAATCATCTATAATCCAAACTATAAAATGAATCAATTTAAACAAGGTCAGACAGTCAAGATTGTAGGAAAACTCTCTATTAATGACTTTACTAGTTTAATGACAATTAATGCAGTACAGGTAGACATTCTTGATTAAGAATGTCTTTTTTAGCGTATAATTATTAGAGGAGGAACACATATGAGAATAAGAGATATCATAGACTTATTAGAGTCACAGGGTGAATGGGTGAATAGAAGCTGTACAAGAGATCGTATATTGTTTGGGGATGATCAAACAGAAATAAGCGAAGTAATAACATGCTGGGTTGCGACTAATAAAGTGATTCAATATGCAATAGAACATGATATACATTTTATTATTTTACATGAGAATCCATTCTATCTCGCATCTACCACTTTACCTACATTAATTTATAAAGCACAAAAAGAAAAAGAAGCATTATTAAAGGAAAATAATATTACTATTTATAGATGTCATGATTTGTGGGATGTCTATCCTGAATATGGAATTAGAGATAGCTGGGCTAACACATTAGATCTAGATTTTGAAGAATCACATGATCATTCTTATTATAGATATACTCATGATATTAATATGACAGTAGAAGAATGTGCACATCATATTATTGATAAGATTAAATGTTACCACCAGCAAGGTATAGAAATTATAGGAGATAAGACTCAAATAATACATAGATTAGGCATAGGTACAGGTGCTTGTACAGATATATTTGAAATGTATGAAGAAGGTGCAGATGCATGTTTAGTCAGTGATGATGGTGTAAGTAACTGGATAGGTGTCCAGTGGGCAGTAGATCATGATATTCCACTTATAGTGATTAATCATATGACATGTGAAGCACCAGGTATGGAACATATGGTAGAGTACTTGTCTAAACAGTTCCCAGAAGTGACATTTACTTTTGTATCTAATGATTATGGTATATACCATATGGATGAATAAGCATTTTTAAGCACGAATTTGATAAAAATGAAGTATAAAAACAATTCATGATATGATAACTGTAAGAGGGATATGATGAATTGTTTTTTTACACGCCGTGAGCAAGAATCCCCCCCACCTCTATAGGTGTGCGGTAAACACGGCGTTTTGTTCGTTGAGTTATTAGTAATCAATGCAGTATAATGTACCATAAAGGATGTGATATCATGAACAATATTGATTTTAAGAATCTTGTATTGATAATATTTAATCAGACATTAGGAATACTTACTTATCATAATGATCGTAGTGGATTATATGAGGATTTATTTTCTTCATATCAATTAGGAAGAGATATAAAGAAAATAGAAAAGAATGAGCCTTTTCCTAAGCCAGAAATATATGTTTCTGCCCTTAAAAGATTCTTTCAAAGTGATACAGATGTATGTATTCAAAAGACAACACAGTTATTAGAACTATTGATGATCCATAAATATATTGATCACATTGAAGGTCCAGATATTCTTACTAAATGTGATAAAAATACTCTAAGTATATATCAAGATTTAATTCTAGATTTATGGCATCATTACTATGATCAATATTCTACAAATCATATTCAACCCTATAGAATACCAGTTGACATGATTAATAAGATTATTGATGAGTACATGAAGTTTAGATTACCTGTTACTTTAGAGTTCTACCAACAAAGAATAGATGATATCACAGAACTACTACAAACCAATAAAGCGAATGACTTGTTTAAAAACATTAAGACTGAATACATTCATTTCTTTAAGAATGTTTTGGATAATGATTCTTTTTATACTCTATCACAAGAAGAAACAATTACTTTTATGAATACGTTATATTCCATCTCAGATATACTAGATAAAATGCATCATGAGGATGCGTATCGTATTAATCTGGAAGTATTGAACTTCTTAAATCAAATCTATGATGATGATGATTTTGTCAATGTTTCTGTGAATGATATACGTAGGATACAAGGGTCAATTTATGGGATTATGATTGAAAATTCAGATCAATCAATACAAGGAAATATTAAATTATCTAAAAACAATAATATTGTACGTATTGAAAATCATAACAAACCAATCACGCAAAAAGAAAAAATGGATATGTGTTTAACTGCATTGAAGAATCTTCTTCAAAATGCCCATTTAAACAAGCTTAACTCAAATCTTGATGAAGAAATCTATATAACAGTATATGAAAATAGATTATTAAGAAATCGTTCTATAAGTGAAGAAGAAATCAATGCCCTTTATGTATTAAGTCGTATATATGCGAATATCGCAACATGTTACTTACAATATATAAAGTACGATCTTTCAACAAGAGAAGATCCTGTTGAGTTATGTGAAGAGTATCATAATAAATCAGGCTATGTGCGTAATCTTATTGTACGTATCACAAAGAAGCTGTATGGAGAAAACTCTACTCAATACAATGAAGCTTTATATTTCTTGGCTGATCATTATCATTCTATAGCTACCTTCTATTTCTATATTCATGAGAATTCAAAGACAATTCTTATTCGTATGGCTTTGTATCATTTTTATACGCATATGGGCTTAAAAGAAAAAGCCCATATGCAGTTAGATCTAATGCCTATTGATCAACATGTAGATAACAATTTTGATATGATCTTTACAAGATATAAGAAAGACTTTGCATATCTTTCTTACACAGAACCAGATTCTTATGAAGCAGTTAAAAACTTAATTAGTGAATATCAAATCTATAAAAAATTCATATAAAAGGCCCGACATTGTCGGGCCTTTTCACGTACATTGGATGCTTTTTCCATCTTGATTAATATAGAATGATGAAATGTTTACTGATGTATCATCTATAACAGCTAGAACTGATATGATTCCATCAAATATCTTGGCTAATTCACGGTTCACACTTTCATCTGATATAGAAAAATGATTGCATGAATTAATATGACTATGCCATATTCCGATAAAATCATAGCTTGAATCATTTACTATCTCTGTCGCTTTATCACCATCTAGATGATATGAAAAGCTACTTAGATTCATTGATGGAATACTTATTGCTTGCAATCCTATGATACTGATAGGAGTTCTTATTCCTAGAAGAATACCACCTATTTCATAGTTGTTGTGTAAATCATATATAGTTTGATATATTTGAGAGATACATCTATTACTCATTTTTGCTATCATTCTATTTGATTCTTACAAGATATGAGAAGCCACACTCATCACAAGGGCATTGTGCAATATCACCTTTGACTAGACGTGGACCATCAGTTTCCCATCCACATTTTGGACATTTAAAATAATTACTGAATAGCTTTACGTTTGGAATTTTTTTAACAATTTTTTTCATACTTCTGTTCCTCCTTTTCTATAAGTGAATTGTATATGAATGATGTATTGAACTAGTAACCACAAATCATGATTTTTTGGAAAAATTAGTCAAATTATGAGAATATACCGAAAAGTATTGTAAAGATTAAAATGATTATGCATACATTCATTATAATTTCAGCAACATATACAGCAAGAAAACCACATACGACAACTAAAGAAGAAGATACAACTGTCGCAAAGGGGACTAATAGTCCAAGTGATAACCAAGTATATTCATAACCTGATTTTATATAATGTTTTTGTGCATAGAATGCAATGATAGCACCAGTAATACTACCGACAATAGCCAAAATAATACGTGCTGTTGTGAGTTCAAAAGATGTCCCACATAGTTTAATGCAAATGGGAATAAAATATTTAGCTAGGAATGGACTAAAAACTAATCCACTTAATATACATACAAGCCATAATTTCCAGGATTGACTGAGTTGATTGATATTAATGTTTTTTGATGGCACTTTACTTTTGATTGCACACCAGGGACACTTATGATAACTTGCAGGATAGACATGTACTTCAGGATAAAGTTTTTTACATGTTTTCATATTACTTTTCAATAGCTTTCCTAAAGCATTCTGCCATTCTCTTGCACTTGGTCTTTTAAGAATAGTAGAAGATTTAATGGCAGTAGAAGAAGTATAGTTAAATGCACGATCAAATAAGTCTCTGATATCTTTTGGAAGCATCTTGACATCTGGTGAATCAGATGAAGCTTTTCCTTTGGCGTTGGTTACATAAGGACAATTCCCTCTTAAAATATTGTAGACAACAGGGTTAGTACTTGTAGATGACTGTGAAATATTAAAGCTTGTACAACCAAAAGGATGACAGTTATTCATCAACAAGGTACATATATGAATAGCCAATGAGAAATCATCTGTTTTCTCATTAAATACACTTCTTGAATCTGCTAAATTCTTTCCCTGTAATTCAGGAGCTAGCATCTCTGAGATACCAACACTACACTTATAAACCTTACCTGTTTTCTTATTGGTAATGTTGAAGGAATCAGTATCGATGATTGTCACATGGCCATGTTCATCAATCATAATATTATTGGGGTTCATGTCTCCTATAACCGCATTTGATTGATGTATGATCTTTACCGCTAAAGATAGATTATAGGCAATCGCAATAGAGGTTTTCCATGTATAGTGTGGATAGAGCTGCATACGTTCTCTTTCTCTACTTGCTGCAAAGATATGATGTGTACTTTTTACTCTAGGCATAACATAACCAACAAACTGTCCTTGCTGGTTCAGTAATAGATCCTGAGGCCAGGCAACAGTTAGTACACCATTTACATATGGCTGAACAGGCTGTTCCAACATTGTTTCAATCTTCTCTTTTAAATTTTTACGAGGATTACTATTACCAGGAACAGGGTTGAATTTACTATTAAAATATATCTTTGCGACTAGAGAAGGATTACCTACAATATCATAGATTTCACCTTCGCCACCACCGCCCAAGCGTTGACCTAAATCATATATTTTGTGATTTCTTCCATAATAGATCATAGATCTCACTCCTTATCTTTATTGCTTTTTTCACCCACATTTGTGAGTTGTTTTTTAATATACTTTCCCACTCTATAAGCTGCATTAAACATATCCTTTACAGCTTCTTTTCCTTCATTATCAGTCACATTATCCTCTTTATGTGACTCTTCTTTATCTGACTTCTCATTATCTAGTTTCTCTTTATTTAGCTTTTCCTTATGTTCATAATGATCTGCATATAATATTTCATCTATTTTTTTCTTTCTCTTAAGTGTATCTTCTTCCCATTTCTTACTATCAAATGGAATAGGGAGTTCCATCTCCTTTAATTGATCAACATTCTGGATTACTACAAAGCTGATATCATCTGTTACTATGTTTCTAAAGTCAGGGAAATCTTCACTTTTACCTGCTAGATAATTTTCCCATTCTAATTGTTGTTCTTTTTCCTCTTTTTCAGTTTCAGTAAGTGCTGGTTCTAGGAATGGAAAGAATACTCTATTATTCATCGCAATTGAATCAACACAAAAGTCTAATACGCCATCAGTCATTAAAACACATGAAGCAACATCATTACATTTCCCAAACTGCCATGTATCCTCCTCTCTTAATGGAAACACAGTGTTTACTTCTTCACCTTTATGTCTTTCTGTAATCATTTCATACTTTCTGTCAGAGTAAAGAGCAACAATCCCATCATCACCAATATGACCAAAATAGAGAGTATTCCCAACATATACAACACCTGTAAGGGTACAATCATATTCTAAGAAGGGAAGTTCATCTTTTTCTGAAGTTTTATTAATTTGTGATAAGCTATAATGAAATGCATGTTTAAGTATAGTAAGTATAGTTTCTTCAGAGAATTCTTCTACTTTATTCTCAATATTAAAAGTAAGACATTCAATAAAGCTTTCTACTGCAACTTTAGAACCAATCTGACTATATTCACAGCTTCCGACACCATCTGATATTGCCGCAATAATAATCTCTTGATCAAGATGTGTCATACGTTTAGTACAACTGTAATCCTGGCATGGCAGATCTTTCTTAATATGACTTTCTCCCTGCTGGGTAATATTAAATGTATGAATCATAAATATTCACTCCTTTCATCTAGTAAAAGAGATTGTAGAAGTAACAACCGCAATCTCTAAATGTAATTACATCCCTCTTACTTCTACTTCTAACTGATAATCTTTGGTAGATGGAAGTGTAGCAGTGCTCTCTCCCCTAGAATGAGAAATTCTACTCATGCTGTTACTTAACCATACAAAAGCACCTACAAAGTTTTCCTTGCTTGCCTTTAAAACTAATCCATCTTCTCTTAGTGTTTTGAGAAGTCCGATATCAGCATCACCAATAGCTACAGGAAAGAAAGTAGTATGATTATCTTTCTGAAAGTCTAATAATCTTTCAAATGCACCGTTGTCTGGATCATTTGCGCCACCATCTGTAAGCATAAAGATCCAAGGGCGATAATAAGGCACATGTTCCTGTTTGTATTGTGCTACACGTGTTTTAATTTCACTCATACCTAACTCAACGGCCTCATGCATAGCTGTCATACCATCACAATCAATGAATGGGCGATAGAACTCGTAAACGGGTGAGAATGGGGCGATAATTTTAGCCTCATCGTCGAATCCAATGACACAGAATTCTACACATCCTTTAGCCTGGTCATCTAATGAATTCACTAAAGTATCTAATCCTCTTTCAATCTGATCTTGTACGCTACGCATTGAAGAAGATGTGTCTACTAATACGACACATGGAAGATGCATCTCTGTTCTATTGATGATATCTCCATTCATAGCTCCACCACGTGGATATTCTTTCATGTTAAACATATTTATTTCCTCCTTGTATACCCCTTTGGTATGACTTAATTATAGGAAATAAAGGATCTGAAGTAGTAACCAGTTATTGCCAAATTCTGTCCAAATATGGAAAAAGAACCTCCGAAGAGGTTCAATCATATTCTTTACTACATGCAATAAGATAATGTCTGGCATTTGCACTCTTTACTTGTTTTGCACGTCGTAGTAAACATTCTTTTTTCAGTTCTTTATTGTCTATGAGTTCTAATAATTGTAAAGCTATCTGATATTGTGAATGAGACATACAATCTTTAATCTTTTCTAATAGCTTTTCTTCACCTATGAGTTCTAATAAGATACTATTATACTCTTGATCACTGACAGGTAATAAATGAACAGGATCACCATCAAACCATCCCACGTAACCTGTATAGACACTTTTAACTGCCCATTCTACAGTTCCATAATATTCCTGTAGGTAAGGAAGTGTTTTAAGATGGTCTGGTAATGAAACAGTTTGTACTGTTTCATCTAGAGTAAGACCTTTATTAATACAGTCTAGGGTATTAAAGAGAATATATTCGATAGTTTCTTTAAACTGACCTACTTGGTTTTGGATTAATTCTTTGTTTAATAAAGGATGTGTATGACCTGGCAATAGAACATTTGCATCAAAAGAAAGAATAAGGTCTAAAGAATCAATCCATGTAGCTAGGTCTCTGTATTGTGTTCCTCTAATAGCATACAAGGCAGGAAAAACAGCATAATAATTATCACCTGTACATAGAACCTGATCATCATTCATCCAGATACAAATCTGATCATTAGTTTCTCCTGGTGCTCTATATAGTTCTAGATGAATACCATCTATATCTCTTATGACTTTATCTTCCGTATATAAAGTAGTAGGAGAGATAAAATCATAGTGTCCATGTCCTGTGACTTTACCTTCTCTTACGCCTATACCTTGGCATATTGCTTCTTCATTTGTGAGTGTATACCCATGCTGGTATGTTCCTCTTTTTCTTAATCCTTCATCAATCTTTTCATAATACTTTAAAGGTGTTTTACAAGGTGTAAAAGCAATGACTTCTTCTACAGTATCTCTAAAGGTACCAGCACCACCTCTATGGTCTGGATGTCCATGTGTATAGATTAATGTTTTGACAGGTTTATCTGTATACTTTCTTAAGTCATTCAATAAGTCTTGTGAATATTCATTAGAATCTAGAGTATCTATTAAGATAACAGAACTGTTACCTATAATAGCAGTCGCATTACTGTGACCATAGGAATAGAAGAATAGAATGTGATCATTGATTTCATAAAGATGTTTTTTAAATGTCTCTTGTGTATGTTTGATTAGTAGTTGTTCACTCATAGTAAATACCCTCCTATCTGTATTCTACAAGAGAATGAGATAGGAGGGTAGTAGGTACTTTTAGGTAAGTGTTAGGAAAGAATGTAATCGTAGATGTCTGATCTAACTGGTTGGTCTAGATGATAGTAGATTTCACAGACTGGCACATCATTAGCCATTGTGGTCTCTTCTATTTTTGAAATATAGACTTCACCTAAATAATAGAATTCTTTTGAAGCAGCATCATCTTTATTTTTTCTAATAAACAAATAGATATTTGTTTTATTTTCTGCTGCTTTTACGAATTTTTCCATACCTGGGTTAGTGATTCTAACGTTGCTTTTAGACATAGCTACAAAATTTTGGGCATCGATAAAGTGATCCGCATATTTTTGAGTGTCTACAACTGATTCATCTTTATCATAATTAATAAATACTGGAAGAGTATTTGTACGCGAATTATAGAAGTATCCACCAATATTTAATGGTACAATATTCTTTTCCCAGTTAAGTAATCGACAAACATCTTCATATGTATACTTAGAGTATAAACAGAAATCGGTATTCTTATATCTATTAGAATACTCTTTTATATTTTTATCAATTGCATATTCAATAACTTCCATTACTTGATTTTTAAAATCTTTATTATTCAGTAATTTTAAGAACTGTGGTGAAGACTCAAAGTTTTCATCAATAAATACAGCATCCTCAAAGGTCTTTTTACTTGAACCGGTCATAAAGTTCTGAGATAAGATATTTGAAATAGTTTCAATACCTACAGCAGGTAAATTGATTTGATAAATATTGTTTAATGTCTCTTTGAGATGTGTAATAAGATTTGTTCTTTTATTGATGATTAGCTTAATAGCTTCTAATTCTTCAATTCGTTTTCCAGAAGAAAGCTTTGAAGAAATAAACTGAAGGTATTTTACCTCTAGAGCACTAAATTTTACATGGTAGTCTTTTTCGTATTTAGATAAGAATGTGTGGTAACAACCAAGAGACTTGTTTTGGAACATTAATTGAACATCAATGGCACCATATTGTTCAAATTCTTTTAAATGAGGAATTCTACCAAGCTTTTCTTTTAACTGTTTGTAAGAGTCTTTAATAAGTCTTACTTGTGTAAAGTTTGCTGCATCGATAGATTGATAAATTCTCTTTTCTGTAATTTGATCAAACTGAATGGTAGAAGCACCTGGTGTAATAAGCGAACCTTCACATACAAACTGTCTTAATGAATCTTTGTTGTAATTAGTTTGTCCTGACAAAGCGACAGGGATTAAGAAATTCTTTTCATAGTTACCAATAAAATCAATAATGACAACATATTCTTTAGAATCATTCTTTCTTAAACCACGTCCCAATTGTTGCACAAATACGATTGCTGATTCAGTAGGTCGTAACATAACGACTTGATTCACTTTAGGAATATCAATGCCTTCATTAAAGATATCAACTGTGAATATATAGTCTAATGAATCCTCATCATTAGATTCTAAAGAATCAATTGCTTTTTGTCTCATCTCTTCTGAAGAATGACCTGTTAATGCAATTGTTTTATATCCTCTCATATTAAATAGCTGAGAAAGCTTTTCACATTCATCCTTGCGACTACAGAAGATTAAACCATGAATACGATCACCACTATAGCCATATTCATTGATTTTTTCTATAATATAATCTGCTCGTAATTCAGATGTGAGAATGTTGAATTCTGATTTATCATCAATCTCAATTCCATCGATAGTCATATCAGTTATTCCATAATAATGGAATGGACAGAGTAGGTTATATTCCATAGCCTGTACTAATCTAATTTCATAAGCAATATTATGATCAAACATTTCATATATATCAAAGTCATCACTTCTTTCAGGTGTTGCAGACATACCTAATAAAAACTTTGGTTTAAAGTAATCTACAATATCTTGATAAGACTTAGCACCTGCACGATGTACTTCATCTATAATAATATAATCAAAAGCATCTCTATCAAACATTTCTCTATATTCTTTTTTATGGATTGTTTGAACAGTAGAGAAGATGAAATCAGAATCAGCTTCTTTTGTGTTTCCAGAGAAGATCCCCATAGATACGTTTGGAATTAAATAATTAAAAGAACGAAGTGCCGCTTCTGCAATATTTCTTCTGTGAACAATAAATAATAATCTTTTTGGGTTAAAGCGTTTTACATCAAATGCTGATAAGAAAGTCTTACCAGTACCAGTTGCTGAGATAAGAAGAGCTTTATCTTTGCTATTATCTCTTAGATTCTTTAATGATTTTAAAGCTTCTTCTTGCATTTTATTAGGTTTTATTGTTGTTGAACTATGTGTTAGGGTATGGCGAACAGGTTTTACATAAGTTTCTTTGTAATTATCAATCCATTCATTTGTGAGTGGAGTAGATAGTTCCCATTGAATATTAAATTCATTAGATACTTGTGCAGCAAGCTCACCATTTTCGTGAGACGTAAAAAATAAGTCCCATTCTTGATTTGATTCTAGTGCTGTTTGAGTTAAGTTTGAGCTACCTACAATAATGTCACGATGTTCTCCTTTATGAAAAATAAATCCTTTAGGATGGAAACCACAATGTTCTTGTTCAAATATTCTTACTTCTATGTTAGTAAAAGAAATGAGTTGCTTAAACATTTTAGGATCATTAAAACCTAAATATGTGGATGTAATAATACGCCCTTTAACGCCTTTTTCTTTTAAATTTAATAGTATTTGTTTTAAAACAGCCAGTCCAGATTCACTAATAAAAGCAACTGAAAATTCAAAATAGTCACATTCTTTTAATCTTTTAGTAATTTCAAATGCAAGATTCATTCTTCTTTTATAATCATTGAAAAATAATTTAGGTCTTAAATCCTTATTAGAAGGAAAAGACTGATCAATAAAGCTTGTTTGCAATGCTTTGTTTAATTCATCCATATAAAATAACTCCTTCAATACGAAAACTAATACAATTATATCATATGATTGAAATAAAAAAGAAACCAAACTTGTTAAGCTTGATTTCTTGCAATAAGTTTTTCAATAATTTGTAAATCAGCTGGAACCCATACAACATCTTCTTGCCCAGGAATAATCCACTTACAATCTTCATGTTCTAGTAATTCATAATGATTATCTGGAATATGACATAAGAAGCAATCCATTTCTAATATGAATGTTGGATAATTATAGTGAACATGCATAAAGAATTCATCTACGATTAAATGTGCGTTCATTTCTTCTTTTAATTCTCTGATAAGTGCATTCTCAGGAGTTTCACCTGGTTCGATTTTTCCGCCAGGGAATTCATACATTCCTTCAAATTCACCATAACCTCTTTTCGCAATCATGATCTTATCATCTTTACAGATGATAGCTGCTACTACATTTATTGTTTTCATATGATACATCCTTTCATTACCTGCTTATTCTATCATAAATAAATAGAATTTCAAAAATCGGCATGCTTATTGTATATATATGTAAAGCTTATTCACTAATTAGAATCAGAATGTTCCTTTTTCGTTCAATAGCAATTCCTTATCTTCAGTTGTATTCTTCATAAATGATTCTCCTTTGATATTTACTCTGATAATGCATATTTTGTCTTTAAATCACTACAGCGATTATAGTTTATGAAGCCTTCTTTTTGCAGACGTCCCACAATAACTCCACAAAGAATATGTTCTTCCTTAGTAAAAGCATAAATAGCTTCTTTTGAAAAATCATTCTGATTTACAAATGCATTGAATTCTTCTGTAGGAATAAGTGTTTCTTTTGCAAAAGTGTCAGCGGCATTTTCATCTTCTTCAGTTGTTCCATCTGGCTGGTTGATGTGGCCAAGTAAAATATGGCCAAGCTCATGGAATAGACTAAACCAGAATTTATCTGCATCTTTGCCGCGGACTGTTAAGCCAACAACTATTTTGTTTCCATCGTAGAAAGTTGCACCATGCAGGAAAGAACCTCCAATGTGAGGAAGAAATACAAGCGCAATACCACAGCTAGATAACAGATCAATCAACTTAGGGCAGAAATCAGAAGGATTCATTGTGGTCATACTTCTTATTTCTGGCAAACTTTTCTTAAGTGTTTTTAAATCAACTAATGAAGTCTCAATAGTACGAGCCTCTAGTTTAGCTTTTTGTGCCCATGCCAATAGTGCAAGATCACTTTTTTCTGTTTCAGCCAATCTACGACATGCTATTTTTGATAATTGCATATTCTTAATAATCCCAAGGTTTACAACTTCAAAATATTTTCTAAGATTAATAACCTTTTCGATTATATCTCTAGTCTCAGGGACCCAACCATGTTTGGACATTTCACGATAAGGTAGTTTTTTTGCTAATTCCTTATCGCCATCCATGTCATTCTCAGCGTTGGCTTTTACTATTTTTTCACGATAAGTGGCCTCTAGTTTATTCCAAAACTTTGCAGGAACACCTAATACCATTTCTAAACGAACAGCAACATCCGGAGTCAACTGAACTTCGCCATTAATTAATTTGCTAATATGTTTTTCGGACATGCCCATGCGTACTGCAAATTCTTTCAGACTAAGTCCTCTATCAAGCAACTGCTCTTTAATAGTTGCTCCCGGTGGTGTTGCAATAAAAGTGCGACTTTTCACCATCGTAATACCTCCTTAAATAAAATGAAAATTTAATGATAATCTATGATTTCCATTATGTTAGCAATTTGAATTTTATCTCCTGTTTTCTCAAAAACCAGTCGATAAGGATGAACTAAATCCATTGCGTATTGACCTTTGCGATTTCCTTTTAATGGATGACATCTTCCGATATAGAATTGAACCATCTCTTCAACAGTATCGATTGCATATATTTCATCTATACGCTGATGGATTTTTTCGGCCATTTCTGAACCATATTTCTTTTCTGCCTCGCTTGCGATTGTACACACCTTTTCGATTTTGCGAGTCTTGTATGTTATTTCCAATCCATGACCTCTTCCGAGGGTTTACCTTTAAGGTAAATATATTATAATATTTTTTTGCTATAAATATCACTGATAATAATTTACTTATGAGGTAAATTTGAATCATGTTATGTCGGAATGCTTTGCGTTTTATGCTGCGGGAGGGACTGTGTATGTAGTCCCTCTTTTTAATTTGTGTTATATTAATGTTAATGCTTACAAAAGAAGGGGTATAAAAATGGAATATAGAGGAACACAAAAAGTAGTAGTTACAGGTGAAGATTTTGGACCAGCTGTAAAGAAGACTATTATTAAACTTGATTATGTTATTGATTTGATAGATATGAATAACTTGAAGGTCATAGAAGAAAAGAATGATGTAATTGATCAAATAACAGGTGAAGAAGGGATAATAAGAACTGAAAGAGAAATAATAGATGCTTATATTTCAGATGAATATGGTAATAAAGAGAATACTTCATCTAATTATATGACTATTGAATTGGCTATATCACCTAGTGTGGGTTCCCCATTTATCTTTCATACGACAACTCAATTGAATAATTGGTGTAATCCTTATAGATTACATATAAGTGGTATGGACGTTAATCCGGATATTGATGTAGAGGGTGATGCTAAGTCATGCCCACAATTAGATAAGTGGACTATGAATTCATACAAGGCGGTAGATGGAATAAAGTATGCATATGCGGAATACAAACCAACAAATGATTGTAAGAAACATCCTTTAGTAATCTGGTTACATGGGTTAGGTGAAGGGGGAACGGATCCTTCCATTGATTTGTTGGCTAATAAAGTGACTGCTATGGCAGATGTTCCTTTTCAGAAGTGTATGAATCAAGCGTATGTACTTGTACCACAATGCCCTACTATGTGGATGGATAATGGAATAGGTGAATATAAGAGTGATACAAAGAATTCTATATATACAAAGAGTTTGTTTGAATTTATTGATTGTTATGTGAAAAATAATCCTGATATTGATGCAAATAGAATATATATTGGAGGATGTTCTAATGGTGGATACATGACTATGGAAATGATTTTACATTATCTACATTACTTTGCGGCAGCATTCCCAATCTGTGAAGCATATCATGATGCATATATGACAAATAATCAGATTGATAGTATCAAACATATGCCTATTTGGTTTACTTATGCTAAAACGGATCATGTGATTGATTATACACTATGTACTGAACCTACTGTAAAAAGACTACTTGCTGCAGGTGCTACAAATATTCATGTATCGGTATTTGATGATGTACATGATACAACTGGGCTGTATAAGAATGAGGATGGTAGTACTTATGAATATAATGGTCATTGTTCTTGGATCTACTGGGATAATGATGAATGCTGTGATGGTGATCTTAATGCATGGGAATGGTTAGGACAACAGGGGAACTAGTTAGTTCCTCTTTTTATAGTGTGCCGGGCATGGCACTAATTCAGTCGGAGATAAACCGACCACAG
>ERZ831634.1357-NODE-1357-length-25776-cov-7.036118_pt1 | contig 25776 bp, 19 predicted proteins | sample MGYA00519953_ERZ831634 | MGnify/ENA primary metagenome ERZ831634 (study PRJEB31850, sample SAMEA3708718) | human gut metagenome | biome: human gut; feature: human-associated habitat; material: faeces | place: China | collected 2014 ... | reverse complement strand
CGCAGCCGCCGGAGCGGTGCTTGAGCCGTTAGGCGGGAATTGTGCGGTGTTGCCTATGGTATTTTTTTACTTTTGTGAGGTGTTTTTATGGCATACATTTTTGTGAACGTCAACCGTTCGGTTGGCACCATCAACCCCAACATTTACGGTCAGTTTTCGGAGCATCTGGGCCGCTGCATCTATCAGGGCATTTATGTCGGTCAGGCTTCTGATATTCCCAACACCAACGGCATGCGCAATGATGTTGTATCCGCGCTGAAAGCCCTGCATGTGCCCGTGCTGCGTTGGCCGGGCGGCTGCTTTGCCGATACCTATCACTGGCGCGACGGCATTGGCCCCAAGGAGAACCGCAAAACCATTGTAAACACCAACTGGGGCGGCGTGACCGAGGATAACAGCTTTGGCACCCATGAATTTATGGAGCTGTGCCGCCAGATTGGCTGCGAAGCATATTTCAGCGGCAATGTGGGCAGCGGCACCGTGCAGGAATTTTCGGACTGGGTGGAATACTGCAACATGGGCGGCATTTCCCCCATGGCATCAGAGCGCCGCGCCAACGGGCAGGACGAACCGTTCAACGTAAAATACTGGGGCATTGGCAATGAAGCCTGGGGCTGCGGCGGCAGTATGCGTGCCGAGTATTATGCCGATTTGTGCCGCCAATATTCCACCTACCTGCGCAACTACTCGCCGGAGCACAAAATCTTCAAGATCGCATCCGGCGCCAACGTGGCGGATTACCACTGGACCAAAACCGTGATGGAGCGCGCCGGGCAGGCCGTAGATGCGGTATCACTGCATTACTATACCGTGCCCCATGAGGATTGGCAGCACAAGGGCTCGGCCACAGACTTTACCGATGAGGAATACTATACCACCCTGCACAAGACCCTGCAGATGGAAGAGCTGGTGGAGAACCACACCCGCATTATCAAGCAGTATCAGGGTGACCGCAAAGTGGGCCTGGCCGTGGATGAATGGGGTACCTGGTACGATGTGGAACCGGACACGAACCCCGGCTTCCTTTACCAGCAGAACACCATGCGCGATGCGCTGGTGGCGGCCATCAACCTGAATATCTTCAACAACCACTGTGATACCGTCTGCATGGCCAACATTGCCCAGATGGTCAACGTGCTGCAGGCCATGATCCTGACCGAAGGCAGCAAGATGGTGCTGACCCCGACCTATCATATATTTGAAATGTACAAGGGCCACCAGGGTGCCAAGCAGCTGGAAAGCTATGCGGAGACCACCCTGCTGAACCACGATGACCAGGCGGTGCCCGATCTGCATGTCAGTGCCAGCCAGCAGGCAGACGGCAGTATTCTGGTCACTGCGGCCAACCTGAACGATACGGCAGCTATCCCTGTTACCTGCATGCTGGGCGGGGCCAAGCCCACCGGTGTAACAGCCCGCGTGTTGGCCGGTGCCCCCGCCGCCCACAACACCTTTGCCGCGCCGGAGCAGGTTGTCCCCGCGGAACTGAACACCAGCCTGACGGCGGACGGCTTTACCGCCACCCTGCCGCCGTGCAGCGTAGCCGCTTTTGTGGTGAACCAGTAATGGAAGCCCAGCCCAAGCGCTGCCGCCGCTGCTTATTGCAGGATATGGCGGACGAAAACGACTATTACGCCAGCGTGGTGCGCTACCGCGCCACCATGCCCCGCCGTGTGCGCACCCCGGATGCGGAATACACTGCCCGGCTGGAACATTGCCGCACCTGCCCCAGCCTTAACGCCGGGACCTGCATGCAGTGCGGCTGCTATGTGGAAATGCGCGCCGCCCGCACAGACATGCACTGCCCGCTGGATAACGCGCCCTGGTAACAAACCTCTCTATCATTTTCCCCCGCACCGGCAGCCCGCCCGGTGCGGGATTTTTTGTCTGCAAAGGCAGTATTTTGCTCTTTTGCTGCAATATTATGCCCCTTTCCCCCTTGTATCCCCCATTTTCATTTGTTATAATAACAATTTGTTGAGCAACTTAGGATTTTAGGCTCCGCCTGGTTTTCAGGCGCAAACCCACCCAAGCCTGGCGGTCTTGGGCGCGGTCAAAATCTATCCGCCGGAGTGTAATTTTATGTCTACTAGCAAAAACAAACTGTCCGATCAAACCCTGGTACGCTGCGCCATGATCGCCGCAGTTTACACCGTGCTTTGCCTGGTATTGCAGCCGTTCTCTTACGGCGCGGTACAGGTGCGCGTGGCCGAAGCATTCTGCCTGCTGCCGGTGTTTGGGGCCGAATACATTGTGGGCGTTACCCTGGGCTGCCTGCTGGCAAACCTGCTGGGTTCCACCATGGTGGATGTGGTGTTTGGCACCGCCGCCACCCTGATTGCCTGCCTTGCCACCTATGCCCTGCGCAATGTGCGCTGGAAAGGGCTGGCAATTCCGGCGTCTTTCCCTCCTGTTATCGCCAATGCACTGATCGTTGGCGCGTTTGAAATCACTGTGTTCTTCTCGGATTCTGCCCCCACGGCCACCATGGCGGTATTCAACGCCGTTGCTGTTGGCGTTGGTGAGATCATCAGCTGCTGTGTGCTGGGTGTTGCCCTGGTCAAGCTGATCGAGAGCAACGAATCCCTGAACAAAATTTTTGCAGAACAATAACCGCTTTCCCTGTATTCATTAAAAGGAGCTGCCATGAAACCGAGCCTTGTTTTATGGGACTGGAACGGCACCCTGCTGGATGATGTTGCCCTTTGTGTGGACGCGCTCAACCGTCTGCTCCGCATCTATCATTACCCGCAGCAATACAGCCTTGCCCAGTACCGTGAGATTTTTGGCTTCCCGATTGAAGATTATTATATTCGCGCAGGGTTCGATTTTTCCAAAAACTCATACAAAGAGCTTGCCGATGATTACATGCAGGATTACCTGGCCCGCGCCGGGGCCTGCCCGCTGGCAAAAAGTGCTGTGCCCGCCCTTTCCCTTTTGAAAGGTGCCGGGGTGCAGCAGGTCATTCTTTCGGCTTCCAACTTGCCGGTTTTGGAACAGCAGGTCATGGAGCGCGGAGTGCGCCCCTACTTTGACCGCCTGCTGGGGTTGGATAATATTTACGCCCGCAGCAAAGTGGAAGTCGGCCTGGCTTATCTGACTGAACTGAAGCAGCGCGGTGCTGTACCGGCGCAGGCTATTATGATCGGGGATTCTGTCCACGACTTTGAGGTTGCCCAGGCGCTGGGCGTGCGGTGTGTGCTGCAAACCGCTGGGCATCAGAGCGCACAGCAGCTGCGTGCCACCGGTGCCCCCGTTGTGCCGGATGTTTTGGCCGCTGCGCAGTATTGCCTGAACGAACTGTAACAAGTTTTGGGATAGGAGATCATAACGAATGACGGATAGCGTAAAAGGCGCTCTGCTGACAATGTTCGGCGGCATGTGCTGGGGTGTTTCCGGCTGCGTGGGGCAGTATCTGTTTACCCGCCAGGGCATGGATTCCACCTGGCTGGTGCCCATCCGGCTGTTTTTGGCCGGTGTGATTCTGTGCATTTATTACGGTGTGCGCAACTGGCGCCAACTGGTGAACCCCTGGCGCAGCTGGCGCAACGCGCGCGACCTTGTGATCTATGGCCTGGCTGGCGTCAGCTTTTGCCAGTTCACCTACTTTTTGACCATCCAGCTTTCCAGCGCCGGTGTGGGCACCATTTTGCAGGATCTTTCCCCCGTGCTGATTCTGCTGGTGGTCTGCATCCAGCAAAAGCGTGCGCCACGGCTGTTTGAGGTGTTCTCCATTGTGCTGGCGCTGGGTGGTGTATTTATGCTGACCACCCACGGCAGCCTGACCAACATGGCGGTTTCGCCCGCTGCGCTGGTCGTTGGTATTATCAGCGCGTTCTGCGTTGTTATTTACACCATATGGCCCCAAAACCTGCAAAAACAGTACCCCACACCCATGCTGCAGGGTTGGGCATTCCTGATGGGCGGCACCTTCTTTGCGCTGGTGTTCCGCCCGTGGCGGATGAACTACGTACCCAACGCGGCCGGTATTGCCGGTATTGCGGCGGTCGTGCTCATCGGCAACGTGCTGGCGTTCAGCTGTTACATGAGCGGCGTCAAGTACATTGGGCCGCAGAAATCCAGCCTGTTCAGCTTTGCGGAACCGGTTACGGCGGCCATCATCAGCACGCTGGTGCTCGGTTCCCCCTTTACCGTGTGGGACGCCATCGGCTTTGTTTGCATCTTTTTGATGCTGGTGCTGCTGTTCATCAGCAACGAAAAGCAGGCCAAAAGCGCTGCAAGCGCATGATAACCGGCCAAGTTTTAACAAGAGCAGCTGAAACAGTTTAATATTTGCATTTTACACCCGCGCAGGTTTGACACAGTACCCTGCGCGGGTGTATTATATTAAAGTATAGCATTGTATCCAACAGGGGTTCCCCTGCTGATCCATTCGCCGCCATGCGGCAGAAATACAGGTGTTTACTTATGTCTTTTATGGAAAAACTGTTCGGTAATTTTTCCGACAAAGAGCTCAAGCGCATCAAACCCATTGCCAACAAGGTGCTGGAACTTGAGCCCGAAATGCAGAAACTTACTGACGAAGAATTACAGGCCAAAACCCCGTACCTGAAAGAAAAGCTGAAAAACGGGGCCAGCCTTGACGATATCCTGCCCGAAGCGTTCGCCGTCTGCCGCGAAGCGGACTGGCGTGTGCTGGGCCTGAAGCCCTACCCGGTGCAGATCATCGGCGGCATTGTGCTTCATCGTTCCTGCATTGCCGAGATGCAGACCGGTGAAGGCAAGACCCTGGTGGCCACCATGCCCGTTTACCTGAATGCCCTGACCGGCGAAGGCGTGCATGTTGTTACCGTCAACGATTACCTGGCCAAGCGCGACAGCGAATGGATGGGCAAGGTTTACCGCTTTCTTGGCTTGACGGTCGGCCTGGTTATCCATGACGTACAGCCGCAGGACCGCCGCAAGGCTTACCTGGCGGATGTTACTTACGGCACCAACAACGAGTTTGGCTTTGACTACCTGCGTGATAACATGGTGGTTTACAAGGCCAGCATGGTGCAGCGCGGCCATGCTTACGCCATCGTGGACGAGGTGGACTCCATCCTGATTGATGAAGCCCGTACCCCGCTGATCATCTCCGGCAAGGGCGAAGATTCCAGCGTGATGTACAAGCGCGCGGACGACTTTGCCAAAACGCTGAAAAAGTCTGTCATCGTTGAACTGGACGACAAAGTGGAAGCCGATGAACAGGTTGACGGTGATTACGTTGTGGACGAAAAGCACAAGACCTGCACCCTGACCGAAAGCGGCGTTAAGAAAGCCGAAGCATGGTTCAATGTTGAGAACCTGGCCGATGCCGACAACATGACCCTGCGCCACTATATTGACGGTGCCATCAAGGCCCGCGGTGTGATGCACCGTGATACCGACTATATCGTGAAAGACGGCGAGGTCATCATCGTTGATGAATTCACCGGCCGTCTGATGTATGGCCGCCGCTTCAATGACGGTCTGCACCAGGCCATTGAAGCCAAGGAAGGCGTGACCGTTGCTGCTGAGAGCAAGACTTTGGCCAGCATCACCTTCCAGAACTATTTCCGCATGTACAAAAAGCTGGGCGGCATGACCGGTACGGCTTCCACCGAAGCGGACGAGTTCAGCGAAATTTACGGCTTGCAGATCGTATCCATCCCCACCAACAAGCCCCGCGCCCGCAAGGACCTGCCGGACAGCGTGTACAAGACCATCAACGGCAAGTATAATGCCGTGATCGAGCAGGTTGCCGAATGCCACGCCAAGGGCCAGCCCGTTCTGGTTGGTACCGTCAGCGTGGAAAAGAGCGAGGCGCTTTCCAAGCTGCTGAAAAAGCGCGGCATTGAGCACAATGTGCTGAACGCAAAGCAGCATGAGCGCGAAGCCGAAATCGTTGCACAGGCCGGTAAGCAGGGCGCTGTGACCATCGCCACCAATATGGCTGGCCGCGGCACCGATATCATGCTGGGCGGCAACGTGACCTATATGGCAAAGGCCACCCTGCGCAAAGAGCTGACCCGCCAGATGAATGCCGACCTGGAAGTGCTGAAGGACGAATACGAGCACGCCAAAGCCCGCGCCAAGGCACAGGGCCTGCCCATCCCCCCTGCCCCGGACACAGCCTATGAAGCAAAAGTTGAAATGCTGATGACCGAGTGCGACGGCCATGCCGACACCCAGGATGCTGATATTCTGGCTGCCCGCAAGCGCTTTGACGAGCTGGTTGCAGAATATGAACCGGAAGTCAAGCGCGAAGCCGAGGCTGTGCGCGAAGCTGGCGGCCTGTTCATCATTGGCACTGAACGCCACGAAAGCCGCCGTATTGATAACCAGCTGCGCGGCCGTGCCGGCCGTCAGGGCGACCCCGGTGCATCCCGTTTCTTCCTGAGCCTGGAAGATGACCTGATGCGCATTTTCGGCGGTGAGCGCGTGCAGGGCCTGATGGATACCCTGGGCCTGGACGAGGACATGCCCATCGAGAACAAGCTGATCACCAACACGATCGAGAGCGCCCAGAAAAAGCTGGAAGCTTCCAACTTTGCCATCCGTAAGCAGGTGCTGCAGTATGACGATGTCATGAACCAGCAGCGCGAGATCATCTACAAGCAGCGTCAGATGGTGCTGGACGGCGAGGATATCTCCGACAAGCTGCACGAGATGATGAAGCAGTCCATCGACGAGACCTGCGAGTCCTTCCTGAGCGGCGAAACCGCCGACGATTGGGATTTTGCCGCCCTGCGCCGCCACTACTTGAACTGGCTGTGCCTGCCCACTGATTTTAACTACACTGCCGAGCAGCTGAATGATCTGAAGCGCGAGGATGTTGCCAAGGTGCTGTATGAGCGCGGCATGAGCATTCTGGAAAGCAAGGAGCAGAAGTACGGTGCCCCCATGATGCGCGAACTGGAGCGTATCTGCCTGCTGCGCAATGTTGACTCCAAGTGGATGGAGCACATTGACAACATGGACCAGCTGAAGCAGGGCATGAGCCTGCGCGGTTACGGCCAACGCGACCCCATTGTGGAATACCGCATTGAAGGCTTTGCCATGTTTGACGAGATGATCGCCACCATCCGCGAGGATGCCGTACACATGCTGCTGACTATTGAAGTGCGCCAGCAGAACCAGGAGCCGAAACGCGAACAGGTTGCCAAGCCCACCGGCGAAGGCGCACCGGCTCAGGCTGGTGCCAAGGGTGCCACCCCTGTGCGCGTGACCAAGATTGGCCGCAACGATCCCTGCCCCTGCGGCAGCGGCCTGAAATGGAAAAAATGCACCTGCAAAGAGTATCACCCTGACCTGTAATTGAACCTTTTCCACCGTGCGGCGCGGGACTGACCCCTGCGCCGCACATTTTGATTTTATGATTGCTGCCTGCCCGGCTGCGGGCAGGCATAACGAGGTATTGTTATGAAAGCCAGAATCCAGCAGGAACCGCGCTGTGTGCTGCTGTGGCAGGTTGCCCCCGGCAGTGCCGAGCACGCCGCGGTGGAACACGCTGCACGCCTGAGCCGCCTGAAAGTCCGCCTTTTGACCGCCGCCGACCTGGGCACCACCATGGAAGCCCTTTGCACCGGGCGGCACACTGGCGGTGAAGCCGCCCCCGCCCCGGATGTACCGGAGCGCCCGGCCATGATTGTGAGCGGGCTGCGGCATGACAACGGCGATCTGGGCCAGTTTGTGGATGAAGTGCGCCGCGGCGGGGCGGTGATCCCGCTGCGCGCCATGGTAACCCCCACCAGCCGCGGCTGGACCCTTGCTGCCCTGCTGGCCGAACTGAACCGCGAGCATGAACACGTGGGAGGCCAGGCATGAAGCGCCGCCTGACCTGTGCGGTGCTGGCGCTCTGCCTGCTGCTGAGCGGCTGTGCGGCAACTGGAACCACCAGCCCCCAGCGCTACAGCGTAACTTGGTGGGATGTGTTTGACACCGTTACTGTCATCAGCGGCTATGCCGACAGTGAAGCCGACTGGAACGCCCAGATGACCGCCCTGCATGCAGACCTGCTGCGGTATAACCAGCTGTATGATATTTACAACCACTATGACGGCGTAACCAACCTGGCGGATGTAAACGCCGGAGCCGCCGCTGCCCCCGTTGCCGTTGGGGATGAGATTATGAACCTGCTGACCTTCGCGCAGGAGATGTACCAGGCAACGGACGGTGCCTGCAATGCCGCTGCCGGGGCGGTGCTGCGCTACTGGCACGATGCCCGCACCGCCGCGGGCGATGGAGCCGAGGTAAGCGCCGATATCCTGCCCAAAACCGCCGACCTGCAGGCTGCGGCTGCCCACTGCAATATGGATGATTTGATTTTGAACCAGAATACCGGGACGGTGTATTTTGCAGACCCGGAATTGCAGCTGGACGTTGGCAGCATTGGCAAAGGCTATGCGGTGGAGCAATGCGCCCAGGCAGCCGAAGCCCGCGGCCTGACCAGCGCCCTGTTGAACGTGGGTGGCAATGTGCGCGCCATTGGCACCAAGCCCAACAGCGGGCCCTGGGTTGCCGGGGTCGATAACCCCTGGCCGGATCAGGACGGCCAATACGCCACCGCACGCTATGTGGATACCGTGGAGCTGCAGCCGGGGCAAAGCCTTGTGATCAGCGGGGACTACCAGCGTTACTTTACCGTGGACGGTGTACGCTGCCACCACCTGATTGACCTGACCACCCTGCAGCCTGCCCGCTACATGAACAGCGTTGCCATTGTAAGCAGTGACAGCGGCCTGGGGGATGCGCTTTCCACCGGTGTGTTCTGCATGCCGGTAGAAAAAGGGCAGGCTTTGATCGAGCAGCTGAACGATGTGGAAGCCCTGTGGATGCTGAGCGATGAAACCATGCTGCAAAGCAGCGGGTGGGGAAAGTGAACGGCATTACTCCCCTGTAGAAACCTTTGTTTTTTATACAAACAGGCAAGCGTTTCGTCCCCCGTGCCCTGACCTCATTGTTCCGTGGAGAACTTTCGTTTAATTTTAAAAGAACAAACAGAAAAATCCGTATCCTCCTGCCCTGCTTGGCATTCGGGATACGGATTTTTGTTATATTGCTGATTTCATGCACTGGGCATGTTATTTCTGTGCAAAAAAGTCTTTGACCACCTGCACCACGGCTGCGCGGTCAGCTTCGGTCAGACCATAGTACAGCGGCAGGCGGGTCAGGCGGTTGCTTTCCTTTGTGGTGTATTCATCCACACCGGCAAAGCGGCCGTATTGGATGCCCGCCGGGGCGCTGTGCAGCGGCACATAATGGAAAGACGATGCCACACCGTGGGCTTTCAAATAAGCAATGAACGCGGTGCGCTGTTCCAAATCCCGCAGCTTGACATAGAACAAATGCCCGTTATGCACACAGCCTTCCGGCACGGTGGGCAGCTCCAATAGGCCTGCTTCAGCCAGCGGTGCCAGCTCCTGTGCGTAATAATCCCAGCTGTGGGTACGGTCTGTATTGATGGTATCGGCCTGTTCCAGCTGTGCCCACAGGTAAGCGGCATTCAGATCACTGGGCAGGTAGCTGGAGCCATAAGAAACCCAGGTATATTTATCTACCTGGCCGCGCAGAAAACTGGCGCGGTTGGTACCCTTTTCCCGCAGGATTTCGGCCTTGGTCACGGTTTCGGGGTCATTGATGACCAGCGCGCCCCCCTCCCCCATTGAGAAGTTCTTCGTCTCATGGAAAGAGTAGCAGCCAAAATCACCAATGGTGCCCAGTGCCCTGCCCTTATAGCTGGCCATCACTCCCTGGGCGGCATCTTCCACCACCTTCAGGTTATGGCGGCGCGCAATCTGCATGATGGTATCCATATCGCAGGCCACACCGGCATAGTGCATCACGCAGATGACTTTGGTTTTTTCGGTAATGGCGGGTTCAATTTTTGCTTCGTCAATGTTCATGGTGTCCGGGCGGATATCCACAAACACCAGCTTGGCCCCAGCTAAAACAAAGGCCGTTGCCGTGGAAGAAAATGTGTAGCTGGGCAGGATCACCTCATCACCGGGCTTGATGCCGCACAGCAGGGCAGCCATTTCCAGCGCGGTGGTGCCGCTGGTAGTCAGCAGCACCTTGCCCGCATGGAACCGCTGTTCCATCCATTCATCACAGCGGCGGGTAAAAGGGCCATCGCCGCAGATCTTATTGTTGGCCATGGCCTGGCGCATATAGTCCAGCTCTGTACCAACCTGCGGGGGAATATTAAAAGGAATCATTGTTTTACTGTCAACTCGCAATCTATTATAACCACTCGGCCATTATCACTGGGCGCGGACAACATCACTTTCCGGCGTTTCGGGTTCAAAATTCAGCCGCTTTTCTTCCACCACCAGGGGGCGGTCCATAATACGGGCGTTCATTGCCATGATGTACTCGCCCAAAAATCCCAGAAAGGTCAGCTGCACACCACCCACAAAGAACACAGCAATAATCATCGGGGCATAACCCGCAGCAAAGGTATTCCAGTGGATCAGCTTTGCCACCAGGAACACAAGCCCCAGGATAAAGCTGACCGCCGCGCAGAAAAAGCCGAAGAACTCCGCCATCCGCATCCCAATCTTGGTGTAGCTGGTAAAGCTGAGCATAGCGGCATCAAACAGGCTGTACCAATTGTTGTGGGTCTTGCCTGCCCGGCGCTTGGGTTGGGTGTATTCAATCTCCTTGCGCTCGGGGCCAAGCTCCGCCACAATCCCGCGCAAAAACGGGGTGGGGTCGTGCAAATCACGCAGGGTCTGGATAAAGCTTTTATCGTACAGGCCAAACCCGGTAAACTGCTCGATCATTTCCACATTGCTCATCTTTTTGATGGTTTTGTAGTAACAGTCCCGCAAAAAGTACATGACAGGGTTTTCCTGGCTGGTGGTCTTTTTGCCGATTACAATTTTGTAGCCTTTTTCCCATTCAGCCACAAACTTTGGAATCATCTCCACCGGGTCCTGGAAGTCCGCGCAGATGGTAATGGTGCAGTCCCCTGTGGTATGGATCATACCGTAATAGGGGCTGTTGAACTGACCAAAGTTCTTGCTGTTAAAAATGGCTTTGACCTTGGGGTCCTGCGCGCAGATGTCCGTAATGATCCGGCGGGTACGATCCTGGCTTTTATTATCAATAAAAAGGATCTCATAGTCATAATCCGGGCAGTCCTTCCGAATCTCATCCCGCACCGCCTCATAGATGGGGCGGGCGTTCTCCTCCTCGTTATAGGTAGGGATCATAACAGAGATAACTTTTTTCTTCTCGCTCATGCAGGTTTCATTCCTTTAAGTTTAGTCTTTGGCCCACTGCCGCAATAGCCGGGCAGACCCTTATCACTATACACTATTTTGCAAAATAGGTATAGAACAATTTATTTTCGCAGTTTTGCGTTTCAAAGTTCAGGCTTACAGGGCGGTCCGCCAGGGTGTAGGGCTCCTCGTTTTCCAGGCAGAAAGTCCCCTCTTTGGCAATGTGGCAGATGCCGCGGTAAATTTCCATGGCCGGGGTGCAGGCACCGATCAGCAGCGTTGCCGCCAGCAGAATGGTCACGGCATGCTGTGCAAGCGTACCGTCCCGCCATTTGGTGCCCACCAAGGCGATAAAGTACCGGGCACAGAGGGTCATCAGGATAAAGATAGCCGGGATGGACACCCGCATGCAGAAATCGCACCCCTGCCCCACCTTAAAGAACGGAATGATAAAGAGCGACACGGCGCAGGTATAAAACAGCCAGCTGCGGCGGTTCTGCCGCCAGAGCAGCAGCAGATAGATGCCGGCATCCAGCAGGTAAAATACCAGCATGCCTTTTTGCAGGCTGGTCAGAACGTTTTGGCCAAAAGTCTGCTGCGCTGCCTGGTTCCCGGCGACAGTTTCGCCCAGAACGCTGTAGCCAAAGGCGTTATTGACCAAAAAATAACTGGCCGTAATGCTGAGCACCACAACCAGCACCAGCACATTGGCCGGGGAGAACGCCGATTGCAGCACGCCTTTTTGACGCTGTGCCAGCAGAACAATGCCGCGCACCACCATAAAAATAACCAGCCCCACAAATGGGAAGGGGCCACACATCAGGCAGGCCGTGCCCAGCAGCAGGTAGTTGCGGCAGTCTTTCTCCTGCAAAAAGCAGACGGTTGCCAGCCATGCCCCCACTGTCTGGTTGAACACCCAGAACAGGCAGGTCGTCAGGGAGCTGAACTGGAAATCATTCGTCCACCATTCCAGGTGCATAGCGTCATAGGCCAGCAGGTCCGGCAGTCGGCTGCTGTACAGCGCGCCCAGAATATCCATGCCGCTGAAGAAAATCAAAAACAGCAGGCCGATCCCCTGCTTTTTGCCGGTATCGGCACGCAGGTAGACCAACAAATTCAGCGCCGCCAGATAGGTGCCCAGCGCCGTCCACCCCCAAAGGGCCATACGGGCGAACATCCAGGCGGCATCCAGCCCAAACAGGGCGTATACCGGTTTGGTCAGCGCCGCCGGGACCAGCCAGTGCCCGATATAATACACCAGCGCCGTATCCTTTTGCGGGTAATACACCGGCCAGCTGTTTGTGATCAGATCCCGGTAAATGGCGTTGCGGTAACCCCAGTCCGAGTTCTGGTAAAAAAAGCCCGTCTGACCGCCCAGGTAGCCCCACAACAGCATCAGGGCAAACAGCAGCACCAGCTTTGGCACCGAAAGCGTAATGCCCTGCTCTTCTTGCCCCACTTGCTTAACCTGCGGCGTTTTGCACACGGCATACCACCAGGCAAAGGCCAGCACGGCCAGGCCCGCAACGGCAAACGGCGCGCGGAGATACCCCGCAAAAAACACCGCCAGCGGCGCGGTGAGATAGGATAAGGCAAACGGCTTTAACTTTTGGTAGGTCAACTGCATAAATACTGTCTGGCTCCTGTTCGTCCATGCGGGTCCTACCCGCACGGACGGGGTTATTCCTTATTGGCTTAATTGGTTTGCTTTTGCGTTTTTGCCCACGCAATGGTGGCGCGGATGCCATCGGCAAAGGCGGTGCGCGGCGCAAAGCCGGTATCCGCCGCAAGCTGGGTGATATCCGCCTGCAAAAACATGACCTGCTGCGGCCCGTAAGGGATTTTGCCCAGGCCAAGCGGCAGGGCCAGGTCGATGGCATCACGCAGGGTCTCAATATATTCCCGCAGGGGGCGGGCGGTGCCGCTGCCCACCGGGTACACGGCACCGCTGCGGCCATGGCAGGCCATGCGGTACAGTGCATCCGCAGCATCGGCGGAGTAAAGATAATCCCACTTCTGCTCCCCTGCCGTCAGGTCCGGGCACTGCCCGGCCAGCAGTTTTTGGATGGTGGCGGAGATCATCGTGTTGGGGCCGTCATGCGGGCCGTAAACCGAAAGGATACGCGCCCACACATGGTCCATGCCCAGGGCGGCGGCCTCGGTACGGCTCATCTGGCCTGCACACAGCTTGGCCATGCCGTACCCGTTTTCGGGGTTTGTGGGGGTATCGGCCCGCAGAACACCGTCCACACGGCCATACTCTGCCTGGCTGCCGGTACCAACAAACACACGGCAGCCCATTGCCGCCGCGGTGCGCACGGCATCAATGGTATAGCGGATATTCTCAATCTGAGCCGGCATATCATTGCGGCCCGCGCCAATGGTGTGCGCCCACGCCAGGTGGAAAAAGGCATCCGCCTGCACGGGCAGCCCGGCTGCGGCCATGCACTGCGGCAAATCCGCCAGGTTGGCGGCATCGCAGGCAACTACATACAGGTTTGCATCCTTGGGCAGCGCTACGGCCCGCGGGCTGCCGGGGCGGCAGACCGCCACCACGGTACACCCGGCCTGCAGCAGCCGGCTGCACAATGCTGTGCCCACGGCTCCGGTGGGGCCGGTTACGATTACGGTTTTAATGTTACGTTCTATCATCATTCACTGCTCCGGCACCAGGGGGATAAACATCTGCTTTTCCAGCTCTTCCCGCGGCAGGAACGGTGCCAGGTCCTCCAGCGGCGGGCTGACCAGTGTACCGTCCGGCAGGCGTTTGGTGGCGCTCTTCGGCTCCCAGACCTGCTGGGTATCGGTAAAGATCTCGCAGAAAGTCGGGCCTTCTGCGGCAAGGGCGGCATCCACCACCTGTTTCATCTCAGCGTTGGAATGTGCGCAGGAATACGGGTAGCCGAACGCTTCGGCAATTTTGCGGAACTCCGGGAAGGACAGATCCCCGCTCTCCGGCCCAATGCCGATCTTGCAATGGTCTTTGAACAGGTTGTTCTGGGTCAGGCGGATGGAGTGGTAGCCGTTATTGTTGATGAGGAAAATCTTGATCGGCAGCTTATTTGTCAGGATGGTCTGCAATTCCTGCAGGTTCATCATGATAGAGCCATCGCCTTCCAGGCAGATGGTGGTACGGCGGCCGCCTGCAATGCAAGTGCCAATGGCGGCGGGCAGGCCGTAACCCATGCTGGCAATGGCGCTGTTGTTGGCCATGCGGCTGCCTTTTTGGATGACATACGCCTGATTGCCCACCACGCAGCAGGCGCCGTTGGAAACTGCGGTCAGGCTGTTTTCCGGCAGGCGGGAACTGAGGTAGCGCACAAAGGCGTACACATTGGCGGTGGTGCCGTTTTCTTCCCACTGGCGCGGCAGCACGGCGGGGTAATCTTTTTTCCATCGCTGGCAGGTTGCCAGCCAGTCCGCTGCCTGGCTGACAGGGGTCAGCGGCGCTGCGGCGGCATCCAGCTTTTGCAGAAAGTCCTTGGCATCCGCCCACACGGGGTGCTCCACATGCAGGGTGTGCTTTTTCATCTCGGCGCGGTCAATATCCACCATGATGACTTCCGCCGCGCGGGCCCAGGTTTTCCAGTTATAGCCCACCTGGCGGATGGAAATGCGGGTGCCCACAGCCAGAATCAGGTCTGCGTTCTGGATGGCCCAGTTGCCAGGGCGGTCGCCCATATTGCCGGCACGACCGCAGTAAAGCGGGTTTTCGTCCTCGATCAGGTCCACGGCGTTCCAGTAGGTCACAATGGGGATGTTCAGCTTTTCCGCCACGGCGCGGAACGCTGCGTACCCGCCGGAAAGCCGGATGCCGTATCCGGCGTGGAACACCGGGCGCTTGGCGTGGCGGATCTTTTCCAGCACCATCTGCACGGTGGCATCGTCCACCGGGGGCGGCAGCCGGGCATCGTCCTGCGCCGGGTCATAGCCGGGCAGGCTGTCGGTTTCAATGTAGCTGCCCTGATAGTTGACCGGGATATCGATCCACACCGGGCCGGGGCGGCCGGTGGTTGCCAGGTGCCAGGCTTTTTCCAGCACATAGCGGATCTGGTTCGGGTCTTCCAGCATGGTGGCGTATTTGGTCATGGGGGCAACAGATTTGGTGATATCGTATTCCTGGTCGCCCACCGCGCGCAGGGGCAGGCCATCGGTAAACTGCGCGGCATAGCGGGCCGTGGTATCGTACCGAACCTGGCCGGAGATTACAAACATAGGGATAGAATCCAGCCAGCCGCCCACCACACCGGTCAGGGCGTTGGTGCCGCCGGGGCCGGTGGTAACGCACAGGGCGGCAATTTTGTTATCAATACGGGCATATGCTTCCGCCGCAATGGCACTTGCCTGCTCATGATGGTTATAGGTAACATGCAGCGCCGGGTGGTGGCCCAGTGCATCATTCAGATGCATGGCGCCGCCGCCCACCACGCTAAACACATCCGTAACGCCGTGCGCCGCAAGAAAATCGGCCACATAATCGGCCAGACGCTGTTTCATTGGGGGTGTCCTCCTTTTATTTAATCCGTTCAAGCTGCGGCTGAACCATTACAAAATACAAAGTTCTGGAATCCTGCGGGGCATCGACCCGCTTGCCGCTGTAGCTAATATCGATTGTACTTTCACCAAAAGGAATATCCGCAGTATAGCGGATTTTCATGTTTTCCTGGCTGACCACAAAGGTCTGGCTACTGTCACCGAAGGTAATGGTAATGCTGGGGCGGTCAGAAATATCAAAGAAATAATCCCCCACTGTAAAGGTAAAGGTGTACCTTTCCGTATTCAGCTGCGGGTTTACCAGTTTGATCTCCGCACTTTTCTTGCACCAGTAAAACGGCAGCTCTTTGTTGGAGTTTTCAGGAGTATAATATTCTGTGTTATAAATGCCATCCCCCAGCTGCATGGTAATAGACGGCGCATTATACAGCACCCACACGCCATAGAAAACGGCAAGGGAAACTGCCAATGCCCCCAGTGAAGCGCCGAAAGTAACCAGCGTGCTGCGTGCAGCTTTTTTATCTAGTTTTGATTGTTCAGGCTTTTTGGTTTTCAGCGCTGCCAACACACAATTTACTGCCTGTACAACGCCCCAGATGATAGCTGTCAGTATTGCCAACTGTACAATGGTGTTGCGAATATAAGAGTTACGCTCTTCAAAGATTGGAAGCGGCAGATTAAATACCATCAAAACCGCAAAAGGCAATATATTTTGACGTGTCATCACCTTTTCCTGTGCAAGAAAATACGCCAGCGGAATCAGCGCCATGCAGTAAATATAGTTGCCCTGGCTTTGGTACATCATAGCCACGGTAATCAGCAGCAACGCCTGCCATTCCTGGCGGCAGAGCAGAGCACACACAACCAGTACCGCCGCCACAGCAAAGGCTGCTGCAAAAAAAGATACCGTTGCATTGCTGGTTCCGGCAATCAGGTCCACCAGATGCGCCTCATGTGCGAACATGCTGTTGATGCCATTGCCTGCCCAAGGTGTTTTACTTTTACTTCCAAAAGAGAACAAAATCTTCAGCCAAAGCTGCAAGCCGTACACGCCCTCCTGGAAGGCAAACACCGGGAGCACCAACGCTGCAATGCCATAAAACACCGTGCGGATTGCTGCTTTGAAATCCCGGTTTCTTAAAAGCATAACACCTAAGAATGCGGGATAAATTTTAAGTCCGGCTGCTACTGCCAGTGCAACCAATGCCAGTTCCCGCACCCATGCGCGCTTTGAACGGTGATACATGACGAAAAAAAGCGAAAGCCCCGCCGCCAGCAAAATAATATTGCCGCGGTCTACCGCATTAAGCACACCAAAGCTGAACAAGGCAAAAAACGTACTGGCCCTGGCCCACTGGGCATTTTGCATCACGTCACGGAGCAAAACCGCCAGCAAAAGAACCGCCAGCACCACAAAAAAGACGTATAGCAAAAAGCACGACTGTGTTGTGCGTAAATCAGTTTCTGTGCCGCGCATGGCAACTGACGCCTCAAAGTCATAGGTCCAGTTATCAGATACCGAAGCAGGCACCAGTAAAAACAGGGCATAAAAGAACAAATTTGCCAAGGGCGGATACAGTGTGTCAAACACCGCATACGGCTGGCGTCCACGAACATATTCAATGCTATGGAAAAAATCCATGCCGGCATCCAGTGTATCATGGTATAAAAAGTACGAAAGAAAATCACCATGGGTAACATACAGCGTTACCATAACCACAATGGCACACACTGCGCTGAGTACACAGTACAGCTTGGCCGTTTTTTTCCAGAACGGATTGCTCCCTCTTCCTTTTTTACCAAAAAGGTCTTTTCCCCGTTTCGTGTTATTCTCTTTCAGCACGCGCTGGCTGTTGCATTCATTCTGGCCATAATTCAGTCCCAGCTGCACCGATTTGTTATCTTCCGGCAACAGCTGATCTAATCCAATGCTGATACCAGATTTATTCTCGTTATTTGTTGTCATGTTGTCCATACACAGCCTTGCCCTATTTCTGTTCCCGGTTATGTATCAGATATTCCCTGGTTTTCCATATTTTTTACCGATATATTTTGCAGTCTTATTTTCAACAATAAAGCACCGCCAACCAACCTCGTTGAGTCGGATGATGGTTAGGGATCCCGATACCGCACTTTTCCGTGCCGGATAAGCTCCACATCGTTGACGGGAAACATTTTGTCGTTTATCTTTCCTTAAATGTCCACAACTTGTTGATGATAAAATTCAGCGGAATCGTGACCAGCAAATTCACAATCGGCGCAATCGTTTTGCTTACGCTGAAGAACGTAACCTCTATCCAAAGCAAAACATTAGAAAGGATCGACGTGCCGCCGTAGCTGACATATGTTTTTCCAAGGCGTTTCAGTTTACTGCGCCAATCGTTTGCATTCCCGGTAAACACAAACTTATCGTTCCAAAAAAAGGCATTGGCAATGCTCAGAATTGTTCCCAGAACGCTGCCTACCATATACAGGTCTGGGCTGATCCACAAAAAGATATAATACACCGCCATCGATACCGCCGTGTTGCTTACGCCAACAAGGCCAAACTTGATAAACTGTGCAAGCAGCGCAACAAATTCCTTTTTGCTTTTTGCTCCCAACAGTGCCAACAATTTCTGCATGGATCCCGTTCCTTTATTATTCTTTATAAGCAATCAAAAAAGCAAAGCCTGTATTGATAATTTACCGCAGTGCAGCAGCCATTTTTTCTTATCAGCACGGCTTTGCTTTTTCTTATTGATTCATCTTATCAGCGCTTTTTACTGGTTCACCGCTTCAATAATGATCTTTGCCATATAGTCAATCATCTCATCGGTCATGCCAGGGTACACGCCGACCCAGAAGGTGTTGTTCATGATAAAGTCAGTGTTGGTCAGCTCCCCTGCCACGCGGTAGGCGTCGGTGCCGCGGATCTGGTCAAAGCAAGGGTGCTTGATCAGGTTGCCGCTGAACAACAGGCGGGTCTGGACATTGTGGTCCTCAATATAGCGGGTCACGGCGTTGCGGTCCAGGCCGGATTCCGGCTTGACTGAAATCAGGAAGCCGAACCAGGACGGGCGGCTGTTGGCGGCCGGTTCCGGCAGGATCAGCTTATCGGCGGCCGGTTCCAGGGCTGCGCGCAGGCGGTCCCAGTTATGGCGGCGGCGCTCGATAAAGCTGGGGAACTTTTTCAGCTGTTCGCAGCCGATGGCGGCCTGCATATCGGTCACTTTCAGGTTATAGCCAAAGTGGCTGTAAACGTACTTGTGGTCATAGCCTGCGGGCAGTTCGCCATACTGACCGTCAAAGCGGTGGCCGCAGAAGTTATCATGGCCGGACGGGCAGATGCAGTCGCGGCCCCAGTCGCGGTAGCTCTTGATCAGGCGGTTCAGCAGCGGGCTGTTTGTATACACGCAGCCGCCCTCGCCCATCGTCATGTGGTGCGGCGGGTAGAAGCTGGAGGTGCCGATATCGCCCCAGGTTCCGGTAAAGCGGGTTTCGCCGTTGATGGTATACTGGGTGCCCAGGGCATCGCAGTTATCCTCCACCAGCCAGAGGTTATGGGCATCGCAGAAGGCTTTGACGGCGGACAGGTCAAACGGGTTGCCCAGGGTATGGGCGATCATGACTGCCTTGGTCTTGGGGGAAAGAGCGGCTTCCAGCTTGGTCACATCAATGTTGTACTGCGGCACGGTCACATCCACAAACACCGGCACAGCGCCATACTGCAGCGCCGGGGTGACAGTGGTGGGAAATCCGCATGCCACAGTGATGACCTCATCGCCCTTTTTGATTTGGCGGTCGCCCAGTTCCGGGGCGGTGAGCGCCATAAAGGCAATCAGGTTGGCGGAGGAGCCGGAGTTGACCAGGTTGGCGAACTTTACGCCGATCCACTTGGCAAACTCTTTTTCAAATTCATCCGCAAAGCGGCCGGTGGTCAGCCAGAAATCCAGCGTTGCATCGGTCAGAGCGCACATTTCTTTTTCATCAAACACGCGGGATGCATAAGTAACGCGGTCGCCGGGCTTGAAATCCGTCTTTTTCTCCTTAAAGTCATGGTAATATTCTGCCACCAGCGCCTTGATCTGCTCGCGGGCTTCGGCCTCATTGCTCCAATTTGCCATCGTCTGCTCCCTTACTCACTCAAAAATTCCTTGATCTCTTTGTCCATCTCCGCCGGGATATCCCCGCCGGAAAGCCATACCTTGCTGAACGCAACGGTCTTTTGCATACATTCCGCCATATGCCAGCGCGGTTTCCAGCCGAAGGTGGATTTCAATTTGCTGCAATCCAGCTTCAAAAAGTTTGCTTCATGCGGGGCGTTTGCCTCAGCGCGGTTTTCCCATGCAGCATCATCGCCCCACGCCTGGCAGAACAGGTCTACCAGGGTGCCGGTCGTCACACAGTCGCAGTCATCCGGGCCGACGTTATAATAGCCGGCGTACCGGTTATCCTCATACTGGCGCTGGGCGATCAGCAGGTACGCCGCCAGCGGTTCCAGCACATGCTGGTATGGGCGGGTGGAATACGGGTTGCGCACACCGATGCTCTCCCCTTTTGCCATCGCGCGCACGCAGTCCGGGATGATGCGGTCATTGGCAAAATCGCCGCCGCCAATCACATTACCTGCGCGGGCAGTGGAGATGGCCACACTGCCATCCGCAAAAAAGCTGTTTTTATAGCTGTGGGTCACCAGCTCCGAGCAGCTTTTGCTGTTGGAGTAGGGGTCGAAGCCGTCCAACGGTTCGTTTTCGCGGTAGCCCCAGCACCATTCATTATTCTGGTACACCTTATCCGTTGTTACGTTCAGCACAGAGCGCGGCGGAGTTTGGGCGGTGCGCACACATTCCAACAGGTTCACGGTGCCCATCACATTGGTTTCATAGGTATAGCGCGGGTCCTTGTAGCTGTCCCGCACAATGGGCTGGGCCGCCAGGTGCAGCACAATTTCCGGCTGGGCGGCATCAAAGGCCGCTTTCAGGCTGGCAAAATCGCGGATGTCGCCGATCACGCTGGTCATTTTGCCTTCCAGCCCTGCCAGAGAGAAGAGGTTGGGGGTTGTGGGCGGCTGCAAACTGTAGCCCGTTACCACTGCACCGGCACCCACCAGCATGCGGCAGAGCCAGCTGCCCTTAAAACCGGTATGCCCGGTTACAAACACGCGTTTGCCGCGGTAAAATTCCAAGTTCATTGTTGGTTCCACACTTCCCAGGGCGCACAGCCGGACGCCCACATTTTTTCCAGCATACTTTTTTCGCGCTCGGTATCCATGCACTGCCAGAATCCGCGGTGCACATAGCTCATCAGCTGGCCTTTGGCTGCCAGCTCGCGCAGCGGGGCCTGCTCAAAAATGGTATCATCGCCGCTGATGGTATCAAACACTTCCGGTTCCAGCACCATATAGCCCGCATTGATGATAGCCCCATCGTTGACGCTTTTTTCGCGGAACGCCTGAACCGAATTGTCCTGGCCGATATCCAGCACGCCTTTCTGCTGTTCCTGCACCACGGCGGTCAGGGTTGCCAGCTTGCCATGCTGCTTATGGAACTTGACCAGTTCGGCAATGTTCACATCGCAGACGCCATCACCATAGGTCATCATAAAGGTTTCGTTGCCGATATATTTCTGCACCCGCTTGATGCGGCCGCCCGTCATCGTGTTCAGGCCGGTATCCACCACCGTCACGCGCCACGGCTCGGCGTGCTGGTCATGCACGATCATCTCGTTGCCCTGGGTGAAGTCAAAGGTCACATCGCTGGTATGCAGGAAATAATCCGCAAACCACTCCTTGATCATATGCTGCTTGTACCCGGCGCAGATCACAAAATCATTGAAGCCATAGTAAGAATACTCTTTCATGATATGCCACAAAATAGGCATACCGCCGATTTCGATCATCGGTTTCGGCTTGAACTTACTTTCTTCCGAAATGCGCGTGCCATAGCCGCCGGCAAGAATTACAACTTTCATATTTTTCACTCCCGTAAGCCTGCAGCGGAACCCTGCTTGCAGTCCCGCAAAAACTGTCCGTCTCACCAGCATTTCAACCGCCGGACAGTTTGGTACACACCCAGCCTATTTTTTATTACTATGATAGTATATCATTTTCACGTATTCAGTGCAACCGTTCCAGGAAACTTATCACACCTAGTAGGCCTGCTTTTTATTCCGCATTTTGCTCTTTGTTATCACATTTTAACGCCGCTTTTGTTGCCGCTGTGCAAACAATATTCTTTACGTTTTTTCGTGCGTATTATGCCCCCGCGGGGCGGCCCACTTTACATTAGTAGGCAAAACAGGTATAATAGTTTAGTTAATCTGTGATATTGCGCCATTTTGCCATATTGCGGGTGCAGGCGGTCTTATTTTATCCTTGCTGCCTGTGGATTTTTTGCGGCACGCCGTGCGTTGTGCGGTACCGCTCCTATTAGGTCTGGAGGTTGCGCTCATGGGGCTGCAAAGCCTGCAATACTGTGCATTTTTGGTGGTTGTGGCTGCCGTTTACCTGCATTTGCCGGTGCGCATGCAGCCGGTGTTTCTGCTGGGAGCTTCGTGGGTGTTTTATGCGCTGGCCATGCCGGCCATGCTGCCGGTCACCATTGCACTGGCGGTGTTCACCTACCTGTGCGGCCGCGGCCTTGCCTGGCGGGGCGGCGCACACAAAACCGCCTTTTTGCGCCTTGGCGTGATCGGTATGCTGGGCATTCTGGCCTTTTTTAAGTATAACGGCCTGTTGGGCGGGGTGCTGCACGGCTGGCGCGCGGTGGCCATGCCGCTGGGCATCAGCTTTACCAGTTTTGCCGCAATCGCCTACCTGATCGACGCCACCCGCGGCGACTGCGAGGTGGAAAACAGCTTTATCCGGCTGGCGCTGTTCCTCAACTTTTTTGCCACCGTCACCCAGGGGCCCATCTGCCGCGCCGGTGCGCTGCTGCCGCAGTTGAGCGCCGAGCACCGCTTTGATGCCGCCCGCACGGTGCGCGCTTTGCGGCTGTATGCGCTGGGGCTGTTCAAATACATTGCCGTGGCGGATGTGCTGAACATGGTGGTGGATACGGTTTTCCCCCACTATGCGGATTACAGCGCCCCCATGCTGATTTTGACCGCGGTGATGTACACTTTTTATCTGTATTTCAGCTTTTCCGGCTATTCCGAGATTTCCCGTGCCACCGGCCTTGTGCTGGGGCTGGACCTGCCGGAAAACTTTAAGACCCCGTTTTACGCCACCAACTTTTCCGGCTTCTGGAGCCGCTGGCACATCTCGTTTTCTTCCTGGCTGCAGGATTATCTCTTTATGCCGCTGGCCTGGGCAGATCTTGGCCGCTTTGGCCGCCTGCCCACCGAGCTGTGCGTGTTCTGCGTGTTCTTTGCTTCCGGCTTCTGGCACGGCAGCACCGCGCCATTCATCATCTGGGGTCTGCTGCAGGCGGTTTACCGCGTGGGCGAAGAGCTGCTGCACCGCCGCTTTGGCAAACCCAAAAAGCGCGGCATCCCGGCCCGTGTGCTGTGGGGCAAGCGGGTTGTGGTGTTTGTTTTGTGGACCATCAGCATGGTGTTCTTCCGCGTGGGGTCCGGCAACCTTTCCGGCATGGCCGAAAACCTGGGCGTTGGCGATGCTTTCGTCTACCTGGGCCGCTGCCTGATGAACAGCTGGTCCCCCGCCCGCTTTGCCGGGGAGCTGTACAGCACAGCGTATACCGGCTTTTACGCCAATACCATTATGGTAGCGGCTTATTGGGCGTTCGCTGCGCTGGCGCTGGCGCTTGGCATCTGGCTGGATCACCGGCGCAATTTTGCCTGCAAAAACAAACCGGCTGAGGTTGCCCTGGCAAGCGCCAAGCACCGCAATGCGCTGTATGTTGTTTTGATCGTTTTTATCCTGGTGGGGTACATCATGCAGAGCGGCGGCTTTAACGCCAACGCGTTCGGCCCCTATGCAGGGTTTTAATCTTATGGAAAAAAGGAGATTTCCGGCGTGAAGCATATCATCAAAAAATTGGCGCTGCTGTTCGTGCCGGTCTATCTGTGGTTTGCCTTTTTTGTGGCGTTTGAGCCAAACAATTATTTTGGCATCAAAAAAACAGCCTCTTCCAGCCAGCCGGTGGCCCGTGTGCGCGCCTATGAGCAGAGCCCCGGCACCAACCTGATCATCGGGGACAGCCGCCTGGCCCACTTTGATATGGACCTTGTGGATTCCCTGACCGGGCAAAGCTGGCAGAACCTGGCCTTTGGCGGTGCTTCCCTGAAGGAATGTGTGGACCTTGCCAACTATGTGCTGGATTCCGGCAACCAGGTGGACCGCATTCTGTTTGAGCTTTCGTTCTACACCTTAAACAGCAGCTATAACACCGACCGTTTTTCGGCGCTGGAAGCTACCCTGCGCAACCCGCTGGCCTACTGTCTGAACCTGGAATACAACGTGAACGCCCTGACCGTGTTTATGGACACCGTAAAGGGCACGCCGGACACCATTGAATCCGGCGACTGGACCGCGGCGGATTACCTGGATGATGCCGGGAACACGATTCCGCTGCACAAAAAGCTGTATGAGTACCCGGCGCTGATCACCACCCGCTGCCAGAACTGGACACTGAACGAAACCGAGCTGGCGGAGTTTTTGGCTATGGCCCAGCGCTGCGCAGACCGCGGCGTGGAGCTGACCATTGTGCTGCCCCCCATGGCCGCCAATGTGCGCACCGAGGTATGCGATGCCTTTGGCATTACCGCCGTGATGCAGGACGAAGTTCTGCCGCTGTTGGAAAAGCAGAATTTTACCGTGCTGAATTACGAATGGGGCACCAGCTGCATTACCGATGATGACACCCAGTTTTTTGACGGGTTCCACCTGGACGAAAAATACGGCCTGCCGGACTGGACAGCCGAACTGTTTGATGATATGCAGCGCTGATGCTGCCCCACCCCAAAAAGGAGGTCCCCTGTGGCACTGGACTTTTTGATTTTGTACGAACACACCGTTCGGGAATATGAGAGCGATCTTTTGCTCAAATTGGAGCTGGAGCGCCGCGGCTACACCGTGCGCATCCGCCAGCTGCTGGATGCCAAAGATCTGCGCCTGTTTGGCAAAGACAAGCCGGAAGTTCTGGTTGCCAGCTGCATGTATGACAACGAAGCCATCAACAGCCATGTGTACAACAACATTGGCAGATGCAACAAGATCGTCAACCTGCACTGGGAGCAGATGCTCTCCGACACGCAGGAGGAGGGCGATTGGTTCAACATGAACGGCAACGCCAAGCGCTGCGTGCAGACTTGCTGGGGCCAGCGCACTGCCCAGCGGTTACAGGCCCATGGCATGGATGCCAAGAACACCCCCGTGACCGGCGCTGTGATGATGGACTTTCTGCGGCCGGAGTTCAAGGGCTACTTTAAGGATAAGGAAACCCTGTGCAAGGAATTCGGCCTTGACCCCGCCAAACAGCTGCACCTGTACATTTCCAGCTTTGGCTATGCCAGCATGGCCGACCAGGAAGTGGCCGAGCTTTCCAAAATGGCGGGAACGGATTTTTCCGGCTTTGCCCGCACCAACCGCATTTCGATGGAAAAAACGCTGGCCTGGTTTGACCGCTACCTAGGTGACCACCCGGAGGTGGAACTGGTATACCGCCGCCACCCCAGCGAATGGAAATGCAAGGCCCTGGACGAGCTGGCCGCCAAACGCCCCAACTTCCATGTGATTTTTGCGGATTCCGTCAAGCAGTGGATTGTGGCGGCGGATTCCATCTCCATCTGGATGAGCACCGCTGTGGCCGAAGTATACATGGCGGGTAAAAGCTGCCATATCCTGCGCCCGGTGCCCATCGAGCACGAGTATGACCCCGTCATCTACAAGGATGCTCACTATGTGACTGGCTACCCGGAGTTTGCCGCTGCCATGGCGCAGCCGAACCCGCCGTTCCCCATTGCACGGGATGTGATTGAGGGCTATTTTGACCCCTCCCCTGCCCCAGCCTACAAGCGGATGGCCGACCTGCTGGAGGAAGTGTACAAAAATCCCCCGCGGGATGAACCGATGGGGCCCGGCTTTACGCCGCACTTTAACCTGCTCAAGTTCTGCGCACTGGCGGGGGTACAC
>ERZ831634.1343-NODE-1343-length-26036-cov-5.098841_pt1 | contig 26036 bp, 20 predicted proteins | sample MGYA00519953_ERZ831634 | MGnify/ENA primary metagenome ERZ831634 (study PRJEB31850, sample SAMEA3708718) | human gut metagenome | biome: human gut; feature: human-associated habitat; material: faeces | place: China | collected 2014 ... | reverse complement strand
CCGCCGACTGGATTGTTATGTCGCTTGTGAATATAGTTGTTATTGCGGCACAAACTGAGCCGAGAACGAACCATATTGATACAAGCTGTGTTGTAAAGCCTTCGCAAAGCAACATGAATATTGCAAAGCCTATCCACACTATCGGCATATACTGCTCCATAGGGCTGTCACCCTCCTTTTCGCATAATTTTAACACAATATTATATATTAGTCAAACTATTTTATTGCTATTTTATGCGTTTTCTATCGAACATTTTCATCATTCAAAGCAGTCCGTCTTATATTATGTTTTGAGGTTTACTTGTATTCTATTCAAGCAATAAAAAGGAGGCTCTTCGGGGCGGTCCAATAAAACAGTATAATAATGTTTTCGGGAAGCGACATGAGTAATCATGCCGCTTTTCCGTTCATAACGTCATAGAGTAAATTGGCGGGGAGTATGCCGATATAGTTGTAGCTGATGGTCACATCCTGCACTCGGTGTCCGCTTGACTTGTCCGGTGCATGAACATATACGGCATTGACCATATCGTTCAGAATAGTGGGCGTCAGCTTTTCCAAGTACAGGTATTTCTTTGCCTGTCGGATAAACCTATCAACATTCTCCGCTTGATCTTCTTGATTCTGTATTTCGTTTTCAAGCATTTCAATCTTGGCTCTCAAGTCTGCTTGCTCCTGCTCATAATCATCTGCTAACATCTGAAAACAAGCTTCGGACAGCTTTCCATTGACCATGTCCTCGTAAATACGCTTGAACAACCTGTCCAGTTCAGCCAGACGGTTTTCTGATTTCTGCAAGGTTTTCTTCTTGGCAGAAAGTTCTTTCCTTACTTCCTCACTTTGCTTTGCATCCAACGCTCTGCGGAATGCATCCTCATAATCCGCAACACACTGGATGACTAATCTCATGTGTTGGAGTGTACCTTCTTCCAGTACAACGGCTCGGATGAAGTGAGTATCGCAGACCTTCTTGCCCCTTTTGCTGGAAGTGGAGCATACGAAGTGATCTTGTCTGGTTTCAAAACTGTTACTGGTACAGTAGTGCAATTTCCACCACAATCAGCACAGCGGACGAGACCGGAGAATATATTGGTCTTGCCTGTTCTGGCGGGTCTGCGTTTGTTCTTGCGAAGTTCCTGCACACGAGCGAAGGTTTCTTCATCAATAATAGCTTCATGAGTGTTCTCGAAAATCTTCCATTGGTCGGGAGGGTTTTCGAGTTTCTTTTTGTTTCTGTACGACTGCTTGCGGGTTTTGAAGTTGACCATGTGACCAAGGTATTCCTGCTTTTCCAGTATGCCGGTAATGGTGCGTGGTGCCCAATCGTAAGGGTTATCGGGTGTCTTTGCCGGAGCATTTCGCCCCATCTTCATCGAATAAACGGTAGGACAATCCACCTTTGCTTCCTTCAGCTTTTTAGCGATTTGAGATGGACCGAAGCCCTCCATGCACCATGCGAAGATTTGACGGACAATGGCTGCGGCTTCATCGTCCACAATCCAACGTCTCTTTGGATTGGCGGGGTCTTTCATGTAGCCGTAGGGCGGGTTGGTGGTCAGATACTCACCAGATTCACCTTTCTGCTTCATAACCGCTTTGACCTTTTTATTGCTGTCCTTGACATAGAACTCATTGATGATATTCAAGAACGGAGTAAAGTCATTATCCTGCTGATTGGCGCTGTCCACACCGCTGTTCACAGCGATGAAACGGATATCGTGTTCGGAAAAAAGTATTTCCGTGTAAAGACCGACTTCCAGATAATTTCTGCCGATACGACTCATATCCTTTGCAATAATAACGCCGACCTTATCGTTCTCGACCAACTCAATCATTCGTTTCCAGTCGGGTCTGTTGAAGTTGGCACCGGAGTAACCATCGTCCACGAAAAACTGGATGTTGCGAAAACCTTGTTCTTGTGCGTATTTTTTGAGAATCGCCTTTTGATTGACAATGCTGTTGCTCTCTCCTGTGAGTTCATCATCACGACTTAATCTACAGTAGATAGCAGTAATTTTGTCAGACTACCTATTCATATCTTGTTCCTCCTTAATCGGCGGGCAGTCTGCCAATACAGGATTGCTTGTATATATCATATCACACATTCGTTAATTTGTCTCCTTTGTCGTTAGTCTCCGCCTGCGTCTTTTGTCATGTGTTCAAAAACTTTGGCAGGCAGACTTCGTGTGCCATCGTAACTTCCGTTGAAGCGGTAAGTAGTCTGACCGGAGTGAATGGTCACGGTAATCTTTGGCAACGCTGCCGCACAGTAGTTGCGAACGGTAAGATGCCCGTCCTTGTTAAACAAGCGGTTCTCGCTCTGCTCATAGGGTATATGTTCCATTTGGAAATAAGGATCGGGAGCGGAGAAGTGCGAACAAAGTGCATCATCCTGCGGTGCGGGCAAGGATGCCAGCCACTCGTTCAGTTCTTCGGGTGTCATGTCGATTACTTTCTTATTTTTGTTCATATAAAAATCCTTTCTTTGCTTTGCTCGTGGTGAGTGGGCAAAACGTCCACTCATCAGATAGGAATGGAATCGAAGGGAAAGAATTATCGTTCCTGTTCCTTCTTGTGCTCGATTTTTCTGTCAAGGGTCTGCTCGAGATTATGACGAATGGTATCAAGACGCTGTGCTTCATCTTTGGCAGTTTGGCACTGGTTGTAAAGCTCGTTTTTCTTTTTGATAAGCTGCTCCACTTCCGTCTGCAACGCCTTGTGGCTCGGTAGCTTCTTCAAGCCCTTGGAATCAAAGTAGCGTTTGGCGGCATTCAGAATAATGAAGTCGCTGTCGTGTTCGTCACGATATTTCTGACGGGCTTTCTCATTCTTGCAGGCTTTCAGTTCGTCGATTACATATCTGGTTTTGTGATAGTTCAGAACATTGTTGCGAAGTTCTTTCTTTTCTGCGATTGCAGCTTCCATGGTTTTCATTTTGGTGCGAATAGCATTTAGCTTCTCGTGTGCGGCATCACAGGTAGCTGCCAGTTCTTCGGGAGACTCAAAACCCATTTCCTAATACAGCAGGTAGGCTCGGCTAGCGTTTTTGAGATTGTGTTTCTTTGCCCAATGCTCGTAACCTTTGCCTTTGACCTTAGCAGTTTCCATATCCACCACCCAGCTGACAGAGTTTTGCTGTTTGATGAAATCTTCCATGGTCGGTGCGGAATGAACAAGAGACGTTTTCGTTCTGACCTGTTTAGCATTTCTGACAAATGCAGCGAACACAGCCGATTTATCAAAATCATCGCACAGCTTTCGTGCCGTAATGGGCTTGGTGCGGTCGGGTGTGAGATAGGACAATCTTTATCGGCTTTCTTTGACAGTGATACCACGGCGAAGAAGTTTTTCTGCGAAATCCTCAAAGTTGACTGCATCAGAAAGTGCCTTGCGGATTTCTTCACGGAGCTTGTCTTTGTCGGTTTCAAACTTGGTCTGCTTGACGGGCAAGCACTGTTCGGCAAGAACAGCGTTTTCTTCATCCAGTGCAAGCTGTCCTTTCTTCTTTGCCCAATACTCTCGTTCGGTGATACGGGTTCGGCTTCCGTTCAGCAGATCAATCTGATACAGTCCCGCATCGTGGCACATCTCCATGACCTCGGAGCGAAAGTATTCCATAGCTGCGTTGGTGCATCGGTGCTTCATACCCGGTTGGGTATCGCACGGTCTGTCCATATACGGCATGAATGGAACTTCCATAATTCGCAGAGAATTGATAACGATGTGTACATGAACATTGCCGCTGCCGTTGTGTCCGTCGGGAAGGGTACAGACGATAGCTTGATGACCAGGAAAATGATTTTTACAATATTCCTTGCCTAACTGCTGTGCCAGATCTACAGTCAATCCATGGTCGGGAACATCCTTGGGATCAAAAGAAATAATATAGTGATGACTTTTGACATCTTCCCGTTTTTGATTTTTGCCATATCGGAGGTTGGCTCTCAGACAAGCAATCGCAAATTCTTCGTCACCGCAGTTCAAAGTGGAAATGCGGTAATCCTCTCTTGGAATAAGCCTGCCGTTTTCGTCCAGGGTAGGCTTCATGGTGAACTCGTCGTGCTCAAAAGTGAGATAGGCTTCGGCGGCAGAGTAGTCGACATTTTTAGAGCTTATATGCTTGAACGTTGCCAGCAGCATCACCTACCTTTTTCATAACTTCAAATTTTAGCGTGACGAGATCAGCGGCGGCATCCTGCAACTCCTTTGCCATGGCAGGATAAGGGCTGTGCCATTCGTTGAGGTGCCGGGCAATCTGATTTAGATTGTTGCCGATCCTTCTGTATTCAGCGGTCAGCTTGCCGACGGCAGCGAGCAGATCATCGCTGACCAGAGTTGCCACAATGGTCGGTTTGATGGTTGCGCCGGAGATTGCTTCTCGGATAAACTCCGATTTGTTCATGTCGTAAATCTCCAGGCGATGAAGAAAGTCAGCGTGTTCTTCATCGTCCAGACGAGTTTTTACGATGTGGGTTCGCTTCGGTATGTTGTAGGGTTTTGTCATTTGGTTTCTCCTTCGTTTTTTGAAAAATGAAAATCAGCACAGCCGTATCGCTTCCGCTTTGCGGAACAGATCAGGGTTTTGGGAAGGCACTCCCCAACAAGATTCCATGAGGGGCAAAATGAGCGATAGCGAAATTTGGACCCATGGTAGAATCTTGCTCTATGCTACCCAGCCTTTTCGTTTTCGCCGATTTTCAGGTTCACGCATTTGGCGCTGAACGGTGTTTTGGAAAAATGACAAAACAAAAAGAGCCGATTACACAAAACATCAGAAATCGGCGGGAGCATGGCTCTCGTTTCAAAGTGATGTTCTATGTAATCGGCTCTGAGAATTCAAAGTCGGTTTCTGCTTTGTACAGCTCCCACCAACAGAACCAAAGGCGTGGTGGAGCAGTTCGGCACTTCCGGTGCACTGATACCGTGTCGGATGAACCGACTAATTATGTCTCAACATGGTCGAACATTTATATTCAGTTGTCCGCAACAGTCGACCTGTTACATCAATATTATACAAACGACGTTCTGTTTCGTCAAGATTGTCGAATGGAAGCATCAATTTGAAGAAATACTTTTCACTGATTCGGAATTTCAAAAGGCAAAATTTACAAACTCAGAAATAATACTTTCTAACTGTTAAGATATTTGAGGGATAAAAAAACAGCGTGCAAAAAATAATCCTGTCCAACTTGGGCAGAAGTCAAAGAACACTTCTAAGCAATTTGCATAGAAGTCGGGCTGTACCTTCCACACAGGTTGTGTGGAAGGTAATAACATAATAAAAAATTAGATAACGACCAACCTTTTCGATTGGTCGTTGCTTGCCTGAATAGTAATGCAGACTGTCTGGATATTTATATTTCCCCGTTTCGGGATTGCTCAAGAATGTTTTCAATGCGTGCTTTTACGGATGTTTTTATTTCCGCAGAATCTACAATCGGAACATAGTTCAAGTGACTAACATCAAACGGAACAGATTTGCATTTATCTGATGCTTGAAAATAAAACAACATTCGGGCAGTTTCAACATGCTTTAATGCATATCCAACTTCTATCATAACGTTGTGACGAGCTCCCGATAGATCTGCAATGAAAATATCACATTCTCTTATGTCGTGATACATAACATCTCTAATGTCGAATGTCCCGGTTTCTCTTGTGCCTAAATCGGTCAGATCTAAATTTAACTGCTGAACGACTTCTTTTATAGCACTGATGCGGCTTTCTGCTTTTCTGTATTCATCATCGCCATCATGTTCCGCAGACGGATACCATCTTGCAAGAAAAACCTTTTTGGGTACATGCTCATAGATTTCATCGTACAGGTTGATCACATCGTCGATATGTAGTTTTTCAACATTTCCGATATTATTCTTTTTTATCCACGAAAGAAATCCACGGTATTTGGATTCATTTGTGAGCCGATAGTACGCCAACGCTCCGATAACAGCAATGTTTGTTGTGGTTGCGGTTATTTCAGATTCCACCAAAGCCCGCTCAACCTCAACAAGCTGTGATTTAACTTTAGTAATAGCAGAATCGTTTTCCTTAACACTTTGATTCTTTAACAAGAATCCGAACAGATCAACAAAGAAGCTATATTTTGCTTGGCATATGTAAGAATTGATAGCAGGGAAATACGTAAAATCAATGCTATGCAATGTTTTTCTTGCCAAATAGTATTTCCATCCGAAGGAAGGGTCTCGCGCTAACGTATCATCAGAAAACACTTGGGGACTTTCCAAAATGACCTTTAGGTTTTCCTCCAATTTCAACGGAATTTGCTTCGCATTGATATTGTGAAAAATCGCTCGTGTAAATTGGTCATTCTCATTTGGGTTGCGGAAAAGAAGCAAGCAGAACGGCAAAGTGAAATCTGTTGTTACCTCATCCGCAGCACTCAGTCTATGATTCCCGTCAATTCGTACCAGCTCACAAACCATTTCATCAAATTTTATATGAGCCAGATAAATTCTTTCAACTATTGGTAGGCTGTCATATTGATTCAATATGTTTTTGCTTACATGCTGTGAAATGTTGAATTGAAAATTACCGATACTTTTGTTCCAAGTTTGCCCTGATTGCAAAGATGTATGAAATAAATCTAGCTTATCAAAATCTTTGGTGCCATCAGTCAAGTTAGTAGCAAGAATCACTTCAGGGAAAAACTTGTATTCTCCGGCGTTCAAAAACTTTGCCATATCTCCCTTATGCTCGACGATTAAATCCCTCTGTATTTCTGCATTTGGTCTTGAAATAGCACTCAGCATTTTGTATGAGGCAAAACCACGTAGGCAAAGAAAACCACCCATAGAGTATTCTAAAATTCCGCTTAGTTTAATCATAACATTCTCCTATAGTTCTATCTTTTTTCCTTTCTTTCTATTGCAATCAAGACAAGTTACTCTTAAATTGTTTTCGTCTGAGGTTCCACCACGTGAATATGGAATTACATGATCAATTTCTATTTCTCTGTCCAATAGTATTTTGCCACATACTTGACAAGTATTATTATCTCGTCTTGCAACTCTGATGATCGTACTGTGAGAAATATTGCGGCTTCTGTTCCTTCCTATTGAAGTTTCGGTAAAAGGTTCGCTTACGAAATACGCCGGGCATAAATGCCCAAATTCCTTACAAGAAGCCTCTTTTTCAAAACGAGATAGTTTTTCAACGCAATAGCTTTCATCAGAATTGGCAATATCTTCTTCAAATAACTTTTTTCGCTCTTCATCCATAGGGATATTATGCTCGTTTCCCATCGATCCAGCTTCTAAGCAACTTTTAAGGTAATCTAAATGTTCTTTATATTCAGACAACAATAATGGTGGTAAAGGAAAAACTTCAACTAATGAACCGTATGGGCAATACTTTAACTCCCAACAAGGTTTACATATGTTGTTTAATCTATTATTCAGTTCTTTTCGTAGTTTCGGCTCGTCTTCATCAGAACATCTAAAATATTCTAATAATTGCTTGCTAATAAGTGCCTGCATCTTTATTCCCCTAACAGATCTTTTTCAAATTGTTCTTTTGCGGCTTGCCATTCCAGTTCGGCTTTGATACGCATTGTTTTTACCTTTTCCCTCACATTATTGGATTTAATAGCAATTTGTTCTTGGTGCTCACGAATATCAGGGAATGGTAATTTGAGCATATCTTCCCTATTCAAGCGATAACGACTGGGGGTTGATCCACGAGCATGAGCATACATAAGATCCCTGTAATATCCTGTTTTCAATACGGCCATTACTGCTTCCGGATCATATCCAGACTTGCATCTCAATACTAAGAATTCTGCAGAAGCAATAGTTCTTCTTTTAAGTGAGCGAACCATAACAATCTTCTGATTAAGTATTGTGGGACCTAAGCGAGCAACTAAAATATCGTATTCCTGTACTTCAAAGAAAGTTCCTTCAACTTCGTTTGCGTGCTGTGTCCTAACAGTCTCGATGTCGAGAGGTTGATTTGGCAAATCGTCAATACGAATCCAGTCAACAATTTCGTTACCTAATCGAGCAACATTTACTTTTTCATCAACAATGTCACAAATATGCGTAATCGAAAAATTGCTATTTTTATTTCCTATGGAGGCGTAGCGCTTAACATCAATTACACCATCTAAATCTTTAAGACGAATAGCAAAGCACAATTTGTTTGCTGTGCTTTTATGTAATCCAAATTTATTAGATATGCTTTCCTCAAAATTTTCTAACAATTTCAACGCTTGAGCGTTTTTCTCCTTTAAGTCAGATAACGTATGTTCCAGCATCGAGGCTAAGGCTACTTGTTTATTATATTCTGGAATAACGCAAGGAAAGTTTTCCAAGAAAGATGCCGATACACGCTGTTGTCCAGCTGAACCACTAAATACAGCTTGCGCAGCCTTTAGGACATTTTCGTTTGAAAAGATTGACCATACAAAAGGCATATAGACATCATTATTGCGTTTCCTTATGACATGAAATTCTGTAGATCCAAAGCCGATTTTCGTGGGCATTTCGTCAACAATACATGACTTTCCATTTTGCATACAAGGAGTAATCTTTGCCCAAATTAAATCGTTGCGTTGAAAAATAGTAAACCCTTTCTTTACTTTTTTATAAGGGACTATATCATATGACACCATGTTGCTTTTTTCTTGCACGTTAGACATAGGAACAAAGCTAACCTCGGTTTTATCAGTTAGTATACTGCAATCCGTTTTAGGATTCACATCAAGGAAGTCAGCCATTTTTCCGCAATAGTAAGGGCTGTTTTTATATTTTTTGATTATAGAAATATAAAATGGATATAGGGGATTACAATAAATCTCACTGTTTTCAATATCCCCCCGTTTGATAGCGAATACGCAAAGATCATTCGCATCGGGGGTTATGCGAAAAAAGGTGTTGCATCCTTTTGAAATTTCTCATACTTCGAAACAATCTCATCAAGCTGTGATTCTGTTTTTCTTCCGGTTGCATCGTATCCGATAAGCTCAGGTGCAGCCATAAATATTACTTCATCACCATTTGGTTTCTCGTTATCACTACGCTTGCGAACAAATATTACAGAAGCTTTCACACCTGCGCCAAAGTGTGCAAAGGCGCACTGAGGCAAGCTAACAACTGCAAGCAATTGGAACTTCTCTAATATGAAATCACGGACATACTGCATTGATCTGTTGGTTAAAATACCGTCGGGTAAAACGATAGCAGCTTTACCAATCCCGGGCTTTAAGAATTGCCAAATGCGCTCAATAAACAAGACTTCGGAACTTTGATTCTTGCGAGGTTTCTTTTTGCCTTTTGCATCTACATTGTTTCCAAGTTCATAGGTAGCCAGATATGGCTTTTCGGCAAGGTTGATTGTAGAACCAAACGGAGGATTTGTAAGAATCAAATCAAACCGATTCTCCGCAAAGCCTCTGTTGTGATCGTGCATTTTATCAATGCTTTCAAGGGCATCGTGGCTGATGACATTGGTGTGACCATCATCATGGACAATCATGTTCATCTTTGCAACACGGGCAATTTCATCATTGATTTCGATTCCGTAAAGATGCTTTGCGGCAAAATTATGCCAATAGTTAAAGTAATCGACGGTACCTTTCTCATAATAGTCTCCAGCCTGTTTTCTCATATAATCGAGGGCATGCAATAGGAAACCGCCGGAACCGCAAGATGGGTCGAGTACATCCCAATCTTGCTTTGGCTTCATCATTTTTACGCAAAACTCAATAATTGGACGAGGAGTAAAGTACTGTCCAAAATCACCCTTAAAGAAACCGTCCATAAATTGCTCGAAAGCAACACCCTTAACATCAAGATCAGTCTTATTTAAGTTTATTGCCTCCAAGTGAGATACCACGGTACGAAGAACACGGTCATCTACCTTAATAGATTCCGTAAACACTTCAGGATCTTTGACCTTTTGCTCGTTATACAGAGCATTTATACGCTCCGCTAATTTTGATGACGGTTCATGGGTCTTAATCTGGAATTGATATGGCTCACCCTTTTTACGAGGCTTTTGCTCATCGCTGATTTTAACAAAAATCAGTTTGCAAAGCTCACCAAAAGCAGTAGGTGGTGAAAGACGACCACCGCCCCATAATGTCTGATGGCATTTTTTAATTGCCGCAATTAAATCTTCCCTTGACACAGGCTTTATATCGTTGTCCGTTCCTTTATAAAAACGGAATTCTTGAGGTTTGCCGTATGCACGAGGAAGGTCGGCAAGAATATTTTGCTCACGCTCAAATGCACCGTATTTATCAGAAACATCTAAAACACGGCGAGTACCACCAGCAATGATAACAACATAGTCTGCTCGGAGTTTTACCCAAGTTGCGTTGCCAACACCCTGTTCGATTGCTTGGTTAAATTCGGCATCAGTAACGCCTTCTTTTTTGCATTCCACGATTGCATAAGGACGCTTGCAGTCATCGTCACTAAAGATAACAATATCAGCACGGTCAGTAGGCAATCTGTCAGGAACAACCACCTCAACTTTGATGCGGTTTGCAGGGTATTCATATTTGTAAATCAATTCGGCGAAGAATTCAGCACGAACTTTTTCCTCGGGATCTTCGTAGTTCTCTACATGCTTTTCCGAGGTAATGTACTCGATTTTCTTTTTGCCTTCAGCACCAGTAATGTTGATGTATCCATCTTTTTGGGCTCTTTGTAGCGGTGTAAACAAAACTGTCTCAAGAGCCGCTTTAGCCATATCGTTAATATCAAACATTTTTATTCTCCTTTAACTGGGTAATTGTTCCATCCTTAATGTGATATGCTTTGTGGTGTTTCGTGCAAAACTTAATCACTTTTTGAGCGCATTCATTATAGAACCGTTTGTGTTCTTTATAGGAACTGGTTTCCTTGCTATAATTCATCCGTCCGAAGATGATTTTATCCACAAAACTTACAGCTTCCAAAATAGCCGCTAAGTCTTGGTACATGATGTTTGGAGTAGGATAGGGTTCAATGCTGATCCAAGTTTTGCAACCTGCTTCATGTAAAGCTTTTAACGCAGATAATCTTTCTGCAATAGGTGCAGCTCCTGGTTCCATTCTTTCTCTAAAACCATCATCCAAAGATACCAAAGTTATACCATATTCGTTGTCTTTTGAAAGATCAGCTAAAGCAATGGGCAGGATTCCTTTTGTCAGTACAGAGCATTTAATTCCTGCGTCATTAGCTTTTTTAATGGCTGAAAGACTCATTTTCTGTATTTCATCGTACTCATACATAAACGGATCAGTAGTAAAACACAAGTGCAATATTTTGATTTTATTTTTGAATTTAGGTAGCTCAAGATCAAGAAGATCTAATGTATTCTTTACAAGTGCCGGAGCGCACCAATCTTCATAGGATGTAACATTACCAAATCTCTTTTTCTGCAGATACGCATAACAGGGATATTTGCAACCGTGAGAGCATCCCAAAACATGATTCATCGTGTAATCGCCATATTCCACATTGGTTTTGTGGATCAGCGTTTTACGACTTATGTATTTTGTAACCTTTTTCACTGAGCCCACCTCACATATACCTTTTTGCCCTTGTCTTCGGACATATAGGTAGCTATTTTTCCTTTGCCCGTTGTGCTGGGCTCACGGGTAACTATAATTTGACCATTGCTTTCAAGTTTTTTCAGATCTTTCTTAACCGTACCTGTCGAACAGATCGGTCCGTATTCCATGAAGAACCCTGCAAGAGCCTCGTGAAGTGATGTATTGGCACTATACCGAGCAAAATACACAGAAACTTTGTTTGAAATATCTGTGTCATCCACAATCTGATTGTCGTAGTTTTCCTCAAAGAGTGATAACTGCCCGCCAGACTGTATTTCTTGAAGAGCTTCCCAACTGTTACAGATATTGTCTACCATTAGTAAGCAGCCATCTCGGTGATTTGTTGCATGAATCAATCTATACTTCGGACGCTGGCCCTTTTTAATACGCAGAGGCATGTTTAGTACATACTTGTAGCTTTGTCTCAGTCGCTGACAATACTGTTCCGAGAATCTTGCCTCCGCCTCATATCCATCAATAGTTCTGGCTTTATATTGGTTAATAATGTCTTGCCAATAGCCACCACCGGCAATAGCGTTCAGCTCTTCTATTGATTGGAAAGATTTGTCCATTTTGGTAGGATCGTATTCAACCAGATCATCAAATATTGTCTTTCACTAAATGATGTCCCTAATGCATGGCAAGCCTCTCTAATGAATCCGAAAGAGTTAATATTGACAAGAAGTTCAATAGAATTAAAATTATTCTTCGATAGTTCATCAAATATTGAGCAGTTTAACGCTTTTATTCCATAAGGATCAATATACAGAAACACATTGCAACGTTCCTTGCCCTTCAAAACATTGGTAATGTTGTCCTCATATTTTTCCTAAATAATTTTTACCCAAGGATAATTTTTCGAATTGTTACGCAAATCGTCTGCATAGTTCAAATCAATAAATGTCGCTTCTATTTGCGTGGATTCCATACTGGTACTTTCTTGACACTTATTGATCACTTAGAGTGCGATTAGAGGTGAACCTGGATTTCCGTCGTCAAATTTTCCTTTTCCCGCAAAGCAATCTACATATACAAGTGGTCTGTATGTATGAAGGATTTTGGAAAGATACGGCATAAAATAGCATCCAAGCAACTCATCCTTAACAACCGACCAGGCTTTCTTTTCAACAAAAAAATCGTTATTTTTCTTTGCCATATAATTCTCCACAATCTGAAAAACTGTCCATAATGCTTATACCGAGTTATAGTTGCGTTTGCTGAACGGTTTCCAATAAACACAAGAGAACCTAATTTATTCTTCTGAACTGTAAAACTCCTCTAAAACATAGGTTTTAACAGCTGTTATGTATAACTCGTATTTTATAACCAATTTAACCAAATCATTTCCATCAATTAAAGTGATAGGAGAGCCTTCTCTTGCGGCCTGTCTTGCAGAATTTGTAAATCGACCATTAGTAATGAACACTCCGTAATCGGCCTGATATTTATTCATCGCACCCAAGAATTGGTTAATTTCCGGTTCTCTTACAGGCGCTAGATTATACCGCTTACACTGAATAACAACTCTGGTTGTACGGAAATCGTTGGTATCGGTATGATAACCATAGCCATCAATCCCACCATCATTACTAATTTGAACGCCTTTTTCTGTAAATTCAACACCCATGCGATTTAACAATGCTCTTGAAAAAGCCTCAAACTTTTTGGGTGTCATTTTCGCAATCGCAGCAAGCAGTTTCTCTTTGAAATCATCTTTGATTTTTTCTTCTCCCTGCATTTCTTCCTCGTTGTCGGAAATATCAGCGACTTTGTTTTTCTTGTTATTTTGGCTCAACTGCTCCCAATGCTTTTTAGATGCTTCAATAATATCTTTTTCGACATCAAGGCTCTCCACATCTAGATATAATCCTTTTTCGGTCAGTGTAATAGGAGAGGTATTCGTATATGTCAATAATCCGATAAAGAATAAATCTTTAATTGCAAAATTGAATTTAAAGTTGAACTCCTTATATGTGTTTCCGGTTTTCTTGGACTTTTTTTCTATTTCTGCAAATTCCGCAATTTGATCATCCAAGTCAGCGATGCGTGCCTTTATTTCAGAACGCTCTAACTGACCGCCAGCTTCTTGTAACACCTTCAATATCGGCTTAATTAAATAAGCAATCTTGCTGTCAGAAGATAATTGTTTAATATTCATAACTACTGCCTCCGCTTATATATGGGTAATCTGATCTATCGCATATAGCGGCAGATTGACGAGCCATTCTTCTTTTTTGTAGTCCGCCATAGAGGTGCGAACAGAAACTTCTGGCGAGAATTTTTCTTGATAGGTCTTTAGGCTCTTGGCTCTAAGATTTACTTCTGCCTTTACTTCAACGGGTATAATCTGCTCACCTGTATCAACGACAAAGTCAACTTCGCAGGAGCCTCTGTCGTTGGTGTAGTAATAAACATCCAAATCCTCGATGGTTTTTAGTTGCTGACAAACATACTGTTCCGTCAAAGCACCCTTAAACTCAACAAAAAGGTCATTGCCATCGAGTAATGTGCGCTGGCGGAGTCCCGCCATACAACCAAGTAGTCCCACATCTACCACAAACAGCTTGAATGCTTTCAAGTCCTCATATGCTCGCAACGGAATGCCTGCCGCATTGACACGGCTGACCTTATGAATAAGACCGCAATCGCTGAGCCACATAATTGCGGTTTCATAATCCTTTGCACGAGCACCTTCACGAACAAGTCCATAGATAAACTTTTTGTTTTCTTTTGCTAACTGTGAGGGGATGCTGTTCCACAGCATCCGGAGTCTCGGTACGATTTCATTCGGAGCGTGCTTGGAGAAATCCTGTTCGTAGGCTGCGAGAATTCGCTTTTGAATTTCACGTACCTCGTTGAAATCTTTATTTTCTGCAAAGCTTTGTACAGCCTCAGGCATTCCACCAACAAAGTAATAATGCTTCAATGCATCAATATAAGTCTGCTTAAAGCTTGTAATCATCTGGAAGTCTCGACTATCAAGCAGTTCGGCGAATCGCCCTTTATCGGTTGCCATCAAAAACTCCTTGAAAGAAAAGGGGTACAGTTTTAAGAAATTCACCTTTCCAACAGGGAAAGACGTCCCTTGATGTAAAGCGATGCCGAGCAACGAACCAGCGCATACAATATGATACTGTGGCGCATTTTCATAGAAATATTTAAGAGACGAAAGTGCTCTGGGAACTTCCTGCACTTCATCAAAAATCAGTAAAGAATTATTTGGGTCAATTTTTCGACCCACATACAGTTCCAATCCCATAATCAAGCGTTCTGTGTCCAGATCAGACGCAAACAGCTCTGCCATTCTGGAATTGGAATCAAAATTGATATATACGGTATCCGCATACGCCTGTCTACCAAATTCTTTCATCAGCCAAGTCTTGCCGACCTGACGTGCGCCTTCGATGATTAAAGGCTTGCGGCGTTTGCTTTGTTTCCATTTCAATAGCTTTTCGATAGCAATTCGGTACATACACGCACCTCCGTCATTATAATTCAAGTATAGTATATCACACAATCACATAAAATACAACGAGTTTTAGATAAATTATCACACTTTTTACAACGAATAAAGCTATAGCAGCTCAAATGTTGAATCAACAAATAGACCTTGACCTCCTTAAAGGCAATCCAGGTCTGCTTCGATGGTTATTCTTCCATAACTTTCAACACCATCCTGGCGCCCAACTTAAAACTGTTTTGGAATATCAAACAGTCTGTTAGGGTCTGGTATTCTCACACACAGTTCATATATTTGGCGAACAGCTCTTTCTGTTCATCCGTCATGGTTGCTCGGAGCTTTTCTTTGTTCCTACAAATCAGCTCCAGTAATTTTTTGCACTACTTGCAAGAAGAAGTATCATACTCGGTTGGCTCGATGTTGCCATACCAAAATTCTGCAAGGATTTTCATACCGCATCCTCCTCGTAGATCATTTCTCGGAGAATGATTTCCTCGGCTCGGTTGCGGATGCTGTTCATAGTGCCAACCCATGCCATTTGATTGTGCTGCTTCATGCGTTCTGTCACGCCTTCAGTGGATTTCATTTGCTCAATAATACGTTCCAGGCGGCTCTGCGCCTGCTCGTTCAAATCAGCCAGATACGTCCACAGATCACCACTAAGGCACAGATCATTGAAGCGGATAGGAGGGTTATGCTCCTTGATATAATCTCTGTGAATACGCCCCAACCGACCAATAGGTCTGTTTCCTTCTGGTAAACGAATACCGGGAATATAGTAGTCACCGCAACGGATATAGTTCAGTTCCTGCATCATATGTACCTCCAATAAGATTCAAGCATTCTGTTAAAGATAGAAAAAGGCGATACCTGGTTGTGAAAACCAAGTATCACCAATCTTTTCTTATAGCACTCCTGTACGGCAGCTACCCTATGTCAGTAATGTTTTCATACTGTCTTATTGGAAACTACCCTTTCGAGCCTCCTTACCGCAAATGTTCTACCCTATTCCGACTGATACTTTGTCTGAATATAACTTAATATAGTTTTTTACAAATCGTATCACTTTTTGGACTTTGATTTTGTTTTTGTAACTTCGTCAAGTCCAATAAAATACATACCTTTTCTTTTTGTTTTTTCAAGATGGATTTTTTCCGAATCAACAATCAAATCCGTATAGGAATTATTTTCAGGTTCGATAAAACAGAATATTCTGAATTTTCCGAAAGTTACGGTTTTGTTGGCTTTATGTGCAGAATCGGAATATGCGAGAATATTCGTTTCTCTATTCGGAACTGCTACAAAAAGAACCTGCTCACCTGTCTTTTTATCCCGCAATTTACAAGCTCTGATAAAAGTGTATTCGTTTGAATAATTACTCTCAGAAAAATCAATATGTTCAAATACAGTATATTCGGCATTTCTGTTTATCATAGAAATTTTATTGTTTTTCTTTGTGTAAACGGCTGGTATAATTATTTTTGATTTCTTATCTAAAGAAACAACAAATACATTGCTACAACCCACCATAAACTGAAATAACACCGAATGTTCGTTCACTCTTCGATTATTTTTAGAAAATAGAACTTCGTCACTAATATCAGCAAAATATTTAAATCTGTATTTGTGCCGATCAATATATTTATATAACATACAAATCATCAAAACAAGAGGTGAACAAGCAAGTATGATTATGTAAATAGACGAATCTCTTGTTTCGGCTGGACTAATAATTTTATTACTGTTTCTCTCAATCAATGTCACAATAAACATGATTACATAAAAAACACCAACAACTATAAAAGTTATTACCGCATATTTTTTATTATTTTTCATATTTTTAATCCCGATCAATAATAAGACGGACTGCTGCATTGCCAATACTTATTTCCTATTGGGCGACCACAAGACCTACACTGTGTCTGTTTTTTAGGAAGTGGTTTAGGAACAGGTTTTGGTTTTGAAGGAGCATACACTTTTGGCTTAAAACTACGAGAATTATTCACCACATTTTCAATTGAAGTTGACCAACGATTAACTCTTTGATTTGAGTTATTAACATTGTAATTGTAATGATTTCCACTGGATGTTTTAAAGACATTTGATATACTAGCAAAGAACATAGTACTGAGACCATCTACCGCAGAGTGTTGAACAGCTAAATTAAAATCTTCCCCTTGTCTTGAGTATTTCATTAAAGATCCAGAAAACTAATACCGCCCTTTATTAAAACACCTGCTACAGCTCCAACGCCCAAAACATCTACTGCACCAAGCATAGCACCCGTTCCAGCACTTACAAAAACTGAGCCCCAATCAACTTCATCAATACTTTTACCAGATATAATTTGGCCAAAAAACTCAGTAGCCCCCCAATAAGAGCTCCAAAGATTATAGACGAACCTGTAGGATCAGAAGAATAAATAGGATTATTAGCGCAATATGCAAAAGTATTTCCGTCAAGAATAGATGTACCAGCCTGAAAATAACCATCGGCATTGATAAAACGGTGAGTTACGGCATCACAGTAACGGCTCATCAGGTAGTAAAGACCTGTTTCTGTGTCCTGATAATAACCTCTGTAACGGAACGGATTCAAATTACCGATATGGTTCGGGTTTGTGATTGCATTTCCGTTATTATCGGTTATAGAAATCACATTACCCCAAGCGTCATATTCATAGTGCGCTTTGAGTTCACCTACTCCGTTATAAATTCCGACAATATCGCCACGGGAATTATGGGTGTAATAATACGAATATTCGGTACCGCCGTCAGTCAGAGTATATCTGACATTATACAAAATTCCGTTTGCATCGTATGAATAATAGAACTTTGCGTCGCCACGGGTTTCATACAATAGCTGACCATTGAGGTACGCATATGTGTATTTTACTCCGTTTACGGCTTTAGTTGTACGAACACTGTCACTGTCATAGCCATAGCTTATGCTTGTATCACCGTTTGTGAGTGTTGCAAGCTGTCTGCCGTTTTTCCATGTCATTGACATTCCGTCACGGTATGTAAGCGGATTGCCGATTTCATCGTAGGTTATGTTCTGACCGTTATATGATGTGAGAACATCTCCCCAATTTGAATTGTTATATTCATACGCATTGCTTGTTGTACCGTTTGAATCGGTAACAGTTTCGGATATAAGGTTACCACCGGCATCGTAAGTATAGTTATAAACTTTGCCGTTCAGCTTATCATCTACGCTAACAAGCTGATTCATCATATCGTAACCGTAATGATACTGTAAAACTCCGTCTTTGGTAACATCGGTAATATTACTGTGTGCATCATACTTTTTGTGTCAAAGGAGGCTCTTTTGAGCCTCCTTACAGAAAATATTCTACCAAATATCAAAAATCAATCGAACAACAACGTTATACAATATGTGCAAAATATCAAAAAAACTAATTTCAATTGCAGAAAAATAGATATTTTAAAATTCTTTCTTACAATTATTTCGACACCTCTATATTTTACAATCTGGCGATATTTTATTAAAGTTGCAAGCAGAAGGCATAAACTAAAAAGCACACAGAAAATAAAAATCCAAAAGCTAATTGCATAACTGTCGATAAAAACATACCTAATATATATAATTGATAAGACTCCTATACAGGAAAATATATAATTAGGAACGGTGTAACAAAAAATAGTTTTTTCAGTAAAATACTTTTCAAAAGGTGGAACGATTGAAATATTGGTTGCGTCATATGCTTCTCTAGAATCATACAATCGTTTTAAGCCTATAATGAGTTGATATATTCCAAAAATAATTATTGAGTATATGTACTGTAACTCTTCACTTTCATGAAATTCAGCGACAGACAAATAAATATAATTTTGAAAATGTGAATCACCCAGTATCCACGAAGACAATATTTGAGTTATAAAAAACCACAAGAGTAAGCTCGTATAACACAACGGTCTTTTGCTTTGATCATATTTTAACACATCATATTTTACGGTAAAAAATATGAGCAGAAAACTAATCAAAAACAACAATATTGTTAAAACGATACCAAACACATCTGTTGTTTTAATAGATTTATAGCATGGCAACATAAAGCTTAAAGTACTAAAAATGTATAAATGAAAACTACCAGTAATAATATTAACAATCATATTAACAACTGTAGTCAAATAAGAAATCAAAAAAAGCAAAAGAGAAAGTAGATATACTTTCTTTTTTTTAAACACCACACCACTTTCTTTCATTTTCACTACTCCATACATTACTCAAATATGTCGATACGGAAATTGTTACTAAAGAAGCTGCCACTGAACACACTATACCTCCTATTCCGGGAAAACATGTAGAAGCCAAAATACCTACCCCAGCCATAAGAATATCAAATCCAAATAATAAACCTTTTTGTGAGTCGGTTAATAAAGGATTAGAAAAATTAACTGCTGCATCAACACTAATTGAAAATATACTGAATGGAGCTGAAAGAGCCGCATTGAATTTTAACGCTGCTAAAAAAGGTTTTGGTGCTTTTGCAACCGCACCTGCTGCTGTACTAAGCCCAGAATTAATCGTACTAACTGCATGTGTAGCTCCAGTCGAACCTGAGGATTGTTTGTACTTTATAAAATCCCCTTTGTCATTCACTCCATAATAATTTGTACCATGACACTTATTATATAATTTTATTCCTTTTTCGGTTTGTAAAAAAGCTCTACGTGTAGAATCGCATTTTGGGCAAGTAGGAGCACCGCAAGAATGCTCTCCATTTGGATCAGAAAGATTAACTGGATTATTACCACAATAAGCAAAAGTATTAGCATCTAAAATGCTTCCGCCTGACTGGAAATAACCGTCGGCATTGATAAAACGGTGGGTTATTGTGTCATAGTAACGGCTCATCAGGTAGTAAAGACCTGTTTCTGTGTCCTGATAATAGCCTCTGTATCGGAATGGATTCAAATTACCGATATGGTTCGGGTTTGTGATTGCATTTCCGTTATTATCGGTTATAGAAATCACATTACCCCAAGCGTCATATTCATAGTGCGCTTTGAGTTCACCTACTCCGTTATAAATTCCGACAATATCGCCACGGGAATTATGGGTGTAATAATACGAATATTCGGTACCGCCGTCAGTCAGAGTATATCTGACATTATACAAAATTCCGTTTGCATCGTATGAATAATAGAACTTTGCGTCGCCACGGGTTTCATACAATAGCTGACCATTGAGGTACGCATATGTGTATTTTACTCCGTTTACGGCTTTAGTTGTACGAACACTGTCACTGTCATAGCCATAGCTTATGCTTGTATCACCGTTTGTGAGTGTTGCAAGCTGTCTGCCGTTTTTCCATGTCATTGACATTCCGTCACGGTATGTAAGCGGATTGCCGATTTCATCGTAGGTTATGTTCTGACCGTTATATGATGTGAGAACATCTCCCCAATTTGAATTGTTATATTCATACGCATTGCTTGTTGTACCGTTTGAATCGGTAACAGTTTCGGATATAAGGTTACCACCGGCATCGTAAGTATAGTTATAAACTTTGCCGTTCAGCTTATCATCTACGCTAACAAGCTGATTCATCATATCGTAATCGTAATGATACTGTAAAACTCCGTCTTTGGTAACATCAGTAATATTACTGTGTGCATCATACTTATACTCATACTTCTCACCGTTGATAGTTTCGGATTTCAACTTTGTAGTTGTATAATCCGAACCACGCTTACTCGCAAAGTAAGTGTATGTTGTATCAATAGGTGTATCGGTGGAAGTAGTCAGTGATGTTTTTGTAAGACGGTTAAGTCCGTCATAAGTATAATCGACCTTTTTGCCTGTGCTTAAAGTGAAAGTTGCAGGCAGGTTATCTTTTCCAAATGTGAACTTGTTCTTTACAGTTTTATCAGTTGTCTTTGTAACAAGTTGTGTAATGTTATTATTGAGGTCATATGAATACTCAAAACCAAACAAGAGCTTGTTGGAACTTCCTGTTACAGATGAGTCAGCAACAGTCTGACGAACAAGTCTGCCTGTTGTATCGTATGTGAAATCAGTCAAGCGTTTATTAAGATAATCGTTTTCACGAATTATATTACCGCCACGATCTGAATACCAGTTAAATGCGGTTTTGCCGTTATACTTTCTTGTTTTTACATTACCAAATTCATCATAAGCATAACTTACATTTTGACCTGTACCGTAAGTTAAACTTAAAAGAGGTCTGTTGTTTGCACCGTAAGAATAGCTTGCAAGTGACTGTGAGCCAACCTTTGAATCAATCTTATTGCCGAATTCATCGTACTTAATTGAATAATCAGTTCCGTCACGAGAGATTTTTTCAAGTAACTTTGATTTTGATGAATAAGAGTATGCGATTGAATACTCGTTGCCGCTACTGTCAGACTGCTTAACCGACTTAATTTGATCGGTATTGCTGTCATAAGTATAGTCTGTTACAACAGGATTTTTGCTGTCAAGCTTATCTGTTGTCTGCGTGAGGGTACCTTTGTTACCGTCATACTTATACTCAACCTTGTTGCCATCCTGATCGGTTGCACTTGAAAGCAAGCCGTTTGAATCATAAGTAACTTCACTTTTTAATATACCTACATCTGTTACTTTAGGGTCACACTTTACTTCAAGTGATGTAGCCAAGCCTTTCGTACTGTAAGTGTAGTTATAATTCATACCTGTCTGACTTGTAGCCTTAGTTACATTATGAGCTTTGTCATAACCGTAGGTATACGCATAACCTTTGGCGTCAATATTCTTTGTTAAGTCAGAATTATTATACTCCATAGTTGACTGCTTTTTAGAATTATCAACTACACTGATAACTTTTCCGTCTTTATCATAAGTATAACTCATTGCGTTGTCTTTTACAAGACAAATATTATCAAAATACGCATAATTTTCCTGATTTTGATAACTGAGATATATTGTTATGGTTTTAGGAGTTTTTACTTTATTTGTTCCGTCACTCAAATTAAAAGCTGCAGATGTGTATTGCCAACCTGAAATCGAGTAATTAAACGGTGCAGGTGTTTTGTACTTTGTTGAGTTATCCGAATAAGTGATTTTTACGGAAATTTTAAACTTCCTCGTATCATCCTCATTCTTTGGAACAGCATTTGCATATGCCCAACCGCTGACAATATATGTATCTTCTTCTTTTCCTGTAATATTTACATTCTGACAGATACTTTTTACTTTGCCGGCTTCACCTTTTATACGGAAAGAATATTTTCCTTGTTGGTGTGCTTCGCTTTTACAATCAATTGCATTATTCAGAGTAGAATATCCGTCATACCATGATGTTGGCAATCCGTTTGACGAATACTTTTCAAATCCTGAATTTTCAAGCATATTGTAGTTATTTGCTACTGTGTAGGATTCAAGCTGAATTCCATCAAAATACACTGTACCTGTTGACTGCTTTAAAGCAAGGTTTATTCGTGTTTTGGTGGAATTTTCAGGCACTTTAAAAGTTGTACTAACTCTTTGCCAACCATTATCTACGGCTGAATCGGTATTTCCAACTACAAAATCAGAATATGAAGGTGTAAATGTGCCGTCAGAATTATGAGATTCAGCACAGATAAACGCACCTGCATTATCAGACGAACCGTTTACAACACCTACCGTTTTTATGTAACCTGAAAGTGTGTAAGTTTTTCCCGGCTCCAATACTTTGTTGCTGATATCCTGATACACTCTTCCTCTTGATGTTCCTTCATATTTTGATACAGAAATTGCAAGAGATTTTGTTCCAAAATAATGCTGTGATGTAGAATACTCTTCATTAAATGTATTAGAGCCACCCCAAGCCGATTTAATCCAAGAAGAATCGGTTTCCATATTGGAATTTGAAATAAGGTTAACTGAATTTGAACCTGTTGAATAGTTTGAGTTAACCTTATTTAACATTTTGATATTGTCTGCAGCAGAATTCTTTACGCCGTCTGTGTAAGTATAAACAGACGCACCTAAATCTCTTGTTTTTGTCTCGCTTTTTATGGAGATTGTTCTACCGAACTCATCAAACTGATATGTTGAAGTTAAATCGTCATCCGTGTTTGCGATTCCATCCGCACCGTATGTCTTTTTAACCGTTGTATTATACTTTGTACGGTCAAATGTAATTTTCTGACCTGCTGTGCCGTCTTTGCCGTATTCCTGAATCGCAGATACTTTCTTGCCCGATGCTGTACTTGTGTACTCAAACACTACTTTGTATCCGTCGATATCTGTAATTGATTTCAACGCTTTGTCATTGTCGTATGTAAGTTTTATTTGACCGCCGTCAGGTTTATTGATTTGATATAAAAGACCGCTACTATCTCTAAATTCAGTTTTCCTTCCTGCCGGATCAACCGTATATCTAATATATTTAGTATCACTTCCTGCTGTCTGCTGAAGTAATATTTTCTTATTACTTCCGTCTGTAACAGAATTTATTGTAGTACCGTCTGAAGCATAATTTATTGTCGTTTTATTACCATTGGAGTCTTTTGTACTTGTAAGAAGACCTTTGGTATTAAAGTAAATATAATTATCTTTCTCATCTTTAATAGCATACTTGCTACTTCCACTACCTGATGTAGTAAGTTCAAGCTTTAAGCCGTCTTCATCAAGATATTTCGTTTTTCCATTTTCAGTTTTCTTGTAGAAGTAATGCTCTGTGCCGTCTCCATCGGTATATACATATGGATAATTATCCTTACTTGTACCTGTTAAACCATATTCACTTGACGGTAACAATGTTTGTTGTATATTAAGTCGCCAACCTCGACCGACATACGGTGTAGTTTTTGAATACTTATCTCCTGCCATATATCCGTTATATACATGCTGTACCGACGCAGGAGCATATCCGCTTGCTGTTGATGCATCAGAAGTTACAAAAGTCAAATTACCTGAATAATCGTTTACATATGCTGTTCCGGCTGAACCAACAGAAAAACTTGAATATGTCCAATAATCTTCAAGACCTTTGTTGTTCCTGTAAACAATAGTAAATAACGGACGAGGAGTTGATGTTGATGGATAGTTAGATGAATAGAACTCAGCACACTGCATTTCGTTACTTTCATCAAGTGATTTTAACATAATGCCGTTATTTGCTTCGCCGTTATACCAACGCTTAACACAAGAAGTTACATTCCAACTATGCCAAGCCTCTGATTCATTTTTAGTAAATGTTTCATAATCAACAACATTTGAATTGTATGACGGCTGATTTTTCCATGTTAATTTATCCTGTGACCAAGAAGCGTTTGGTGAATACGCACCTATATTCATATCCTGATAAAAGTCCTTATTCATCAAATGAATATTCAAATGAGCTTCAACTACCATATCACCTTTGTTAAGTGTCGGCAAAGAATTCATTTTAAAATATGTACGGTACATTCCGTTACCCCATGTTCCGACATTAACAGTACCTGTATAACCATTCGTACTGCCATAGCCGAAACAAGTTGACGGCTTTGATGAATCTACATATGTACACTGAGATTTCTGCCAGTTTTGACTTGTAGTAAATTGCGGATCAATAGTTACAGGATAACTACAATCCGAAAGGAACTTTTTATCTGCAGAAACTTTGAGCGTAAGCTTATTTTCCTTCTGTTCTGTAATTGATAATGTTAAGTCCGTACTTGTTTTGCCGTCATTGTCATACATAAAAGGTGCTTCAATTTTATACACAGCGTCACCTTTAGAATTTAATAATTCTACTGTTTTGTCATCTACAGATTTTGCAGTAAGATTACTAAATTTATACTGAATATAAAAATCGCTCCTTGCATTCTTATTCTTTAATATAATATTTTCTTTTACACCTGTTGTGGTTGTAAAATACTGAACATCTACATCATCATAAATGTTTTCGTATGTAATTTCAGATGTAAGGTTTTTTAATGTTGTAAATTTGTCATTACCTGTAAGCTTTTCATCATTGTTTACTATAGTTGACTTTACTTTGTTTGTATCCTTATATCCCCAACTGATTTTTTGGTTATCGTCCTTGATTTTAACCATAGAGTTCTCTTTGGATTTTTTAGAATAATTAACCTTAAAATCGCTCTTTTTATTAGTATATTCCTCTGTAACTTCATCAGGGGATGCTGAATTTACGGTTTCATTTTTCAAACTGTTATCATAATCAACCCATTCTCCTGCCGCATTTTTATAATGGATAGGTTCCTTATAACTTACAGCCATTGTAGTGCCGTCATCCAAACGGAACTGCTTTGAATATTCATCTCTCTCGTCTTTGATTTCTGAAAGAATGTTTCCGGTTTTGTATTCATCAGAAGTTTGTTCTTCATTCGGAGTTTGAGTTTTAACTTCTGTATTTGTCGGCAGATTTTGTGCAAACACTTGTGTCGGCAATGAAAATGCAATCAATGCACATAAAGTTACCGATGTTCCTGAAACAAGTTTTTTTAATTTTTTATTCATACTTTCCTCCTTGAATCTAAATCTTGTTGTCAGTTTCCGCAATTAAATTACAACTATCACCTCTTCTTAATTTTTACTAAAAATTGTTTTTATCACCTCACTTTGTTTATATGGCGAATATGTTATTGGTTTATCATATATTTTATTCGTATAATGTTATTATATATCACATTATGCAAAGTTGTAAATATATTTTTGAAAGTTGTTTTATTTTTGTATACTCTGACAATATAAAATACTTGTATTTGTACAAATTACCTGTTATTAGCCTTTTACGACCTAAATTTGGGTATAAAAAAAGAGCCCAATGGCTCAGATGCTAAAAATATTAAATAAGTAACTGTTATTGATTATTCTCAATTCCTTGATATACTCTTGCTTTTTAAGATTTAGAAGAAGGTATCGTTTTATTCACTCCATGCTGTGGGGGGAAGTCGATCACTTGCTCTTTTAATGAAACCTTTTTTGAAATTTTGTCGATGAACGGAATTTTTACATGCAAGCCTGTTGACCATGTTACATGATATGTTCCGAGTCTTTCAATTACATATGCGTGTG
>ERZ831634.1317-NODE-1317-length-26414-cov-4.402064_pt1 | contig 26414 bp, 17 predicted proteins | sample MGYA00519953_ERZ831634 | MGnify/ENA primary metagenome ERZ831634 (study PRJEB31850, sample SAMEA3708718) | human gut metagenome | biome: human gut; feature: human-associated habitat; material: faeces | place: China | collected 2014 ... | reverse complement strand
TTCACGATTACATTTACAGTAGTCATGTTTCCTGCCTCATCTACTGCAGAAACAATTAACTGATTCTCTCCCGGCTCTAACGTAAAACTTCCATTTTCATCAAGTGAAACTGGCTGTCCGTTTACTGTAACTGTAACAGCATTTTCATCTGTCACCGTTACTGTCTGTGCTTCACAATATGTTTTTCCATCTTCAATTCCTGCGATAACAGGCGGTTCTGTATCGGCTGGCTTTGTCGGATTTACAGTCACATTTACTGATGCAGTAATTGTATTATAGATAGACGTGTCTTCTGGTGTATAAACTGCTGTATAAATACCATTTTCAGGGATAATGCTTGCTTCAAGCCAGCTCCATCCTTCAGGCAGTTCAACAGTTGAAAGTGACTCTCCCTCATCAATACTGATACTGTCCGGACACTGCGTCTGCGGTGTCGGATCTAATTTATTGATCTTGATTGTAATGACAATATTTTCTACTATATTGTAGTTTTCAGTGTCATTTGGAACATAACGAACTGCTGCTTGTGCTTCCTCTTGTGTTGGAAGTGTCGTTGCAGGATCAGTCTGCCACTCAAAATGACCATTAGAATCACTCGGAAGCTCAATCTCTGACAATGGTCTTGTCACATATCCTTCCAGTCCAACTGGAGTTGTGTAAACCGGATCCATCTTCTGAACTGGTTCTGGTGTCGGCTCTGGTGTCGGCTCCGGTGTAGGTTCTGGCGTTGGCTCTGGAGTTGATTCTGGCGTTGGTTCGACTGACTTTTCAATTAATGTTACATCATTTTCAATTGCCATACCTGATACAACATCAGTCAGCGTGCCATCTGCTCCTGCCATCTGCCACTGACATCCATCTGTAAAAATGCTGTCTGGCACAATACCATTTGTATAGACAACAGAATCCTCTCTTGCTTCATCCGCATAATCAAGTGTCCACTTATAGACACGTGAGTAACTCTCGTCTGTCTTTTTAATCAATACAGGCATCTGATCCGTTCCTATAAGCTGTGAAAACTTCGGATCTGTAAAACCTGAATTTAATGACCATGCTGCCGCTCCATCTGCAAACTGTGATGTGTCAAGTACTGTTACACCTGCAGGCGCTTCTGTCACAAAAAGACTGTTTTCTACACTTTCCTTACGCTCTGTAAATGCAGCTGATACGCTTCCATTTCCTGTTGTGCTTGAATATCCTGGTGCATAATTTAACAGAATCGGCGTAACTGCATCTTCTCCCAACATATTTGTAATGCTGAAATTACTTGAGTAAACAGATTCAATCCTGTTTTCATTATCAGCAGCAAACTCACTTACAAACGCATCACTTTTTGAAGAAGTCACTGATGCGCCTGATGTGACGCAGGCGGTTCAGGCGAATGCCGTGGATGAGGACGCGCTTGCGGAACTCGGCGTGCAGAACTTCGATGCCGCCATCGTTGCCATTGGCACGGATATCCGCGCCAGCATTCTCGCAACGGTTTTGCTCAAGGAAGCTGGCGTCCCCAAAGTCCTCGCGAAGGCCGTCGATGACCTCCATGCCCGCGTCCTCTATAAGGTCGGCGCTGACCGCGTTATCTTCCCGGAGCGCGATATGGGGCAGCGCGTCGCCCGTTCGCTCGTCGCCCCCAATATCCTCGACCTGATGGCGCTTTCCGACGACGACCAGATTGCCGAACTCACCCTCCCGACGGACTGGGCGGACAAAACCATCGTCGAACTCAACATCCGCCGGAACTTTGGGGTAAGCGTGCTGGGGATTCACCGCGGCGGCAAATTCCTTACATCGCCCGGCGCAGAAACAATGCTGATGGCGGGCGATCTGCTGCTGGTGATGGGCAAAAAGGAAGCGATTTCCGCTGTGCAATAAGGAGGAAGCAACATGAAAACGCGCCCCGAAGCGGACTTTTCCTCGCCCCTGTGTCAGCCATACGAGGTGCGGCAAGGGGAACACGGCGTGCTGCTGATGCACGGGTTTGCGGGCTCGGCGGCGCATATGCGGCCGCTCGCGGAAGAACTTGTGCAGCAGGGCTTTGGTGTGCGCACCATCAATCTGCCCGGTCACGCGACAACGCTGGAGGACATGCGACGCTGTTCGTGGCAGGATTGGCTGAACGCGGCGAAGGAAGCCTTCCGGGAAATGAAGGAGCAGTACCGCTTCGTCAGCGTGACCGGGCTGAGCATGGGCGGCTGCCTGACGCTGATGATTGCCGAGCAGAGCGACCCGACCGCCATTGCGCCGATTTCCGCGCCGATGGGGGTGCTGAACCGCTGGTTCCCGCTGGCACGATTCGCCGCGCCGTTTTTGCCGGAAATCAGCTGGCAGGCGCGCAAGGACGACGCACTCACTCCCGACTACGACTTGGGGTATACCGGATTTCCGACGAAAAGCGCGGTGGATTTGCGCCGCATTATCCACGAGGCCCGCAATAATCTTTGCGCTGTCACCTGCCCGGTGCTGTGCGTGCAGAGCAGCGGTGATCAGGTCATCACGCCTGACAGCGCGGATGTGATTCTGCAGGGGGTGCGAAGCAAAACGAAGGGCGTGCTGCGCTTGGAGAGCGTGCCGCATGTGTGTACCATCAGCCGGGAAGGGGCGCGCATTGCACAGGCGCTGGGAACATTCTTCCGAAAAGCGGAAGATTCCGAGCGCGCATAAGTGATACTATTACCAGATTCACCGCGCCATCTGCTTGCGCATTTTCATCTGGAAATAGTATGAAAAGCCGCTGAAAGTGCGAAAATGCACTTTACACAGCGGCTTTTTCTTTCGCCTCGATTTTACATAATCGCCGTTTGAAAGTTTACATTCCTCCGGAGAATACATCTTGTTCAGAAGAACAAGACGAAGAACGTGTTCATGTTCATCGGCGATGGCATGGGCAACCCGCAGCTGACTGCAACCCAGTACTATCTGGGCAGCATCGAAAACCCGGACAGCAAGTTCCCGGTTCCGGCGGATTTGTCCTTCACCAAGTTCCCGTACCTCGGTCTGGTGACCACCTACGACAGCTCTTCCTTTTGCCCGGACTCCGCTTCGACCGCTACGTCGATGGCTTCCGGCAAGAAGACGCTCTCCGGCGTCATTAATTATGATGAAACGCTGACCAACCCCTTCTCCATGGCGGTGAGCCACATCATGAACAACAAGGCTGGCCTGTATGACAACACGGGCATCTTCACCCGCACGATGGATGCGATGGGTCTGTAAATCGAAGCAAACCAAAGGGCAGGGGATGATGAAACATCTCCTGCCCTGTCTATATGGGGAAATTTGAAATGGGAAAAACACTGACGCGCTGATGGATTTGTCGATGGACATCAGCGTGTCGATGGAGAAAGTGCACCGCCACAAGCCGGACATCAGCCGCTGGGCGCTGATGAAGTCGGGAATGTTGTTCGGGCGGAGCGTGTTAGGCACAATGACGACGACGCTGATGCTGGCATATTCCGGCAATTACCTGTCGATGCTGATGTACTTCGCTGGGCAGGGAACGCCGCTGATGGACATCATCAACCTGAAATATGTCGCTTCGCAGCTGCTCAACACGCTTGTCGGGTCGTTCGGCTTGGCAGCGGCGGCACCGCTGACGGCGCTGATTGCCACGGGCATGTATCTGCAAAAGCCGAAACCGGCTGAATTACGCGCTGGGTAATACGCGCGTATACCGCACGTCCCGCACGGGTTCACCGCCGATTTTGTAATCGACCGCGTCATCCGTGCGCAGAAAGCCATGCTTGCGGTAGAAGCCGTCGGCGATTTCGTTGCCGTCAATCGCCCAGAGGTAAAACTTCTCATAGCCGTCCAGCTGCATCAGCCGGATGACTTCTTCCAGCAGCTTGCCGCCGATGCCTTGACGCATCGTGTCCGGCAGCAGATAGAGCGACACAATCTCGCACCAGTCGCCGTAATCCTCGTCGCGCCCGCGGCCGTAGATGCAGCAGCCGACGGGCTTATCGTCGTCATAGACCATCAGCCCATACAGCTGCCCGCTGGACAGCCATGAGCGGATGGATGGCACCCAGTATTCATCGGGCAGACGATCCAGATAATGCTGGGCGATATGCCCCCGATAGGTCTTACGCCAGCTGGTAGCATAAATGTGGCTGATAAGCCCCGCCTGATCAGCGGTTGCGTCCCGAAAAGTCAGCATCGCCATGCACCTCCTCCAAATAAAACGGATGAATTGACGAATTTCCTGCCTTATTATCCCGCAAGAATGCAAAAAAGTCAAGGGGAACAGAGACGAAGCGTGTCGATAGCATAAAAAAGAGGCTGGATGCAAGCATCCAACCTCTTCATGTTGCGCAAGAAGCGAATTGTAATTCGAAAAGAATTACTTGATTTCGCATTCGCCGCCGACTTCCTTGAACTGGGCAGCCATCTTGTCGGCGTCTTCCTTGGACAGGCCTTCCTTGACGGTCTTCGGGCCAGCCGCAACGGCTTCGACGAAGTCCTTGGCTTCCTTCAGGCCCAGACCGCACACTTCGCGGACGAGCTTCAGAACCTTCAGCTTCGCAGCGGCGTCGAAGGACTTCAGCACCACGTCGAACTCGGTCTTTTCTTCCGCAGCGGGAGCAGCGGCGCCAGCAGCGGGGCCAGCAACAACAGCGGTCGCAGCAGCGGACACGCCGAACTTTTCTTCCATAGCCTTGACCAGATCGGCCAGTTCCAGCACCGTCATGGACTCGACGGCAGCAATGATCTCCTCATGAGTCATGTTGATTCAGCCTCCTATATCGGTTGATATCGTAATGAAAACTTGTCGTTGTTCAGACCGCAGGGGCGTAAAGCCTCATGCGGCATCGGCGCGGATTATTCCTCGCCATTCTTCTGCTTGCGGATTGCATCCACCACGCGGACGAAGGACGCCACGGTGTTGGTCATGCAGCCAAGCAGCTTTGCCAGCAGCACTTCGCGGCTGGGCAGGGTCGCCAGATGCTTCACAGCAGCCACGTCGAGGGTTTCCGTACCCAGCACGCCGCCAGTGATCTTCAGGCTCTCCAGCTTGTTCTTTTCGATGTAGTCGTTGATGATCTTCGGGCCGGACACAGCGTCCTTCATGGAGAACACGAAAGCGTTCGGGCCGTTGAGCAGATCGTCAAGACCGGTAATGCCCACCTCATTCAGCGCGCGCAGAACCAGACGGTTCTTCAGGACGCAGTACGCGGCGTCATTCTCACGGCACTGCTTGCGGATTTCAGTCACCTGCTCCACAGTCAGTCCGCTGTAGCTGCAAATCACCACAGACTGGGCATTCTTCAGCTTTTCGACGATGTCAGCAACAGCTGCCACCTTCTCCGGCTTCACCTCATGCACCTTGCTCATTTCTTGCACCTCCTTAACGGTTTGGGAGTAAAAGAAAACCCTTGCAACAGGTGCAAGGGATGAGCAAATTTCATGCTATATCCTTCACACCTCGGCAGGCGGAGCGAACTCCTTTACATCCTTGCGGATACCGGCTGTCTACGGCACAGGTTTCTTCAAAACCTTGTTTATTATAGCAGGACAATCCCGTTCTGTCAAGCCTTCTGCGAAAAAAATCTGCACAAGCGGCGAATTTCCGCATAGACTGCGATGGGGGAGGAATGCGCATGTGTGACAAGACGTATAACGTGCTGAAATGGATGGCGCAGCTGCTGCTGCCCGCGATGGGGACGCTGTATTTTGCGCTGGCGAGCATCTGGCGCCTGCCATACGGTGAGCAGGTCGTCGGCACTATTACCGCGGTGGATACGTTTCTCGGTGTGATTCTGGGAATTACCACCGCACAGTATAAGCAAAAGCAGAAAACCGACGCGGCATGAGTAAGCAATATCATGAAGAAACCCGCCTGTCAAGCGACAAGCGGGTCAATTTTTGCGGAAAAAGTCAACTCCGAAGGTGCGCACACCGAAGGTTTCCAAAGGGCGATCGGAAAGCCCTTTGGTCGCGCCCGCAGGCGCGATTCCCCCTGCTCCATAAAAAACAAGCATGAAAAAGCGATTTGCCGGATGCACTAAAAACGCATTCCCCTGCGCTTTGCAACCGAAGCGCTTATTCGCACTCAATGCCATCTGAGTACAGCACCAGCTGCGGCTGCTCTTCGTTCGCGGGCAGATACCGCCAGCATTCCTCTCCCCCGGAGGTGTCTACCAGAATGCTCCACACCGCGCCGTTGTCAAAGCACAGCGTCACATCCCCGATAGAATCCACCATCACCGTGCGGACGATGAAGCGGTTTTCGATGCCTGTCAGCACGTCGTTCAGCTCCACAATGCGGTCATCAAGCCGGTTCGCGCCCAACTCGTCACAGCGGTAGTCATCCGGAATGACATCCTCCTCCAACCCCTGCTTGCGCCACAAATCCCACATGGCTTCCGACGGCTGGAAATAGTCACTTCGCGCCAAGGAAACCCGCCCATCCTGCACCAGACGATAGTAGCATTGCAAGTGCAGGGATTGTTCCTCCTGCACCTCGGTCGTCAGCGCGCGCGGCGCAAACGACAGGCAAAGCAAATCCGCCGTGCGGGAGAGGTTGATGAGGGTGCAGCCGACCAAATCATTGAGCTTCTTCTGGACAAAAAGCATGTCCGTGTTGTTCATATTAGTCCCTTCCAATTTTCCACTGGGGATTTACTTTCCGCCAAAAGCGTCCAGCACCGCCTGCGCCATGCCGCCCTTCTCGCAGTGCGCCGTGTGGCGAATCGGCAGGGAACGCAGTGCCTTCACCTGCTGCGGCACGGGCATCCCCGAACGCGCTTCCAATTCATCCGAGCAGGCAAATGCATCCAGTCCGGCGACGGCGTTCTTTCCGGCGACGGCAGTCAGCACATCGGCGGCGAACTTGTAGGGGCTGGCGGTGGACACGATGACCGTCGGGGTCAAATCGCCCGACGTCTCGCGGTACTGGCGCAGGACGCGGCTTGCGACGGCGGTGTGCGTGTCCATCAGGTAGTGATGCTGCTCGAACACGCGGGCGATTTCCTCCGCGCAGTCGCGGTCATCAGCGTACCCGGCGGCAAAGACGCTCAGCAGCCACTCCTGCCGCTGCTGACCAACGGCGTAGGACTGGCTCATGCGCAGCTGCTGCATCCAGCGGGCAATCAGCGCGCCGTCGCGGTCGGCGCATTCAAACAGCAGACGCTCCAAATTCGAGGAAATCAGGATATCCATCGAGGGGGAGGTCGTCTTGAAGAACTGCCGGCGCGTGTCGTAAACGCCGCCAAGGAAGAAATCCGTCAGCACGTTGTTGCGGTTGGAGGCGCAGATGAGCTTCTTGACCGGCAGCCCCATGCTCCGTGCGTAGTAGCCCGCGAGGATATTGCCGAAATTGCCCGTCGGTACGACGAAATTCACCTCGTCGCCCAGCGCAATCGCGCCCGCGTTCAGCAAATCGGCATAAGCGGAGAAATAATAGACAATCTGCGGCACGAGGCGGCCGAAGTTAATCGAGTTGGCGGAGGAAAGCACCTTGCCGCGCGCGTTCACCTGATGATGGAAATCCGCGGAGGAGAACAGCGCCTTCACGCCGGATTGTGCATCGTCGAAATTGCCGTTCAGGGCGATGACGTGCGTGTTTTCGCCGCCCGTGGTGGTCATTTGCAGCTTCTGCACGTCGCTGACGCCGTCGGTCGGGTAAAAGACGGTGCAGGATGTTCCCGGCACGTCCTTGAAGCCTTCGAGCGCCGCCTTGCCCGTGTCGCCGCTGGTTGCGACGAGGATTGCCACTTCGCGGTTTTCACCGTTCTTCTTGGCGGAGAGCGTCGTCAGGTGCGGCAGCAGCTGCAATGCCATGTCCTTGAACGCAAGCGTCGGCCCGTGGAAGAGCTCCAGCACATGGGTATTGTTGTCGAGCTTTTTCGTGGGCGCAATCGCGGCGTCATCGAACTTGGCGGCTTCGTAGGCGCTGGCAATTGCGTCTGCCAGTTCCTGCGCATTGAAATCATCAAGATAGCCACGGAGGATGGTCAGCGCGCGGGCGCGGTAGTCGAGCTTGGTCAGCGCGGCAATGTCCGCCAGCGTCATCTGCGGGAACACCGCCGGGACATACAGACCGCCATCGGGCGCAAGACCGCGCAGGATGGCTTGGGATGCCGTGACGCAGGCGCCGCCGCGGGTGGAAATGAATGACATGGAAATCACGCTCCTATCCGCAGGGCGATGCCTGCTGGGTTGAGGGCAAGAAAGGGTTCTTGCCGAGTTTCTGCTTGCGGTTGCTGGGTTTCCTACCTATTATAATAGGTAATTATGTTGCAGGGGGGCGCTCCTGCGGGAACGACAAGGGACAATGAAAACAGGAGAAGCCTGCACTCGCCCCCCTTGCCCCCTTCACGCGAAATATCAAAAGGGCGGCGGCTTACATGCTCCGCCGCCCTCGTGGGCTGTTCCAATTAGATGATGTAGCCCTTGCAGAAGTCGGGCAGCGCTTCGGGATCGGCGCTGACGGACAGCACGAACGTCACATCATGCTTCTGCGCGTACTTTTCGAGGCTGTCGAAGAACCACTTCGCGTCGGCGAGGTCAATCTTGATCAGCTTGAGGAACGCGTCGATGAAGACGGTCTTGACGTCGTAGTTGCTGGCGAGCATGCCGCCGAGGAAGCCGAGGAACATTTCCGCGCTGGAAACGCTGTACTCTTCGACGTTGACGAAACGAACCGCGCGGTCCACTTCGTACATATAGCTGTCGTTCTTGTCGAGGAAAACGACGTTGCCGGAGCTGGTCTTGACCGCGTTGTTGGTCATGTCAATCAGCCGCTTGGTCTTGCCGGAGCCCTTCTTGCCTGCGATAATCTGAATCATGGGTAAACGCCTCCTTGTGAGTGAGAGTTTCGTATCTCTATTATAAACCATTTTGCGCCCGGATGCAATGCCTCTGATGAATTTCCTCTGTGTTCGGGAGAAAAATTCACCGCTTTTACGGTGACGTGTCCTCCTCATTGCCGGGTGCATCTGTATCATTCGCCATGAGGGTCAATAAATCCTGCTTCTTCAGCGGCGGAAGTTCACGTTTTTCATGACCGGGGATGGACGTGTCGAGCTTGCAGACTCCGGCGCAGTCGCACCACTGGCAGGCGTTCCAGTCTCTGATGACGGCGGGGGACGGGGTGATTTCGCCGCTGCGGATGCGGTCGGCCAGCTCCGCCGCCATCTTCTTGGCGTGGGCAAGCAGTGCTGCCATTTCCTCCGACGTGTAGCCATCAGACGAGGAAGCGACGCTGCTATCCGCATTAAAGATTTTCGTGAACGAATATCCCGGATTGGAATCCAGCGCTTCCACCACGTCCACATCCGCAAGCACAATGCCTTTCAGGTGCAGCTTTTTCGCAATCGCCTTTTCCGCGGATTCCTTTACATCCGCCGTATCTACCATCGGGTCTTGAATCGTGAAGTAGAATGCGCCCGCCGGATTGCCGTCCAGCCCCTCGCACGCGGCTTGCAGATACAGCAGCAGCTGCAATTGAAGCCCGTACCATAGGCGCGTCGGGTCAATGTCGCGGTGGCTGCTCTTGTAGTCGGATACGAGCAGATACACGCCCTCGTCGCCCTCCCAGCGGTCGATGCGGTCGATTTTGCCGCGCAGGGCGATTTTCCGTCCATCATGCAGCGTCAGCACCACCGGGGGCAGCCCGTCCTCCTCGCCAAACACAACTTCCTCGCCGACGGTGCGGAAGCGGCTGTGCTGCGCGTGATGCGTGAACATCCACGCGGCGCGGTGCACCGTGCGGCGGTACTTCTCGCCCTGCAGGCGCAGGGACGGCGTTTCATTCAGCGGGCCATCCGCCCACGCGGTCGTCAGCGGCAGCAGCACCGTATCCATCAGCGCGTGGATTTTTTCGTCCGGCAAATCCGGAAAATCCGGCTCCTTCAGCGCAAGGGCGGCGTACCCCTCCATCGCGGCATGGTAGAAATCGCCCACATCCGCCGGGTCGAACTCGTACTCGCGGCGGATGACGGGCTTCAAGCCGTAGTTCACAAAGTGCCGATACGGGCACTGCGCGAAGCCCTCCAAACGGCTGATGGACACCTTGTCCTGCGTGAAGAGCCGCCGCGTGTGGTCGCGGGAGAGGAAAATTGCCGTGCCGTGGCGGTTCAGCGCATCCAGCACTGCCTGACAGCGGCTGTGCCACTCCGGGTCGAAATACAGCCAGCGCAGGACGTTCGCCCATTGCTCCGGAAGCGGCGTGTCGGTGTCGACAGCTTGCCGCAGGTGGTGCGGCAGTGCATCCAGCGCCATGGCGGGGGAGAGCGGTGCGACGTCGTTTGCCAGCACGCCGCCGGATACCACCATATGTGGGAACAGCTGCGTCATGTCCTCCAGCAGCCCCGCCGGACGAAACGCCGTGCCGTCCTGCCCGCCCTGCGAACAGGTGACGGTCAGAAAGCGCCGGGGGAGGGATAGCGTACGGTAGAAGTCCGACTGCCGCAGGGCGCACGTCTCCTGCTGCGTAAGACCAATCGCGCGCTGCGCCAAGTCGCACAGCGTGCGCCGCTCCGTCTCGGACAGGAGCGAATCCGCCGTACTGCCCAGCGCGCCGTCCTGCATTCCCATGACGAGCAGCGCATCAATCCGCCCGGTCATCAAATGCCCCGCTTCGCCGATCATCACCGTGTCCGGCTGCGGCGGCAGGGACGAAATCGACGCGCCTGTCAAACCTGATTCCACGAACCGTGCCAAATCCCGCTGATTTGCCTTTTGCGTGCCCAGCAGCGCGTACAGCTGATCAAGCAGCGTCATCAGGATTGTCCATACCTGCCGATTCTGCGTTGCTTCCGCCGCCATCCCGCGCGAAAGCAGCGCTTCCTCGCGCGTCATCAGGCGGTCATACGCATTGGTATCCTCCAAGAAGCGGAAAATCGCCTCGACGGAATCCCCCGCTGTTTTTGCGCGGCGGAGCGCATCCCGAAGGGCCTCCACAGGCGAAATCAGCCGGACACGCAGTTCGTCCATATCCGCCGCGTCGTCGCCATAGGGGAACGGACGCAGCCACTTGCCGCGGTTGATGCCGTGCGTGATAGCGTAGTTCTCCAGCGAATCGGCTTCGTCGCGGGTCAGGGAAGAAAAGCCGCTTTTTGCCACTTGCAGCACATCCGCGCGGAGAAATCCGCCGGAGATGCAACGCAGTGCGCCGACGAGCATTCGGCTGAGTCCGTGCCGCGCCGCACTGTCCTTCCGCGCCTGATAGCAGGGAATCCCCGCGCTTTGCAGCGTGACGGCGAGAATGCCGGCCATACTCTGCGCATCCGCCAGCGCGACCGCCATATACTGCCACGGAATGCCGCGCTCGTGCCAGCTTTGCAGCGTCTGCGCGGCGAAAGCGGCTTCGGCATACGGGTTTGCGGCGGCGTGGAGCGTCAGGGCGGACGCGTCGCCGTGGTACACCGCGCCGTCGCGGGCGAACAGGTGCGCTTCGAGGTGGCGGAGGGCTTCGTCACGCCCGTCGGGTTCGCTTGGCAGCCACTTCCACTGTACGGGAATGCCGCGCTGACGCAGCCATCCGGTCAGCTCCGCCGCACTCCTGCGCTGGGAGGCGAAAACGTGCCCGTCGCTTGCAGTGTCCTTGTCCATCGTGAACGCAACGACCATGCGGGTGCATTCCGGCGCAGCGGTCGCCAGCAGGACGCACAGCGGCGTTGGCAGCATGTCAAACTGGTAGACAAACACGGCGGCATCGCGCATCAGCCCGCTTTCCGGCAGCCGTTCCACCAGCTCAAACTGCTGCGTCGGCTCATCCTGAAAGCGCTCGGCAATCAGCACGTCATACGTCTGCCAAAGCAGCAGCAAATCATGCGCCTTTGCCTTCAGTGCGCCGGATGGCAGCTCCTCCGCATAGGCGGCAAATTCTTCGCTTGACAGCCCCGTGCGCTGGAAGTCCATCAGCAGTGTGGACAGCTTCTCCGGCAGCCCGGGTGACAGCGCGACGCGGCGATAATAGTGCAGTTCCTCCTGCTTCAGGGAAAGCGCCTGCGCCAGTGCCATCCGTCGCCCGCTTTCGTCCAGCGCGGCTTTGGGCGAATGGCCAGCGCTCTCTCGGATGCGCCGCCCCAGCCTGCGCGGCGACAGTACATCCAAATCCAGCAGCCCCGGCAGATGAAGCTGCTCCACCAGTTCCCGCTCGGCTTGCAGGGTGTACTGCTCCGGTACAAGCAGCAGGACACGCTGACCAGCTTCACGGCATTGGCGGATTTCTTCAAACAGGCGGGACTGCGTCTGCCCGGCGCGGGCACCCCAGATTTCGACGGTGGTCATAAAATCCCCCTCACAAAGCGGCAAATGCGGTCAAATAGCGAATCGCCTCCGCGTCATGGCGGCGGTTAAACCCATGTGCCCCGCCGTCAATCAAGTGCAGTTCCGCGTTCGCATACGCTTCCGCCGCCTTTTTCGCATAATCCGGCTTGACGATGCCGTCCGCCGTGCCGTGGACAATCAGCACCCGCCCGGCGTACGGCGTGATTTCGCGGAAAACGTCCATGTGCATGACGGCTTCGGGATAGCAGCGTCCCAGCGGCATCGGCCCGCAGTGAATCTTCTCCGGCAGGTTTTGCGGATCGAAGTGCGCCATCATCATGTGTCCCGCGCGCGCGTCGTCGGGGATGCAGAAGGCCGGGTAGAACAGCACGAGCCCATCCACTGCATCCGGATGCTTCGCAGCGGTCAGCGCGGACACCATCCCGCCCTGCGAACAGCCCATCAGCAGCAGCGTATCGCCGGTATAGGGAAGCGACTGCGCATAGCGAATGACGGCTTCCAAATCCTGCACCTCGGTCAGCACCGACATGTCCGTCGTCGCGCCGTCACTCCGCCCCAAGGGCGGAACGCTGCCGCCGCAGAAGTCGAAACAGTACGCACAGTAACCAATTTTCGCCAGCACCCTCGTGTACTGCCGGACGGTCTGCTGATTTGCCATAAAACCGTGGCAGACAATGGCAATCGGAAGCTTTTCGCCATTCGGACGGTACTCTGTGCCGCGGATGGTCAAATCACCGCGCATACAGGAGAACGTCCGACGACGGATAGGGGAGGAAGAAAACAGCATCGAAATCGCCTCACGGAAAATTGTTTCTTCTATTGTAGCATAGTCGCGCGAAAATGAAAAGATGGAAAAACAAGACTTGAAGCGGCAGGGAGAGACGTGTTATAATGGAGCGAACCCACAGAGAATGAAGGAGTACATACACGATGAGCAATTTCCGCCGACCGAAGCACCTGACCACCCGCCGAATGCAGGAAACGCGTCCGAATCCGCCGAAGGAGCATTCGACTTCCCCGCGTCCGGCGCGCGAAATCCGCTGGAACTGTCCCGTCGCGGCGAAATGCGGCGGATGCCAGCTGACCCGCCTGTCCTACGCGGAGCAGCTGCAATGGAAGCAGCAGCGCGTGGCGGAACTGCTGGACGGAATTTGCGAAGTCCGCCCGATTCTGGGCATGGACGACCCGTTCCACTACCGCAACAAGGTTCATGCCGTGCTGTCGGTGGACAAGGCGGGCAAGCCCATCAGCGGCGTCTACGCCATGGGGACGCACCGCGTCGTGCCCGTGCGGCACTGCCTGATTGAGGATCGCCGCGCTGACCGCATCATCCAGACCATCGTCGCGATGCTGCCTGCCTACAAGCTGCGCATCTACAACGAGTACACGCACCGCGGCTTCCTGCGCCATATCCTCATCCGCACGGGGCATGTGACGGGGCAGATTATGGTCGTGCTGGTGGCAACGAGCCTTGAATTTCCGGGCAAAAAAGCATTTGTGCAGGAGCTGATTCAGCGCCACCCGGAAATCACGACTGTGGTGCTGAACTGCAATCAGCGCGAAACCAGCATGGTGCTGGGCACGAAGGAAATTACCCTCTATGGCGAGGGGTACATGGAGGATGAACTGTGCGGCAAGCGCTTCCGCATCAGTCCGCAGAGCTTTTATCAGGTGAACGCGAAGCAATGCGAAGTCCTCTACAGAACGGCGATTGACGCGGCGCAGCTGACAGGCGCAGAAACCCTGCTGGACGCCTACTGCGGTACGGGTACGATTGGCTTGTGCGCGTCGGACGGCTGCAAGCAGCTCATCGGCGTGGAGCTGAATGCCGATGCCATCCGCGATGCGAAGGAGAACGCCCGCCGCAACGGCGTGGAGAACGCGCGCTTCCTCTGCGACGACGCAGGGCGCTTCATGCAGAAGCTCGCCAAGGAGGGAAACGCGCCCGACGTGGTGATGATGGACCCGCCCCGCGCCGGCAGCGACCAGAAGTTCCTGCAAAGTCTGCTGATGTTGAAACCAAAGCGGGTTGTGTACGTTTCCTGCAACCCGGAGACCCTCGCAAGGGACTTGCGCGTGCTGGTGGATGGCGGGTATCGGGCGGAATGGGCAACGCCGGTGGATATGTTTCCGGGGACGGAACATGTGGAAACGGTATGTGCATTGTCCAACTTCAAAGCAAGGACCATATCGAGATTGAAGTGAAGATGGACGAGCTGGATTTGACTGCCGCGGAGAAAAAGGCAACCTACGAGGAAATCAAAGCGTATGTTCTGGAACATAATGGATTGAAGGTCAGCTACCTCTATATCGCACAGGTGAAGCAGAAATGTGGCATTATTGAGCGTGAGAATTACAACAAGCCGAAGTCTGAGGAGGCAAAGCAGCCACACTGTCCGCCAGACAAGGAAACTGCGATTGTCGAGGCGCTCAAATTCTATGAGCTGATTGCTCCTTAGCGTGTGTTTCTAAAATGAGACCGGTGCAATTTTGGCATCTTTTCTTGCACTTCTCGATTTACCGCCAGTAAACCTTCGGTTTTCATCCTTGAATTGCAAGAAAATCTGCTTGAAACTGCACCGGTCTCATTTTAGAAACGCACTATAGTTCTGCGAAATCCAACGGCACATGTCAACATAGATGTGGATGCGGACGAAATGGTGCAAGATAAAAGAGGTTCTTCACGGAATCTTGTTGTTTGCCTCCAAGATTCCGCGAAGAACCAAGTGATGTGAGAATTACTCCGTAATGTAGGTGTACCGGATGTTGTAGCTCTTTGCGTACTGCTCAGCGGCGGAGTCCGGCAGGACTTCCAGGACAAGGTTCGGGCAGTTATCGAAAGACGGGTAGCCAAAACTCGTTAGCTTGCGAAGATTGCCCAGCAATGCAAGCGACTCGCATCCGGAGAAGGCAGATTGATCGACGCTTTCCAAACTGCCCAGATTCGGAATTGAGGCCAGTTTTGTGCAGCCAGAAAACCCGTATTGTCTGATAGCGGTTACATTGCTCAGGTCGCCGACGCTTACCAAAGAGGTGCAGCCATCAAACGCACGATAAGGAATCTCTTTCAGGCTGCTTAAATCACCGACGGTTTCCAGCGCAGTACAGCTGACGAAACACTTCTGCTCCATTGACTCCAATTTGGGCATATCGCCGATTGATTTCAGCGAGATACAGCCTGTATAATGGCTGCCGTACCCAAATACGCCCTCGCCAAGGCTCACCAGATTATCTAAGTGTTCAAGACGTTCCAAACTGGAGCATCCAGCAAAAGCATAATATTCAATGGTTGTAACACTGCTTAAATCACCTATGCTGACAAGCAACTTGCAGTCAATGAATGCATTATCCCCAATGGCGGTTAATTTGTCAGACCAGTCAACGCTGATTAACGATACACAGTGTGAGAAAACATCGGATTCCAAGCGCGTCAAGCTGTACAAATCGTCAACATGCTCCAGTGCACTGCAGCCGTTAAAAGCACCTTGCCCGATAGTTTTCAAGTTGCGCAGGGAACCGATACTCTTCAGTGCAGTACAGCCCATAAATGCATACTGACCGATACTGGTGATCTTGTCCAGTTCATCAATGCGTTCCAAGGCGCTGCAATTTGCAAAACCGTTAGAATCAATGGATTCGACATTACTCATGTTGCCGACACGCACAAGCGAAGAGCAACCCTCAAATGCGGCATAACCAATTGAAGTTACGCTGCTCACATCGCCTACGCTCTCTAATGCGCTGCAGGAAGCGAATGTGGAGGAGTCGATGACTGTAACTTTGCTTAAATCACCAATGGTTTTTAGCGATTTGCAGCCGTAGAAGGTATGGCTTCCGAGTGTCGTTACATTTGCCAGAATTTCGACGTTGGTTAAGGTGGTGCAGTAAGCGAATGCACCGGTGTCAATGCTATCCAGCATGGGCATTCCATCAAGGCTCGTCAGTTTGCTGCAACTCTCAAATGCACTACTGCCAATGCTTTTTAGTATGGGCATTTCACCAAGACTTGCCAGCATACTGCAGCCCGAAAATGCACTACTGCCAATGCTATCCAGCATGGGCATCTCATCAAGGCTGGTCAATGTTTTGCAGCCAGAAAACGCATAGTTGCCAATGGTGCGAACATTGGGCAGGGAACCGATGCTTGTTAGCGCATTACAGGACGAAAATGCAGACTCGCCGATGGTACGAACATTGGACATGTCTCCGATGCTCGTCAGTTTGCGGCAGCCAGAGAATGCGCTCTTTCCAATGCTGGTGGCGCTGCTCAAATCGCCAACCGAAACCAGATTTGACGTATAGAAGAACAGCCTGTCAGGAACGACCTTCAAGCTGCTTAAATCGCCAACTGTGGTTAGCGCAGTGCAGCCATCAAACACTTTCTCGCTGATGCTTGTCACACTGCTTAAATCACCAACGGTTTTCAGCGATTTGCAATTGCGGAATGTCTCTCGATTCAAGACGGTCAGCTTTTCCAAGCCGCTAATGCTGGTCAGTGATTCACAGCCGTAGAAGGCACCATACGCTATGCGTGTAACACTGCCGAGTTCCCCGATGCTTTGCAGGGAAGTACACTGCTTGAACGCATTTGCGCCGATGAAAGTAACGCTGCTGAGACTGCCGACGGTTTTCAGCGAAGTGCACTGATAGAAGGCGTTTTCGCCGATGGAAGTAACGCTGCTGAGATCTCCGATGCTTTCCAGTGACGCACAGGCATAGTCTTTTGACATGCCTTCGTCCGGAATCCAACGGCTGGAAACCCCAAAGGCAGAGTCGCCGATGCTTTCCAAATGGGGCATATCACCAACCCGAACCAAGGAGGTGCAGCCTACAAAAGCACTATCGCCAATACTTGTTACATTGCTCAAATGCTCCATGGATGTGAGCGATTCACAATCTCTGAAAGCGTAAGCACCAATGGTGGTCACATTATCGGTGTTATCAAGTGTTTCCAACGCATAGCATCTGGAGAATGCGTATGCGCCAATGCTCGTCACATTCTCCAAACCTTCTACGCTTTGCAGATTGGTACAGCTGGCAAATGCGCTATCCGGAATGGCAGAAATGTTCGTTAGACCGCTAATGGTGGTCATGGCGCAGGACTCGAAAGCACCGCTGCCGATGCTTGTTACGTTGCTTAAGCCCTCGATGCTTGCAAGAGAATTGCAACTGAAAAATGCTTCCGCCCCAATGTGGACGTCACTTCCTCCGATTTCAAGCGTATTCAACTGACAATCGTAGAAAGCCCATCTGCCAATCTTTTTAATATTGTCTAAGCTGCTGATTTCTTTGAGTGAAGTGCAATACCCAAAAGCCCAATCTCCAATTGTTGTGACATGCTGCAAACTTCCGATTTCTGCTAAAGACGCGCAGCTGAAAAAGGCTGAATCACCGATTTGTTCGACATTAGAAATGTCGCCAATACGCTTCAGTGAATCGCAGTAATAATGCTGCTCCGGTTCATCGTCCCAACTGATGGCGTATGAAAAAGCAGACGCGCCGATACTTTTCAGATGGGGCATATCACCGAGCTGCGTCAGTGATTTGCAGCCTGCAAAAGCAGATTCGCCAATGCTCGACAAAGAAGTCAAATCTCCAACATCTTGCAGTGATGTGCAGTTGTAGAACGTGAAGTCACTGAGATTCGTTACATTCTCAAGCCCATCCACCTTCACCAGCGCCGTGCATCCATCGAATGCGTGCGCGCCAATCTCTGTCACGCTGCTGGGAATCGTGATCTCTTTCAGGCTCGTGCAGCCCGAGAAGGCGTAATCCCCGATGGCAGTTACAGAATCAGGAATTTTCACGCTGACAAGGCTCGTGCTGTTTGCAAACGCATATTCATCAATGCGTTTTACGTTTGCGGAAATTTCGTAAGTCGCGACATTTCCGCCGCTTGGAGCGTCCGCGCTGTCCGCCAGTGCGGGTAGGACCAGACAGCTTCCGATCAGCAGACTGGTCAGGGTAATCGTCAGAAGTTTCTTGGATTTCATGTGTATCAACCCCTTTCTCGATTTCCAGCATACAGCAATTTCAAGAAAAAGTCAATAGAAGAATCAAGAAAATTAAGGGAAAATACAGAAACTAAATCGAATGCTATGTCATGCACCGTCAAATCAATAAGATGCTAATGCTATATTCAGAAGAAATTGTCAAGAAACGATTACCAATCATGTTGACAAGCTGGGAAAACCTGCGTATAATAAATATGGAAAACTGGCAGTTTGCAACAGGGAAAAAGCGGATGGAGGAGAATTGCACATGAAACGTTGGAAGGTCACATTCGGACTGTTCTTGCTTCTTTTTGCGCTGGCAACGACAGTTGCTTGCGCGGAGACAAAGGAAGCGAAAATGGATTGGAACGATCGGACTGTCATTTTTGCCCAGCCGGGGGAAACAATCCACTTTACCTACGATGTTCCAGAAAATTACGTTGTGACAAAAGAGGAATGGCTGTGGTATTTCTGCTATACGGATGGTCGTACCGCTACTTTCTATGATGGCGAATATGGTGAGAGTCGCAAGGAAAGCTATACCTATGAGCCAACGGGAATCCATGTCGAATGGGATGGTAAAGGCAGCATTTCACTTTCTGCAAATGAAATGGTGCGTATTCAATTACGATTAAATGGATATGATTATCTGTTTGCATATGTACTTGTTGCAGACCCGGCAGAGTACTATACCTATGAGATTCAGAATGGAGAAGCGACGATTACAGGATATAATAAAGACCTTCTGCGCCGCAAAGTGCTGATTCCAGAAGAAATTGAAGGGTGTCCGGTTACGACGATCGGCGACCGCGCGTTTTATGACATGCCGTCGGGTATCGGCAAGGAATTTTACATTCCGGACAATGTAACTACCTTTGGCAAGGAAGCATTTGCAGCCAGTGCCTATTTGGACTCGGTTAGGATGCCGCAGAAGCTGACGAAAATGGGCGGGGGCGTATTTGCGGCATGTTTGCAAATGCACTCCTTGGAAATTCCTGATTCGTTGACAGAGATTCCGGACTATGCTTTTACAAACTGCTGGGGCTATGGAGAGGTGAATAAATACAGTGCTGAGCAGTCTATTGGTAGAGTTGAGCAGTGTGTTGGTAAAAATGTGACAAAAATCGGAAAATATGCGTTTGCTGGATGCTGGAATATGGGGAAGGCGTGGGGCGATGGTCGTCTGCCTGAAAAGCTCGAATCCATCGGGGAAGGCGCATTCCAGTATTGTTATAAAATAAAATCATTGGAAATTCCGGCTGGTGTGACGGTCATTCCTGACCGCACATTTCAGGGCTGCGAAAGACTGGAATCAATCCAGATTGATGGCGATATTACGATGATTGGTGCGGAAGCCTTTGACGGCTGTGTTGCGCTGACTTCGATGCCGCTGTCGAAGTCGCTGAACCTGATTGGCGCGGATGCATTCCGTGACTGCACGGCGCTGACGGCTTTCCAGCTGGCAGAGGGAAACACGCATTTTCAGGTGCAGCAAGGTGCACTGATGACGGCAGATGCCACGCGGCTGCTGACTTATGCTGCCAGCGCACCGCAGCAAAGCTTTGTCATGCCGGAAACGCTGACACAGATTGATGATGGCGCACTCAAAAACCTGCGCTATCTGGAAACGCTGACTTTCTCGCCGATTTTCAGCGATTATCAGGCAGGCATGTTTGAAAATGCAACGGGCTTGAAGACGGTGAATTTCGGTGAAGGTACGCTGACGGCGATTCCTGACCGATTCTTCAAGGGCTGCACGTCGCTTGTTTCGCCCAATGCGTTCACGGGCGTGACGTCTGTTGGCGAATCGGCATTTGAAGGCTGCACGGCGGTGCAATCGCTGTCGTTTGATGATTCGCTGTCGAACATCGGCACAAAGGCGTTCCAGAACTGCACGGCACTGGAAAGCGTGCATATTCCGGACAGCGTAACGAGCCTGAGTGCAGCGGTGTTCCGGAATGACGTTTCCTTGACGGAATTCCAGATGCCGGAGCGCCTCTATACCGTTTCTGCGTCGGCGTTCAGCGGCTGCACGTCGCTGAAAACGGTGACATGGAGCAAGTATCTGCAAACCATAGAAGCAAATGCGTTTGAAAATACGGCCCTGACGGAAATCGTCTTCCCGGAGAGCCTGACCAGCATCGGTGCGTATGCGTTTGCGGGCATTGGCACGCTGGAAAGCATCGTCCTGCCGGAAAATTTGAACACGATTGGTTCGTCTGCTTTTTCTGGCACTGGGATTCAGACGCTGAAGCTGCCCAAGAGCGTCACGACGCTGGGCAACGGCGCATGGATGAACTGTGCCGCCCTGCGGGAAGTTCAGTGGGACGCCGCGTTGACGAAAATCCCGGCGAGCACGTTTGAACACTGCACTGCGCTGACCCAAATCGAGCTGCCGGACGGCATTGTGGAAATTGGCGCAAGGGCATTCAGCGGCAATGAAAGCCTAACCAATGTGACTTTGCCGCGCACGGTGCGGCGCATTGAAAGTGCCGCTTTTGAGGGATGCAGGGCGCTGACGGACATCCTGCTCTGGCCGGACGTGGAGGAAATCGCGGCGGATGCTTTTGCGAACTGCGAGAATCTGACCATCCGCGGCTGGAAGGGGTCTGCCGCTGAAAAAGCAGCCACGTCACAGGGCGTGAATTTTGCCGCGGCGGATCAGGAGATTTCCTACACGCTCAATGCCGCGCAGGATGGCTATCTTGTCAGCGGCTGCGATGAAAACACGGTTCTGCTGGTGCTTCCGGCTGTGCATAACGGGCTGCCTGTGGTCGGTACTGCGGAAAACGCCTTTGCAAACTGCAAGTACCTGCAAGAAGTGCGCGTGGAAGCGGAAAGTGTGTATTTGCAGGTTTGTGACGGCATCCTGATGGACGCGGCGGGCAAAACGCTGCTGCTCTATCCGGCACGGCGCGCAGGAGCGGATTTGGTGATTGACGAAAACGTGACCGCCATTGCGGACTATGCGTTTGCTTATTGCCAAAATCTGCGCAGTATCACCATTGGCACGCAGGTGGAGACGATTGGCGACCATGCGTTTGACGCGGTGAACGATGCCCTGTGCCTTGTTGTGCAGGATGGCAGCCCGGCGCAGCTGTGGGCGAGTGCGCACGGGGTGCGCTATGCCAGTGAAAGCACATCGTTTACCTATCGCCTTGAAGGGGACAAAGCGTATATTACAGGCTACACGGGCACGCTGCCGGAGACGGTTGTTCCGGCAGTGATTGACGGATACCCTGTCTATGCGATTGAAAACCTCCGCAGCCCGATTCTGACGCACGTTGTTGTCAGTGAAGGGATTGTGGAAATTGGGGAATTTGCCTTCATGCACTATTTAAATCGCGATGAAGAGTACTATGTTAACAATCTGGTGAGTGTGAGTCTGCCGCAGAGCTTGAAGGTTATTTCTGACTGGGGATTTAGTGGACAGGAAAACTTACAAGAAATCACGTTTGGTGGTGTGGAGCAAATTGGCCGAGGCGCTTTTAGTGGCTGTTCCAAGCTGACACAAATTACATTGCCGGATACGCTGACAACAATTGAATGGAAAGCATTTGAATACTCTGGTCTAACGTCGCTGACGATACCGGTCAATGTCTCGTTTATTAGGGACACGTCCTTTATTGAAAACTGTTCGTCACTGACAACGCTTCGTGTGGCGGAAGGAAATCCTTACTACGAGATGGAAGATGGCATCCTATACCAAACCGCTTCCAAGTCTGTGTTTTATACAATGCCTAATATTGAAGGCGTAATCACAGTACGAGATGGAACAGAACGTATTGGCAATGATGCTTTCAGCGGAAGAAATATCACGGGCATACAGCTTCCGGATACGTTGATAGAGATTGGCGAGAAGGCGTTTGCAGACTGTGAAAAATTAACAGCAATTGAACTTCCTGAAGAACTGCAAACAATCAAATGGTATGCATTTGGTGGATGCACTAATTTGGAAAAAGTAACGCTGCCAGAAGGATTAACAACCTTAGGATCGGCTGCATTTGCACACTGCACGTCACTGACTGAAATGACGATTCCTAATGGCGTTACTGAACTTTCTGCGACTTTCGTGGATTGCGTTTCGCTGTCGAAACTTACGTTGCCTGATGACTTAAAGACAATGAAGAATGGCGTTATCGAGGGTTGTAATTCCTTGGAGACGCTGAACTTGCCTGCAACACTGCAAAGTATTAGTGGCACTTGGCCCGGTCATTTAAAAACTATTACAACTGCGCCTGCTTCTGTGCGTTATATGTCGGAAGATGGTATTTTGTATGACAAACAGGAAAATGGCATCTTATTCGTCAACGCCTCCATTACAGGTCATGTTACAGTTCGTGAAGGTATTGCAACGATTGGTGAAACAGCGTTTAGCGGTAGAAAAGGATTGACAAGCATAACGTTGCCAGAAAGCTGCATTAGTATTGGCGATGCTGCATTTAAGGACTGCACAGCGCTCAGCAGCGTTGAGTTTCCTGATAAGCTGGAAAGCATCGGCAAGGAAGCGTTCTGCAATACAGGATTGCAGTCAATAGAGTTTACTCAGCAAAAGCTGCAAATTGCATCTCGCACATTTGCTGATTGCGAAGCGCTTACAAATGTGGTACTGCCTGATGGAGTAGAACGTATTGAAGAGGAAACGTTTAAGAATTGCAGTGCATTGGTCAAAGTTGAATTGCCGGAAAGTTGCACGTCTATTGAAAAATCTGCTTTTGCAAACTGTACAGCACTGAACGATATAGAATTCCCGGAAAAATTGGAGTCAATCGGCTACCACGCATTCCGTAATACCGGCATTACATCGCTGAAACTTTCGCAGCCGGGTCTTCACGTTGGGAGTTTTGCATTTACTGATTGCCATCAGCTGAAGTCTGTGGAAATCACATCGACGGACTTTGACTTGATGGAGTGGGCATTTGCAAGATGCGAAAATTTGGAGACAGTAATTCTGCCGCCGCAGGTTTTCCGCATGGAAGGCGGATGCTTCACGGAATGCACGTCCCTGACTACGGTCGTTTTGCCGAAGAACATCACGTTCGTGCATGGCTTTAAGGACTGTACGTCCCTGAGAACTATTGAAATTCCGGACAGCGTGACGAGCATCGGCTATGAAGCATTTGCGAACTGCAAGTCGCTGGAAAGTATTCATCTGCCGGATGGGGTAACGAACATTGGTGGACTTGCGTTTGCGCAATGCTATGCGCTGAAGGAAATCAATCTTCCGGATTCGCTGACCACAATCGGAGAAGAAGCATTCCGAGGAGTTCCGATTGCTGAAGTTGTCATCCCGGCAAATGTGACCGAAATCGCGGACTGGACATTCTATTATAATGGAGAACTCCGTTCGCTGACGCTCCCCGATGGCTTGAAGAAAATTGGCGCGAATGCTTTCTGTGGAGCGTCCAAGCTCCAATCGGTGGAACTGCCGGAAAGTTTGGAGGAAATAGGGGATGCCGCGTTCCGTGAGAGCGGGCTGACCTCGATTACCATTCCAGGTAATGTGAAGCGCCTTGGCGGCGCATTCATTTACTGCAAGAATTTGGAGAAGGTCTCCATTGCCCCCGGCGTTGAAACGATTGGTGCTGACGCGTTCTTGGAATGCTCGAAGCTGACGGAAGCAACGCTCGCCAGCACTGTTACGACCATCGAGAGCAGTGCGTTCTGCGGCTGCAAGGCGCTTCAAACCATTAACGGCGGTGCGCTCATTCAGTCCATTGGCGAACATGCCTTCACGAGCTGCGAAAACATTGAGGAAATCAATATTTCGCCGAATTTGACGGAAATTTCAGACTATGCATTTGATGGCTGCAAGAAACTGAAGCGCGTTTCGCCGTCGGCAGCGCAGAAGGGCGTTTTGCTGCCGCATGTGAAGTACATCGGCAAGTGGGCATTCAACGGCTGCAAAGCGATTCCGTCCTTCTCTCTGGGCGATTCGCTGGAAACGGTCGGGGATTATGCCTTTGCGTCTACGTCTGCTACGTCCATGTATTTCCCGGATACCGTGAAGCAAATCGGCATCAATCCGATGTGGATGAATTATGCCATTCTGTCCGTGCATTTGCCGAAATCACTGACGGAAATCCCGCAGGGGATGTTTGCGCAGGCCGCGCGGATACAGACGCTTACCATCCCGCAGGGTGTGCGCAGCATTGGCACACAGGCATTCCACGGCAATGTTGCGCTGGCGGCGCTGAAGCTGCCGGATGGCTTGGAGCGCATCGGCGCAAATGCATTTGGAAACGCGATGCTGCTGCTGGAAATTCCGGCATCGGTTACGGACATTGCGGAGGATGCGTTCAGCGAAGCGGTTGTGGAATTCTACACGCCGTCGGGCAGTGCGGCGCATCAGTACGCGCTGGCGCATCAGATTCCCGTGCATTTGGATGAGTCGATTCCGGCAGAATACCTCGGCACGGCTGAACAGATGGCGGCAGGGATTGTCGCGCAGGTGATTACGGATGACATGACCGACTATCAGAAAGCAGAAGCGCTGGTAGATTGGATGCTCAGCGAAACAATGCTGTCAGACATGCTGCCGGACACATATAGCGGCAAAATGGTGCTTGTCCAGCGTAAAGGTACGCGCTGGGGCTGGGCATTTGCATACAAAGCACTGCTGAACGCGGCAAATGTTACCAATGATATCTATTTTAACGCGAAGGGCATCGTTGAGGGCGCGGGAATTGGGAATCAAACCTCAGTCTTTGTTTCGTATTTTGACGGCGATGCCGTGAATATGATTCAGATTGATGGGCAATGGTATTTCACGCATCCTGCCTTTGTGGAGCATTTCGGAAAGGCGCGCTACTTCATGCTCAATCGAGAAACGTATCGCTTGTCGTTCGGGGATGATCCGAAAGTGAAAGACTGCGACAACTACGACCAGACCTTCCTCTATCAGGCGTACTCCAAGGATGTAGAGGCGGAGGTTGTTGAGCAGGCATCTGCGTCCTTTACAGAGGGCAAGAAGCTGGTGTATGCGGAAGTTCAGCCGATTGAGGAACTGATGGATGCGAGTTATGCGTATGTGCTGGATTTCGCGGGGCGGCACATGGATACGCTGGACTGGCAGAACGCGCAGGGCGAATTTGAGCCGACTATCATTGGCACAAACAACGGCTACTGGCTCAGCGACGACCTGACGGGCGAGTATGCGCAAGTGACGGTGAATACGCAGACGCTCTATCCGTATGGCGCGGAAGTGCGGCTGGATAATCCGGAATATACGGCAGTGCTGTGCGACTGGAATGTGGATGGCACGCTGACGCTGTCGGAAGATACCGAAGAAGCAAGCGTGGCGCTGTTCACCATAGAAAGGGGAGAAGATATAGAAAAGAAACAGACCATTACTGGCAAAAAGGTCTATCATGCGACCTTCACCCCGACCCTGAGCCAGTACATTAACACACTGGCACCGACGGAATTTGACTTGGTGCTGGAATGCCAGCTGCCGCCCATTCGTGATGCTGCACAGCTGGTGGACAACAAGCTGACGCTGACGCTTTCGGATTCACATATTTTCCCGGAAAATGCGCAGCTGGATTTGATTTTCTGGCCGGAAGGCGGCACATCGAGTGCTCCTATAACGCACTTCTATGTGGAGGATCGTGAAGAACTCTACCCGGATGGCAAGCGCGAAATTACGCTTGACCTTTCGGCGCTTCGCTGCGACCTGGGATACACGCTCTACATTGCGCAGACAGCGGACAACTATGTGGAATCGGAATACAGTTCCGTTACAAGCCGCATCGACATACCGCATACGCCGTACATTGAGACGGTACGGCCTGCAACATCGACGGAAGACGGGCGGATAAGCGACACGGTCTGCAAGATTTGCGGCACATGGCTGGACAATGGGTATGCGATTGCGTCGGATCACATTCTGCAGCTGCCTGCGAATTTGAAGGCAATCGAGGAAGAAGCCTTTGTCGGCATGTGGCAGGTGCAGCAGGTGAATATTCCGGAGGGCGTTACTGCGATTGGAAAGCGCGCCTTTGCGGACTGTACGCTGCTGCGGCTGGTCATTATCCCGAACAGTGTGCAAACGCTGGCGGATGATGCCTTCAGCGGCTGCCATCCGGTGATTCTCTGCGACGCGGAAAATCAGCAGGTGATTGACTGGGCAAATGCACAGGGATTGATGGTCGCTTTCAAGGAAAGCAAATAATACTATTTCCAGAT
>ERZ831634.1316-NODE-1316-length-26416-cov-65.447972_pt1 | contig 26416 bp, 17 predicted proteins | sample MGYA00519953_ERZ831634 | MGnify/ENA primary metagenome ERZ831634 (study PRJEB31850, sample SAMEA3708718) | human gut metagenome | biome: human gut; feature: human-associated habitat; material: faeces | place: China | collected 2014 ... | reverse complement strand
GTACAACGGTTTTCAAGACCGCCGCAATCGACCACTCTGCCACCTCTCCAAAACTCTTTTGTAAGAGTGCTTCCTTTCAAAAGCGATGCAAAGGTACGTAAAATTTTGTAATAAGCAAGCATTTGGGTAAAAAAAGTTTTTAGAGAGGTGGCTTTTGATAATAAATACATATCTTTGTAAAATTAATAACACTTAGAAAACTTGATTATGAATAAGGCGATTATTACTGTAGTAGGTGGAGATACAGTGGGTATCATAGCAAAGGTATGTTCTTATCTTGCTAAAAATAATGTAAACATATTGGATATTTCTCAGACTATTGTTCAGGAGTATTTTAATATGATGATGATTGTAGATCTGGCGAATATAGAAAAGCCTTTCGAGCAAATAGTAACTGAACTGGTAGAAGCCGGAAATGAAATCGGAGTACAGGTGAAATGCCAGCGTGAGGAAATATTCAATAAAATGCATCGTATCTAAAAAACAGTATTGCTATGATTAATATATCCGAGGTTCTCGAAACCAATAAGATGATAGAGAAAGAAAATCTGGATGTACGTACCATTACTATGGGAATAAACTTGTTGGACTGTGCCGACAGTAATCTGGATGTTCTCTGTCAGAATATATATAATAAGATGACCCGCTTTGCTAAAAATCTGGTAAAAACGGGAGAGGATATTGCCAAGGAGTATGGAATTCCTATCGTAAACAAACGTATTTCTATTACTCCTATAGCATTGGTTGGCGGTACTGCATGCCATACTCCGGATGATTATGTAAAGATAGCACAGACATTAGACCGGGTTGCAGAAGAATTGGGAGTAAATTTTATCGGAGGATATTCTGCTATTGTTTCGAAAGGCATGACCCGAAGCGATGAATTGCTTATTCGTTCTATTCCTAAGGCTTTGGCTTGTACGGAACGTATTTGCAGCTCAGTGAATGTGGGATCGACTAAAACAGGCATCAATATGGATGCTGTTCGCCTTATGGGAGAAATAATCAAGGAGACTGCGGAATTGACTAAGGAGCGTGATTCTTTGGGATGTGCTAAACTGGTCGTATTGTGTAATGCTCCCGATGATAATCCATTTATGGCAGGAGCTTTTCATGGAGTATCGGAAGACGATGCTATTATAAATGTTGGTGTCAGCGGACCGGGCGTTGTGAAATACGCATTGGAACAAGTACGTGGTGAAGGTTTTGAGGTACTTTGTGAAACTATCAAGCGTACAGCCTTTAAGATTACACGTGTCGGACAGCTGGTTGCACAGGAAGCTTCTCGCCGTTTGGGCGTTCCTTTCGGTATCATTGATTTGTCACTTGCTCCAACTCCGGCTATTGGTGATAGTGTAGCCGAAATATTACAGGAGATTGGTTTGGAACATCCGGGAGCACCTGGAACCACAGCTGCTCTTGCTTTGTTGAACGATCAGGTAAAGAAAGGTGGAGTAATGGCTTCATCGTATGTTGGAGGACTAAGTGGAGCATTTATTCCTGTCAGTGAAGATCAGGGTATGATAAATGCGGTAGAAGCCGGTGCTTTAACTTTGGAAAAACTGGAGGCGATGACTTGTGTTTGTTCAGTAGGTTTGGATATGATTGCTATCCCAGGAACTACATCTGCTGCAACTATTTCGGGTATTATTGCCGATGAAACAGCTATTGGTATGATTAACCAGAAAACCACCGCCGTGCGTATTATTCCTGTAGTGGGTAAAGAGGTTGGTGATACTGTTGAGTTTGGTGGATTGCTGGGATATGCTCCTGTGATGCCTGTCAACCGTTTTAGCTGTGAGGCTTTTGTAAATCGTAAGGGACGTATTCCTGCGCCGATTCATAGCTTTAAAAATTAATTATTGCTTTTTATATGAGAGATCAGCCGGATTCGATAGAAAAGAATTCGGCTGATTTTTTTGTTTCGAGAGACAAGCGAGTCTTTATATTTCAATAATAAAATGCAATTAATTATTTTACTTGTGTGTTTTATTTGGTCTTCTGAAAGTATTTTGAAGGCAGGTTAAGATCTTCTTTGAAAAAGAATTATAAAACTATCGGGGTATTTCTAAATGTTATCATAATTATTGGTTAAAAATGAAAATATTTTACTGATATTCTTGCTGATTTTAAAATTAAATTCTTTCTTTGCGGAAAACAAAAATAAACCTTAACTAAACCTATTAAAGTCAATTATTGTATTTAATTATTGCATCCGGGTGATAATAATACTTTGATAGTTAACCTTAATTTTTTTATGAAAAAGAATCAATTTTGTCGGGAGGTGAACTCTCCTTGGACAAGGAGACTTTTACACTCTGTCCCCATTGCCCTTAGTTTGTTTGTCGCAATTAGTTCTGCAGCAGAAGTAATGGCTGCGAATGTTACTGAAGTTTCTGTATCTCAGTAAGTTACAGAATTTACTGGTACTGTTGTCGATGTAAATGGTGATCCGTTGATTGGAGTAAATGTAGTAGAAAAAGGTACTGAAAATGGTGCTATAACGGATTTTGAAGGAAACTTTTCTTTAAGCTTATCATCTCCGAATGCTGTTTTAGTTTTTTCTTATATAGGCTATGTATCACAGGAGGTTTCGGCTAAAAATCAAAATGGTGCAAAGATAGTCCTGAAAGAAGATACTGAAACTTTGGATGAAGTTGTTGTTATTGGTTATGGAGCTGTTCGTAAGGCTGATGTAGCAGGAGCGGTTGCTGTACTTGATAATAAAAGCTTTAAGGATCAGCCTATAACGCAGGTTTCGGATGCTTTGCAAGGACGTGTTTCTGGTGTACAAGTGGAAAACAGTGGTGTGCCAGGCGGTAGCGTAAAGATTCGTGTGCGCGGTTCTGGTTCTATTAATAAAAGTAATGATCCTTTGTATGTAGTGGATGGTATTGTACGGGAAAGTGGTTTGGATGGCATTAATCCAGAGGATATACAGTCTATGCAAGTCTTAAAAGATGCTTCTTCTACAGCTATCTATGGTTCTCGTGGTTCAAACGGTGTTGTATTGGTTACGACTAAGACAGGGTTGGCTGGAGCTACTCAAGTAACTTTGGATGCCTCGTTTGGAGTTGCAAATGTATATAAACGCTATGATTTGCTTAATTCACGTGAATATGCTCAGGCTTTGGTCGATGCTGGAAAGAAAACGCAAGATGAGATGTCTGTTTATTTGAATGGTACGAATCCAGGAATAGACTGGCAGGATGAAATTTTCCGTACAGGTATTACTCAGAATTATAAAGTAGCGGTATCGTCAGGTAATGATAAGACTCAGTTCTATTTGTCCGGCAACTATATGGGACAGACTGGAGTTGTAATAGAGTCGAAGAATGAACGCTATCAGGCTAAAGCTAATGTTACGTCACAAGTTACTCCATGGCTGCATGTGACGGCAGATGTCAATGCTTCGCATAATATACGTAAAGGAGGATCTTTTGCTACTGGAAAAGATAATCCGATCTGGATTGCCATGAACTATTCTCCTACTATGCAGATGATGGATGGTAATAATTATGCGAAGGATCCTATTAACTCCATAGCCAGCAATCCTGTAGGTATTTTGCGTTTGCAAGGTGGAGAAACTATGACTGATGTGTTTACCGGACACGTAGATTTGCGTTTTAATCTTGCAAAAGGACTGACTTTTACGACAACTAACGGTGTTGACTATTACGATGCCAAATCATACAGTTTTTCTTCTAAACGGGTGAATCCGTCGAACAGCATGGGAAATAGTGATACCTACCGTATGATGTTGCAGAGTTCTAATAACTTTACTTACATGGGTAAGTGGAATAAGCACTCGCTGACATCTACTGCCGTATACGAAGTAACGAAGTATGAGGAACGTCTGATGAATATTTCCGGAAAAAATCTTTTGACGGAATCTGTCGGTTGGTGGGATGCAAGTATGGCTCAAAGCCGCGATGTAAGTAATGGTATACAGAACTGGGCACTGGTTTCCGGAGTAACGCGTGTGATGTATAATTATAACGACCGTTATCAGCTGACAGGTACTTTCCGTGCTGACGGTTCTTCTCGCTTCTCTAAAAATAAATGGGGATTCTTTCCTTCTGTAGCTGCTGCCTGGACTATCAGTAATGAAAAGTTCATGAAGAATGTCAAGGCTGTACAAGACTTGAAACTGCGTGCTAGTTTTGGTATCGTGGGTAATCAGGCTATTGATCCGTATTCTACTTTAGGACTGATGACGCAGACTAAATATAATTTTGGAACAAGCAGTGACTATGTCGGTTATTGGGCTAATGATATTGCAACTCCTGAACTTACATGGGAAAAGACTCGCCAGTTTGATGTTGGTCTGGATTTTTCAATGTTCAATCACCGTTTGTCAATGAGTGTCGATTACTTTGATAAGCGCACTACCGATGCTTTGCTTAAAAAGACAATGCCTAATTATAAAGGTGGTGCAAGTTATTGGGTGAATGATGGAGAAATCAGTAACCGAGGTGTAGATATATCACTGACTGCACATTTGATTCAGCATAAGAATTTTACCTGGTCGACAACTGTAAACGGAACTTATCTGAAGAATCGTGTAGAAAAACTTGCTGGAGGTGAAAACGATTATTTCTTCGGCTCAAAGCCGGCTTCAGGTATGGTGGATGAGGCTAGTATCATTAAGCCGGGATATGCAATCGGATCTTTCTATGGTTATATCTGGACAGGGCTTGATGAATCTGGTAAGGATACTTATCAGGATATGGATAATAGCGGAACAATTGATGGATCCGATCGTCGGGTTATCGGAAAGGCAACTCCTGACTTTACTGTAGGATGGAATAATACATTGACTTACAAAAATTGGGATCTTAACTTATTCTTCAACGGAGCCTTCGGAGCTGACAGATTGAATCTGGCACGTTTTACAATGGCTTCAATGGTAGGCGATTCTCGTTTTATTACATTACGTGAGGCTTATACTGATAATTTTGATAAGGTGGGACAGTCGGCTATATATCCGGGGCTGAAGGTGGCTGGAAATAATTATCAGGCTGTATCTACCAAGTGGGTTGAAGATGCTAGCTATGTAAGACTGGAAAATATCAGTTTATCGTATAATCTGTCGAAAAAAGTAACAAAGTTTGCCGATATCCGTTTGACACTAAGCTGCCAGAATCTCTTTACTATTACCGGTTATAAGGGTATGGATCCGGTTGGAACAACTTTCTCTAATGATAATGTGGATGTGGATGCAGGTATTGATATGGGAGCTTATCCTACTCCTCGTACTTTTACCTTCGGTGTGCGCATGAACTTTTAACCTTTAATCAAATTGATATGATATGAAAACAAAGATATTTCTGGGCTGTATCATGGCAGCTTCATTGATAACTGTTTCCTGTTCGGACTTGCTTCAGGAAAATCCTCAGGGAAAACTTACTCCAGAAGGTTATTTCAGTACACAGGAAGAACTGGATATGAGTGTATATTCGTTGTACAGTAAAGTAAATTATTCACAAACTCGTACCAATCCTCAGTATCCTCAGTGGCAGGGAGATGATATTACGACCAATCCGGGAAGTAACAAGCAGGCCGCTGCAGAAATTGACCGTTTTGCTCCAGTGAACTCTAATAAAGGAGTAAAAGATTGCTGGTCCGACCATTATGCAATTATAAAAGCTGCTAATTTTATTATACAGAACGCTTCGAAAACTCCTACTGATGCTGCATCGCTGAATCAGGCTATAGGTCAGGCTAAGTTCTGGCGTGCTTATGCTTATTTTACGTTGGTACGCCTTTTCGGAGATATTCCATTGACACTGACCAATGAAAACGATGATTTCACTATGAAACCTAGCAGTGTAGAACAGGTGTACGAGCAAATTGTAGCCGACCTTACTTCGGATGAATGTGAAGGACTACCCGCAAGTTATAAGAATGCACCGGCTTTTTTGAATGGTGTAAATGTATATGTAACCAAACAAGCAGTAGAGGCTACGCGTGCTGCTGTGTATATGGCTATGGCCGGATGGCCTTTAGGGAAAGGAACTGCTTATTATAAAAAAGCAGCCGATGAAGCCAAGAAGGTGATAGAAGGTGAACGTAATGGAATATATGATATTCGTATGGATGAGAATTTTTACGATGTATATGCCATGAGTAATAACTATAATAAGGAAACCATTCTTGGAATTAATTATTCTCCAAATGTAGACTGGGTGCAAGATTCCCAACTTACTTCATGTGATCAGTTTGAATCACTTGGTGGATGGGGAGATGCATGGGGAGAAATCCGTTTCTGGCAGAAATTTCCGGAAGGTCCTCGCAAGGATGCCACTTATGACCCACAGATTCTGAAACCTAATAAAGATGGAAACGGGTATGAACTGCATAACTGGTATGACAAATCAGAAGACGGTTGGGTGATTCCGGAATGTCATCCGATGTTCAGCGTCTTTTCTGTAAACTGGGAACCGTCGACAAAGACTAATATTGATGCTCCGTATGATTATACGTTGCCTGCAAGTCAGAATATGTGTAATGGGCATCGTCATCGTCTGATACGCTATGCAGAAGTGAAACTGTGGTACGCAGAAGCTGCTGCCCGTGCGGGAGAAAGCGATTTGTCATTGGCAAAACAATGTCTGAAAGACGTGCGTAAGCGTGGAATGGTAGGTGATACCTATGGAACAAAGGAAAAAACGTATGAAGATGATGGAAAATGGCAAGTTATAAATGGAGTAAATATTGATGCAATGAATGCTTCACAGCTTGCTGAGGCTGCTTTAGAGGGACATGGATGGGAAGTTGCTGGTTATTGGGTTGCTATGGTAACTCGCCGGGCAGACCAGTTCCGTATGAAACTTCTACAGAAAACGTTTGAAGAACGTCAGGGCAATCCTGAAATTGAAATAGTGCCGGGAGTAAAGGTGAAAGAAGGTGTAGAAGTAAGCGGCTCATGGAATGATAAGATGGTATATATGCCTTATCCAGATACTGATTCGGCTAAAAATCCAAACCTTTAATTTAGAAGATGGTTTTCGGTTTTCAGTAAGGTATATTATATAATCGAGACTGTAGAGAGAGAAGGAGGTTCTACCGGATAAAATGCCGGGGAACTTCCTCTTTTCGTGTTTTTACTGTAGCAGTAAGCTTTGGGGATTTTATAATAAATATTCGAGTTTGGAAAAATTGTTTAGGCGTAGCTTGGAAATGTATTAGAACACTGCTGGATTTGTGCTATCTTTGTGCCTGAAATATTTTAACCTGTATGACAGATTACTTGAATGAACTGAATGAAAGTCAGCGTGCTGCGGTGTTATACAATGATGGTCCTTCTCTTGTTATTGCAGGAGCCGGATCGGGAAAAACCCGTGTGCTGACTTATAAGATAGCTTATCTGCTGGATAACGGTTATGAGCCGTGGTCTATTCTTGCTCTGACTTTTACCAATAAGGCTGCACGTGAGATGAAGGAACGTATTGCGCGTCGGGTAGGAGCGGAACGTGCGCGATACTTATGGATGGGGACTTTCCATTCTATCTTTTCACGTATTTTGCGTACGGAAGCGGCTGCCATTGGTTTTTCTGCAAATTTTACTATTTATGATGCCGCCGATTCGAAAAGTCTGATCAAGGCCATTATCAAAGAAATGCAGCTGGACGATAAAGTGTATAAGCCGGGAGTGCTACAGTCGCGTATCAGTAATGCCAAAAATCATCTGATGCTTCCCGATGCCTATGCTGCCAGTCGTGAACTTTATGAAAATGACCAGGCTGCTAAAATACCGGCTGTGCGCGATATTTACCGGAGATACTGGGAGCGTTGCCGGCAGAGTGATGCCATGGATTTTGACGACTTGCTAGTTTACACCTATATATTGTTTCAGACACATCCGGAACTGTGTGACAAGTATGCTTCTCGCTTCCGCTATGTTTTGGTAGATGAGTATCAGGATACTAACTATGCACAACATTGCATTGTACTGCAACTTACAGAAAAATATCGCCATGTCTGTGTTGTAGGTGATGATGCGCAGAGTATTTACTCTTTCCGCGGAGCGAACATCGACAATATTCTGAAGTTTACAAGTTTATATAAGGATGCCCGCTTGTTTAAGCTGGAACAGAATTATCGTTCTACGCAGACCATTGTCAAGGCGGCAAACAGTCTTATAGAGAAAAACAGGGAGCAGATACGTAAGGAAGTTTTCTCTGAAAACGATAAGGGAGAACCTATTACGGTATTCAATGCTTACAGCGATGTGGAAGAAGGGGAGATTGTTGCAAACAAGATAGCCCAGCTCCGGACCAAAAAAGGATATTCATACGATGAATTTGCTGTATTGTATCGTACGAATGCCCAAAGCCGTATCTTCGAAGAGGCATTACGCAAGAGGGGAGTTCCTTACCGTATTTACGGAGGCTTGTCTTTCTATCAGCGTAAGGAAATAAAAGATGTGATAGCTTATTTCCGCTTGGCTGTCAATCCGAATGATGAGGAGGCTTTCAAGCGTGTTATCAATTATCCGGCAAGGGGGATAGGCAATACTACATTAAATAAGATTATTGATGCAGCCAATGTGCATAGAGTAAGCTTGTGGAAGGTGTTGAACGAACCGCTGACTTATGGAGTATCTTTGACGAAAGGCACTCACACCAAATTGCAGGCATTCCGTGATTTGATTGCCGGATTTGTAGAAGCGGTTTCGCATACCGGAGCCTACGAGTTGGGAAAAGACATTGTCCGTCAGTCGGGTATCATCAATGATATTTATCAGGACCGTTCGCCTGAGAATTTGAGCCGGCAGGAAAACATTGAAGAATTGATAAACGGTATGCACGATTTCTGTACCGGTCGGGAAGAAGAAGGCAATACGCATATCCTGCTTACTGATTATTTGTCGGAAGTGTCGTTGCTTACTGATCAGGACAGTGAAGGGGCTGATGATGCACCCAAGGTGACATTGATGACCATTCATTCGGCAAAGGGACTGGAGTTTAAGAATGTTTTTGTTGTAGGCTTGGAGGAAAATTTGTTTCCTAGTCCGATGGCTGGCGATTCATACAAGCAGCTTGAGGAAGAACGCCGGTTGTTTTATGTAGCTATTACCCGTGCGGAAGAACACTGTTTTCTGTCGTTTGCCAAGACTCGTTTTAAATACGGTAAGGTGGAATTCAGTAATCCCAGTCGTTTCTTAAAAGATATAGATGCCAGATATTTGAACCTGCCTCAGGAGGATATCGTTTCCCGAAAGGTAGAAGAGGGGGCGAAGCGTTTTCGCCGTGAAATGGATTCGGACACTCCGCGGTATATATCTGGTAATTCGCCGTCGATGTTTGATGGAGGTGAAATTCCCGAAGAACCTCGTCGCTTCGTCAAGCCGGCTGCTCCACGTGTACTGCGTAGAATCCCTGCGTCGGAAACTTCTGTCGGAACTTCTGCTTCTTCTCCTGCTGTAAATGGAGTTTGTGCCGGAAAGCAGATAGAACACGAACGTTTCGGTATAGGCGAGATTATTAAAGTTGAAGGAAGTGGAGATAACTGTAAGGCAACGGTACGCTTCCGTAATGCGGGAGAAAAGCAGTTGCTGCTGAAGTTTGCACGGTTTAAAATAATAGAATAAAGATTGATAAATATATGTTGGATGTAACAAAAGTTCCTTCTCCCTGTTATGTTATGGAAGAAGATTTGCTCAGAAAGAACCTGAGTCTGATAAAAAGTGTGGCAGAACGTGCCGGTGTGGAAATTATTCTTGCTTTCAAGGCTTTTGCCATGTGGAAATCGTTTCCGATATTCCGTGAATATATTCATTACACAACAGCAAGTTCTGAATACGAAGCCAGACTGGCTTTCGAAGAGTTTGGCAGCAAGGCTCATACGTATTCTCCTGCTTATACAGAGACCAATTTTCCTGCTTTTCTGAAGTATAGCAGTCATATTACGTTCAATTCGCTGTCGCAGTTCGAGCGTTTTTATCCGCAGGCAAAGGCTTATCCGGAACATGTATCTTGTGGTATTCGTGTGAATCCAGAGTATTCGGAAGTGGAAGTAGAACTTTATAATCCTTGTGCTCCCGGAACCCGTTTCGGTGTGACTGCCGATTTGCTTCCCGACCGTTTGCCCGAAGGAATTGAAGGCTTTCATTGTCATTGTCATTGTGAGTCGAGTTCGTATGAGCTGGAACGTACACTGAAACACATTGAAGAAAAGTTCTCTCGCTGGTTCCCTCAATTGAAATGGCTGAATTTGGGTGGGGGACACCTGATGACACGTAAAGACTACGATGTGGAACACCTTATCGGACTGTTGAAAGGTTTGCGTGAACGCTATCCGAATCTTCAGATTATTCTGGAACCGGGATCAGCCTTTACCTGGCAGACCGGACCGCTGGTAGCATCGGTTGTCGATGTGGTAGAGAGCAGAGGTATACGTACGGCTATTCTTGACGTGAGCTTTACCTGTCACATGCCCGACTGTCTGGAAATGCCTTATCAGCCTAAGGTGCGCAATGCCGAAACCCTTCCGCCTGATGCTGTGAAGACTGCTGCTCGTGAGGACCATGTTTATCGTTTGGGCGGAAACAGCTGCTTGAGTGGTGACTATATGGGCAGTTGGAAGTTCGATCATGAATTGCAGATAGGCGAACGCATCATATTCGAAGATATGATTCATTATACGATGGTGAAGACAAACATGTTTAATGGAATTCATCATCCTTCTGTTGCTTTGCTCCACACTGATGGAGAACTGGAGGTGTATAAAACCTTCCGTTATGAAGATTATCGCGACAGAATGTGTTGATTATAAGTTACTTCTGATTGTAAGTCATAGCGTCCGTACACCTTCGAACAGGCTTGTGCGGACGTTTTTTATTGAAGATGCCTGACGGTTGGGATAGCTGTCGTTATCTTTCAAAAAAAATCGTACAAAGGTTGCTGGCTTTTGTACAAAAAATAAAAAAATATCGAGATGTTTTTCCTTAAATATGCTGAAGTTTTTTTCTACTTTCCCTGAATCTTGTTTTTGGAGGAAAAGAAGCTTGTGTAATTGCTTCAAAATGGGGTTGAAAAAGACAATATAATAGCTTTTGATGAAAAAAGTATTATAATGTTTTGGTAGTTTCGGAAAAAGCATTACCTTTGCACTCGCAATCGAAAAATCGCTTGCGCTAATTACAGAATGCGGAAATAGCTCAGTTGGTAGAGCATAACCTTGCCAAGGTTAGGGTCGCGAGTTCGAGTCTCGTTTTCCGCTCAAAGCGTGAAAGGTTTGCGCATGATTTGCCCAGGTGGCGGAATGGTAGACGCGCACGTTTCAGGTGCGTGTGTCGAGAGGCATGCAGGTTCGAGTCCTGTTCTGGGCACTGTTCAAATCTTTGTTTCGGAGGAATGGCGGAATTGGTAGACGCGCCACTTTGAGGGGGTGGTGACAGTTATGTCGTGTGAGTTCGAGTCTCATTTCCTTCACTGATAATTGCGGAAATAGCTCAGTTGGTAGAGCATAACCTTGCCAAGGTTAGGGTCGCGAGTTCGAGTCTCGTTTTCCGCTCAAAGCAATGAAAGTTGCGTAAGTCGAAAGGCTGATTTTGCCCAGGTGGCGGAATGGTAGACGCGCACGTTTCAGGTGCGTGTGTCGAGAGGCATGCAGGTTCGAGTCCTGTTCTGGGCACCATAATTGCGGAAATAGCTCAGTTGGTAGAGCATAACCTTGCCAAGGTTAGGGTCGCGAGTTCGAGTCTCGTTTTCCGCTCTTTTACATATTGCAGAATAACTGCGGAAATAGCTCAGTTGGTAGAGCATAACCTTGCCAAGGTTAGGGTCGCGAGTTCGAGTCTCGTTTTCCGCTCTTTCAGAGAAATCGACAAATGTTGGTTTCTCTTTTTTTATGTCATAAGTTTGCTTCTTCTAGCTGATAATATATATATTTGTGCCCGCAATATTTAAATGATATAACCATGAAAACTTATGATATTTATTTTTCGGATGGAAGCTCAAGCGATAATAAAGGCTTCTTTATAAAAACAGAGGAAAAAGCCATACGTATGGCGGAGGATATGCTGGTAAAAGGGAATAGTTACATAGAGGATTATGCCGGGGGAACTATTTCGGTAGTCGACTCAGAAGGCAATACGGTCTGGAGTAAGCCTATTCCGGTACAGTGATTGTAAAAAGTAGAAGTATTAATATAAAATAATGAATTTATGTTCTCAGGGATAGTTGAAGAATATGCAGAAGTGGTAAAGGTGGTAAAGGATCAGGAAAATCTGCACCTCACGTTGAAATGTTCGTTTGTTGATGAGTTAAAAATAGACCAGAGTGTTTCTCATAATGGAGTTTGTCTGACTGTAGTGAGTATTCAGGATGGAACTTATACGGTTACGGCCATGAAGGAAACTATCGAACGTTCTAATATTGGTTTGCTGAAAGTGGGAGATAAGGTTAATGTAGAACGCAGTATGATGATGAATGGACGTCTGGACGGGCATATCGTTCAGGGACATGTAGATCAGACTGCTACTTGTGTAGCTATAGATGACGCAGAGGGCAGCTGGTATTTTACATTCAAGTATGCATTCGATCCGGAAATGGCAAAACGAGGATATTTTACTGTTGACAAAGGTTCGGTTACAGTGAATGGAGTTAGTCTGACGGTCTGTAATCCGACTGAAGATACTTTCCAGGTTGCCATTATCCCATATACCTATGAGCATACCAACTTCCATACGTTTCAGGTTGGTAGCGTAGTGAACTTGGAGTTTGATATTATCGGCAAGTATTTGAGCCGCATGATGCAGTTGACAAAATAAGGTAGCTGTATTTGTAAGACTTATCCCCGCCATATTTTATGACGGGGATAATTTTTTTATGCAGCAGAAGAAGAATTGTGTTTTCTGCTCTTTTCGTATCTGTTGTTCTGATATGTCTGGTGACTGCCTATAAATCTTTCAGTAAAATCTGACTGTTGTTGTACATATATTCCTTGCGTGCATGCTCCAGAATTTTCCATGAGTCAGAATATTGCTGGCGATCTACCTTGAAATCTTCGGAACCGGCAGAATCTAGTTTCTCCAGCAGTGTACCTACTGTAAGTTTATTGATGTCTATGCCCGGAAGATAGCGTACATCGCCTTTTTTCTCTTCTATTGTTTCGAAAATCAGATGTATGTCTTGCAGTTCATATAAGATCCGTTTGGTGAGTCGGATAGGAATTTTGTATTGTTTGCTTATTTCTTCTGCAGAGTAAGGTGTCTTTTCTTCTGCAAAACTCTTGCAGATGACTGAAAGTATAATGGTGCAAAAGAAATCATGATATCTGCGGCTGATATTTGCACTTTCTTTTCCGAAATCGAACGAACCCAGATTTTGGCTTACGTAGCTCATTTCAGCTCCGAAGAGGCAGATTGTCCAGGAAATCTGTGTCCATAACAAAAACATGGGAATGGCAGCAAAGCTTCCGTAGATAGCGTTGTAATTTGAAACCCATATCTGACTGTTTACATAAAAGAACTGAAATGCCTGAAAGGCGGTTCCTGCCAGTATTCCCGGAAACCAGGCGTGCTTTAATTTGACTTTGGTGTTTGGGATAAATATGTAGAGTCCGATAAACATTCCCCAGGTCAGTGCATATGGGGTAAGTCTTACCAGGAATTTCAGGATAGGCGCAAGTACCAGGAAGTTATCCATGTTCTTTATATATGTAGTCATAAAAATGGTAAGACCACTTGAAATGACTATCAGCAGTGGTAAAAGGAGAATCATGGAAAAATAATCAGTTATTTTGCGAAAGACTGAACGGGGGTGTTTTACCTGCCAGATTGCATTGAAGCTTCGTTCGATGTTGTCTGTCAGTATAAGAACAGTCCATAATAACATGATTAAACCGATTCCGATAAATATTCCACTTTGGGCATGCTCCAGATAGGAGTTTATCCACGAAATAATAAGTTCACTCTGCTGGCTTGCAACACCTTTGCGGAGCTGTATCTCCATTAATGCGTCGAAGTCGAATCCTCGTGCGATGGCGAACAGGATGGCAAGAATGGGAATAATCGACAGTAGCGTGCTGTAGGTCAGTGCGGAGGCACGTATCTGGATACGGTCGTTTAGAAACTGGTTTACAGAAAGATAAACGATTTTGATGCACGAATATATTTGTCGCCGTACGGGAGATATCTCATCTTCGGTAATTCTCCATATGCCGTCGGTGAGAAATTGTAGCCAGTTTTTTATTCTCGTATAACTCATGGCGATAAGGTTTTTCAATGAAAAAAGCAGTCGGTCTATAAGCCGGGTTCCGTTCTCTGCATCGAAATGCAAAGTGTCTGTCATTTATCTACACTCACTGTCACCAGTAAGTTCTAGCGGTCTACCCTCCGACGTGGGGCGAGCAACCCTCCTTAATGCCGGTTTACATGACCTTACAACTCCTAAGATGCACAGCACGCATATCGCTATACGTCTGGTAGGCTCTTACCCTACCTTCTCACCCTTGCCTTTCCGGTGTGGACTGGCGGTTATTTTCTTCTGCATTACTCTACCTTTGCAGGCAGCTTTCTGTTAGGAAGTAGGATGCTCTGTGTTGCCCGGACTTTCCTCTTGTACATATAAGTACCAGCGACAAACCGACCAACTGCTTTCTGTTTGCAAAGGTACGCAAATAAAACGAATTTGTGTCATTTTTGTCAGAAATATCTGCAATTCTATCGAACAGTCTGATAATGAATGTAAATTTGTCAGGCAGTAGTCGTTAACTGCGGTTAATAGGAAAGTTTGCTTTGTTAAAAGAGGGAAAAAAGATGTTGTGTAGAGTACAATCGTATGAATTTTGTTCTACTTTAGCAAATAAAATGTTAAATAAGAGTTGAAATTAACAATTTAAATGATATAAACATATGAAAAAGGCAACTAAAATCGCATTTGGAGCAGTCGCAGTATTGGCTGTCAGTGCAGGGGTGGCAGGGGTTACTACTTATACTCTTATGCAGTCTAGACAAGACAAAAATTTGTCTTTTTATGATGAATTCCAGACAGCGTCTAATGTGCGCTATGCAGCTTTGGATGCAACTAGCATGCAGCCGATTGATTTGACTAAAGCGGCAGAAAGTTCTTTGAACTCTGTTGTACATATTATGTCTGTACAGAGAAGTAAAGTGAAAACAATACAGAGTCAGCCTGATATATTTGATTTCTTCTTCGGTGATGGGCGCGGACGTCAGCAGCAGGTGCAAACTCCTGAACAGCGTGGATTTGGTTCGGGTGTAATTATTTCGAAGGATGGTTATATTGTAACCAATAATCACGTAATTGATGGAGCTGATGAAATTTCTGTCAAGTTGCACGACGGTCGTGAAATGAAAGGACGTGTAATTGGTACAGACCCGACTACCGATTTAGCATTGGTTAAAATAGAAGGTGATGATTTTCCTGCCATACCGGTTGGTGATTCTGAACGCTTGAAAGTTGGAGAATGGGTACTGGCTGTAGGTAATCCGTTTAATTTGGGTTCTACAGTAACTGCTGGTATTGTCAGTGCTAAGGCTCGTGGACTTGGTGCTAATGGTGTAGAGTCGTTTATCCAGACTGATGCTGCCATTAATCAGGGAAACAGTGGTGGTGCGTTAGTTAATGCTAATGGAGAATTGGTAGGTATTAATGCTATGTTGGTATCTCCTACAGGAGCTTATTCGGGTTACGGATTTGCTATTCCTACAAGCATTATGACAAAGGTTGTTACAGACCTGAAGCAATACGGTACTGTACAACGTGCTCTGTTGGGTATTGCAGGACGAAACATGGGTGATGAAACTTATCCGGATGAAATCCGTAAGGAACAGAAAGAGCTGGGCATCAACGATGGTGTACAGGTTGTTGAAGTGACAGAAGGTGGTTCGGTAGATGGCGTTTTGGGAAAGAACGACGTTATAATGGAATTGAACGGAAAGAAAGTGAAGACCATGGCCGAATTACAAGGATCACTGGCTAAATATCGTCCGGGTGATAAGATTAAATTGAAAGTATGGCGTGATAAGAAAGAAAAGACTTTCACTGTAACACTGAAAAATGCCCAAGGTAATACTAAGATTGTAAAGAATGCTGATATGGAATTACTGGGAGCAGCATTCCGCGAAGTGCCTGCCGAATTGAAGAAACAACTGAATTTAGGTTATGGTGTTCAGGTAACAGGAGTAAGTGAAGGCAGAATGGCAGATTCTGGTATCCGTAAAGGATTTATCATACTGAAAGCTAACGGAAAACAACTGAAAACAGTGCAGGATCTGGAAGAAGTTATGAAAGCGGCTTCTCAATCTCCTGATCAGGTATTGTTTATGGTAGGTATATATCCGTCAGGAAAACGTGCCAACTATGCAGTAGATTTATCACAGAATTAAGTATAATAAACAGGTATTGTTTTTGAAGTAAAAAGATATGTTTGAAAAGTCCGAAGGGTTTACTCTTCGGACTTTTGCTTTTTGCTACCTCGACATTGCGTTTTGGTTTATATTGGAGTGGAATGTATACCTAAAGCTAGGTATTTTGTGCTAAAAGCCTTTCTCAGGGTAAAAAAAGAGAGGATATTTAGAACGGTGTCTCTTTTTTTGCTACTTTTGCACAGATTTTGGCTGCATGTGCCGAATGACGCGGCGGCGGCTTAAACGAAGATAATAACTAAAACATAAAGCATGATACACAAAGTATTAATCGCTAACCGTGGCGAAATTGCTGTGCGCGTGATGCGTTCTTGCCGTGAAATGGGCATTCGTACCGTGGCAGTCTTTTCGGAAGCTGATAGAACGGCACGCCACGTACTTTATGCAGATGAGGCTTGCCTGATTGGTCCGGCAGCATCTCGTGAAAGCTATCTGAATATTGATAAAATTATCATGGCGGCTAAGCGCCATGGAGTGGATGCAATTCATCCGGGATATGGTTTCTTATCGGAAAACTCCGAGTTTGCACGTCGTTGTCGTGAAGAAGGAATCATTTTTATCGGTCCTGATCCTGAAACAATGGATGCGATGGGCGATAAGATTTCTGCACGTAAACACATGATTGCTGCGGGAGTGCCGGTGGTTCCTGGTACGGAACAGCCTTTGCAGAGTGTAGAGGAAGCAAAAGAAATCTGTAATCGTATCGGTTATCCGGTTATGCTGAAGGCTTCTATGGGAGGCGGTGGTAAAGGTATGCGCCTTATTCATAGTGAGTCTGAAGTGGAAGAAGCTTATAATACAGCTCGTTCGGAATCAATGTCATCATTTGGTGATGATACAGTTTATCTGGAGAAATTTGTAGAGGAACCGCATCATATTGAATTCCAGATTTTAGGAGATAATTATGGTAATGCGGTACATCTGTTCGAACGCGAATGTTCTATTCAGCGTCGTAACCAGAAGATTGTAGAAGAAACTCCGTCTCCGTTTGTTACTCCTGAATTACGCCAGAAAATGGGTGAGGCTGCTGTAGCGGCTGCCAAGGCTGTAAATTATAAGGGAGCAGGAACAATTGAATTCCTTGTTGACAAACACCGCAATTTCTATTTCCTTGAAATGAATACTCGTCTTCAGGTAGAACATCCTATTACAGAAGAAGTTGTAGGTGTTGACTTGGTAAAGGAACAGCTCCGTATTGCAAACAATGTGCCTCTTCATTTCAAACAGGAAGATCTGAAGCAGCGTGGTCATGCTATCGAATGTCGTATTTGCGCAGAGGACTCTGAAAATAACTTTATGCCTTCACCGGGAGTTATCCGTCAGTTGATGGAACCCAACGGTATCGGTGTTCGTATCGATAGCTATGTATACGAAAGTTATGAAATTCCTATTTATTATGACCCGATGATCGGTAAGCTGATCGTATGGGCTACTACTCGTGAATTTGCTATCGAACGTATGCGCCGTGTGCTTTACGAATACAAGATTACCGGCTTGAAAACAAATATCGGTTATTTGCGTCACATCATGAATGTACCTGATTTTGTAGAAGGTCATTATAATACCTTGTTTATACCAAAGCATCAGGATATGTTGCGTGAATGGGCTGGTCAGAAGGAAGAAGAAACTGAAAATATTGCTATGATTGCAGCATACATCGACTATCTGATGAATCTGGAAGAGAATAATTCTGGCTCTTCAGACAATCGTCCTATCAGTCGTTGGCGTGAGTTCGGATTGAAAAAAGGTGTATTGCGAATTTAAAGAAGATATTTATGGAAATACATATAGGTGATAGAGTTGCTGACGTTACGTTGGTTAGCAAGGAAGGCAATAAAGTACAGTTGACTATCGACGGTGTTCCTTACGATGTTGATATTGTAATGGCAGAAAACGGTAGTTGTTCTATTTTGCATGAAGGAAAATCGTATAATGCAGAACTGATCCGTAAAGAAGGCGGAAAGAGTTATACGGTAAATGCTCATTACCAGTCATATAATATTGATATTATAGATTCGCAGGCAAAATACCTTCGCATGCGTAAGGGAGCTGATGAGAAACAGCAGGATAAGATTGTTTCTCCTATGCCGGGTAAAGTGGTTAAGATTCCAGTAAAGGCTGGCGACCGCTTGCAGGCTGGTGATATCGTGGTTGTGATAGAAGCCATGAAGATGCAGAGTAATTACAAAGTAAACAGCGAATGTGTTGTAAAAGAAATCTTCGTAAATGAAGGTGACTCTGTAAACAGTAACCAGGTTATCATGACACTGGATGTGATTAAAGAGGAGGATTAAATTTATGACAACAGCAGAACAATATAAAAAATTTGAGGAGCTGGATAAACTGGCTGCTCAGGGTGGAGGAGTAGAGCGTGTTGAAAAGCAACATGCCAATGGTCATATGACTGCTCGCGAACGTATTGATATGTTGCTCGATAAAGGTACGTTCAATGAAATTGATAAGTTTGTGGTTCATCACTGTACTGATTTCGGTATGGAGAAGAAACATATTCCTGGTGACGGTATCGTTTGTGGATATGGTAAAATTGATGGACGTTTAGTATATGTTTATGCTTACGACTTTACCGTATATGGTGGAACACTTAGTGCTACCGGTGCACAGAAGATTGTAAAGGTACAGCAACTGGCATTGAAAAACGGTGCTCCGGTAATTGCTTTGAATGACTCGGGTGGCGCACGTATTCAGGAAGGTGTGGGAAGTATTTCCGGATATGCTTCAATTTTCTATCAGAATACTATTGCATCAGGTGTTATCCCTCAGATTTCAGCAATTCTTGGTCCGTGTGCAGGAGGTGCTTGTTACTCTCCGGCATTGACAGACTTTATCTTCATGGTAAAGGAAAAGAGTCACATGTTTATCACTGGTCCGGATGTAGTAAAGGCTGTTACTCATGAAGAAGTTGATAAGGAAGAATTAGGTGGTGCATATACTCATAGCAGTAAGAGTGGTGTTACTCACTTCCTTTGTGAAACAGAAGAAGAAACTTTGATGAGCATTCGTGAGCTGCTGAGTTTCTTGCCTTCTAACAACATGGAAGATGCTCCTTCTATTCCTTGTACAGATGATATCCGTCGTGCAGAAGAATCACTGATGACAGTTATTCCTGACGACCCGAACATGCCATATGATATCAAAAACATCATCGAACCGATAGTCGACAATCATTATTTCTTTGAGGTTATGCCTCACTTTGCAAAGAATATTGTAGTCGGTTTTGCTCGTTTGGGTGGACGTTCTGTAGGTATCGTTGCCAATCAGCCGGCATATCTGGCAGGTGTGCTTGATATTGACGCTTCTGACAAGGCTTCTCGTTTCATCCGTTTCTGCGACTGTTTCAATATTCCTATTGTAACATTCGAAGATGTACCGGGTTTCTTGCCAGGATGTACACAGGAACACAATGGTATTATCCGTCACGGTGCAAAGATTGTATACGCTTATGCAGAAGCTACTGTTCCTAAAATAACAGTAATTACACGTAAGGCTTACGGAGGTGCATACATCGTTATGAATAGTAAACCTATTGGCGCTGATGTGAACTTCTCTTATCCTACAGCTGAAATTGCTGTAATGGGAGCAGACGGTGCTGTGAATATTCTGTATCGTAAAGCTACGCCGGAAGAAAAAGCTAAGGCTGTAGAAGAATACAAGGAGAAATTCTCTAATCCGTATCGTGCAGCTGAACAGGGTTATATCGATGAAATCATTCTTCCGAAAGATACTCGTTATAAACTGATTCAGGCACTTGAAATGACGCAGAATAAGAGTGTAAGCAATCCTCCGAAGAAACACGGTAACATGCCTTTGTAATTGATTTGAAGGAAATAATATAATTTAGCCATCTCAACCTAATCCGTTGGGATGGCTTTTTTGTTTTAATTCCATATAATTTCATGATATAGCACACAACTGTTGTGTTTTTTATTGAGTTTTATTTGTTTTTTAAGCAGAGTGTATCGTTTGCAAGGCAACAGAAGTTTATTGAATATAATTCTTAAAATAATATTAAGTAGTATTTAAACACGCTTTGAAAGCGTAGCGGTCAGTTCGAGGTTTCCTCTTTTTATATCGATTTTTTTGTATCTTTGAAGCGATAATTATTTAAGCTATTAGTATATGATGAAAAAATGGATAATGATGGCAGCATTATTTGGCTGTCTGTTTGCCGGAGTCTCTACAGTACAAGCACAGGAAGTTACTCCTGATGAAGTAGGATATATAGTTAAAGTGGGTGATGAAGCTCCCGATTTTGAAATGACTTTAACCGACGGTCAGAAAGTAAAATTATCTTCTTTGCGTGGGAAAGTTGTGATGCTTCAGTTTACAGCAAGCTGGTGTGGGGTTTGCCGTAAAGAAATGCCTTTTATCGAGAAGGATATCTGGCAGAAACATAAAGATAATGCTTCATTTGCGCTTTATGGAGTAGACCGTGATGAACCTTTGGAAAAGGTTAAAGCTTTTGCAAAGCAGACGAAAGTAACATATCCGCTTGGACTTGATCCGGGAGCAGATATCTTTGCTAAATATGCGGTTCGTAACGCTGGTATCACCCGCAACGTGTTAATCGACAAGACTGGCAAGATTGTGATGATGACACGTTTATATAACGAGGAAGAGTTCTCTGCTTTGTGTAAGAAAATAGATGAACTGCTGAAATGATGCGGCTTAAGTATACATTACTCATCCTATGCTGTCTGGTCGTTCTTCCTGGGTTTTCTCGTAAGAAAAAGACTTCGGGATATGAACCTCTATTTGGAAAATCACAGGCAGCCTACCAGATTACTTCCAGTTCATTAAAAGGGGCTACCTTCTATTTGGTCAGCGGTCATGGAGGACCAGATCCGGGATGTATCGGCAAGTATAGAGGAAAGGAACTGCACGAAGATGAATATGCCTATGATATTGTTTTGCGTTTAGGCAGAGAATTGCTGAAACGTGGTGCTAAGGTTCATTTTATTATTCAGGACAAGAAAGATGGAATCCGAAATGCTGCGATATTGAATAACAGTAAGCGGGAAACATGTATGGGTGAAGCAATTCCATTGAATCAGGTAGCAAGGTTGCAACAGCGTTGTGATGCTATTAACCGGTTATATCGTAGAGATAATAGCAATTATAAACGTGCAATCTTTGTTCATGTGGATAGCCGTAGCAGAGGTAAACAGACGGATGTTTTCTTTTATCACTCACCTGGCAGTAAATATGGAAAACGTCTTGCCGATCAGTTGAAGCGTACTTTTACTGCAAAATATGACCGTCATCAGCCTAATAGAGGATTCAATGGAACGGTTAGTTCGCGTAACTTGTTTGTCCTTCGGAACTCAACGCCTTATGCTGTTTTTTTGGAATTAGGAAATATTCAGAACGCACGCGATCAGCAGCGTTTGGTGATACCCGACAATCGTCAGGCATTAGCCAACTGGATTGCTGAGGCTATGGTTAGCGATTATAAGAAAAGTAAGTAGTAACTGTGTGATATTCAGTTGTTGAAGAGAAATAGTTTAATTTTGTCTGTATAGGATAGGCAGTATATAGCTAACAGCTGAACATTGAAAAAGCAATAGCGGAACTTCTGTTCATTGAGCAAAAGTTCCGCTATTGCTTTTTCGCCTGAACCTGAGAAACACGTTATTCAGATATAAAGTGAAACTCTCAAGCAGGTGATTTTTATTAAGTTCTGCCATGAAAAGTTTTGATACTAAGACCTTTCTTTTTGGGCAGAACTTATTGATTTTTTATTGTCGGTCAGGTTTATTCTTCAGCAAGTAACAGCTCCATTACCTGACAAGCTGATTTAGCGACAGAAGTACCAGGACCAAATATAGCCATAACTCCATCTTTATACAGGAAGTCGTAATCCTGTGCCGGTATGACACCTCCTGCAAATACCAGAATATCTTCACGTCCCAGACGTTTCAACTCTGCAATGATTTGTGGAATTAAAGTCTTGTGTCCGGCGGCTAATGAAGAAACTCCTACTGCATGAACATCGTTTTCTACGGCTTCGCGAGCAGCTTCCTCCGGAGTCTGGAACAACGGTCCCATGTCAACATCAAAACCACAGTCTGCAAATCCTGTAGCTACAACTTTTGCACCACGGTCATGTCCGTCCTGTCCCATTTTGGCAATCATTACACGCGGACGGCGACCCTCTTTCTTTGCAAATTCTTCAGTCAGTTCGCAAGCTCTTGCGAAATCTGCATCCTTTTTACTTTCTGATGAATACACGCCTGAAATAGTTCTTATTACTGCTTTATAACGTCCTACAATTTTTTCACATGCATCGGATATTTCTCCTAATGTGGCACGTACGCGAGCGGCTTCTACAGCCAGTTCCAGCAAGTTGCCTTTACCTGTACGTACGCATTCGGTAATAGCTTCCAGTGCTTTGTCTACTTCGGCCTGGTTTCTTCCTTCGCGCAGGCGACGTAAGTTTTCTATCTGTTCCTGACGTACAGCTGTGTTGTCTACTTCCAGAATATCAATCGGATCTTCTTTTTCCAGACGATATTTGTTTGTACCTACGATGGTCTGTTCACCTGAGTCGATACGAGCCTGTGTACGAGCTGCAGCTTCTTCAATACGCATCTTTGGTATACCTGTTTCGATAGCCTTAGCCATACCACCCAGTTTTTCGATTTCCTGAATGTGTTCCCAAGCTTTATGAGCCAGTTCGTTGGTCAGCGCTTCTACATAGTATGAACCACCCCACGGGTCTACATTTTTACATATCTGGGTTTCTTCCTGGATATAAATCTGTGTATTACGTGCAATACGTGCAGAGAAATCAGTTGGCAGAGCAATAGCTTCGTCCAGCGCATTGGTATGCAGTGACTGAGTGTGTCCTAGTGCAGCAGCCATTGCTTCGATGCAAGTACGTCCTACGTTGTTGAACGGATCCTGCTCTGTAAGCGACCATCCTGAAGTCTGTGAGTGTGTACGCAGTGCAAGTGATTTCGGATTCTTCGGATTAAACTGTTTTACAATCTTTGCCCAAAGCATACGTGCAGCACGCATCTTGGCAATTTCCATGAAATGATTCATGCCGATTGCCCAGAAGAAAGACAAACGAGGAGCAAAGGCATCGATATCAATACCTGCAGCAACTCCTGCGCGCAGATATTCCAGACCGTCGGCAAGTGTATAAGCCAATTCGATATCGGCTGTAGCACCAGCTTCCTGCATGTGATATCCTGAGATAGAGATAGAGTTGAATTTCGGCATTTTTTGAGAAGTGTACTCAAAGATATCCGAAATGATCTTCATGGAGAATGCAGGCGGATAGATATATGTGTTACGCACCATGAACTCTTTCAAAATATCATTTTGAATAGTTCCGGCCATTTCTTCCAGTTTAGCTCCCTGTTCCAGTCCCGCATTGATATAGAATGCCATAACAGGAAGTACGGCGCCGTTCATAGTCATGGAAACTGACATCTTATTCAATGGAATACCGTCGAACAATACCTTCATATTTTCCAGTGAGCAGATAGAAACACCAGCCTTACCAACATCTCCCACTACACGCGGATGATCTGGGTCGTAGCCGCGGTGTGTCGGAAGGTCGAAAGCAACTGACAAACCTTTCTGTCCGGAAGCCAAGTTACGGCGATAAAATGCATTCGATTCTTCAGCTGTAGAAAATCCTGCATACTGGCGGATAGTCCACGGACGGAACGTATACATCATCGAGTACGGACCTCTCAGGTAAGGAGGAATACCCGCAGCATAGTTCAGATGCTCCATGCCTTCCAGGTCTTCTTTCGTATAAACCGGCTTCACCTGAATCTGTTCCGGTGTTCTCCAATTGGCTTTGATGTCATTGGCTTTTTGCCATTCCATACCATTTTGAGGATGGAATCCGGCATATATATCGATATTTTTAAAATTCGGTTTCATAGCATTACTTAATTCCTAGCTTTTCATTATATTCTTTCAAGGTCTCCAATACGTTGCAGCGTACATGTATGAAGTTTTCTATGCCGGCAGCTTTCAATTCTTCCATGCAAGCAGGAGCTCCTGCCACAATAAACATGGCTCTTCCGTTTACAGCTTTGAATGCCGGAATAGCATATTCTGCATATTCATCATCGCTTGAGCAAATAACAACGATGTCAGCGTTGGCTTTCATTGCAGCCTCTACTCCTTCTTCAACGGTTGGGAATCCCAGATTGTCTATTACTTCATATCCGGCACAAGCCAGGAAGTTGCATGAGAACTGTGCGCGTGCTTGTCGCATCGCAAGATTTCCGATAGTCAGCATGAAAGCTTTTGGACGTTTACCAGAATGTTCTGTCTGCAAACGTAAAGCTTCAAATTCGCTGGCAGCACGGCTGGTTTCCAGTTTGGCAAATGAAGCTTCTTCCTCGTGATTATGTCCGCCACCACAGCAACATTTGTGTTCTGATGGAGTCTTTTCTCCTGCCAATTCGTTGAAATTAGGATACTGATTGGTTCCCAGCAGGATTTCTTTACGTTTCGAAACAGCTTCATGGCGTGCTTTGTTGCTTGCGTTAACAGCATTTTGTACGCTTTCGTCGAAGATAGACTTAACCATTCCGCCGGCCTCTTCTACTTGCAGGAACAAATCCCAGGCTTGTTTAGCAATAGAGACTGTTAAATTTTCAATATAATATGAACCTCCGGCAGGATCGACAATGCGGTTAAGATGAGATTCTTCTTTCAAGAGTAATTGCTGATTACGTGCAATACGTTCTGAAAAGTTATTAGGAGTTTCGTATGCTTTATCGAAAGGAGTTACTGTGATAGAATTTACTCCTGCAATAGCAGCACTCATAGCTTCAGTCTGAGTACGGAGCAAGTTTACATGAGCATCGAATAAGGTCAGATTAAAGCTTGAAGTTTCGGCATGAGCAATCATTTTGCAAGCACATTCGCATTGCGGGTTGTAAGCCTTGACAATATTTGCCCATAACATACGTGCTGCACGGAACTTGGCAATTTCCATGAAATAGTTGGAACTGATACCGAAGTTGAATTTGATCTTCTTTGCAGCCAGATCAACAGGAACTCCTGCTTCTGTCAGTCTGTTCAGATATTCATTTCCCCATGCCAGTGCATATCCGAGTTCCTGATAAATATAAGCTCCAGCATTGTTTAGTTGAAGTGAGTTGACTCCTATACAACGGAAATGAGGATATTCAGCCAGAATTTCTACCAACTCTTTTGCTTTCGATATGATCGGGCTGACATCTTTCCCTTTTTGAAGCATTTTGCCGATAGGGTCGAAGTTTATTGAGCCGTACAGTTTATTCGGATCATATCCTTTTTCTTTGAAATAAGCAACGAGTAATTCAGCCAGCTGAGTAGAATGGCGCTGACAAGTAGTGAAGTTAATTTCTATACAGTCGCAACAGATGTCTTTCAGTAGAGTTGCAATGTATTCAGCACTCAAATCTTTGGGTTTAATGTGGAAACCCAGTGAGTCAATTCCCTTGTTCAGCAAATCAAGTGCTTTCTGGTTTGCTTCAGCAGGTTCTTCTACACGAATGTCCTGACGGATATACCAGGTATTGTCATCTTTTTTATTACCTCTGATGTAAGGATATTCTCCCGGAAGTCCTTCAGTTGTTTTAAGTCCTTCCAAATCTTCTTGGCGGTAAAACGGTTTTACTTTAAATCCTTCGTTTGTTTTCCACACCAATTTCTTTTCGTAATCGGCTCCTTTCAAGTCGACCATGATTTTATCCATCCATTCTTGTGTCGATACGGAGGGAAAATCTGAAAAGAGTTTTTCTTTACTATCTGCCATAGTGAATGAGTGTTTATGATATTATGATTTAAGTTAGTTGGCATGGAGGTTGGAACCCATGCGAGGCAAATATACAAAGTAAATTGCACATCCCGACAAAAAGTGAGTATTTTTTTAGATTCAAATGTTTGACTGATTCTTTTTAATTGCCTACATTTGTGGCGCTTAAAAATATAGTTCCTATGTTTAAAATCGGAAGTGACGGATAACATAAGATAGCACTA
>ERZ831634.1290-NODE-1290-length-26695-cov-6.747410_pt1 | contig 26695 bp, 15 predicted proteins | sample MGYA00519953_ERZ831634 | MGnify/ENA primary metagenome ERZ831634 (study PRJEB31850, sample SAMEA3708718) | human gut metagenome | biome: human gut; feature: human-associated habitat; material: faeces | place: China | collected 2014 ... | reverse complement strand
AATGATCTCCTCTTTACTCTTCGCAGCCGGGTCACCATCAAAACCAGCCTGCAGGTCAGTCAGCAGCATACGCTGGATTTCCGGAACATTTGCAAAAAATCGCTCTGTGATCTGCTCAGCATGTTCTTTGGCCTTCTGTTCCTCTTCACCCTGATATAAAAATGCAATCTCAATCTGCTCCTGCAAGCAGTCATACAGATCATTCAGGCGATATGCCACATAATGCTCCGGAAACACGCTGGCACTGGAATCCACACTGAAATATCCGGGAAAAATAATAGACCTCATATCTTTAATGAAGTTAATAATCTCTTTCTTATTTGGAAGACGTTCTCTGTCCTTTCCCAGAAAGAGTTCTTCTTTACGGTAAGTATCTGTCAGCTTCTCCACAGCCTCCAGAATTGTTTTCTTCTTATCTGTCATAATCGTCACCTATCTGCTTTCCTCGCAGTTGCTTATTATCCCCGGACAATAGCAATCCAGAGGGTACACAACCGCATTTTGTTATTATCTTATTACAGCAAAACCAATTCGTCAATAAAAAAAGAATTGACCTTTCCGTAGATTCCTTATATAATAAAAAACAGTTCCAGTTACACTTCAGAACTGTTTCTAATCTTAATATGGAGATGTACCCAAGAGGCTGAAGGGACCGCACTCGAAATGCGGCAGGCCGGGCAACCGGTGCGAGGGTTCAAATCCCTCCATCTCCGCTCTTTCTTTGTAAAATTCTTTATAATAAAAATGCACAATAAGCTTGACAATCGTTGCTTTTATATGTATAATTGCAACAGTAAAAGAAATTTTACAAGTTGGTTTTGATAGGGGATTGGTCAAATGGTATGATAGGGGTCTCCAAAACCTTTGGTGGGAGTTCGATTCTCTCATCCCCTGCTTGTAGAAGCCTTGGTTTTCAAGGCTTCTTTTTTTCGTGTTAATTCTTGTTATATGTTTTCTTTTTTCACACACCATCCAGTTAATATTCTTCACATTTATATATTCCCATACTCAGCAGTTTCAATGTGAGAACGTTCCTTAAATCTTCCAAATTAAGATAATATATAATTGAAATTCTTCTTAACTAAGAATATAATATAGCTATATATTCTTAAAAAATAAGAAATCAGATTATAAAAATATCAGTAATAAAGAAAGACTTATGATAACATATATTTGCCATAATAGAAATGAAAAGACAAAAGAAAAATTTCCATGTTTTGGAACAGTGTGTGAGACGAGTACGTGTCAGTGTTGTGGAGGCAGAACGGATGTACAATCTGTCATTTACTGGTGTGAAAAATGTAATGTTCCACTTTATGAGAGCAGATGCAGCAGATGTGGCATGGAGGCAAAAAAGCTGACAACGGATGTAAGACCAGTGTTTCCGGAAGAAAGGCTTTTGATTGAGATTATACTCAAAAAGCCTTTTGAATTTTTAGAAAAGTCTGTTTGGAATGGAACTGGAAATCATTATTATGTCGATGGAAAAAAGATTGCATTTTCTGTAAAAGAATTAAAAAAAACAGATGCAGACGAAGTTCGCAGACAATATGAAAAATATAGCAAACAGAATACATATTACTATTTTGATCAGATGAAAGAACGATTTACTGAGGCTAATAAAGAGCGGTATGAGCATATTACGCAGGAAGCAGGAAACTATATACGAAAAGCAGCGGGTGAGTTTAGTGCGATGGATATGTTTGTTTCTTTTAGTGGGGGGAAGGATTCTACTGTAACTTCTAATCTGGTATTACGGGCGTTAAGTACACCTCAGATCATGCATATTTTTGGGGATACAACATTAGAGTTCCCATTTACTTATACTTATATGGAAAGATTTAAGAAAAATCACCCAAAGACGCCAGTGATTTCTGCACGCAATAAAGAAAAGAATTTTGAGGAACTGTGCAAACTGGTTGGTCCGCCGAGTCGTGTGATGCGCTGGTGCTGCACTGTTTTTAAAACAGGAACGATACAAAAAAAGATACGTTCATTATACAGAGATAAAAACCAGATATTGACTTTTTACGGAATCCGGCGCAGTGAGTCGGTAAGCAGAAGTAAGTATGAGCGTGAATCTGACAGTCCGAAGATCACAAAACAGAGAATTGTATCTCCGATTATCGACTGGATGGATTTTGATATCTGGTTATATCTTCTTACAACAGGAATTGATTTTAATGATGCATATCGCCTGGGGTATGCAAGAGTTGGATGCTGGTGTTGCCCTAATAATAGTGGCTGGTCAGAGTTCCTGTCTAAGGTGCATATGCATGAGCAGTCAGAGCATTTTAGAAATATGTTGATTGATTTTGCAAAAAGTATCGGAAAAGAGGATGCCGAGGTTTATGTAGATGATGGATTCTGGAAAGCACGACAGGGGGGAAATGGTGTCGCATATGCGCAGAAATCAGTCGTGTCATTTACACCGTGTGCCACAGAAGAAAATACTTTTAACTATGAATTACAACGCCCAATTTCAGAACAGTTGTATGAACTTTTTCGTCCATTCGGATATTTGAATTTCGATATGGGAAATACAAGACTTGGAGAAGTCTTTGTACTTAATAAAAAAGAGCAGATAATTTTGAAACTGCAGGGAAGAATTGGAACGGCTAATCTCAAGGTTACCATTTTAAATACACAGCTTGCAGGGGCAAAAGATTTAAAAACAGCAGAAGAACGCATCAAATGTCAGCTTACGAAGTATCAGATGTGTATGGGATGTCTGGCATGCGAAAGTGTATGCAGGTTTAATGCACTTTCTATCAGAGAAAATAAAGATGGCGAGATTGGATACTATATTTCTGATGAAAAGTGTAAAAGATGTGGCGAATGTGTGAATCATTTTACGGCAGGATGTTATATGAGAAAAGTTCTGGCAATCAAAAGACAAAATACGGGGGATAAAGGATAGTGGGAAAAAATAAATATCGTTTTAAAGGACATGAAAGTTTTATCCTTCGTGAAGGATGGCTGAATAAAGGTTTATATGAGGTGTACTATGATCCGAAGGTTTTTTCGGAAAATTATGGAGCGGATGCACTTGGGGTAGGTCCTAATATGGCAAAGTCGATCCGTTACTGGCTTAAGTCGGCAGATCTGATTACAGATTCTCCTAAGACTGGGGCTACACTTACTGATATTGGAAATTTGATCTTTACACATGATCCATGCGTGGAAGATTATTTTACATTATGGTTAATACATAGCAAAATTGCAAAAAACCGTGAACTGGCGACGGCATGGAATTTGTTTTTTAATGAAGTTTCTTATGAGGAATTCAAAAAACAGCAGATTTATGATGAGATGGAGGCGCTGGTTAGTGATTTAGATGGTGATATCCATATTGCACAAAGTTCTGTTTATGCAGACTGTGACGCAATTTTACGGATGTATCTGCCTGCAAAAGAGACAAATCCGGAAGAAAAGAATACAAGTCCATTTGGAAAGTTGGGATTATTGAAACACACCGAGGGGATTTATTACAGAAAACAACCGGATTTAAACAAATTACCAGAGGATATTATTTGGTTTTTGCTGGTGGATAAAGATAAAAAACGTACCTCCGTTTATCTGGATGATTTATGGAAAGAAATAGATGGTCCGGGAAAGATACTGCAGTTAAAACGTACCGCATTGATAGAGATGTTAGAACGTTTAGAGGAAAAGGATAAGATTGTGATGAACCGTACAGCAGGTCTGAATATGATTTATTGGCAAAAAGGGCTGACTGGGGAAAAAATCGTAGAAAATTATTACGAAAGATAAAGACATATAGGAGTTGCCGGAATGGAACAATGGAGAAATTTAATACATATCAACCGTAATTTTCAAAAAGCAGTGAATTTGCAGCTTGATATAGGAAATCATGGAAGAATTGAAAATTATATACCGACGCGGTCATCAATGCTGATATTAAACAGATATTTAAGAGCTGTGATGGGAGAGGCAAAGGAGCATGCTACTGTTTTGATCGGTCCATATGGAAAGGGAAAATCACATTTATTACTGGTACTGCTTTCCATTCTTTCCGGCGATCTGCCACAGACTGTTTTTGATAAAATACAGGTAACAGATAAAGAGACGGCAGATCTGGTTACAAAGATTAAACAGGAAAATAAAAAATATTTACCGGTACTTATTTCTTCTATCCCGGGCTTTTCTATGAATCAGATCTTATTATTTGCACTGCGCGAGGCATTGGAAAAAAATAATTTATCAGATATTGCACCGGAAACTGCATTTACGGAGGCTTTAAAAATCCTTGAGAAATGGGAAGTGGAATATCCGGATGTTTATGAAAAGTTTTGCGAGCATCTGAGAGAAAATCAGACAGATGAAAAGAATTTAAAAAAGGAATTGAAGAGAAAAAATAAGCAGTCATTGGAATTATTTAAAAATGTATATCCAATGCTGACGGCAGGAAGTACTTTTTTACCGTTGATGCAGTCGGAAGCTGTTAGGTCGTATCAGCAGATCACAAGAATTTTGACTGAAGAATGTGGTTATGCAGGTATCTTTATTATTTTTGATGAATTCAGTAAATACATCGAGGGACATGATAAAACCGGTTTTGCAGAGGATATGAAAACGCTGCAGGATATGTGTGAATTGGCAGAAGGTTCTGATCAGAAACTATTTTTTACAATGGTGGCTCATAAAAGTATTCATGAGTATACCAGAAGTATAGACATTTCTATGAAAAATGCATTTCGTGGAGTGGAGGGAAGAATTTCAGAGATATCTTTTGTGATATCTGCACAAAATAATTATGAACTGATCGCTAATTCAATTCAGAAAGAGGAGCCGGTATTTTCAAAACAATATGAAAAAGAGATTATGGAAAATGAGCAGGGAAAATTTTTGGAATTGTCCTATCAGCTTCCATGTTTTCAAAAACTTTTTTCAAAGCAGGATTTTGATCAGATCGTAGCGAAAGGTTGTTTCCCATTGACACCTCTTGCTGCATATGCTCTGCTTCATATTAGTGAGCGTGTTGCGCAGAACGAAAGAACGATATTTACATTTTTAGCAGATGATGGTCAGGGAAGTTTATCCTGGTTGTTGGAACGAAATAAAGAAGTGTGGGTAGGTATTGACAAAATCTACGATTATTTCAAACCAATGTTTCGGGAGACGGAAGATGCACCAATGATTCATTCTGAGTGGCTGAAAGCAGAGTATGCGTTGGGGAAAGCGGAATCAGAAGAAGAAAAAGAAGTCATAAAAGCAATTGCAGTGATACGTATGCTTCACAGAGAAGATGAACTTCCAGCACAGGATAGTGCGATCTGGTTATCATTAGGGATGCAACAGAAAAAATATTATCCTGCGATGGAAAGACTGAAAAAAGATGGTGTATTAATGTTCCGCAGCAGCGTTGGTGTTTATGCATTTCGCAGCAATGCTGGTGTCGACATGGAAAAAGAAATCGCTAAAAAGGTGAACGAATTGAATGGACACTGTAATTTTTGCAAGATTTTATCAGAAGTTGCAGATGTAGAGTACGAGGTACCAAAACAGTATAATCAGGAATACGCAATGACCCGGTATTTTCAGTATGAATATATGTTTCAGGAAGATTTTATTTCGCTGGAAAGTACAAAGTATCTGTATGATGAAAAGTTTTCTGATGGAAAAATCATAGTAATAATAGATAAGAACAAAATTCAGACAGATAAGATACAAAAACAGTTGGATAAACTTGCGGATAAAAGAGTTCTGGTGTTAGTGTCGGATCGGAATTTTGATAAAGAGGAATTACTGCTTAGGTATCAGGCGGTTATGATGTTAAAGGGGGATAAACGATTCATTGAAGAAAATGAGATACTGATTCAGGAACTTGAATTGTGTGCAGAGGATATCAGGTTTGAAATTAATATCTATCTGGAAGATTATTATCTGCCGGAAGGTAGAAAGGTTACAACATTCCAGGCAGGAAAGGAAAAACGTAAATGTAAGACGGCAGCAGAGTTTAATCAGATATTGAGTACTGTCTGCAAAGAATATTATGGATATGCACCGCGTGTAAATCATGAGTTGTTAAACATTGAACATATTGGTAAACAATATTTAAGAGCGCGAAATCAGGTAATTGATAAATTGTTAAGACATGGGGATCTGTCTGCATATCAGAAAGGCACTATGCCGGAAGCAATGGTATATCGTGCTGCATTTGTACATACCAGGGCAGATGAAGGATGTCGGAAAGTCGACTCAGAGATAGAGAATTTTTTTTCGGAATGTGCTGGAGAAAAAAGATCTTTTCAGATGCTGTATCAGCGGTTACAGGGGGAGAAATTTGGTGCAAGACGTGGCATAATCCCATTGTTTTTAGCAAAAAAATTGTCTGAGATTGAAGGGACAGCAGTCATTTACATCGGGGAAAAAGAATTGGAAATTACCTCAGAAAATTTGAATCATGTAAATGATTTCCCGGAGAATTATGCACTTTATCTGGAGACAGAGACAGTAGAGAAGGAAAAATATTTAAAAGAAATAGAAGCGATTTTTGCATGTAATGAGGAAAACTTTGATGGACAGAGTAGATTTATACAAATTGTGGGGAGTATGCAAAAATGGTATCGGTCACTTCCACAATATACGATGATCACCTTAAATTTACCAGATAAACAGTGCACTGCTATAAAAAAATTACGTAATTTACTTAGGCGAGCAGAGATAAATCCAAGGGAACTTCTATTTGAAAAAATTCCGGCATGTTATGGGAATACAGATTTCGAGAAAACAGTACAAAATCTGGCAGAAAGTAAGAGAATTTTGGACAACGTTTTTTCCGAATTAAAAAAACAGATTGCAAAAGATATCAAAAAGGTATTTGGAAAAGAGCAGAGCGTCAGTTTAAAAGCCTGTCTGCATGAATGGTATTTAGCGCAAAATAATATACCAAAGGCTCATGTACTGACAACAGCAGAGAGTAAGTTTTTTAATTATCTGGAGAAATTAGAAACCAATGATGAGGGAGAAATTGTTTCCGCACTCACTTATATTTTAACAGGAGTGTATTTAGAAGACTGGAATGACAGTAATACTTTAGAATTTCAGGACAATTTGTATACAGTAAAATCTAAAATTGAAAAAATCAGGAAATGTGACAAAGATGCAGAAGGCAGCAGTCGTATTTTATTGACAGATCAGAATGGCAATGCCATCGAGAAGTATTATAATGCGGATATTTCAGATACAACAAGTCTTTACTTAAAGAATATGTTAGAAGAGGCTTTAGAAGACTTTGGAAATACGCTTGAAACGAATCAGAAGGTTGCAGTGCTTGTGCAGACTTTAGAAGGATTATTACAGTAAGAGAAGGGGAGATTGGTGATGGAAGAAATTTATCTTGATAATGCAGCGACAACGTTTCCAAAACCAGAATGTGTATATCAGGCAATGGATGAAATAGCACGAACTGGTGCTGTCAATGCAGGCAGGGGTTCTTATGTGCTTGCACGAAACGCATCTGGTCTGATCGAAGACACGAGAAAACAGATTAAAGAGCTTGCAGGAGCAGATGATGTAGCAGAGGTTGTATTTACAGCCTCTGCTACGTTTGCATGTAACCTGATTTTAGGAGGACTTGAGTGGAAACAGACGGATATAGTTTATGTTTCCCCGTTTGAACACAATGCCATGATGCGTGTACTGCATTATTATCAGAAACAATATGGATTTAAAATCATTGAGCTTGCGTTAGATCAAAACAAATTAGAAATGGATCTTCCACAGATTAAATTTCAGTTTACGAGAGAACATCCAACTGTTGTTATTTTGAGTCATGTCAGCAATGTAACTGGGTATATTCTGCCAATTGATGAGATAACAGAATATGCAAAGAAGTATGGAGCAGTTGTAGCAGTAGATGGTTCCCAGGCACTTGGACTTGTACCTGTAAAACTGAAGGACAATGGGATTGATTTTTATGTTTTTGCTGGACATAAAACATTATATGGACCATTTGGGGTCGGTGGATTTATCAGTAAAGGGAATATTACTCTAAAACCGTTTCTTGCGGGTGGAACAGGCAGTGATTCATTAAATCCTGATATGCCGGGGCAAATGCCGGGAATGTTAGAGCCGGGAAGCCAGAATATAGTTGCGATTGCGGGATTGCATGCAGCCTTGGCAGATGGGTGTGACAGAAAAACGGAATTAACAAGAGAAAGAGAGCTTGCAGAACATCTGAGCAGACATCTTGAAGAAATAGATGGAGTTTTCATATACTTTCCAAAGGATAAGGAAAAATGCACGGGAATTGTTTCTTTTTCTATAGATGGATACCGTGCAGATGAAGTAGGAATGTTACTTGACGAAGATTATCATATAGCAGTCCGAACCGGCTATCAATGCGCACCGTTGATCCATAAATATCTGAAAGATGAAAAATATGGTGGTGTAGTCCGTGTGGGAATCGGACGTTTTACAAAGAAGAGTGAGTTAGCTGCATTAATTAATGCGATAAAGGAAATTGCGGAAGGATGAAGAAATAATGGAAAATCAACGTTTGGATTTTGGAGAAATCGTCAGAAAAATTGCAGAAGATAAAATGCTGCTGCCGGATTTTCAGAGGGGGTTTGTCTGGACAGATGAAGAAACGCAAAGAAAGATAGTAGCATCTGTTTTAGCAAAAATGCCGATAGGAAGCATTTTGTTATTAAAATCAAAGCCGGATGAATATGCGGCAAAATCTATCGGACTGGGAGAAAAAAATACAGATTTAAATATAGCGGATGGTGAAGTGGAGTTTTTGCTGGATGGTCAGCAACGAATGACAGTACTTACAAATGTTTTCTCAAATGTAATTTATGATAAATGCAGTATGTTTTCGAAATTAATTTCCCAATCATTGAAGCGCAGATTTTTTCTGCGGATTCCAAAATGGGAAAAATGTAAGGAAGAACAGGATTTATTTGGTGTTTATGATTTGAATTTCCGCATTTCTGATTCCGTGGAGCCAGATTTTCTGACCGCAGATATTTTACAGTTTATTGAAGTTGTTGGTTTCTTACATCATGATGGAGAACCGTATAATCCGCAGCAGGAGTTATCAACGCATTTAGATGACTATTGTCTGACATATAAAAAAGGATATTTAGTTCCGTTGTATTTGCTGATAGCACCAGAGAATACAAAAAGAGCACAGATTATGCTGAGATATAATACGATTACAGCTGAAATTGCAGAAAAAATAGGAAATGAGATTAAACAGCATTTTATGAAGCTGACAGAAAAGCAGCAGAAGGATGATTTTATCGAAGAAATTTTTAAAAATGATGAAAGTTGTGAAAAAATAAAAGAAGATTATACGATATTTTGCAGGAAGATTGATGAAAAACAGATGGTATGGAAGATGTGTCTGACAAATTATCTGGATTCCTGTGTGAAAAATGTAGCGCTGAATAAAATAGAAGTATCGGGAGAGCAGCGTGACAGAGCGATTGACATTTATGAAAACCTAAATCGTGGAGGTGTCAGCTTAAATACGTTTGACCTGGTCATGGCAAGAGTTGCAAAGGTAAGTAAAGAAAATTTTTATAAACGTATGTGCTTCTATATTCAGGAAGAAAAAAATTATGATAAACAGGTTTTACCAGATCAGGCAGTATCCATAATTGGAGATAAAATACAAAGCAAAAAGTATAATGCATCATGCAGTACAGGCTGCTATAACGAGGAGAAAAATGATATAGCAGGAAAGTATATAGATGTTTTTTTAGATGTACTATGTCTATATTGTAATAATCAGTTATTCGATCCTGAGGAATATAAACTGGATTATATCAAAAAGAAACGTATTTTGATGTTAGAGCCGGAAGAAATTGACAGTAATGCAAAAAAGGTCTGTGATGCCATAGACAGGGCAATGTTTTTCTTTCAGGGCAGATGTGGAATCCGGAATATACAGGAAATAAATTATTCGTTGATGATCGTTTTAGTTGCAGTTGTCTTTCTAAAGGATGAGTGGTTTAAGGATAAGACTGTTCACAATATTTTAGAAGCATGGTATTGGGCATCTATTTTTTCCGGTGAATATGATAAAGACCAGAATACAAAAATGATCGCACATCTTCAGACCATGATTAAGACAATGCAGGCATCTGACCGGAAGAAAAACATTGAATGGATCGTAAAGATCAAGGATTATGTAATGAATGCACAGAATTTTTCAGATGAGAAATTTTTGCTTATGGAAAAAGCGGATGAAGAACGTATTCCGAAAAAGGTGATGCGTATGTTTATGTGTCAGTATCTGTTATCGAAGACATATAAGGATATGTTTGAGGAAGATAAGGTTTTGAGTGCATATTCAGATGAGCCTGGAGGTTTTGAAGCACATCATATTATACCGCTTGGAAGAGTAAAAAAGGTGGGGGAGTCAACGTCAGCACTTCGTAATGCTGATAAAAATATCTGCAATTCACCTTTGAATTTTGTATATATCACAAAAAAGGCAAACAAGGAAATATCAGATGAATCGTTAAAAGATTATGTGCAAAAGATCAATGCGGAAGCGAAATCAAAATTACATATTACAGCATATACAAGGGCGGATATTCCGGAAAACCAGGTGAAAGATATTTTAAAAGAAAGATATGATTTTTTAAAGGGTGATATTAAAGACCGGATAGGAACATTATTAAATTAGATAAAATTTTGCAATTAGAACAGAAAATGCACAGGATAACGGGTATAGGGTGAAAAATACATTTTTACACGGGAATGGAGGTATTTATGAAAGAGATCAGTGAAAAGGTAATGCGGAATATGATTTTAGAGGTTCTTCATGTAGAACGGAAAAATCTGCGCAGCAAAGCAAAAACAGATCAGCGGATGGCGGAGGAACTTGCAAAGATCATAGTTGATTATGCCAGAATGTCCATGTAAGTAAGTGTGTATCAGGTGGAGAATAGTGTGAAAAATACATTTTTCACACGCAAGATTTGTGTTTCGCACAAACTTGTGATGCGCTTAAAAACAGCGCAAGAATGGAGAATAGTATGAAATTCCAAAGTATTACAATGAATAATTTTATGAGGTATAAAGGCAGAAATGTAATTGAGTTCAGCTGTGATGAAAAAAAGAATGTGACGGTCGTATTGGGGGATAATACGGTTGGAAAAACAACCATTGCACAGGCATTCCGATGGGGACTTTATGGAGCTGTTCTGGCAGAAAGGGGAAAGCAGCAGGAGGATTATCAACTGTTAAATAATGATATTCTAGCAATGATGGATGCAAACAGCAAGGCGGATGTTACTGTGGAATTGATCGCAGTTGATGATGAAAAAAGATATCAGATCAAACGTGAGATCATTTATACACGTGCATATCCACAACTGATCGCAAAAGAATTTTATAAGAAGGTATCGCTGCAAATTTCAGAGAAAGATAATCCGGATGCAGTCATTTCGGTAGAGCAGGAAAAAATAGAAGAAGTGATCCGCGAATTATTCCCTAAAAATCTGTCACATTATTTTTTGTTTGATGGAGAGCGATGGAATGATGTAACAGTCAACGGAGTGCGTGAAAATATCAGAGAGTCTGTACATACACTGACTGGATTATCTGCATATCAGGCAGCTATCTGGCATTTAAAAGACATGGGCAGTCATTCAGTTATTAAAAAGTTTAAAGGTAAAATATCAGGTTCCGGAAACATGTATGACAATCTGGAAAGAGACAGAAATCGTATGGAACATGGGATTGAACAGTGCAAGGAGAAGATAAAAAACATTGAGATCAATATAGAAAATTATGAACAGAAAATTGAGGAAATAGAAAGATATCTGCTTGAAAATAAAAATACAGAGGTGCTTCAGGCGAAATACAATCAATTACTCGTAGTAAAAAGATCGCAGTCAGATCGAATCAAAGATGCATATAAAAATATGGTCAATTTATTCAGCGATAAGGCATTTATGCTGTTTGCACAGCCGATGATCGAGTCGTCCATAAAAATGGTAAAATCAGTGGCTGGAGTAAGGCGGGATATTCCACATATGAGACAGGCAAGTATCGATTATATTATCAAAACCGGGAGATGCATCTGTGGGACACCTATTTTACCGGAATCAAAAGAATTGGAATGTTTAATGGAACAGCGAAATTATCTTCCACCGGCAGATATCGGGTCTTTATTAGGAGAATTTGAACGTACAGGACAGCGTTGGAAAAGGCAGAGTAGTTCTGTATATGATGATATAAGAGAAAGTGCACAAATTGTGGATCAGAGTGTGCGGGCATATGAAGAAACCTGCAATCAGATTGCCGCGATGGAACAGCAGATGGAAAAGCGGACGGATTTTTCGGAAAAGAGAAAGATGCTCCGGTATTATCAGAGTGAAAGCAATAAATTAGGAGTGGAAAAAGGAACCCTGCAAGGACAGATAGAAAATTATGAACGTCAGATTGGAAACATAGAAGCAGAAATGAAGAGTCAGGAAGCAAGGACTGAAGAAAATAAAAAATGGCGTGAACGTATGGAATTGGCAGAAGCGTTGTATACAAGATTGAAAAATGATTTTGAAATAAAAAAGAATAAGACATTTATGGAATTAAATGGACAGATACAGAAAAATTTTGAGCGTATGTTTAATGCGAAAGATAAAAGAATACAGCTGACGGAAAACTATGAAATCCAGATGTTATATCAGACGAATGTAGGCTTTCGTGAAGAAAAGAATCTGTCAGAGGGAGAAAAGATAGCACGTAATTTTGCATTTATTGTTACGATCATGGAATACAGCAGAAATAAAAAGGCAGAGCAGCTTGGAGTAGAGGGAGCAGATACATTGCCGATTGTTTTAGATGGACCGTTTTCTAAACTGGGAGATAAAAATATCAGTCTGATCGCGAAAGTTTTGCCGGAGGTATCAGAACAGGTAATTATTTTTATGTTGGATAAAGATTGGAAATATACAGGACTTGATGAATATGTCGGTGCGTCCTATCATATTGAAAAAGCGGCAGACGAAGCCTATGCATCCATTCGTAGAGTGGAACTAGATCAGCAGTAGCAGTGAGAGAAAAAGAACATGATAAAAAAGAATCATTTTATGTCTTGTTGGGAAACAGAAGCAGCAGAAGAGAGGAAAAAAGATGGGGAACTATGAATTTTTCAAAAAAGAGTTTGAGTTTCATGGTAAGCATGCCAGAATGGCAGGTGAATTGTGGGTAAAAGGGGATTGTGAACATACTTATTTTCGTAGATTGATTGATCTATATATGGTTGCTGCAGTAGTAGGATTTCGTGTAGACCGTAAGGCAAAGGAAGATTTTTCACCGGTTGGGACAAAGAGTATCTTAGCAGAGCAGATAATCAATGCAAAAGAAGAATTGGATTTTATCATGCAGATGATGATCATGTTAGAAGCGAAGGAATATATACCTGCAGAGGAAGCGGTAAAAAAGGCATTCCGGGGAGCTGAGACGGAAGAGGAGTTTTTGGCATATCAGTCTATGTTCCATGATTATGTCAGAGGTGGAGTAGAAGAATTATATGAGAGACTGATCATCCAGAAAGCAGAACCTGACAGTGAATTTTATGATAATAAAACATCTAATCTGATGACTGTTTTAGAAAGATTTGGATATTGTTTACAGGAAAACTGAAAGAAGTAACTATGTTAGAACCAGCAGTCAATAATTTAAAAAAAATTGTAAAAAGTATTTACAAGCGTCGAAAAAAGGGATATAATACAAGAGAATTATATCATACCAAGTGATAATTAGGTTATTACAATAAGGTAAGAAACCTAAAAGCTCTAATCCCATTCTTCGGAATGGGATTATCTTTTATACAGGATTTTTATTCATGAGAAGGATGTATGAGAAATCAGAAAGAATAAAAACAGTTGTCCCGTTCTCAGGTATGAGGGAATGGTTCAGATGAGAGGAGAAGAAAGATGGATGAGAAAATGGATTACCGTATTGGGTTAGATATTGGTATCGCATCGGTAGGCTGGGCAGTATTGCAGAACAACAGTGATGATGAGCCGATACGTATCGTGGATCTTGGGGTAAGGATCTTTGATACAGCGGAGATTCCTAAGACAGGGGAGTCTTTGGCTGGACCGAGAAGAGCAGCGAGGACGACAAGAAGACGTCTTAGAAGAAGAAAACATCGTTTGGACAGGATCAAGTGGCTGTTTGAAGATCAGGGACTGATAAAGACCGATTCATTTATGAAGCGTTATGGTATGGCAGGTCTGCCGGATGTTTATAAACTGCGTTATGAGGCATTAGATCGTAAACTGACAAATGAAGAATTGGCACAGGTACTGCTTCACATTGCAAAACACCGTGGATTTCGTTCTACCAGAAAAGCGGAGACGGCCGCAAAGGAAAATGGTGCCGTATTAAAGGCAACTGATGAAAATCAGAAGCGGATGCAGGAGAAGGGTTATCGTACCGTTGGAGAGATGATCTATTTGGATGAGGCATTTCGTACAAGCTGTCCATGGACAGAAGAAGGATATATCCTTACAGCTCGTAATAAGGCGGAAAATTATCAGCATACGATGCTAAGAGCAATGCTTGTGGATGAAGTCAGAGAAATTTTTGCCAGTCAGAGGCGTCTTGGAAATGAAAAAACAACAGAAGAATTAGAAGAAAAATATTTAGAGATTATGACAAGCCAGAGATCTTTTGATATGGGACCGGGTGTGCAGCCGGATGGCACACCAAGTCCGTATGCAATGGAAGGATTTTCTGACAGGGTTGGAAAATGTACATTTGAGCAGGATGAACTGAGAGGTGCAAAGGGAACCTATACCGCAGAATATTTTGTAGCACTGCAGAAAATCAACCATACAAGACTGGTCAATGAAGATGGAGAAATCAGAAATTTTACAGAAGAGGAACGCCGTGCGCTGGTGGCATTATTATTTACGCAGAAAGAAGTTAAATATGCAGCAGTCCGTAAGAAGTTAGGATTACCGGAGAGTATTCTGTTCTATAATTTAAATTATAAAAAGGCTGCTACGAAGGAAGAACAGACAAAGGAAAATCAGAATACAGAAAAAGTAAAGTTTGTCAGTATGCCATACTATCATGAGTATAAGAAATGTTTAGAAGATCGGATAAAATATCTTTCGGAAAATGAAATCAGAGATCTGTTTGATGAGATTGGCACGATTTTGACCTGTTATAAGAACGATGACAGCCGTATGAAGCGTTTGGCAGAGTTAGGACTTGTGCCAGAAGAAATGGATGGATTGTTAGCATATACGCCAACAAAATTTCAGCATCTTTCGATTAAAGCAATGCGAAATATTATTCCGTTTTTAGAAAAAGGAATGACTTATGATAAAGCATGTGTGGAAGCCGGATATGATTTTAAAGCAGATTCTAAGGGAGTTAAGCAGAAACTTTTAACGGGCGAAAATGTCAATCGGACGATCAATGAGATCACAAACCCAGTGGTAAAACGTTCGGTATCACAGACCGTGAAAGTAATTAATGCGATTATCCGTACCTATGGGAGTCCGCAGGCGATTCATATCGAGCTTGCAAGAGAAATGTCAAAGACATTTGAAGAACGCCGGAAGATAAAAGGTGATATGGAAAAACGACAGAAAAATAATGAAGATGTAAAAAAGCAGATTCAGGAACTGGGAAAATTATCACCGACCGGACAGGATATTTTAAAGTATCGTTTGTGGCAGGAGCAGCAGGGAATATGTTTGTATTCTGGAAAAAGCATTCCTTTGGAAGAATTATTTAAGCCGGGGTATGATATTGACCATATTTTACCATATAGTATTACTTTTGATGACAGTTTCCGGAATAAAGTGCTTGTTACTTCACAGGAGAACCGCCAGAAAGGGAACCGGACACCATATGAATATATGGGAAAGGATGAAAAGCGTTGGAATGAGTTTGAAATTCGTGTAAAGACGATGATTAAGGATTATAAGAAACAGCAGAAACTTCTGAAAAGACATTTTTCAGAGGAAGAACGCAGTGAGTTCAAAGAGCGTAACTTAACGGATACGAAGTATATCACGACTGTTATTTATAACATGATCCGTCAGAATCTTGAGCTAGCACCATTAAATTGCCCGGAAAAGAAAAAGCAGGTTCGGGCAGTAAGTGGAACGATTACAGCATACTTGAGGAAACGTTGGGGGCTGCCACAGAAAAATCGAGAGACCGATACGCATCATGCAATGGATGCTGTTGTAATTGCCTGCTGTACAGATGGTATGATCCAGAAAATATCACGCTATACAAAGGTAAGAGAGAGATGTTATTCGAAAGGCACGGAATTTGTGGATGCAGAGACGGGAGAAATCTTTCGACCTGAAGATTATAGCAGAGCAGAGTGGGATGAGATTTTTGGTGTACATATTCCAAAACCGTGGGAGACATTCCGGACAGAATTAGATGTCAGAATGGGAGATGATCCGAAAGGATTTTTAGATACACATTCTGATGTTGCGTTAGAACTGGATTATCCGGAAGAAATTTATGAGAATATTCGTCCGATTTTTGTTTCACGAATGCCAAATCACAAGGTGACAGGTGCTGCGCATGCAGATACGATCCGTAGTCCGAGACATTTCAAGGATGAAGGAATCGTATTAACCAAGACAGCCTTGACGGATCTGAAGCTGAATAAAGATGGAGAAATAGATGGTTATTATAATCCACAGAGTGATCTTTTATTATACGAAGCATTGAAAAGGCAGCTATTGCTGTATGGCAATGATGCAAAAAAAGCATTTGCACAGGATTTCCATAAGCCAAAGGCTGATGGCTCACAAGGTCCCGTCGTACGGAAGGTCAAGATTCAGAAAAAACAGACTATGGGTGTGTTTGTGGATTCCGGAAATGGAATTGCCGAAAATGGCGGTATGGTCCGAATCGATGTATATTGCGTGAATGGAAAGTATTACTTTGTACCAGTGTATACGGCGGATGTGGTGAAGAAAGTGCTGCCGAATAAGGCTGCGACAGCGAAAAAGCCATACAGTGAGTGGCGTGTGATGGATGATAAAGACTTTTTATTCAGCTTGTATTCGCGAGATCTGATTCATATAAAGAGTAAAAAAGGTATTAAAACGAAATCTGTGGACGGTAATGAGTTAAAATTACATGAAATATATGCTTATTATATCAAATCAAATATTTCAACAGCAAGTATAGAAGGAATAGCTCATGATAATCGTTTTCAATTTAGTAGTCTTGGTATACAAAGTCTGGAAGTGTTGGAAAAGTGTCAGGTTGATGTATTAGGACATGTGTCTATAGTAAAAAGTGAAAAACGAATGGGATTTTCTTAATAAAATTGGAAATTGCATATGTTTTGTCACAAAAATAATAGAAAATTAACGGGGAATTTCTGGGGTTAAGTATGGGGGACAAATGGGATTTCGAAATATTAAGATAGACAGCTATGTAAAGCTGTCTATCAAGGATCAGCAGTTAAATATTGAAACAGATGTATCCAGACAGATTCCGTTAGAGGATATCAATTGTATTATTATTGAAAATCAGACGGTAGCAGTATCTGCATATTTGCTTCAAAAGATGGCAGATATGGGGATAGCAGTTTATGTCTGTGATGAAAAACATCTACCGAATGCAGTACTGCTTCCACTGGCAAAACATAGTCGTCACTTTAAAATTTTAAAATACCAGATGGAAGCAGGGAAACCTCTGCAGAAAAGACTCTGGCAGCAGATTATAGTGCAGAAGATCAGAAATCAGGCATTGTGCCTTTCTTATCTTAAACTGGATGGCGTAGAAGAATTGATGAAGATGTGCAAAGAAGTCCAGTCTGGTGACAGAACACATGTGGAGGCGAAAGCAGCAGCTTTTTATTTTAAGTGTCTGTATGGTTTAGGGTTCTCCAGAGGAAATGATCATATTATCAATTCAGCGTTGAATTATGGCTATGCGATTGTAAGAGGAATCATTGCCCGTTCAATTGTCTGCTATGGATTAGAACCTTCGATTGGTGTATTTCATCACAGCGAATTGAATAATTTTAACTTAGCTGATGATATGATTGAGCCATTCAGACCATTGGTTGACCTATATGTGTCCCAGAATTATGATATAGCAGAAATTGACAGTAATCTTACACCAGAGCGAAAGAGAGGCATTTTTGGTATTTTAAATTATGACATGAATGTGAAAGGAGAAAAACGCATTATCAGTAATTGTATTGATATGCTGGTGGCAAGTTACAGCAGTGCTTTGCAGGAAAAAAGAACCGATTTGGAGTTGCCCGAATTGATGCAATTACAGGTACATAGTTATGAATAAATTTATGAGAATGTTAGTTTTTTTTGATCTCCCTGTAGTAACTGCAAAAGAGAAAAAAGATGCCGCAAAATTTCGTAAATTTTTATTGAAAGACGGCTATCATATGGTACAGTGGTCTGTATATTCGAGAATTTGCAATGGTATGGATGCAGTCGCAATGCATAAGCAACGTTTAAAATTGAATCTACCCATAAAAGGATCGGTGCGTGTATTGGTCTTAACAGAAAAACAGTATGAGTCTATGGAAATTATGCTGGGAACAAAGACATTCGATGATACCCCGGAATCGATAGAATTATTAGATGTTTTTTGAAAAAAGAAGATTTTTGATAGAATTCAACTCTGAAATTAAATATTTTTTTGAACTGAAATCCCCACGAATCCCTGTGTTTCGTGGGGATTTGTGTTCCCTATTATATCATACCAAGTGATAACAGGGAATTACAACTTGTTAGGGTGCTACGCTCCCTAAAACCCTATTATATCATACCAAGTGATAACAGGGAATTACAACAAAGATACAAACCCAAGCGGAGAACCGAAATTATATCATACCAAGTGATAACAGGGAATTACAACTTCGTCCGGTAGATCAGGAGCGAAAAATCGATTATATCATACCAAGTGATAACAGGGAATTACAACCAGGCGGTAGGATGTACAAGCCTAACACACATTATATCATACCAAGTGATAACAGGGAATTACAACCAAGATTACAACCTTTTTCAATAACTTTTATTATATCATACCAAGTGATAACAGGGAATTACAACCTATGAGGGGATAACCGATTTTGGCGCATAATTATATCATACCAAGTGATAACAGGGAATTACAACAATAATTCACTGAATACCTAAAAACGGTATATTATATCATACCAAGTGATAACAGGGAATTACAACGTGAGTCTGCCCGCATTACCATCCAGTATAATTATATCATACCAAGTGATAACAGGGAATTACAACTGAGGTTGAAAAAGATGGGCGAAAGAGAATATTATATCATACCAAGTGATAACAGGGAATTACAACTCACACCGGAAATGCTTAGATTAAGAAATGATTATATCATACCAAGTGATAACAGGGAATTACAACTTTCTTTAAAATTGTTTACTTGTTTCTCTAATTATATCATACCAAGTGATAACAGGGAATTACAACATATCCAATAGGCGAACCGTGTTTCTATTATTATATCATACCAAGTGATAACAGGGAATTACAACTTTCATTTTACTTCCCCCCAAAAAAGATAGTATTATATCATACCAAGTGATAACAGGGAATTACAACTCAAGATTGATATTATCAGCGTCGCTATTATTATATCATACCAAGTGATAACAGGGAATTACAACATCTTCGAACCCCCTTAAAAATATCTTTATATTATATCATACCAAGTGATAACAGGGAATTACAACAGAAAGTTTATACACTCTTTTTTGATAGCTATTATATCATACCAAGTGATAACAGGGAATTACAACTGCAATGATTTCTGCTATTGATGGAGTGAAATTATATCATACCAAGTGATAACAGGGAATTACAACCGGCAAGGGCATCGGCTATGAGCGTTGGGCGATTATATCATACCAAGTGATAACAGGGAATTACAACCATGGTATGGCGTTCCAGACCGCTGATGTTATTATATCATACCAAGTGATAACAGGGAATTACAACATTGTACGCAGCACGGTTGGAGATTGCCAAATTATATCATACCAAGTGATAACAGGGAATTACAACAATGGATGGGTTAATGGCGTACAGCTAGGAATTATATCATACCAAGTGATAACAGGGAATTACAACGACGGGGAATATTTGGGAAGAGCAATAAAAATTATATCATACCAAGTGATAACAGGGAATTACAACAAGAATACAAACCCTGTAATATTAATTATCATTATATCATACCAAGTGATAACAGGGAATTACAACACCGAAGCATCTGGATGCTTCATGATAACAATTATATCATACCAAGTGATAACAGGGAATTACAACTCAATGCAATAATTGATGATACTGTTGCATATTATATCATACCAAGTGATAACAGGGAATTACAACAAAAAAACAGTCTTTGTTAATGGATTTAGGATTATATCATACCAAGTGATAACAGGGAATTACAACTCACCTTACAGTTATTACATCATAGGACTTATTATATCATACCAAGTGATAACAGGGAATTACAACGCGACAGAAGTTAGCAAAGTCATGTCGCAAATTATATCATACCAAGTGATAACAGGGAATTACAACTTTTACTGGATGCCATGCGCTAAAGTAGCATTATATCATACCAAGTGATAACAGGGAATTACAACTACGCATAGATAATGAACTAATGGAGAAAAATTATATCATACCAAGTGATAACAGGGAATTACAACTCTGCTACATTCACTGTTCCCGGTGCAAGAATTATATCATACCAAGTGATAACAGGGAATTACAACGCACTGGCGGTAATTGTTCAATATTTTGTCATTATATCATACCAAGTGATAACAGGGAATTACAACGGTAAAGGCGATTGCAGTTCCTTTGTTAAAATTATATCATACCAAGTGATAACAGGGAATTACAACTAATAAAAAATATATAATCAAGTGTATTGATTATATCATACCAAGTGATAACAGGGAATTACAACCTATCTGCCACTTTGTACTTGTATCTGTCATTATATCATACCAAGTGATAACAGGGAATTACAACCAGTTCCGGATATCCACCATGTGACCGCTTATTATATCATACCAAGTGATAACAGGGAATTACAACAAAATGGTCGACCATATTGCACTCACTGTTATTATATCATACCAAGTGATAACAGGGAATTACAACTGCACCGCACTCAATGTTTTACCACTACCCATTATATCATACCAAGTGATAACAGGGAATTACAACACGGCTGTGCTCTCTACTGTTTCATTGGTATTATATCATACCAAGTGATAACAGGGAATTACAACAATAATTCACTGAATACCTAAAAACGGTATATTATATCATACCAAGTGATAACAGGGAATTACAACGCATCACCTGTTTTTTTCTATGTAGGTTTTATTATATCATACCAAGTGATAACAGGGAATTACAACTGAAAATCCGTGGGTAGTGTTGAAATACATATTATATCATACCAAGTGATAACAGGGAATTACAACCACATATCAGTTATATTTCTATCTTCCATCATTATATCATACCAAGTGATAACAGGGAATTACAACTTTTCTTTGTAGTCCATGTAGTCTTTGTAGATTATATCATACCAAGTGATAACAGGGAATTACAACATCTCCGGCGGCAGATCTGCAAACTCCGGCATTATATCATACCAAGTGATAACAGGGAATTACAACTATTCAATCACTTTTCCGATATTTTCAAGAATTATATCATACCAAGTGATAACAGGGAATTACAACTGTTTTTCAACTGTTCCATCATCATTTTTCATTATATCATACCAAGTGATAACAGGGAATTACAACTAAAAGGAGGGAAAATTAAATTTGAGTGAAATTATATCATACCAAGTGATAACAGGGAATTACAACATAAATACATTTTTTAATTCCATGATATTTATTATATCATACCAAGTGATAACAGGGAATTACAACAGGTTGCGGTTTCATGTTGATTTTTTCTGATTATATCATACCAAGTGATAACAGGGAATTACAACCCAGTAATTGTATTATCAACACGTGATTTTATTATATCATACCAAGTGATAACAGGGAATTACAACGCCATTGTATCATCCTCCTAAAATTAAGTAATTATATCATACCAAGTGATAACAGGGAATTACAACTCAACTGCACGTCCTACGCTTGCAACACCTATTATATCATACCAAGTGATAACAGGGAATTACAACGGGGAAATGATTGTTAATACATTCATGAAATTATATCATACCAAGTGATAACAGGGAATTACAACTTTCCGGCATTTGTGCCCCCATGATTAAGAATTATATCATACCAAGTGATAACAGGGAATTACAACGGTGTCGATGAAAACGGAATGACCACCGCAATTATATCATACCAAGTGATAACAGGGAATTACAACATTCCGTCTGATACGCCGTACTTGTCGCCAATTGTACCAAGTCGCTAGCGCGACGGCTAGCCCCAGTTACGTAAAAATTACCACTTTTATAAAAAAATAGCAGTTTTTGTATTTATGTTGTATTGTTAAGTTACCACACTCAAACAACCACATAACAACCAAAACTGCTATGCGTATTTTATCATGTTTTTTTAGACTTAACAATTACATATCTTATTTTTTATCCAGATCACCACCTGTTTTTATGATGTTACTTTATCTTTCACTTATTTCAGGAGGTTATTTCATGGATTATTTAAAACGCTACCAAAAAATGATTTCTCTTCGTGGTCTTACCGACCATACAATGAAATCTTACCAGACTTATATTTCTGCTTATCTCGATCATATCGGGAATACCCTTCACAAAACGCCTTCACAGGTCTCTTACAAAGATCAGCGGCGGTTTCTTGAGATCCTTCAAAAGGAACGGAATCTTTCTGATCGTACGATCAATGTTGCCATTTCCCAACTGCGTTTTTTCACTCTTTACGTTCTTCATAAGCCCTGGGATGACACACAGCTTCCTATGCGGAAATTTGATACCTATCTGCCATTTGTCCCTACAAAAGAAGAGACCAAAATCTTTATCTCTACCATGACCGATCTCAAACCGAAAGCTATGGTTGCTCTCATGTATTCTTCCGGTCTTCGCATTGGTGAAGTCTGCAATCTCCGTTATGAAGACATTCAACGGAAAAATATGCGCATCCACATCACTCATGGTAAAAACCGCTCTGACCGTTATGCCATTCTTTCCAAACAGGCGCTTGACATTCTTACCGAGTACTAGTTTGCCTGTGGAAGACCTGCCGGCTCCCTTTTTCCAAAACAGAGAGATTCTTCAAAACCCATTGACACCTTTTATCTCTCCAGACATATCGCAAAACATGAGGCAGAACTCGGATGGTCAAAACGCCTTACCTGTCATTCTTTCCGACATGCTTTTGGGAACACACCTCTATGAAAACGGTGCTGATCTTATGACCATAAAAACCTTGCTTGGTCATAAATCTCTGGAATCCACAACCATCTATGTCCATCTGGCTGTCAACGGCAAACATACCGCAACTGCCCGAACTGTCAGGCTGTCAAAAAAGAACTCTGGGTGGATAAACGCAGAGCCGAAGTCATTGACTCGCCGTATTTTCATGTGGTCTTTACACTTCCACACGAATTAAATCCGCTTCTCTATAACAATCAGAAGCTTTTATACGGTCTTCTTCACAGATGTTCCGCCGAGACACTTTTGGAATTGTCTGCCGACAAAAAGTATCTCGGTGCAACACCCGGGATTATTCAGGTTCTCCACACCTGGAACCAGACACTTGATTATCATGTACATATGCACTGCATCGTATCCGGCGGCGGCATTACACCGGATGGGAAGATCCGTAAATCAAAAGGAAAGTTTTTTATCCCCGTGTTTGTGTTACGGGATAAATTTAAGGGAAAATTCCTATCCCATCTGAATGTCCTGTACCAGTCAGATGTTCTGAAAGTACCCGTTTCTTTCTACAGGCAGGAAACATCCTTTTGCTGGAATACCTTTAAAGGCTCCCTCTATCAGAAAGACTGGTGCCCTTATATCAAAGAAATGATGTGGCAAACGCATATCAGACAAGTTTTTTAAAACCACTTGCGCTTGCGCGGACAGAAGCAGATAAGTTTGTGATGCTTGTTGACTGTAAGAATCTTAATCTGGATAAGTTACCACAGCTTTTACATAGAATTTATGATAAGCAGGATATAAGGATCGAGCTGTATGGCAAATGCGGGATTTATTATGTACCGGAAGATATTACATTGCAGGTGTCAGATATGTGTGACCGTGCCAAACTTGCAAAAACCTATATCCCGAATCAGTATGTGAAACCATATGCCATATTTAATGAGCAGATGAAAGAGGATTATGAGCAGAGAAGCAGGGCACTTCTTTGTCGTTCTATCCGAATATCTATAATTTACCCTGCTTTTTACTATACTTAGTCTGATTGTTTGTACGGCAGGAAAAGGTAAAATAGTCTTATCGAAAGGGAGGTAATTACAATATGAAAAGAAAAAAACTTGTAAGCATGTTATTGATCACAGCAATGACAGCAACACTTTTCGCCGGATGCGGTGGCAACAGCGGAAATAACGGAAAGACCTCAAATGCAGGATCTTCTGCTGCGGGAACAGAAAGTTCTGCAGATGCAGGAACAGAAAATGGTGATGTGAAAGAGTTTACAGCATTCTTTGCAGTACCGGGATCTGAGATCAATGATGACAATGAGATCCAGCAGATCATTGCAGAAAAAACAGGGGTGAAGGTAAAGGAGACATGGCTTACCGGACAGACAGCAGATGAGGCAGTCGGAACAATGATTGCCGGTGGCGAATATCCGGACTTTATTGAAGGTGGAAGTGGACAGATGCAGTTATATGAAGCAGATGCATTGATTCCACTGGATGATTACATTGAGCAGTATCCAAATATCAAAAACCTTTTCACAGATTTAGAGTGGGAAAAACTTCGTCAGGATGATGGACATATTTACTGGATTCCACAGTTTAGCTGCATTAAAAATGAAGAAAAAGTTTGTACACATAATGATGAGGCATTCTGGATCCAGGCAAGAGTTTTAGAGTGGGCAGGCTACCCGGAAATAAGAACCATGGATCAGTATTTTGATCTGATCGAAGCATATAATGATGCAAATCCTACCATGGAGGATGGAACAGCAAATATTCCTTATACTATTCTCTGCGATGACTGGAGATATTTCTGCTTAGAGAATGCACCACAGTTCCTTGATGGATATCCAAACGATGGAAGCTGTATGGTAGATCCGGATACACTTACAGTACTTGACTACAATACATCTGATACAGCAGTGAAATACTTTAAAAAATTAAATGAGGAGTACAAAAAAGGTATCGTAGACCCGGAATCTTTTACACAGACATATGATGAGTATATCGCGAAACTTTCTACCGGACGTGTTCTTGGTATGATCGATCAGTGGTGGGATTTCGCTTACACAGCAGGTGATGCATTAAAACAGGCAGGCTTAGATAAACAGGGCTGTGATTACATTCCACTTCCGGTCACAATTGATGAGAGTGTGAAAAACCAGTGGCATAACTCAGGCGGAGCTTTCAATGAAGCAACAGGTCTTGCTATCACAACAGGATGTGAAGATCCGGATGCAGCAGCTAAATTTGTCAGTGATCTTTTAGATCAGGATACACATAACCTTCGTTTCTGGGGTGTTGAAGGTGTTGATTATCAGGTAGATGAAAACGGCGAGTTTATCAGAAATGATGATCAGAGAATACAGGCTTCTGATACAGCATACAAAGCATCACATTTATGCTCATACTCATACTTCCCACAGTACAGTGGAACAAGTGATGACGGAATCAATGCAAACAAACCGGAAGGACAGGCAAACGAATTCTTTGATGGTTTAAATGAAGATGTAAAAAAAGCATTTGAAGCATATGGCGTAGAAACTTATGTAGAGATGCTCGGAACAAATGAGGCTCCTGGTGACTGGTATCCGATGTGGTCTTTCTCAAATAACTTTACGACAAGTACACCGGGTGGTATGGCATGGACAAAGATTGGTGAAGTAAAACATGAACAGCTTCCACAGGTTGTCATGGCAGATGATTTTGACAGTGCATGGGCAGCTTACATGGATGCATATAATGCATGTCAGCCGGAAGATTTCCTTAGTGAATTACAGACAGAACTTGATACAAGAATGGAACAGGCTGCTCAGTTCAAATAAGAGAAGAAATATAATTTAAAAACGGGCAGATGGAAAACATCTGCCCATTTTTTTAAGGGGTGAAGTCATGTCGTTAGCGAGAACAAAATCAAAAGAAAAAATAAAAGAGAACCGGACTAAAATTACATGGAAAGAGATCAAGAGGCAGAAAGTTTTACTGTTCTGGGCTGCGATCCTTGTCATCTATGGAGTGATATTTTATTATCTGCCACTGGCAGGATGGGCAATGGCATTCCAGAATTACAAACCAAAGCTTGGTATCCTCCATTCACAATTTGTCGGATTAGACAAATTTAAAATGTTATTCTCGGATATGACTTTTATCCGGGTAATCAGAAATACACTTGCAATGGGTGTTATTAACCTTGTGGTAACATTTGTGACAGCGATCGCATTTGCAATTTTATTAAATGAGATGGTCACAAAAGGCGGGAAAAAAGTGGTACA
>ERZ831634.1288-NODE-1288-length-26715-cov-5.680195_pt1 | contig 26715 bp, 16 predicted proteins | sample MGYA00519953_ERZ831634 | MGnify/ENA primary metagenome ERZ831634 (study PRJEB31850, sample SAMEA3708718) | human gut metagenome | biome: human gut; feature: human-associated habitat; material: faeces | place: China | collected 2014 ... | reverse complement strand
CTTCGTGTTCACTTCATTTGCAGAGATCAGCCGCGGGCGTTCTTCGCCGTCAGATCGATGATGGCGAGCGTGACTTCAAGGCTCTTTTCCCAGGACTTCATCGGCAGGAACTCGCAGTTGCTGTGGAAGTTGTGGGCGCCGGTGAAGTAGTTCGGCGTGAGGATGCCCTTGACGGAGAGGTAGGAGCCGTCCGTGCCGCCGCGCATGGCGGTGGTCTTGGGCTCGACGCCGGCCGTGGCGAGGGCGTCATAGAGGTAGTCGATGCCCACGCGGTTGTCGTCGCGCACGGCGTCGGCGATGTTGGCGTAGGAGTCGGAGAGCTCGATTTCGATCCCGGCCTTCGGGTGACGGAAGCGGAGGTACTCGGCGGCGCGCACGAGCTTTTCCTTCTTGCGTTCGTAGAGGGCCTTGTTGTGGTCGCGGACCTTCATCGTGAGGACGGCCTGGCTCGGGTTGGCCTGCATCGTCTTGAGGACCACGAATCCCTCGCGGTTTTCGGTGCATTCCGGCGTTTCGGCGCGGTCGAGCATGTTGATGAAGTCGTGCACGACGAGGATCGGGTTGACGAGGACGCCCTTGGAGGACATCGGGTGGGCCGTGACGCCCTTGACCGTCAGCTTGGCGTTGCCGGCATTGAACGTTTCCCAGACCACTTCGCCGAGTTCGCAGCAGTCGATCGTGTAGGCGAAGTCGACGGGGAACTTGGAGAAGTCCATCTTGCGGGCGCCCTGTTCGCCGAGCTCTTCGTCGGGAACGAAGACGATGTGGATGTCGCCGTGCGGACGGTTTTGGCTCGTGACGATGGAGAGGGCCGTCATGACGTTGGCGATGGCGGACTTGTCGTCGGCGCCAAGCACGGACGTGCCGTCGGAGACAACGATGTCGTCGCCCACGTAGCGTTCGATTTCAGGATGTTCGGCCGTCTTGAGCCAGATGTCCTTTTCCTTGTTGAGGCAGATGTCGCCGCCCTGGTAGTTCTTGACGACCTGCGGGTGGACGTCGGGGGAGAGGCCGACGTCGACGGTGTCCATGTGGACGACCCAGCCGATCACCGGAGCCTTCGTGCCTTCGGGCAGGTTGGAGGGAAGCTTCGAGTAGACGATGGCATGTTCGTCGACTTCAACGCCTTCAAGGCCCATTTCACGAAGTTCGCCGGCGAGCATTTCGGCGAGTTCGAATTCACGCGGGTTGCTCGGCACGCAGCCGGCCTTCAGATTGCTCTGGGTGGAAATGGCTGCATAGCGCATGAAGCGTTCGAGCAGTGCGGCTTTCTTGTCCATGGAAGATTCTCCTTTGACGAATCGAATGGTGGCCCCTCGGTTTGCAGGGGTGCGCCCGAACCCGGACGGAGGCTGTTGCCGGGGGCGGACGCGTTGTGGTCGAAGCAGGGGATCGTGTTCCGGACAGTGGCTGTGTCCAGGGGCGCCGTTCCCCGATGCGGACCCATTATGAACGCCGAAAAAATCCGCGTCCTTGAACCTTGGTACATGGTGCATGCGTTCTGCTTGGTTCAGAATCCCCCACAGTCCGCTCCCTTTCCGCCTCCCGCCGTGACCTGCGGCGGGCGGTCGGCGGACCTCCAACCCGGACCCAAAAGAACCAACACACACCAAAAGGAACGTCAGCCATGGTCGGCGTCATCATTTCTCTTCTGGTCACCATCATGGTGGTGGTCATCCTGCTCAAGAAGATGAAGGCACAGTTCGTGCTCTTCTTCGGCGGCCTCACGCTTCTCGTCTGCTCGATCGCCATGGACGCGTTCGGGCTTCTGCCCAACGGCGCCCAGATCCTTCCGAAGGGCGTCGCCAGCACGGGCTTCATCGGCTTCGACCTCTTCAAGTGCATCACGTCGCTGATGTCGAGTCGCACCGCAGGCATCGGTCTGCTGATCATGTCGGCTGCCGGCTACTCCAAGTACATGTCCATGATCGGCGCCTCCGCCATCATGGCCGACTACCTCTGCAGGCCGCTGCGCATCTTCCGCTCGCCGTACTTCGTGCTCTCGCTCGCCTACATCATCGGCGCGATCGCCGACCTCTTCATCCCGTCCGCATCCGGCCTCGCGATGCTCCTGATGGTCACGATCTACCCGGTCCTCGTGCGTCTCGGCGCCTCCCGCCTCTCCGCCGCCGCCGTCATCGCCACGGTCTCCTGTCTTGACATGGGGCCGACCTCCGGTGCCGCGAACTACGCCGCCCAGGTGGCCGGCATGGACACGATGACCTACTTCGTCGAGTACCAGATCCCCGTCGGCATCGTCGTGACGATCGCCGTCGCCGCCCTCCATTTCTTCACGCAGCGCTACTTTGACGCCAAGGACGGCGACAAGGCCAACGAGGTCGACGAAGCCACCGCCAAGCAGGAAAAGATCGACGTCAAGGGCGCTCCCGCCTGGTACGGTCTCCTGCCGATGATCCCGCTCGTCCTGCTCATCGTCTTCAACCGCTTCGTGATCGACACGGTCAAGCTCGACGTTCCGACCGCCATGTTCATCTCCTTCACGGTCGCCCTCTGCTGCGAACTCGCCCGCAAGGCCGTCAAGGACGTACTCAATACCGGCTTTGAATTCTTCCACATGATGGGCCGCCAGTTCGCCACGGTGATCACCCTCATCGTCGCGGGCGAACTCTTCGCCAAGGGCCTCATCGCCACCGGCACGATCGACTACCTCATTGCCGGCACGCAGAACCTCGGTCTTCCGGCCTACGCCATCATGATCGTCGTCGTGTCCTTCATCTCGATCTCCTGCGTCGTGATGGGGTCCGGCAACGCTCCGTTCTTCGCCTTCGCTCCGCTCCGCTCGTTCCTGACTTCGCCCAGCAGTTCGGCGTCTCGACCATCCTGCTTCTCATGCCGATGCAGCTCTCGACGGGGCTTGCCCGCGTGATGTCTCCGATTACCGCCGTGGTCGTGGCCGTGGCAGGCTGCTCGGGCATCAGCCCCTTCGCTCTGGTTCGCCGCACGGCGATCCCGATGACGGGCGGTCTGATCGTGATGGTTGTCATGACCATCATCCTGAACTAAGCCGGAACCTCGAAATACATCGATTTGAAACACATCGATTTCCTCTCAAAGCGGCCGGGTTCTCCTGCCGGCTGCTTTTCTTCTCGGCGGACGCCCTGTACGGTGCGCCCGCCTTTTTTTAGGTTCTGCGCGCGCCCTTTCGGGAACCTCCTCTGGTCGCGATCGTGCCGAATGCGCATAATTGGAAAATTCCCGTCGGCATTCACCGCACAAGAACATCAGAACGACCCGGCCTGAACGCATGCCGGGTCCTTAAGGCCACACACTCATGCGCCCATCAGCAATGCTCGCCCTTCTGGCGGCACTTCTACTCAGCACGGCACGCGCCGCCACGCCCGAAGCGGGCGTGCAGGAGGACGCCTCCATCGCCATCGAGACGCCCGCGAAGGTCGTGAGGCACTTCGACGGCTCGCTTCGCATCGGCTACGCCGATCCACTCGATCTCGGACAGGGTTCGAGCTTCATGGAGTCCCTTGCGGCCCGTCTTGAGGAGAGCCTCAGGGGCGCGGGCAAGGGCGGCGCAGACGTCAGCGTGACGCTTCACAAGTACGCGCCGTTCGACCTGCAGACCGCTGTTGTGAGCCACGAGGTCGACCTCTTTCTCGTCACGAGCGGCTACTACATCTATCTCTCCGACATGGGCGCAGGCGTCGAGTGGATCTCGACCCTGAAGCCTCCGCAGGCGACCGATCCCGAGAGGGCCGCGGGCTCCGTCTTCGTGGTGAGGGCGGACGACACCCGCTACAACCAGGTCTCCGATCTGAGGACCGCCTTCGTGGCGGCCGCGGGCATGGCGTCCTTCGACGGCTGGATCACGGCGCTCGACGAAGTGGCCAACGTTTCGCAGTATCCGAAGAACTTCTTCGGCAAGACGACCTTCCTCGGGGCCTCGGGCCTGTCCGTTGCTCGGGCCGTACTCGAGCGTGACGCCGACGTGGGGATTCTGCGCGTGTGCGAGCTTGAGACCTTGACGGCTGCGGGACTGGTGGAGCCGGGCAGCCTTCGCGTCGTGGGTGAGAAGCCGCAGCAGGGGCTCGCCTGCGTGAGCTCTACCGAGCTCTTTCCGGGCCTTGCGCTCGCCGCCCAGACCTACGTGCCCGAGGACGTCAGGCGCCGCATCGCGGCTGCAGTCTACTCGATGCCCGTCCCCGAGTCGGGCTACCGTTGGACGCTCGCCAACGACTACAGGAACGTGCGCCGCGTCGCGGAGAAGTTCGCCTATGCGCCCACGAACAAGGCGTCCGACGCCAGGTTCTCGGTGGTCGAGGAGCGTTACAAGTACGCGCTCGTCCTCGGATTTCTCATCCTCGCCGCCTCGATGCTCTACAGCGTGTCGGTGAGCAAGATCGTCGCGCGCCGCACGAAGGCGCTCGTCAAGGTGATCGACGAGAAGGACGCACTTGAGGACCATGCGAGGCGCGACCGCGAGCGCCTCTCGCAGCTCGAGCGCGCGGGCATCGTCTCGGAACTCTCGAGCATGATCGCACACGAGCTAAGGCAGCCCGTCGCCTCCCTCATCAACTACGCCGACGGACTTTCGCTTTATCTCGGCGGCAAGGGGCACGACCCCGTCATCGATGAAGCGACCCGCGAGATCGGGCGTCAGGCCGAGCGCGTCTCGAGCATCGTCGAGCGCGTGCGCAGCTATGCCAGGCAGAAGGAGGGCCTGCAGCGCGAGATCGACTTCTGCGCCGTCGTGAAGTCGGCGTACTCCACCTTCCGTTCGGGCGCCGCAAGCTCGTCCGTCCGGGTCTCGGCCGACCTCGTCGATGCGGCTCCCGTCGAGGGGGATCCACTCGAACTCGAGCTCTTCGTCGTCAACACCTTGAAGAACGCGCTCCACGCGCTGCAGTCGGGCAGTGTGGAGCACCCCGAGATCAGGCTGCGCCTCAAGGCTGACCTCAGCGTCGAAAACAACCCGCGCTGGGTGCTCGAGGTCGAGGACAACGGCCTGCCGCTCGACGACAAGAAGTTCGCCGAGCTCTCGCATCCCGTCACGAGCGAGAAGTTCGAGGGCCTCGGTCTCGGACTCTCGATCTGCCGCGTCATCGCCGAACGCCACAGGGGGCGCCTCACTTTCAGACGCGCCGAGCCCCGGGGCCTCGTCGTCTCGCTTTCGCTTCCGCAGGTCAGGACCGCCGAAGCCGCATAGGAGTCACTAGAATCATGTTCACCAGCATGCCCAATCCCGATCTCTACTCGCCGCTCGCGCGCATCATCGACGACGAGGAGACCGTACGCAACTCCGAGGCCTTCATGCTCCGCATGGGCGGCATCAACGCCGTCGCCTACGAGAGCGCCGAGGAGTTCCTCGCGAGGGACGATCTGAGACACCCCGGATGCCTCGTGCTTGACGTGCGCATGCCCGGCATGAGCGGGCTCGAGCTCCAGGAGGAGATGACTCGCAGGGGGATCGACCTGCCGATCCTCTTTCTCTCTGGCCACGGCGACATCAGCATGGCGGTCTCGACCCTCAAGCGTGGTGCCGAGGACTTCTGCGAAAAGCCCGTCGAGCCCGCGAAGCTTCGCGAGAGCGTCAGGCGCATGATCAGCAAGAACATCGCGCACCGCCGCGAGGCGATCGACGTCGAACGAAAGCGCGAGCGCTTCGCCATGCTCACCGAGCGCGAGCAGCTCGTCGTCAGGCTCGTCGCCCGAGACATGCTCAACAAGCAGATCGCGGCCGAGCTCGACATCCAGGAGCACACCGTCAAGATCCACCGCTCGAACGCCTGCCGCAAGCTCGAGGTGCGCTCCGCCCTTGAACTCCACCACTACCTCTCCGCCATCGGCGAACTCGCCGAGGACCAGAAGGCGCCCGAGGACAGGGACTTCACCGACGACTGAGAATGGGGAGTCCGACTCTCCCGAAAATGCATCGTGTGCCCCGCTTGAACCAAGGTACAAGGCGGGGCGATTCGTTTTGATCCACAATCTCTCCCATCGGACGGGCGGACCACATGCCCGTTCACGGACCAACAACCGAATCACCAAGCGGAGAGAGCGAATGCTTGAAACCTATCTGAAGGACCTCGAAGAAGTCGTCAACATCGACTGCGGCAGCAACACCTGCGACGGCGTCACGCGCGTCGCCGAAATCATGAAGCGCCACTATGACGAAATCGGCTTCGCCACCGAACTCGTCGACCTCGGCGACAAGGCCGGCCGCGGTCTCTTCGCCACGAACAAGCCGGGCGCTGAAAAGTTCGACATCATGTTCAACGCCCATCTCGACACGGTCTACCCTGATGGCACCGTCGCCCAGCGTCCGTTCCGCGTCGAGGACGGCACGGTCTACGGCCCGGGCTGCGCCGACTGCAAGGCCGGCGTCATCGCCATCTTCCACGCCCTCAAGAACGCCCGCAAGGAAGACCTCGACCGTCTCGCCATCGCCGTCTGCTACAACCCCGACGAAGAAGTGAGTTCGCTCTCCTCCCGCGAATGGCTCGCCACGATGGCCAAGAAGGCCAGGCGCGCCGTCGTCTCCGAACCGGGCCGCGCCAGCGGCGCCTTCGTGCGCTCCCGCAAGGGTCGCTCCGTCTGGGACGTCACCTTCCACGGCGTTGCCGCCCACGCAGGCAACAACCCGCAGGACGGCCGCTCCGCCATTCTCGCCGCCGCCAGGTTCACAATCGAAGTCACCAAGCTCCAGGACCTCGAAGGCAAGGGCACGAGCGTGACCGTCGGCGTCATCCAAGGCGGCACGGTCTGCAACACGGTTCCCGAAACCTGCTCCATTCGCATCGACACCCGTCGCTGGAACGACGAGGACGGCCGCGAGATCGACGAAGGCATTGAAAAACTCGCCGCCATGAACTGGGGCGAGGGCATCACCGTCGACGCCCGCCGCGCCTCCGTCTCCCCGGCCATGCCCTGCACGGAAAAGACGCGCGAACTCGTCGAGCTCATCAACGAAGCCGCCCGCCTCGAAGGCTTTGAAGCGGGCTGGGTCGATGCCGGCGGCGGTTCCGACGCCAACCGCATCGCCCAGGCTGGCACCCCCGTCGTTGACGGCGTTGCCCCTGCCGGCGGCTGCTTCCACTCAGAACGAGAATACCTCCGCGTCGACACGATCGAAAACCGCGTGCGCATGCTCTCGCGCTTCCTGACCCTTCTCTAAAAAGACCAGGTCAAAACAAGTCAAGGGGTGACCGCCCTCAAACGGTCGTGCTGAGGATGCAGTTCGCCCGCCTTTCAAACGAAAGGCGGGCGATTCTGCGTTCGGGAACCGTGAATGCCGTCGTGTCACATAAATGAGATGAACGGGCTGAAATGACAGTGCGAGTGACGGTCCCGGGAAGAACGGCGCCGCCTGAGGACGCTCGCGGCGCAGGAGAAAGTGTCGAATATGACGTCTGTCATCAAATTGTCATAATTCCGTCACGAAGCCGTCACGCGGAGCGGTCAGAATGCGGGCGTTGTCTTACCAACGCTTACATCTGACATGGAACAATACTATCTGGTGTTGCTGGCCTTCCTCGGGGTCATCGCAGTCATTGACCTTTTCGTCGGCGTCTCGAACGACGCCGTCAACTTTCTGAATTCGGCCCTCGGCTGCCGCATCTCCTCCTTCCGCACGACGCTCTGGGTCGCCTCGATCGGCGTGCTCGCGGGCGCGACGTTCTCCTCGGGCATGATGGAGATCGCCCGCTCCGGCGTCTTCCATCCTCAGCTCTTCACCTTCTCCGAGCTGATGATCGTGTTTTTCGCTGTCATGGTAGCGGACGTCATCCTGCTTGACGCCTTCAATTCGCTCGGTCTCCCGACGTCGACCACGGTCTCGATCGTGTTCGAGCTCATGGGCGCCGCCTTTGCCGCCGCGCTCTTCAAGCTCATCGACGCGGGCGCTCCGCTCTCCGACGTCGCCGACTACATCAATTCGAGCAAGTCGCTCGGCATCGTCTCGGGCATTCTGATCTCCGTCGTCGTCGCCTTCATTTCGGGCGCCGTCGTGCAGTACCTCGCCCGCCTCGTCTTCACCTTCAAGTTCGAGAAGGCCTACCGACGCATCGGCGCCATCTACGGCGGCATCGCGCTCACGGCCATCATCTACTTCCTCGTGATGAAGGGCGCCAAGGGCGCGAGCTTCATGCGTCCCGAGTGGATCCAGTGGATCAACGCCAACACGGCCGTCATCCTCTTCTCGCTCTTCACGGGCCTGACGGTGCTCTTCCAGGTGCTCATCACGGTCTTCCGCGTCAACATCTTCAAGATCATCATTCTGGCGGGTACGTTCTCCCTCGCGTTCGCCTTTGCGGGCAACGACCTCGTGAACTTCGTGGGCGTGCCGCTCGCCGCCTGGGACAGCTGGAAGGAATGGCAGGCCTCGGGTGCCGCCGACAACGCCTTCATGATGGGCGGCCTTTTGAAGCCTTCCACGGCTCCGACCGCCTTCCTGCTCCTTTCGGGCTTCGTGATGGTTCTCACGCTCTGGTTCTCCAAGAAGGCCCACCGCGTCATCCAGACCTCCATCAACCTTTCTTCGAGCCGCTCCGGCACGCAGGAACAGTTCGGCGCCTCCGCGCCCGGCCGCATGATCGTGCGCGGCGCCATGGGGCTCGGCAAGGTGATCAGCCAGATCATCCCGATGCCGATGCAGAGGGGCATCGCCTCCCGCTTCGAGCCGCTCCCCGTCGTCAAGGGCGAGATTCCGCTGCCCTTCGACTACGTGCGCGCCTCGATCAACCTGATCGTCTCCGCCATCCTGATCGCCTCCGCCACGAGCCTCAAGCTGCCGCTCTCGACCACCTACGTGACCTTCATGGTCGCCATGGGCTCGAGCTTCGCCGACGGCGCCTGGGACCGAGAGTCCGCCGTTTACCGCATCTCGGGCGTGCTCACCGTGATTTCGGGCTGGTTCCTGACCGCGCTCTCCGCGAGCTCGCTCGCCGCCGTCGTCGCCGTGCTCGTCTTCTGGGGCGGTGAGGCCGCCGCCATCATCCTCGGCTTCGGCGCGATCTTCCTCCTCGTGCGCTCCAACCTCAAGACCCGCGAGGACGACGTGACGCTCTCCGACGAAAGCCGATCCGTCTACGACGCCGCCTACGTGGGCCAGCTTCTCTCGAAGCACGTGCAGAAGAGCCTCTCCGAAACGCTCCGGGTGCTCTCGCGCATTCATGAGAACTTCACGGCCGATCGTGAGCGCGAGCTCACGAAGGTCAAGGCGAGCGCCACCGACGTCTTCGAGGACGCCATCGAGGCCCGCAGCGTCTACTACCGCATGGTCGCCGCCGAGGCCGCGCCTTCCAAGGCCGACTTCGATGCCCGCTACCTCTATCTGCGCGCCTGCACCAATACCTGAGAGGTGAGCCGCTCTCTGCAGAACCTCGCCAAGCTTGCCCGCGACCACGTGGCCAACCGCCACCGCGTTGGCAGCAACGAGATCACGAACGACATCGGCACGCTCGTCGCGGACATCCGCACGCTCGTCAACGCCCGTGAGGATCATGCCGACGTTACGGCGCTTCGCAACAGGGCGGCTGACGTCATCACCCGCATCGAGGATCTTCAGCGCCGCCTGATGGAGGCCCAGCCCCGCGGTTCGATGACCATCCGCTGCTGCGAGTTCCATCTCTCCTACCTCCTGGTGCTCCGCGAACTCGTCAACCATTACGAGATCGCCTCGCTCCTCGAGGAGCAGATCGATGCGCTCGCAAGAGGTGCGAAGGCTGCCTGAGGCCGCATCAGCAATTCAAACGCAGTCTAGTGGGATCGCGGCTCTGGTCCCCAAACAAAGAGCCGCGTCATTTTGGGAAAGCCTTTTTTCCGGGGCTTTCCCTTTTTTTGTCCGCGGGCCTGACGAATGCGAGGGAGATGCATTGGCCGGGATGTTCCATCCTTTCCGAAAGGTCTGGTCCGTGCGTTATCGGCGAAGACCTGTCCCGGCAGGCAAAAGTCCGCACCGGGCGAGCGCGGTGTCGATCGCCTGCGTCCAGAACACGGGGTCGCGAATGTCCGCGTCGAGGTGCTTTTTGATGAGCTCGTCGCAGCGCATTCTGCAGGCGTCCCTCGCGAAGTCGCCGAGCGAGGCGCCCGAAGCCGTGGTGCCCGACGTCAGAAAGGTCTCGGCGAGATGCTGCGAGACCAGGTAGCCGAAGGCGTACTGCCAGTCGTAGAAGACCGTGTTTGTGCGGTAGAGATGAGGTTTCCAGCACCAGACGTACTGGTCGCATCCGTCGGTCGTGCCGCCGAAAAATGCGTCCCAGGCACGGCGGCTCGCCTCGTTGAACCTGCTCGCCGAGAGGATGCCGTCTCGTCTTGCGGCCAACAGGTCGACAAGGAGTTTGTGGCGTGAGGGCACCATGAGGAGCATGTTCGATGCCCGACGCATGAGCTGCCAGCGCAGAAGGTCGGCCTCGGTCGAGCCTTCGAGTTTTCGGGCCATGTGTCTTTCGAGCATGGTGACGGCCAGCTGTCCGAAGATCTCGATCACGGAGTAGGGGAGGCGCTTGAGGGGCGCCTGCTCGCCGTGCTGGGCCTTGTGCATGAAGCCCACGCCGAGCGGATGTGCGAACTGGAATGCTCCCGCCGTGCCCGACGGGAGGGTCGAGAAGACGGCCGTCGCATTGTAGGCGGGAAGGTCTTCGCACCAGGTGCCGCCCGCGCGCTGCGACATTGATCTCGCGTCGATCCAGTGATTTTCGAGCGCCTCCTCCAGATAGCGGCCGAAGGCGGGGTCGGTACAGGCCATGGCCGAGGACAGCGAGCCGCAGACCTCGTCGAGCCCGTTGAGCCCTTCGGGCGCCGAGGCGTGCATGCCCTCGACGGAGCCGAGAATCTGCGTGACGTGCAGCTGTCTTTCGCCGAGCAAGCGAGCCCTTTCCGTGATCGTGAGTCTCGCGTTCTCACGCCTGAGTTCAAGCGCCTTCATCATGGCGAGCTGCGCTGCGGGCGTGATGCGGTCGGCCTCGAACGCCGCCGTCATGAAGTCCCGTCCCGCGGTATGCGCCTCGTGAAGCTTCCAGCCGAGCACCGCATTGAGCAGGTCTGCAAAGGCGGCCGAGTGCTCCGCAAACCACGCGTTGAAGAGTGCGAATACCGAGCGGCGGAACCTGTTGTCGGGACTCGTCTTGAGGACGGACGTCGCCTGCGCGTAGCTCAGACTGATCATGTGGCCGTCCTCGCTCGGGATCCTGAGCTTCATCGTTGCGACGAGATGCGACTGCTGGGAGCCGAGCGGCAGCATGACCGCTTCAAAGATGGGCGAGGACTGTGAGCCGCGCACGGCCAGAGGCGAGAGCCACGCTTCGAAGGGCGCTCTCGCGCGCACCTCGTCCGGAAGCTCCCGCACTGCCGAAAGAATCCCGCCTGAGGCCTCCTCGAGTCTGAAGGAGAGGCGCTTGACCGAAGAGAGCCAGGTGCCCGGCAACGTGTCCGCGGCGTTCGAGCTCTGCCGCGCACGGCAGACTGTCCGGAGCGAGACCCCCAGATCGCGCGCTTCGTCCGCCATGCGCACCAGATCGCCGAGTGCGGCCGCACCCTTCGGAGGCGTCTTCGCGAGTGCCTCGAGCGCAACGATCTTCGCTTCGAGACGCTCGAGCGCCTCGGCGAAGCCTTCTTCAGAAAGGAGCGGTACGGATCTGCCCGTCCAGGCGGGCGTCTTGTTGGGGGCGAGGCGGGTCATGCGGTCGTATAAGCGGTTCAAGAGAATTTCAGGGTTTTTACTGGGGGTATCTAATGGAAACCCTTATGCATGGTGCTTTGGGTCGTTTGCATGCAAGTGTAATGCCGTTCCGGAAGTGGAAAATTGAACTTTCGGACTACGGGACAACCCTCGTCATCCCGAAGAGCTTCCCTCCGTTGCCCTACGCGGCTGCATGCGCGGCGCGATCATGTGAAGGCTTCAAAAGAAGGGTGCCGTCCGTTCAGCGTGCGGGGAGGCGCTCCGACAATCAACAGGAGAAACATCATGATCGGTATTCTGATCGGCTGTCTCACACTCGTCGTCGTGGGGTGGGCCATCGTCAAGGGCAAGTATGCTCCGCTCGTGCTCTTTGCAAGCGGCGCCTTCATGCTTGCGTGCGCAGTCTTCTTCGATACGGGCACGTTCATGCCCAAGAAGGCGCTGCCGACGGGCAACGACTATCTGAACATCATCGAGTTCATCCGCTACATGTTCTCGAACCGTCTTGCCGGCCTCGGCTTCCTGATCATGACGATGGTGGGCTTTGCCTCCTACATGACGCACATCGGCGCCAACGACGCCTTCGTGAACATCGCGATCAAGCCGCTTTCCATCATCAGGAATCCGTACATCCTGATCTTCGTCGCCTTCATGCTCGGCAAGGCCGTCTCGATGGTGATCACCTCGGCCGTGGGCCTCGGCGTGCTCTGTCTGGCGCTCATGGGTCCCGCGCTTGCCGCGCTCGGCATCAACAAGAAGGCGATTGGCGCCGTGTTCGTCACGTCGGGCGCCTGCTCGCTCGTGCTGCTCGGCGGCTCGACGGCCGCCTCCGCCAAGGCCTGCGACCTGTCGATTCTCGACTACGTCTTCCTCTTCAAGATTCCGGCCGGTATTCCGACCGTGCTCGCCATCGGCCTCGCGCACGTCTTCTGGCAGCGCTGGCTTGACCGTCGCGAAGGCTGGAACTGCGAGGAGCACAAAGGCGAGACGCTCGTCTTCTCCGAGGACGTGAAGCGTCCGAGCACCGCCGCACCGAAGATCTACGCCTTCCTGCCGTTCCTCCCGATGGTTCTGGTGGTCGTCTTCTCCCAGTACTGCATCTCCTCGATCAAGCTTGACATCACGGCCCTGATGCTTCTGTGCGTGATCATCGGCATGGTCTGCGAAGTGATCCGCTGGCGCGGCAACTACGACAAGATCGCCGCGGGCCTCAAGGTCTTCCTGCAGTCGATGGGCAAGGCGCTCTCTGGCGTGGTCGCCCTCGTGATCGCCGCCGGTGTCTTCGCCGAAGGCTTCAAGGCGCTCGGCATGCTCGACGCGATCGTCGACGTCGCCCACAACGTGGGTGCGGGTGCCGTCGGCATGTCCATCCTCTTCGTCGCCATCACGACGCTCGTGACCATCATCGCGGGCTCCAACGGCGCTTCCTTCTATCCGCTCGTCGAAATGGTGCCCAAGATCGCCCGCGACATGGGCGTCAACCCTGTGACTCTCGTTCTGCCGATGCACCAGGCTTCCACGATCGCGCGTCCGCTCTCGCCCGTCGCAGGCGTCGTGGTCGCCATCGCCGGCATGCTCCAGATGAATCCGTTCGAACTCATCAAGCGCGCCTCCGTGCCCTGCATCGTCGGTCTCATCGTGCATCACGTGAGCGTCTTCTGGCTCGCCATTTAAAGAAGAAAGGAGCATTCAAAAATGACGGAATTCAACTCCGGCGCCCCCGAATGGCAGATGGACGACGCCTACGGCAGCTTTGCGGATCCACGCTGGACGCGCGGCGCCGAGCGCGTGCGCGAGCTCATCGCCGAAATCGCCCGCCTGACGAAGGACCTCTCGAGCGACGAGACCCTGCGCCTTGGCCTCGAGGCCTACGAGGAGGCGCTCACGATCGAGTCCTCCATGTCCGCCTTCGCCAAGTGCACGGGCGCGAAGGACACGACCGACGCGTCAGCGATGGCCGCCTCCAACTTCACGGCGGGCCTGCATCACGACCTCGAGGCTGCTGCCGGCCCGCTCTTCGAGACGCTCGCGGCAAAGCCCGACGACTCTCCTCTCTGGAGCATGAAGCCCTTCTCGCACTGGCGCTTCGTCATCCGCGAGCGTCAGGCCGACTGGCATCGCAGGCTGAGCGCGACCGACGCCGACTTCTATGCCTCGATCGAGGTCATGGCCTTTGCGCCGCTCGGTTCCCTGCACAAGTCCCTTCAGAAGCTCGTCGACTTCGACGCGAGGAATGCCGCAGGCGAGACCGTGCGGGTTCGTGCCGCCAAGCTCGTCGCCATTCTCAAGGGCGATCCCGACCCCGTGCTCCGCCAGAGCGCCGGCGAGGCCATGCAGGAGTGGTACGCCCGCCACGGCGAACTCTACGCCGGCCTTCTCAACGAACTGCACGGCATCAGGCTCGCGGGCTTCGAGCGTGCGGGCGTCGAACCCGTGAGCGTCTCGCTCGCCCAGAACCGCATGAGCCGCGAGTGCCTCGAGGCGATTCGCACGGCCATCTTGCGCAACACGGACTGGATCCGCGAGGGCTTCCGCATGCGCGCCCGCGTGCTCGGCACCCCGAAGATGGCCTACTGGGACGTGCTTGCGCCCGCTCCTGAGACCTCGGGCGGCACCCCGCGCCTCATGCCCTATGAAGAAGGCATCGGCATTGTGAAGCGTTCACTCGGTCGCGTGAATCCCGATATGACTGCCTTCGTCGACTTGATGCTCGAGAATCGGTGGATCGACGCGAAGCCCTCCGACAGGAAGGTGGGGGGCGCCTTCTACTCGCGATTCAATGAATTCAGGATCCCGCGCGTCTTCTCGACCTATCTCGGCTCCATCACCTCGGTCCTGCAGCAGGGCCATGAGCTTGGCCACGCCTTCCACTACTGGAAGATGCGAGATCTGCCGATGATCGAGACCGAATTCCCGATGACGCTCACCGAAACCGCGAGCACCTTCAACGAAGCCGTCATCCGCCGCGCCCTCCTTGAGGAGGCCGAAGGCGCCGAACGCTTCAAGATGCTCTGGCAGGACGTGCGCAGCGCGGGCAACTTCCTCGTCAACACGATGGTCCGCATGGACTTCGAGCTCGCCTTCCTCGAGGAGCGCCGCCGCGGCGTGGTCCCCGCGGGCCGCTGCTGCGAGCTCATGCGCGAGGTCTGGACGCGCTGGTACGGCGACGACGTCACGCCGGACGTGTGGCTGTGGGCCCACAAGCTTCACTACTACAAGACCGACCAGTTCATCTACAACTACCCCTACGCCGTCGGCTACCTGATGAGCCTCGCGCTCATGCGCGAGTGGGAGGAGAGGGGAGACGACTTCTACGGCTTCTATGTCGCGATGCTCCGAGACACGGGCCGCATGACCGTCGACGAGATCATCCGCCGACACTTCGGCGCTGACGCCGCCGATCCCGGCTTCTGGGAGGGTGCAATGCAGTCTGCACGTCGCTCCACCGAGGCGCTTGGGGCCCTCATCGAGGCCCGCGGAGCCGAGGCCTGAAGCCTTAACCGCTGAATCCAGAAACGGAGTGCGCCCCCCGTCGAGGGCGCGCTTCGATCCTCATTGAAAGACCCATTCGACAGATTGATACGACAGAAAAGGAGATTCATCATGCAATATTCCAAGATCGCGCTTGCAGTCATGCTCACCGCTGCGGCCACCGCCGTCAGCGCCACTGACATCCAGATCTACGGCCGCGTTGACGCCGGCCTCATGTTCGAAGATGCCGACGGCGGCGAACGCTCCCTTACGATGAAGTCCGGCGGCCGCACCTCCAGTCGCCTCGGCTTCAACATCAAGGAAGACCTCGGCAACGGAAACTTCGTCAAGGTCTATCTGGAGAACGGCTTCAAGGTTGACGACGGCAGCTTCTCCACCGCCGACACGCTCTTCGACCGCCGCGCCATCCTCGCCGTTCAGGGCGCCTGGGGCGAACTCGGCCTCGGCCGCGCCGGCACGGTCCAGTCCACGGCTGCTCCGTACTCCATGGGTTCCATCAAGTGGGACGTCTTCGGCACCTCCTACTCGAACTCCTCGATCGGTACGACGTTTGCCAACTCCAGTCGCGTCGACAACGCCATCAACTACGTCTCGCCTGTCATGAACAACCTCAAGTTCGGCCTCTCCTACTCCACGGGCGACAAGGATGACGACGATGCAAATGAATGGCAGGACAAGGGCCACACCTTTGCCGCCGCCATGAACTACATCGGCGACAACCTCTTCCTCGGCGTCACGTTCGCCAACGTCGACAACAAGCATCCCGGCGGCACCGCCGCCGACGGCCGCGCCTACCAGGTCGGCGGCTGGTACCGTGTCGTGCCAACCGTCCGCATCTTTGCCGGCGCCGGCTATCAGACTGCCTGGTCCACGGGCGCCAAGCTCGCCGCCACCAAGGCCACGGCCGTGACGGCGGATCAGAAGGGCGGCTGGGACGGCTACTCTCTCGCCCTCGGCTTCGAGCACCTTTCCGGGCCGCACAAGACGTTGATCGGCGCCCAGTACTTTGATGGCGAACTTGCCAACAACTCCGACGTCGACTTCAAGCGTGCCGTATACGGCGCCGCCTATGAATATTCGTTCGCCAAGAACGTGATCGCCTACGTCGCGGTCAACTACAGCGACGCTTCGGGCGCCGGTTCCAAGGTCGACGATGCCTCCGCCAAGGACACGGTCCAGGGCTTCCTGGGCATGAGCTACCTGTTCTGACCATGAACCATCAGGGGGGCCGCGGTCTGCACCTGAACGCTCCATCCACAGGGCCCCTGTCGTCAGACAGAGGCCCTTTCCCACGTGTGATCGGCACAGGTCAGTTCAACGGCTGAAGGTCCATAGAGAGGCCGGCTGCGAAAGCCTCATGACCAACTGTGAGGTGCAGGCTGAAAAATCACGGCCTCCTCTTGTGACACTGTCGTTGTCCCAGTCGCCCACGGGAAAGGGTTTTTGCTTAGTCTGAAAGGCTTAAGGGTTCATGGCTAAGGGAAGATTCTGTGGGCAGTTCCGGTGGCGATGCGTAAACTTCTGCGCAACTGCTACTTAGCGACACAGGACCAATTTGTCGCAGCAGTTGAATCTTTTGAGGAGAAACAAATGAACTTCAAGACCAAGCTTGCCGTTCTCGCGATCGGTGCCGCCATGGGCTCCATGGCCTTCAACGCCTCCGCCTGCTCGACGGTCATCGTCGGCAAGGACGCCAGCGCCACGGGCAACATTCTCGTGGGCCACAATGAGGACAACGGCGGCCGCATTCTGACTGCTCAGCACTGGGTCCCGGCTGCCACTCACAAGGCCGGCGAAATGATCAAGTTCGAAGAGGCTGCCGCCTCCATTCCGCAGGTTGAAAAGACCTTCGGCTTCTTCTGGTCGCAGACCTTCGATCCGACCGGCGCCTCCTTCTCCGACGGCTTCGTCAATGAAAACGGCGTCACGATCGTCACGAATGCCTGCACGGGCATTTACAAGGACGACATCATGCCGACCAAGGATGGCGGCATCGGCTACGGCATCCGCCGCCTGATGGCCGAGCGCGCCACGAGCGCCCGTCACGCCGTCGACATCGCCATCGAGCTTCTCGGCAAGTACGGCTACTTCTCGGAAGGCCGCACGTATACGATCGCTGACCCGAACGAAGCCTGGCAGCTGGCCATTCATCAGGGCAATACGTGGGTCGCAAGGCGCGTGCAGGACAATGAAATTATCTACATTCCGAACAACTTCATGATGGACAAGGTTGACGCAACTGACACCAAGAACGTCATCGTTGCTCCGGGCATGATCGAGCGCGCCATCAAGAACGGTCGCTACAAGCCCGCCAAGGAAGGCGTTTACAGCGACTTCAACTACCGCGTTGCCGTCGCTCCGGCCGAACGCCGCTCCGCCGACTACAACTCCAGCCGCAACAACCTCGCCTGGAACAAGATCATCGGCAAGAACATCACGGATCCGGAACAGTTCCCGTACTCCGCCGTCGCCACGAAGAAGTGGACGGTTGACGACGTGAAGGACCTGCTGCGCACGCACGAACACGACATCCAGGAACAGGATGCCCAGTGGACGCATACGAACAGCCTCGGCATCTGCCGCGCCACGACGCATGAGTCCGAAGTGTTCGAAATGAACGCCAATCCGCTCCTCATCACCGGCTATCGCGCACTTGCTCGTCCGTGCGAATCCCCGTACATCCCGTTCTATCCGCTCGCTCGTCCGGCCGAAGGCACGGCCTTCATGAGCTGGGACAAGGCCACGGCCGAACACTTCAAGGGCACGCCGGAATACTTCGGCTGGCGCTCTGAATGGCCGGTCACGACGTTTGTCGCCGCCGCCAATACGTACGACTTCCAGCGTCAGGACCAGAAGGATGTTCGCGCCTTCGTCGAGAAGCTTGAAGCCGGCTGGGAAAAGGATGTTCCTGCCGTCACCGCTCATGCCAAGACTCTTCTCAAGGTCTCCAAGGAAAAGGCCGTCGAATATCTGCATGCCTACAACGTCCGCATGCTGAACGAAGCCCAGGCCGCCGTTGCTGAAAAGCTTGAAGAAAAGGCTCCGTGGACGCTCGCCGTCATGGCCGACAGCATCAATCCGAAGAGCGACGAAAAGGTTGAAGTGGTTCTCTTCTCGAGCGGCAAGCTCGACGCCACGAAGGCCGATCCGAAGCAGACCTGGGGCGGTGTGGGCCGCGCCTCCATTGGCAACAAGATCACGATGAGTCAGAAGCTCGCCCAGCCGGTCAAGGCGGAAGCCCGCGACGTTGACGGCGACGGTCTGAAGGACATGGTCTTCACGTTCACGCAGAAGGGCCTCGCCCAGAACATGCTCGCCGGCGCGAACTATGACATCTGGCTCCACACCTACGTCGACGGCAAGCGCGTCGCCGCCATGGACACCGCCTTCATCGAAACCGAAGGCTACAAGGGTCCCGCCAAGCGCACGCAGAACGCCGACCTCTAAGTCGTGAATCCTGCCCGCAGGCCTCCCGGTGAGGAACCGGAACCTGCGGTCGAGTCCATAAGCTCAAGAACAATCGAGGGCGTCTTTCGAAAGGAAGGCGCCCTCGATGCGTTCAGTCGTCAGTACTCGAAGCTGTAGAGCACGTCGAACGCCTGATTGACGCCCGAGGCGGCTTCGAGGTAAAGGCGCGGCATCAGGCGGTAGCGCAGCGTGATGGTCGCGAGCGAGTCGAAGATGCCCACGCCGTACTTGAGCTGAAGGCCGGGGAGGATGTAGCCCGACACGACGACCTGCGAACTTTCGCCCACGCCTGCCGTGTCGACGCCGAGATCCTTGATGCCCACCGCGTCGCCGATTTCTCCGATGATCCTGCCCGTCTGCGAGACGCCCAGCCCCACAAGCGCCGAAGTGATCATCGAGTTGTCGTCGCTCGACGTGTCGAGCCCCTGTCCACGAAGCAGATAGGAGAGGGTCTGCTGCTGAGAGAGCGCGGGTTCGGAGAATACCGTCACCTTCGGGCGCATGGCGTTGCCCGTGACGCGGATGCCCGCCGTCACGTCGTCCTCGATCGCCTCGGGATTGCGGATGGCCTCGATGTTGAGCTGCGGACGGCTGGGCGGGCCCGCGAAGATCACGTGACCCGTGCGCACGATGAGGTCCTGGCCGTAGGCGTGGAAACGCCCGTCGTCGACGTTGACCTGGCCGTTGAGGCCGAGGCCGCGCCTGGCGTCCTGCGTCACCTTGAGGTCGCCCGAGAGTTTCGCCTTGAGGCCAAAGGCGTCGATGAAGATCTGATCGCCCATGTGCACCACGATGTTGCTGTCGATCGGAATCGTGGCGGTCTTCGAGACCTTGGGCTTCATGTGGCGGTCAAGGAGCACTTCGTCAGACGAGACGCTCGTGGCTGTGGCGGGAAGATCCGCCACCGTGATCTGCGCGGCGGGCACCTCGATCCTGCCGTTGAGCGTCACGCGCTCGGACGAGGCCGCAAGCGAGACGTCGGGCGAGACGGTGACCTTGGCGTACGGGGGAACCGTGATGAGGATGTCGCTGCCTGAGGCATGCACGTTCGCCGTCGGGTGCGCCATGTCGCGCCACTGCGCGTCGCCCGCAAGGTCGAGCGCGCCCTGGCTCGTCTCGAGGCGGCCTTCAAGCGTGGACGTGTCGCCCGCGAAGTCGATCCGGATGTTCGAGGGCTTCATGACGAGGGGCACGGCGCCTTCGGAGACCCTTGCGTCCGTGAGCGCGATGCCGCCGTTGAGGAGCGGCTTGAGCAGCGTGCCCGAGAGCGCCACGTCGACGTTGAGCCTGCCCTCGACCTTTTCGTCCGAACCGATCAGGGTGTTGACGATCGACAGGTCGCCGCCGTTGAAGAGGATGCGGCCGTCTAGCCTGCGGGTTTTGGCGGGATCGATCACGGCGACCGTTGCCTTGAGGTCGGCGTTGTCGCGGATCTTCACGTCGAGCTCGGCCGAGGCGCGCGACTTGTCGGTGCGCGCCTTGAGGCTGACGGTGTCGAGATGCACGACGAGGGGCTCCTCGCCCGTCGTCTGCGTGACGGTCATGCCGCCCGCGTCGACGAGCGCATCGATTTCAGGCAGGCTGCCCGAGGAGAGGTCCCACTTCGCCTTGGCGGTACCGTTGACGGTGCCTGCCACCGTGGTGAGCGGCGGCAGCCAGGGCTTGAGGACGTCAAGTTCCCACTTGCGCAGTCTGAGGGTGGCCGAGCCCTTTTCGCCTGCGCGCAGCTTGTCGTCGATGCAGACGTCGCCCGGCTTGCCGACCCAGCAGTGAGGTTCGAGCACCGCCTCGGAGCTTGAGGCCTTGTAGACGAGGCCCGCGGCCTTGTCCTGATGCCAGCTGCCGATCGGCGTCGAGACGGTGCCGTTTGAGAGCGTGCCCTTCCAGACGAGGGACTTCGTGTCGAAGGCGCCCGCAAGCTTGAGTTCGGCGTTGACGGGCTCGCCTGAGAGATTCACCGTGAGCTCGTGCTTTCGGTCGGTGCCCTCGAGCCTAGCGACGATGTCATGAAGGACGAGGCTCTCGGAGAGGGCGCCGTTCGAGGCGTGCAGCATCATCGAGCCGCCGACTTCGCCAGAGGGCTTTGCGGAGATGTCGCCGCGAAGCATCAGGGCCTCGAGCCTGACGTCGTCGCCGTAGCGAAGGCCCGTGGCCGTGAGGTCGGCCTTGGCGACGGGCTCGGAGAGCGTGCCGCCGATCGTCACGAAGCCCGAGGCGCTGCCTGCGAGCTCCTTCATGTTTCTGCCCAGATCGGGCGCGTCCACCTTGATGTCGGCCTTGATGTTCTTGCCGTCGAGCATGGCGCGGCCCGTGAGTTTATTGGCGTCGAGCGAGACGCTCACGTCGGGGACGTAGACCTTCATGGGGCTCTGCGCGATGGCGGAGCCATGAACGTCGAGGGCGGCGTTATCGATCCTGCCCTTGACGTCGAATTCGGGAAGCTCGACCGACCAGCCCTTCTTGTCGATGCGGCCCGACGTGCGGGAGCTGCCCGAGAGGACGGCCTTGACGGAGGGCGCAAAGTGGGAGACGTCGAGGTTTGCGAGCTTCATGTCGCCGCGCCAGCGGAGCGCGTCGACCCATGTGATCTCGCCAGTGACGCGGCCCGTACCGCCCGCAGTCTTCGCGGTGAGCTCGTCGAGCGTGAGCGAGGTGAGGGTGCCGCGGCCCTTGAGGCCGGCGGTGGCGGACGGAGTGCCCGGCGCCTTGACGCCAAGTCCTGCATCGAGCTTCCAGTTGCGGACGTCGCCCGACATGCGCAGGCTGAAGGCGGAGAGCGAGGTCAGGTCGGCAGGGTTTGCACCTTCGAGCGGCAGCTTGAGGCTGGGGGAGACGAGCGTCACGGAGAACGGGAGGCCCGCAGTGGCGGGATCGGCCGCAAGCAGGAACTTGGCGGGCACGGGACCTTCGGCCACGGCCGCAAGCGAAACCTTGCCCATGACCTCGCCCACGAGCGTCACGTCGGCCTTCTCGCCGCGCACGGGCGCGACGGAGAGCCTGGTGTTCGCACGAAGGTCGAGCGGCCACTTGCCCGAGAGACGTGCGCGCCCCTTGAGGGAGCCCGTGGCTTCGGGCATCTTCAGGTCGAGGCGGCGGATCTCGACTTCGCTCGCCTTCATGGAGGCGTCGAGCCTGAGTTCGTCGATGACGACGGGCGAGGCGCCCGCAAGCTTGAGGTTGGTGGCCTCGAATTCGGAGACGTCGAGCGAGAAGGGAAGACTCACCTCGGGCAGCTCTGTGAGGAGCGGCTTCGAGAAGAGGTCGGCGAACATTTTGTTGAGCTCGGTCGCGTCGAACGTGATCACGGGCTTTCGGGCCTCGAACTTGGCCTTGATCTCGGCTGCGCGACGCTCGGCAACCTTCCTGTCCTCTTCGGCCCTTTCCTCGGCTGTCTTCTCGGAGCCGGGCAGCGCGACCGCAAGCGAGCGGATGCGAAGGGGTTTGACGGAGAGCGTCTCTCCGATCCAGGAGGCGGAGGCGCCGAAGTAGGCTAGCGTCACCTTCGTGCCGTCGGCGGTGAAGTCGAGGCTCGTGATTTCGGCGTTGTCGAGCGATACGGGCCACGGCATGGTGACGGGGCCCGTATCGGCGGAGGGGGCGGACGGGTCGGAGGACGGCAGCGATGCGGAGTCGAGTACGCCGTGCGGGTGCAGGATCTCGAGCTTCGTAACGGCGATGCGGCGCTCGGAGAGGAGCGCGTCCCGGTCGAGCCTCAGCGTGATGCGGTCGGCGCCTGCAGTGAGGCCCGGCATCTCGTAGGAGAGGTCTGTGATCGTGAGGTCGAAGAAGCCGCCCTCGATCGAGCCCGCCTTGAGGCCGGGCACGAGGGGAAGGGCCGTGCGAAGCAGCATCTGCTGGCCCGACGGCGTGGCGACGAGCCATGCGAGGCCCGCGGCCGTCAGCACGAGAACGCCGCCGGCGCTGAGAAGAACTTTGGCCGAACGTCTCATAGTTCAGCTCCGAGACCGATGTAGAACTGGAGACCGTCGTCCTCGCCGGCGTCTGCGGCGACGGGTTTGGCGACGTCAAGCTTGACGGGACCCACGGGGGAGTTCCAGCGGATGCCGACGCCGGCGCCACGCTTCCAGTCGAAGCTCGCGAAGCTGTTGCTGGCTTCGCCCACGTCGAAGAAGACGGCCGTCCACCACTTGCCCGTGAGGTTGTACTGATATTCGATGCTGCCCGTCACCATGCAGGATGCGCCCGTGAGGCGTCCCTCGCTGTCGCGCGGCGAGATGGACTCGTACTTGTAGCCGCGCACGGAGCGGTCGCCGCCCGCGAAGAATCGCAGGTCGGGCGGGACTTCGTCGAAGTCGTTCGTCTTGATCTTGCCCGCGCTGCCGCGCACGACGAAGCGGTGTCCGCGCCAGGGCGTGCGGATGAGCGTGCCGTGGGCCTGCATGATGATGAAGTCGACGTCGCTGCCGAGATAATGGGTGCCCGTGTCGATGCTGTAGCGCTGGGTGTCGCCCCAGTAGGGCATCATGCCGCCCCTGCTGCGGGTGCGCGAGAAGCTGATGCTGGGATAGACGAGCATGGTGTTGCTCGAGACGCCTGCCTGCGTGAACGCGTCGAACATCCAGTGGACGCCGATCGAGCGTTGCCAGCCCGTGGAGAACTCCCAGTTGCGCGAGAGCGCGAGCGTCATGTTGTTGGAGTCCGTGTCGTTGACGACGTCTCGCTTCATGGCGCCTTGGGCGAGCCAGTATTCCTCAAGCGGATTGGCGACGACGGGAATCTTGTAGGAGAGGTCGACGAGTTGCTCGTCCGAGGAGACCTCGGTCGAGGACGAGAGGCTGTGGCCGCGGCTGTTGATCCATGGCTTCTTCCAGCCGAACTTGGCGCGCGGGCCCGTGTCGGTGGCGTAGCCGAGACCGACTTCGAAGATATTGGCCGCGCGGGGCGTGACGTCGCAGTTCATCGGCAGCTCGGTCGTGCCCGCATCGCGCGCGGCCTGGAAGTCGGGCGCGACGACTGCGGACTTGAACCATCCCACGGAGGCGAGCTTCTGGTTGAAGTCGCCGAGCACGTCGGCGTTGTAGTAGTCGCCCTTCTTGAAGGGCGTCATGTTGCGAAGAAGCTCCTCGTCGATCTGCGAGCCCGAGAAGGTCACGTCGCCGAAACGCCAGCGCTCGCCGGTCTCGTAGTCGATGGACCAGACGGCCTCGCGAAGAGGAATGGAGACGCCGAGCTGGCTCTTGACGAATTCTGCGTCGAAGTAGCCGAGCTGCAGGGCCGCGTTCGTGAGGGAGCTCTTGAACTCCTCGTACTTGGCGTGGTTGAGCACGTCGCCCTTCTTGGGGACGCGGCGCTTCTGAAGAAACTTGAAGACACGCTCGTCGGCGCCCGGGCCCGTGACGTGCACGTCGACGTCGGAAATGAGAACGGGCTCGCCCGGAACGACCGTGATCTCGAGACTACGCTTGTCCTTGACCGTCATGGAGACCGCGGGCTGGTAGTAGCCGAGTGCGCGCAGGGAGAGCCTGACGGCCTTGTCGACGTTCATGCGGGCGGCGGGCGTATCGGTGTAGCCTGCCTTCTCGAGTGGTTCGACCCAGGCGCGGGCGTTGGCCGCCAGATCACCGTCAAGTCCCTTGATGTCGATCCTGAGCGTGTCGGCGGCGAGCGCGGAGGCGGAGCAGAGTGAAAGCGCCAGAACGGCGGTCAATGAACGGCGCACGGCGTATATCCTTCGGAGTGATGAACACGTGCCGGACGCAGGGCCCGGCCAATTCATGAGTGTAGCCCATGTGGCGCGCCCGCAAGGCATCAGTTGCAACCTCAAACCATTTGCCTGAAATCGAATGGGGCGCAGGCGGCGACGGAGGCTTTCAGAGCAGCGTGCGGGAGATGTCGGCGGGGGTGACGCGTCCGATGACGGGCGCGCATGCGCCTGTGAGGACGGTGAGGCGCAGGCTGCCGAAGGCGGCGTGCGTGGCGAGGACGGAGCGCCCCTCGGGATCGAGGACGACGGGACGGCTTTCTTCGTCGAGCGTGAGGCGCCAGCCCGAGCCGCCGCGGTTGAGCTTGATTTCGGACTCCTTCATGCCCCAGGCGCGGAAGAAGGGTTCCGAGTCGCCGCTCTCGGCGCACTGGCGCACGATGGCGGAGGCGGCCTCGCCGAAGCTCATGCGGGACATGCCCTCGATGCTGCGCACGGGGCGCATCGTCTCAAGGTCGAGTCCCATGACGGGATCCTTGACGGAGGCGATGCCGAGCGCAATGCTCGTGCCCGTGTGGGCGATGCAGAGCGCGGTGCGGCGTCCGTCCTTGAGAAGATAGGGAGCGTAGGGCGGCTCCTCGACGAGTTCGGCGTCGAGAATGCGCGCGGCGGCGCTTGCGAGAATGCGGCCCCAGCGGGTCTGGCGGCGGCGCACGGGGTGGCAGAAGGCCGTGATGCGGCTGCGGGTCGCCTCGGGAAGCGTCGCGGCGAGCGACTCCTCGAGTCCGGCTGGAGCGGATTCGAAGTCAAGCAGAAGCACGGCGGGGTTCGGGGTGCTGCTGAGCTTCTCGATTGGGGACATGATGAGGCGGACCGTATTGAAGATGAATGGATTCGGGACGGATCAGGAGGATTCGCCCGGGCGCTGACAGTGTACAGAAAACGCAGGCTTAGGGCGGACGGATCATCCTTATGGATGGATTTCCGAAAAGCGGGAAGCCGCAAGGCCTGCGAGGGCCCAGAGGACGATGATGAATCCGACGAAGGAGAGCGAGGCGCCCCAGCCTGCGGGGAGGAGCGCGGCGAAGACGAGGGGACCGAGGCCCGCGCCGAGGTAGCCCACGCCTTGGCTGAGCGCCGAGAGTCCGAGCATGTGGGCCGAGGAGCGCGTCTTCCTTGCCATCAGGATGAAGGCGACGGAGAGCATGGAGCCCTGAGGGGCGCCCGCAAGGATGCTGCCGAGGAAGATCCAGGGGCCGCCAAGCGTCCAGAACCAGAGGCCTGCGAGATAGGAGAGGGACATGAGGGCTTCTGAGGCCCATTCGGAACCGCAGTGCTTCATGAAGCGGTCGGTGAGGATGGAGGCGGGGAGGCCCGAGACGAGATAGAGGGCGAGGGCAGCGCCTGCGGCGTCGGCGCTGACGCCCTGTGTCTGGAGATAGGGCGGGAGCCACGCGGCGACTGTATATATGAGGAGCGACTGCAGCCCCATGACGGCCGTGACGGCCCATGCGCCGGGATGGCGCCTGAGGGATGGGGCGCGAAGGAGCATGGCGGAGGGGCCCGACGAGCGGCCGAAGGCTGCGAGCCAGAGGGCGAGGACGACGGCGCCGAAGGCGGCCCACGCGAGGAAGGCCGACTGGGTGAAGTCCGTGAGGGCCGCAAGCGGATGCGAGGTGAGTGCGCCGATCGAGCCCGAAAGGCCGACGACGCCCGTGTAGATCCCGAGGAGCGCACCTGTCTTCGCCTCGTTCTGCGTCTTGACCACGACGGGCATGAGGACGTTGAGGGCGGCGATGCCCACGCCGATGAGAAGCGTGCCGAGAAGGAGCGCGGGATAGCTCGGCGCCGTGCGCACGAATCCGCCGGCGGCAAGCACGCCGAGAAAGACGATGACGGCGCCGTAGAGTCCGAAGCGGCGGGCTGCGTCCGGGGCGGCGAACGAGAAGAGCCCGAAGGCCGCAACCGGAAGGGCGGCCGCAAGGCCGTATTCGGAGGCGGAGAGGCCGAGCTCGGAGGTAAGGCGCCCTGCGAGCGGGCCTACGGCCGTGATCGGACCGCGCATCTCGAGCGTGGCGGCAAGAATCAGGGCGAGCACTGCAATGGGCTTGAGATGAGTCATGAAGGTGGTGGTTGTTGAAGAGGCGCGCGGGCGCCTCCGGAATGGTCCAGAAGAAGATACCTCCAAATGCGGTCGAAGTCCATGCGCGGCGAAAGATCGGGTGACGGGGAATGATGGCCTGAGGAGGTTTTCTAGGTAGTAATACGGATTTTGACGCAAATATTTGACAAACGTGCCGGAGTCGTGCTTAATTCCAATCCTTCGCTGACGACGCCAAGTCATCAGCGAATAAATTTGACAAAGAGTTGATGAGTTGGTAAACTCTCAATTCTGTGCTCTTAGGAGCGCTGTTCTTTAAAAATCAGAATTCAACGAACCGATAAG
>ERZ831634.1287-NODE-1287-length-26744-cov-3.281577_pt1 | contig 26744 bp, 34 predicted proteins | sample MGYA00519953_ERZ831634 | MGnify/ENA primary metagenome ERZ831634 (study PRJEB31850, sample SAMEA3708718) | human gut metagenome | biome: human gut; feature: human-associated habitat; material: faeces | place: China | collected 2014 ... | reverse complement strand
GGCTCGTGGCGTTTCGCAAACGCCTAAAAAAAGGATATTAGGAGAAAGGAGAATCATCCACTATCTTCAAAAGAGGATGATTGGATTATACGAGAATTATGAGAAAAGAAAATGTATTACGCAAATGTATGATCGGACTGGTGGGCGTACAGGCCGGTCTTACTTTATTTGCTGCGGTTACAACAGCAGGACAGAAAAACAAAAATTCGATTGATCAAAAAGCAACACAGGCAGTTACAGCGGAAAGCAAACAGTCAGCAAATGAAAAAGAGAATGCAAAAAGTGATAAGAAACATACGATAAAAGAGAAAGCAGATGTTAATAATAAGGATGTTGTGACGGAACCGGATACAACTGCTTTGCCTGCAACACAGGCAGGAAAAATGACCAAAAAGACAAACTATAAGAAATATTCGAATACCAGTATCGGCTGGGGTGTGTCTATGCATGCAGACCATACAACACCGGGCGGAAATGTGCCAAAGGGGGTATCTTTAAAAAAATATCAGGCATACTATGTAGGAAATACGAAAGAAAAAGTAATGTATCTGACATTTGACTGTGGATATGAAGGCGGTTATACAAGGAAAATCTTAAAAACATTGAAAAAAGAAAATCTCAAAGCTATTTTCTTTGTGACAAAGCCATTTATTGAGGAAAATCCAAAGCTGGTTAAGAAAATGAAAAAAGAAGGCCATTTAGTAGGAAATCATACCTGCACCCATCCTCAGCTTTCAAAGTGTAATGTTGCAAAGATCAGAAAAGAGATCAACGATTGTGCCAAAACAATGAAAAAACTGACAGGTTATAACATGGATGCATTTATTCGTCCGCCGGAAGGCGTTTACAGCCTGAGAGCATTAAAAGTGATCAAAGATATGGGATATAAGACTATCTTATGGAGCATTGCATATTATGATTATGATCCGCAAAATCAGCCATCGGTTGATTATGTTGTAAATAAATTCAAAACCTATTATCATAAAGGAGCTATTCCATTGCTTCATATTGTATCAAAGGCAGACTGCGAGGCACTTCCTAAGATCATCCGTCTGATGCATTCTAAAAAATATCATTTTAAGACGTTAAATGAACTTGATTAGATCAGCTTAACACGAAAAAATTACAAGAATGTTACCGAGGTTTGTCGGTTATAGACTTGAAAATTCTTGACCATGAATTTTTCTTGTGGTATAATCCCATATGGTTTGTTATCAGTTACACGAATTGATGTAACTATGGTAAATTACCACAAAACTATGGTAAAAGTTTTTTTACCATAATTTTTACCATAATTGCAAGGAATAATAGCGTTGAAAGTCTGATTTTTTTACAAAAATCGGATGAATTATTTGTAGATTATGGAGAAGAAAAAGTTCGTCAAGCTAGGTGAATACCGGATTTATGGCAAATTTGGCGGATGTACGCACCTGTAGCTCAGTGGATAGAGCAGTGGTTTCCGGAACCATGTGTCGGGGGTTCGAGTCCCTTCAGGTGTGCTTTCAATATCATTGTATCCCCGAAGTATGGAAAAGGGGCTAAAGTAAATGGAGTTTATTTATTTTAGATTTGGTGCAAAGACAGAGAAAAATCTGTTATGGATAGTTTGGATTTACTTTGAAAGGATGTGCGCATACAATGCGGTTAAAATATAAAAAACTTATTGTTATTTTTTCTTTAGCAATCATGTTGATCGGTCTTGGAACATTCTCTTTGATTGCTCCATCGGTTGATTTCTCATTTGGTGGCGGCTCTGCGGCAAACTCAGCAACAGGCAGTGCGATAGCAGCTTTGTCGGATGATGAGATCGAATCCGATATTACCACATTGATCAAGAATTATCTGGATGCGAAACAGAAAGTTTCGATGGACGAGATGAAAGAGTGTGTCAGTGATATCAGTAAAATAGATGAAAAGCGACTCGTTACGGAAGCAGAATATATTGAAGAATACAAAAATATCGAATGTACGATCTGTGATGATGGATTGAGCGATGGTATTTTCCGCGTATATGTATATTATGAAGCAAAGATTTATGATATTGATACGCTTGTTCCTTCTCTGACGGCTTTGGTTGTGACCGGAACACCGGAAGGAAAATTCCTGATCAATTTAAGTAAGATTGACAGCAAGGATCAGCGTGCGATCGATAAACTGGATAACAGCGATGAGATCAAAAAGAAGATCGATTCGGTACAAAAGAAGTTAGAAGATATCGTAAGCAAGAATGCAGATGTTCGTGATTTCTACCAGATGTTAGAAAGTACCAATCAGGATTCGAACGAAGAGAACAATGAAAATATCGGTAATGAAGCAGGCAGTGCGGCCCAGCAACAACAGGCAGCCGATCCAAATCAGGCAGCACCTACTGTTGATCCAAATCAGGCAGCAGCTACTACAGATCCGAATCAGGCGCAGCCTGCACAGTAAAAAGAAAATACAGCTTGCAATCAGATGTAGATGAACAGATACATTTTATGATTTTCAAAGAAATACGAGATGGTTTCAAGAAATATATGGTTTGATAGTATCAAAGCAGAATGTTTTTTAGATCATCTCGGTTTTTCTTATATGGCATGCATGGTGTATGGTTGGAGTATCAAGACATTTATGCGCAGAATGGAATAAAACGTGTGAAAAGAAACGAGGTTTACAATGGAAGGAACAAGAATTAATAAATTTTTAAGTGAAGCAGGAGTATGTTCGCGAAGAGAAGGAGACAGACTATTAGAAAAAGGATGTATTACCATCGATGGTGTAGTTGCTAAAGTAGGAGATCGTGTATTCGAAGGACAGGAAGTGGCAGTAAATGGTAAGGCAGTAACCAAAGAAGAGGAAGAGATCTTTCTTGCTTTTTATAAACCGCGCGGAATTGTCTGTACAACAGCAAAAGAAGAAAATGGGGAAAAAGTATTAAATGTCGTGGATTATATCAACTATCCAAAAAGAATTTATCCGGTAGGACGACTGGATCAGGCTTCCGAAGGACTTCTTTTAATGACAAATCGCGGTGATGTGATGGAAAAGATTTTAAGAAGCCGGTATGATCATGAAAAAGAGTATTACGTCTGTGTCGATCACAAAATAGATGACGCTTTTTTGAAAGGAATGCAAAAAGGCGTGCCTATCCTTGATACGGTTACAAAGCCTTGCAAGATCCGGCAGGAAGATGATAAGAGTTTTCATATTATAATCACACAGGGGTTAAATCGCCAGATCAGACGTATGTGCGAATATTTCGGATATCGTGTTACATTTCTTAGAAGAGACAGGGTGATGAATATTACACTTGGCAATTTGAAAAAAGGCAGGTATCGTCATTTGACAGCAAAAGAAGTTGCAGAATTAAAAAAAGAGATATTGAAATAAAACATTTTGCAAATGCAAAATGTGCTGAAACGGTAAAAGAGTTGAAATTGTAAAATCGTCAAAAACAGCATTAAAATACAAAATTACCGGAAGAAAAAATATCAGAAAGCATAGGAATGTAAGAAAAGCAGAATACATAAACAGCATGACATAAGAGCAAGCAATGAAAGGTGAAAAGAAATGGCACAGACAGACAGCAAAAAAAGAATGAAAGAATTGGTAGATCGGTTAAATCTGGCATCCGAGATGTATTATCAGAAGAATAATGAGATCATGAGCAATTATGAATATGATGCACTTTATGATGAACTGAGTGCATTAGAAAAAGAGACGGGAGTGATTTTATCGGGTAGTCCGACACAGCGGGTAGGATATGAGATTTTAAGTGAATTGCCAAAAGAAGTCCATCCAAGTCCGATGTTATCGCTAGATAAGACAAAAGAGGTTGATACACTGGCTGCCTGGCTTGCAGACCAGACAGGCTTGCTTTCGTGGAAAATGGACGGCCTTACTGTTGTATTGACTTACGATAATGGTACACTTGCCAAAGCAGTTACACGTGGAAACGGACAAGTAGGAGAAGTCATTACAAATAATGCAAGAGTTTTTAAAAACATTCCTTTAACGATTCCATGCAAAGAGCATGTCGTATTGCGTGGAGAAGCAGTTATTCCATATTCGGAATTTGAAAAGATCAATGATCGCCTGCCGCAGGAAGAACAATATAAAAATCCGAGAAATCTTTGCAGCGGTTCGGTGCGCCAGTTAAATAATGAGATCACGGCACAGAGAAATGTATATTTCTTTGCGTTTGCGCTGGTAGAAGCACAGGGAGAAGATTTTGCAAATTCGCAGGAGAAAAAATATCTTTTCATGCAAGAGCAAGGCTTTGAAGTCGTTGAATATAAAAAAGTAACAGCACAAAATATTGCCAAAGCCGTGGAATGGTTTTCGGCAAATATTCAAAAGAATGATTTTCCATCAGATGGATTGGTTCTTTTATATGATGATATCGCCTATGGTGAAAGTCTCGGACGTACCGCAAAGTTTCCAAGAAATGCGATCGCTTTTAAATGGGCAGATGAGTTAGCACAGACGACATTGCGTGAGATCGAATGGAGTGCTTCCCGTACCGGTTTGATCAATCCGGTTGCGATATTTGATCCGGTAGAATTAGAAGGGACGACGGTATCGCGTGCAAGTGTGCATAACGTCAGCATTGTAAAGCAGTTAGAACTGGGAATCGGTGATACGATAGAAGTATATAAAGCAAATATGATTATTCCGCAGATAGCAAATAATCTGACAAGATCGGGAAATCCTCCGATTGCCAAAGTCTGTCCGGTCTGTAAAGAAAAAACAACGATCCATAAAGAAAATGGTGTAGAGTCGCTTTTTTGTGAGAATAAAAACTGTCTTGCCAAAAAGATCAAGTCCATTTCTCATTTTGTCAGCCGTGATGCAATGAATATTGATGGAATGTCAGAAGCAACGATTGAAAAGCTGATCGCGATCGGAGCGTTGCATCGTCTTGGAGATCTGTTCCGAATTCAGGAACACAAAGATGAGATCATTGCATTAGAAGGCTTTGGAGAAAAGTCTTATCAGAAACTGCTACAGGCTCTTGTGCAGTCAAAGCATACAACAACAGCGCGTTTTCTATACAGTCTCGGAGTGCCAAATATCGGTCCTGCCAATGCAAAAATGATCGTGAAAGCATTAGGACAGGATTTTGAGCGGATCAGACAGGCATCTGTCGAAGATTTAGTAGAGATCGAAGGTGTTGGTGAAGTGATCGCACAGACGTTTGTTGCCTTCTTTGAAAATGATGCAAACAAAGAGATGATTGATGATCTTTTAACAGTTGTTACATTAGAAAAAGAAGAGCAGACGAATCAGGTGATGGATATGGAAGGTTTGCAATTTGTTATTACCGGAAGTGTCAATCATTTTGCAAACCGAAAGGAAGTCAAAGAGCTGATCGAACAACATGGAGGCAAAGTGACCGGATCCGTAACCGGTAAGACCAGCTATCTGATCAATAATGATAATCTAAGCCGGTCATCCAAGAATAAAAAAGCAAAAGAACTTGGAATAGAAGTGATCACGGAAGAAGAATTCATCGAAAAATTTCAACTGGATATAGAATAACAGCTAATAGGTTCATCTTTTTTAGAAAAGTCTTTATATTATTTAGAAGAGAAATATCGTATAGATTATTTTTTAATAGAAAGCTTTCATATATTGATAAAATACCACTTGGTTATTCTTTTTAATGGGAAGCTATTATATCGATGGAAAATACTACACAGGTTATTTTTTTCAATAGAAAGCTTTTATATATAGAAACGAAATACCATTCGTTTATTTTTCAGTGGAAATCCATTTTATATAGGAAAAATACCATACAGAACATTCTTTTTATCAGAAAGACTTCATATTCATGATAAAAAGGTGTACAATAAATCTTTAGGACTAAGAGAGTAAATAGGAAAGATTCTTTTGCAAAATGCAAGAGACACTTTCTTAATCTGATCAGAGGATAAAAGTAGAAAGGGGCGATTCGATGCCAATTAAAGTAAAAAATAATCTGCCGGCAAAGAAGATCATGGAAAAGGAGAACATCTTTATGATGGACGAGTCCAGAGCTGTTATGCAGGATATCCGTCCATTGTATATTGCTGTTTTGAATCTGATGCCATTAAAAGAAGATACAGAAGTACAGCTTCTTCGCAGCCTGTCAAATTCTCCGTTGCAGATTGAGATCACTTTTTTAACGACGGCATCTTATATCGGTAAAAATACACCGGCAAGCCATTTAAATGAATTCTATAAAACATTTGAAGAAGTAAAAAACCGTAAATTTGACGGATTGATCATTACCGGTGCGCCAATTGAACAGATGGAATACGAAGAAGTGCAATATTGGGAAGAACTTACAAAGATCATGGATTGGTCAAAGACAAATGTGACGAGTACCATGCACATCTGCTGGGGTGCTCAGGCAGGATTATATTACCACTATGGAGTACATAAACATCTTTTAAAAGAAAAAGTTTTTGGTGTCTATGAGTTTAAAGTACATCACAGAAAAGAACCATTGCTTCGCGGCTTTGATGATGTATTTTATTCGCCACATTCCCGCTATACGGTATGCGATCATGATGAGATCGTCAATAACGAAAACCTTGTTGTGCTGGCAGATGATGAGAAGCTAGGCGAATGCATCGTAATCTCAAAAGACGGAAAACAGATCTTTGTGCTTGGTCATCTGGAGTATGACCGCCTGACATTAGACTCAGAATATAAGAGAGATTTAAAAAAGCATATTCCGATCACATTGCCAGAGAATTATTATACCAATGATGATCCGAACACCAAACCACTGCTCCGCTGGAGAGGAGCTGCAAATGCATTGTTTTCCAACTGGATCAATTATTATGTCTACCAGAATACACCTTACGAGTGGGAGTAAATATTGGAAATATGCGATAAAAACGGTGTTTTTCTTGTATGCTAAAAAGATAAAATACCATGAATTTTCATGTATTTTAATGGCGAAATGGTGTAAAAATGGTGTATGCTAAATTTAATGGTGTACATAAGACAAAGCTATTATATGGTACAAAAAAAGAGAAGAGTGTTGTGTTCTTCTCTTTTTTATATCTAAAAAAATTTCAAGCTAGTCAAGTAAGCATTCCATGGAAATGGTATATTGAGTTTTGAGCTTCTCGAAAGCTTTTAGGGTGACCTGATATTTTTTTGAGTTATCTTCCTGACTGGTATTAAGAAGAGTGATCCCGCGACCTTTCAGATCAAGAAGAGTATCAATATAGTAATGTGTGCCATAATGACCGAGGCGGGCGTGCATCTGACAATCAGGCTTGTGCCGGTTCAGTTCCAGGGTATAATCATATTCACCCGGCTTTTCCAGATGGATAAGTTTTAAACGTTTACGTCTGCCAATTCCTCGTAGTGAAAGATGTTCGGAATCTGTCAAACCGCCATTGGTATAAAGGTTTTCAACGATATCAAGATAGAAGTCGCAAACTTCTACAGAGCTGCAAATTTCAAATAATCCGGATAAGTTTTTATAAGCGTTGGTATGCTCAATTCTGTTAGTTGGGAAAGTAATGATCTGACACATAATAGCCACCTTTCTGCCCTCGTAACCTCCGGGGCGGGTAAGTTGTTTGGTGTTTTCCTTTGATCTGTATATATAATAAACCAAAAACAGTTTAATGTCAAGGGGGAAAATAAACTTTTTTTAGATTATTTTTGTTGACTTTTAAAACAATCAACAATATAATAGAAGAAATAGAATATGGAGGGAAGAAAAATGCTTGTATATAAGATAAATGTGTTAGAAACACTGAAAGAAAGTGGATATAATAGTACAAGAATATTAAAGGAAAACCTGATTAGTCAATCGGCAATGCAGAAAATGCGCAAAAATGAGATGGTGGGCATAAAGACAATAGAAAAATTATGCGAATTATTGGATATGCAGCCGGGAAACATAATCAAATATGTAGAAAATAAATAAACTAAAAAAAGATTATTTTACTATTGACAATAAACCAAAAACAGACTATAATAATATTGTCAAAAGGAAATAGAAAGGAGGCTTTTTGATGGAAAACGAAGAAAGAGAGGAAGGAACATTGGATAAAAAAGAAATAAAGGACGTAATTGAATGGTGTGATGAAAAAGGTCATACAGAGCATGAAATCCTTGAGCTGATTCGTAGAATTGTAGATGCAAAGCCAAGAGAAGAAAAGGCTAAATAGAAAAACTATTTAGCCAAAAAACCAAAGCGAGGGCGAGCAATCGCCCTTGCAATTCAAAGTATAATAGTTATTGGATAAAAAGGCAATAGCAAAAAGATAAAGAGCATAACCGGACAAGCGGAGAAAGGAGAGAAAGCAAATGCCAGAGATAAGCAGATTTTACGGAATTGTCATTAAAATGTTTTTTAAACCAAGAGAACACGAACCAAGTCACATACATGCGTTATATGGTGAACATATTGGTATTTTTGATTTAAGAACAATGGAAATGACAGAGGGAGATTTACCCAAGAAAGCACAGGAACTTGTAAAAGAATGGCTAAAACAAAATCAAAAAGATTTGTTGGAGATGTGGGACAGCCAAAATTTAAGAAAATTACCACCATTGTAGGCGGTATCTTGCGTCATTTGGAGGTGTTGAAGATGATACCGAGAATAAAGAGTGTAAAACCTATAGAAAATTATATTCTTGATGTTGTATTTGATGATGGTAAGGCAGTTTATTATGATCTCAAAGATGATATAGAAGCAATAGCAGATTTTCAAGATTTATTATGTATTCCGGGTCTGTTTTCGCAGGTACAGCTTGATGAAAGCAGAACGTGTATTTTTTGGAACGATAGAATTGACTTGCCAAGTGATACTATTTATGAGTTTGGAAAACAAAAGGAAAGAGAGTAATAAAGAAAGTCACATGATGCGATTAACTGAGATTAAGAGGAAAATTAGATGTATAAGTATGAGCGAATAATATACTGGTCAAAAGATGATGATGCGTTTATTGTGGAAGTCCCAGAACTGCCGGGATGCATGGCAGATGGGGAAACAATCCAAGAGGCAATACAAAATTCAGAAACAATTATTTCCGAATGGTTGGAAGTAGCAAAGGAAAGAGGGCAGGAAATTCCAGAACCAAAGGGAAGACTTGCATATGCGTAAAATTACAGTTGCCATTATAGCAATATAGTGGCAACTTTTTTATTGTTCCAGAAAGAAAAAACTATGTTGGAAGTTCACAAAAATAAAGTGTATCTTTTGTATAAAATGACTATGGTTACAGATTGGTTGCAATATGGTTACCGTTTGGTTGTCACTTGGGTGCGTAGTATAGTATAGATTAGTGTAGTGTAGATTAGAGTTAGGATAGTAGAGGTTAGATAAGGGGAGAGAAAAGAAAATAAAAAAGAAAGTGGAATTTTGCAAGTGATCCAGTATGCAAGATATTTTAGGTGTTTTATTTTTTTTATTTTTTTGGGGGTTGATTTTTATTCTGGTATCTGTTATTCTTGTATCAATAAATTTAATACGCTTGAGTTAGAGAGGGTTCCACATATCTGCAAAAGGAACAAATACAGATGACTTTATGAGGTTGTTTGTGCGTAGTAATTCACTTTAGCAAGTTAGGCTACGCATGGACGACCTCTTTTTATTTTTTTTTAGGTGGTGAATGTTATGGGCGGTAAAGGTTCAGGGAATAGATTAGCTTACAAAAATGCCAAGGGTGCTAAGTCTCCGGTTATTGGTGATAATGGTTTATCTGTTAAGCCCGGAGAGATGGCTAATATTGTTAGGGGTTGTGTTACTACTGGAATGCTATGGGAACCGATAGACAACAAAGACCCGGAGCAGTTAAACAAGAGAGCACTGGAGTATTTTAATTACTGCATTGACAATGATCTTAAACCGGGAAACCTTGGACTATATGCTACTTGGGGATTGAATAAAACAGATATATACAGGATAAAGCAGAGAGAGCCCAGCTCTCCACGTTGCCACGCCATAAAAAAAGTCTCGAAATTATGTCTAGTATTCGTGAGCAGTTGGCAGCATCGGGAAAACTTAACCCAGTAACAGCGATTTTTTGGCAAAAGAATTTTGACGGTTTGAAAGACCAGCAAGAAGTGATTGTTGAACCTAGAAAGCAGATTGAAGCAGATCAAACACCGGAAGAAGTGCAAAAAATGCTAGAGGATGATATCCCAATAGATGTTGAATGTAGTGAATAAATATACAAAAAATGAATATTTTGTGTATATTAATAATCAATAAAAGACTATAAAGTGCTTGGAAGCCTTATAAAATAGGGATTTCTATGAAAATATAACTATAGAAAAAACAAGGGTTTATCACAGAGTTAATTTTTTGCCTGTATTTGGTCCCTCTGATCAACAGATAGTACGATGATGGTTACAACTGGAATGAGATAGGGGGGAGGGGTTACAGGAGAAGAGGCAGACAGCCTGCTCAGCCCCACGAGTAACGAAAAAAACAAAAAAGACCTCTGCGGAAAGGAGATTAAAGATGTTTGGCAGAAAGAAACGACATATCAGATTTTTAACAATTGAAAATGAAATGCTTCGTAGAAAAATGAAAATCGCAGAACAATATGCAGATGGAATTGTGAATGGAAATATTTTAAAAGCTGTTCTGCTTAATCCCAATTCAATTCGTGATAATCATCTTGTGATCACGCAGAAAGAATTAGATGTTGCATCACAGTACCAATTAGTCAGAGTAGAGGAAATAACCGGGAATCGGCTTGTTGTACGACTACATTGTGAAGAATAATAGCTCTAAAAAAATTTTAAAATACAAAAAAGGCGGTGCGTGATGCAGATCTTAAAAATAGTGATGATCATATTCAATGCAATGATGCTACTGTGGATGATTGTTCTGGATTGCAAAGAAAAAAATACAGGCACAAGTGTAGGATTAAAAATTTTATCACTTGGCTTTGGAGGAACAATAATATATTTGATTATGAATTAGTGGAAAGGAAATGGTGATGAAATGAGGAAAAAATTGCTGGCGGTGTTATTGGCAGTGGCATTAACTACGTCTTTAACAGGATGTACGGAATCGGAAAAAGTGTCAGTGAATGTCTCACAGGAAGCAGATAACTTTAATGTGTTGCGGAGATTAACGGTGATCAATTCAAGAACGGACAAGGTAGAGTTTGAGTTGATTGGTGCATTTTCTCTTGAAGTGGAAAACAAAAATAAGATCAACGTGATCTGTGAAATGGAAGATGGATCATACAAAAAGCATATCGTTGGTCTGAATCAGGAAACTATGTATGTGGTTGAAGATATCGGAGGTGCCAAAGTAAATAAGTACAAGTATGAGGTTAATTACATTCCTGAGTCTATTGTTCCGTTTAATGTAACGAGTAAGAAATAGATAGTGGCAGGCTTGACACGATAAACATGAATGCTAACTGGTGAAAATCGGTTAATGGCATGTAGTTCAGCGGGGATCATTTGAAAATAGGCATAAGAGGGGGGATATATACGATCGTAACAAAGCATGCAAGATATCGTATGATGCAAAGATGCGGTATTGGCAAAAAATCAGTTAATCGAATGGCAAAACAGGTGTATCGGTTAGGTGTACGGCATGGGGAAACAGATGGAAATTTGCGAAAATGGGTAGATAGCCAGTATTTTTACAATCAATCTGCAAATCAGATACGATTGTATGGTGATAAGGCATACATATTTCACAATAAAAAACTGATCACAGTTATTCCAGTGCCATGTAACTTGATACCGGAAGTACAAGCAATTAGAAAATTTAAAGAAGAGAAAGGCAGGGAAAAAACATGAATCAGATCGAAGAACACAAGAAGCTGGTTGATTTTGTACATGACGTATATGTGCGAAAAAATCACGATTATGGTGACAGCTTTGGCAGATACTTTAAAAAATATGGAATTATTGCTGCATTGGTCCGTATGGAAGATAAATGGAATCGGCTGGAGAATCTTGCCGGTGGAACAAAACAGAAAGTGTCGGATGAAAGCATTCGGGATACCTGTCTTGATCTCGCAAACTATTGTCTAATGACAGTAATGGAGTTAGATAAAAATAAATCTGTGGAAAATCAGAGGGCATATGAAGAACAGGTGAAAAGTGAGACTGCACAAGATCACATTATTTGTGATGATTTTGTGAATGAAGTTCATGAAGCTATTGAAAAGGACGAAGTTAAAGCCATAATACCCGAAAAGTTGGAAAAAGAGAAAAAGCCGATTGATGAAGGCAAGGTGATGGCTCTTTATAAGGCAAAATGGTCACAGAAAAAGATTGCAGATGAGATGGGATGCTCACAGGCGAGGATTTCGCAGATCATTCGTGTACATAAGGGGTGATGTCGAAATTTGTCGAACGAAAATAGTTCTTTGATAATTGAATATTGATGGTTGGTATGATACAATTTCTTTTATTAATTTACGAAGGAGGAGAAATTGTATGTCAAGCATATATTTTAATGATAAAGATTTTCCATCAATGGTTAATGAATATGTGTTATGGGTGGATATTATGGGAACAAAAAATAGCATGAGTAGTTCGGTTAAGACAAGCTCATTCTTTATTTGTAGATTGCATGCGGCAATATTGGAGGCAGTTAAAAAGAAAGATATTCGTTTATATCCTGTTATGGACGGTGCATATATTACAACACCATCAGATAAGAATATGGCTGAATTTATCAAAAAACTATTTATTGATTTAAGTGATACATTGATTTCCGAAGAAAATGACTATCATCGTTTTTTGGTTAAAGGTGCACTAGCATATGGACCTGTAACTCATGGAAGAGAAATTCCGGATACATGCTGTAAAAATTTTGGAGACAATAGGGAATACGTAGATAGCATTTTATTGGGGATGCCTATGATACAGGCGAGCAAGGGGGAAAAGAAAGCACCTCCATTTGGAATTTTTTGTGATGAATCGGCTAGGATCGCGAGTCACAGATTCGAACATAGATGGCATAAATGGTGTGTAAAGTCAAGAATACCTAAAGTGGCTAGAGCAGTGCAGAGTTATTTTGATTATTCATTAGAGCATTATTATGAATTAAATTATCCACGGGAAAAAATATATGAACATGCGGAAATGGCAAAGCAATATTTCAGAACTTGATAATTTACCAACCATCAATATTCATTAACGAATAGGTGGTTGGTTTTTTATTTACAAGAAATATATGCAGAGTTCCCATAATGGTATTGGAGCAGATCGCTAATCTGTCGGTCGTTAATTCGGCTTGTGGGTTCGAATCCCACACTCTGCGTTGCAGATATAGTTGAAAAATACAATAAATAATATATTACCGGCTACAAACGGTTGTAGTCGCTAACCTGAAATAATTACGGGCAGACTTGCAATGGCATCTCTGCTTTGGTGGAGGTGTCTTTTTTATGTCCGAACAAAATAAGAAAATTATAAAGGGTCTGCATCGAAAAGATATGACCAATATAAAATTTGCCAGTGCATTGCTTGATATGGCAATCGAGGAAAAGAAAGATGATCTGAATTTTGCATTGCAGCAGGCAAAGGAAGTACAGAAGATTGCAGCAAAGGAGAGTCGAAAGAAGAACAGCATCGAATTTGCAGATCTGTATTGGAAAGCTACTTTGATGCTGGCACCGTATTTCTTTGAGGATTTCCTTTACTACATGGAAAAGGACAGGAGACCTGAGAAAAGGTTTTATATGCCACGCAGACGCACTTTGAAAGTGGTTGTTGACGATTTGCAGGACTTAGAAGATGGCAAACTTGATTTTTATGGTTTATCCATGCCGCCGCGAGTAGGCAAACTGATTTCAGATGATACTCCTGTTTTAACTGATAAGGGATGGAAGAATCATGGTGATTTGGTGGTAGGTGATTATGTTTATGATTACGATGGATTTCCGGTAAGAGTAAAGCATGTTTTCCCTAAAAATTATGCAAATAAACGAGTTTGGTTTACTGATGGCTCATATATTGATTGTCATGAAAATCACGAATGGGTTATAAATGACAGGTGTCGCGGAATAGAGAGAATTGTGGAAACAAAAGAATTATACAATACGCAAACAGTTGATTCAAAAACTGGAAAGCGTAGATATAAATATCAAATTCCACTTTATCAACCGCTTATTGGAGAAATAAAAGATTTACCAGTTAAGCCATATACATTAGGTGCTTGGTTAGGTGATGGAAGAAATGGTAATCCGGATATTTGTGGGGATAAGAAAGACTATGCAATAGTTCAATCTATTGTAGAGGATGGTTATGAAATATCTTGGCACACAACTCATATGACAACAGGTGTTGAATATTATGGATTCAAGATGTTGAGAAATGATTTGCAGAAAATAGGAATGTGTCACAGTAGAAGGAGAGTAGAAAAGCATATTCCTGGTATATATATGTGTGCATCTATTCCGCAGAGATTAGAGTTACTTGCAGGACTTTTGGATACAGATGGTTGTCTTAGGAGAAATGAACATAGATATGATTTTACGACAGCAGAAGAAGCATTAAAAGAGGATTTTATATCACTTGTCTCTACATTTGGGTGGAGATGTTGTGTTAGAGAAATAGAGCCTAGTATATCTTCATCAGGAATACATGGCAGAAAAAAATATTGGGTGATTTCTTTCAATCCTACATATCCGATACCATGTAGACTTGAAAGAAAACGGTTGTTTGAGTTTTCTAAAAAAAGACGAATTGCAATAGAAAAAATTGAAGATATAGAACCAAAATCAGGAAATTGTATTTCTGTAGAAGGTGGATTGTATAGAGTTGGTAGGAGATGTATTCCAACTCATAATAGCACGATATGTATATTCTTTATGGCATGGGTTATGGGAAAACGACCAAACAGTCATAATGCGATGTCAGGGCATAGCGGTATTTTAGCAGATGGATTTTACAGCGAAGCACTCAACCTTATGGAGTTGGATGTTCCGGGAGATAAGAGACAATATCATTTTGTGGATATCTTTCCTCAGATATTTTTACAGAAAAAATCGGCAGAGAAGAAAGAAATTACTTTAAACGATCCGGATAGATTTGCAACATTAACTTGTCGAGGTATAGATGGTACATGGACCGGTGCCGTTGATATTTCGTGGGACGGATACCTTTATGTTGATGATATGGTTCGTGACAGGCAGGAGAGTTTATCTGCATCTCGACTGGAGGGACGATATCAGGATTATTTGAATTTGCTTGTTGACCGTAAGAATGACGGTACAAGAGAATTGATGGTTGGAACCAGATGGAATGTTCTGGATCCTTTAGGCAGAGTTGAAAAGCAGTACAAAGATAATCCACGATATCGTTTCAGAAAGATACCGGCACTTAATGAGAATGGAGAGTCTAACTTTGTTTATGACTATGGTAAAGGATTTTCTACTGAATATTTCTTGAATGTTAAGAGCAGGCTTGATAAGAACGAATGGGAAGCAAAATATCAGCAGCGACCATTTATTCGTGAGGGGTTACTTTTTGCAGAAGATGAATTGCAAACATATAATGGAGTGCTTCCACCAGAGAGCAGTTTGATCCGTGTATTAGCTGCTTGTGATGTGGCATGGGGTGGGGGTGACAGTTTGTCGATGCCTTTCGGATATGAATATGATGACGGATATATTTATATTCCGGATTGGATTTTTAACAAGGGAGATAAAACAGTCACACAACCACTTGTGGTTGGAAAAACATTGTATCATAAGCCACAGATGGAACATTTCGAGGGAAATAACGGTGGAGAAGAGTATGCTGATAAGATCGATGAAATGCTTCAAAAAGAAGGCTATAAATGCAGTATTTCATCCAGTAAGGCACCAAATACTATGAGTAAGCTTGCAAAGATTATTCAGTATGCACCGGATGTCAAGAGAAGATGTAAATTCCTTGCAGCAAATAAAAGAGACAAGGAATATCATGACGCAATGGATGAATTAACGATGTTCGTACAGATTGGAAAGAACGATCATGATGATGCTGCCGATGGAATTACACAGCTTATCATGACAGCCGATGGTGCTACAGTATGCAAAGCAAATGTATCGCAAAGAACATTTTAGGAGGGGATTAAGATGACAAAGGATATTTTAAAACAGTACAGATTTTTGTCGGAAGTGATCCGTAAGGATGAAGAAAAGTTGCAATATTATAAAGATAATCCACCAACAGCATATTTGGGAAAAGTGCAATCATCTAACAAGCAGTTTCCATATCAGAGAACTACGGTTACAGTATGTGGTAGTGAAGTAAAAGACAGAAAATATTGGAAAGACAAGCAATATGAGTTGATCGTGAAATTACATAACGAACGGATTGAACTGAAACAGCTGCAAATAGAGGTTGATATTTTTTTGACTACAATATTTGATGGGAGAGATCGTTTGATCTTTGAGTATCTTTACCGAGATGGCATGACACAGCAGGAAGTGGCTGACAAGCTGTATATGGATCGGAGTACGGTGTCGAAAGTGGTGGATAGGTATTTGACTTTTGGAGGGCGTAATGGTAGGATAAGAAAAAAGAGAAATACAGAGTGTGGGTGATAGTATGTGCGTGATAGGTTTGGTTGGACCATTTGCTAGTGGATGTTCAACAGTTGCAAAGAAGATTCAAGAGTTTTATGATTATGAAGTTTTATCATTATCAGATGAATTAAGAAACTTATTTAAAAAGGAGAATCCAAATACAGAGCCTAACAGACAGAAATTACAAGATTTTGGCGATGCAATCAGAAGAGAACATGGGGCGGATTATTTAGCAACACTTGTTTATGATAAGATAGAGGCTGGAAAAAATTATGTTATAGATAGCATAAGAAATCCAGAAGAAATTAGATTTTTAAGAAGAAAGATTTCTACATTTTTTCTTTTTGGTGTTTTTGCTGATGCGGATCTTAGATGGGAAAGAGCAAAAGAGAAATATAATAGTGATAGAAGAGGGTTTGATGAAGATGATAAACGAGATAGTAGTGAAAATTTTGATTACGGTCAGAGAGTGACTGATTCATTTAGAAATGCAGATATAGTTATCTTGAACAACAATAATATTGTTCCTGGAAACAAATATGATGAAGAGCTAAATAATAAAATTAAAAATTATATAGAATTAATAGAAGAGAAAAAGAAATTTTGTCCCGGAACAAATGAGACGAACATGGCAATAGCATATGCTGCTAGTATGAGATCTTCATGTTTAAAAAGAAAAGTTGGGGCTGCAATAGCAGGCAGAGATGGGAACATATTTAGTACAGGATATAATGAGGTGCCTGCACTAAATGATACATGTAAAAGCTTATATGGAACATGCTATAGGGATAGCCTTAAAACAGATTTTAAACAAGGCCTTGAAACAGAACTTTCGGATAAACAACAACAGGATAGTGTGTATACAATGTTTAAGAAAAGGTTTAAGATATTAGACTATTGCAGAGCATTGCATGCAGAAGAGAATGCGATATTAAATGTTACGAGGACAGGTTCATCTTCTGAATTAAAGGAAGCTACGTTGTATACATCGACGTATCCGTGTAATTTATGTGCAAATAAAATTACACAAGTCGGAATTAAAAAGGTAGTATATTTTGAGCCGTATCCGATGAAAGAAGCAAAGGATATATTATCGGATGGAAATGTAAAGCAGGAACCTTTTGAGGGAGTAACTTTTAATGCTTATTTTAGACTAATGGAGGTAATTTATTAATGGTTAAATTATGTGAGAAATGTGGTGGGATAATGAATTATGATCCGTATTTTAAGGCTGATGTTTGCAATGGATGTGGAGCTATGCAGAGGATATTAAAAAATGAAACTCAAAAACAGAAAGCAGTTTATGAGTTTCATTCAAAGGGACATATAGTAACAAACATGGAAAGCAGAGTATTTTCATATAGCAAGAAAAATTGTACAAAATATATTGTGACAGGAAGATAGATAGGAGATATGACATGATAAGAAATTATATAGATGGTTTTTCGGTGAGTTATAGAGAAGATAAAAGTGAATTTATGTTTGATTTTACTCAAGTAGAGCCGATAATAGATGAAAATGGTGAAGTGGTAACAGAGAAAGTGGATGTGGCTAAATTAAAGTTTGATAGAGAGGTGGCAGAAAATATTTGTAAAGCATTAGTGGAAATACTTGGAGAATAAGTTGTTAGTATAATAAATACTATATTTAGGACTTTTCACACAATTCACACTCAAAGAATGCTAATTTAATAGTATGAAACAGTATCAGAGAGCCAGACGGTCTACAAACCGCCGTGGCTCTTTTTCTATGCATTTACATAATGCAATGCAGAAAGAGGTGGATTGTCGTGCAGTTTGGAAGAAAACAGATCTATACAGATGTGATGCAGATTACGAAGGATAATGTTATAAAAGTGCTTCAGGATGCCTTGATTGTACATGAGCAAAATCGTACAGCTATTAAATTCCTGTTGGATTATGAGCGTGGTATCCAACCGATTGATGATCGAATCAAAGAGATTCGGCCGGAGATCAATATCAAGGTTAAGGACAATATGGCGGCGGAGATCACGGAGTTTAAACTGGGATATGAGTGGGGCTCACCAATCCGTTATGTGCAGCGAGCCAATAAAGGAATCCGGGAGAATAACAAAGATGCGGATAATGTCGGCATTGCCATGCTCAATGAGATGATGGAAGAGGAAAATAAGCCGTCTGCAGATCAGGAGCTGGCAAGGTTTATTGAAATCTGTGGAGTGGGGTACCGATTGATCAAGGCAAAGCCGGATCAGTATCGTTTTGGAAGTTCTGTTGTGGATATTCTCACATTGAATCCGATGAACACCTTTACTGTGTACACCAATGATGTGTACCGCAGACCGATTATGGGAGTGTCATATATTACGGATCAGAGTGGAAACTCCACCTATGGCTGTTATTCGGAGGACACCTATTTTGAAGTAAAAAACATCTGTAAAATCAAAGGTGAAAGTACACGATCAACGTGGATTGTGTCAAATGGAAATGGGAGAAAGAATATACCGGCGGCAATCCCTATTGTTGAATATATTAATGATTATGACCGGATGGGATGCTTTGAACGTGTGATTTCGGAGATTGATGCCTTGAATATCGTAACATCGGACAGAGTGAATGATATTGTACAGTGTGTGCAGTCATTGTTGTGGGTACATAATGCAGAACTGCCAAAGGATGAGAATGGCAATTCCACCGTAAGAAATGGGGCATTGATTGAAACAAAGTCTACTGGAAATGGTCATGATCCGAAAATGGCATATTTGTCAAAAGAGATGTCGCAGGATGGAATCCAAACGCTGACACAGAATTTTATTGATCGTATTCATGAAAAGACAAATGTACCTGGGCGACAGGAACAGGGCGGTGGTTCTACCGGATCTGCAATGAATTTATCAAACGGATGGCAGGCAGCGGAGCTTTCTGCATTGAAAAAGTCACAGTTGACTAAGAAGTCAGAGAAAGAATGTATTCGCATTATGTTGGAGATTTTCAGTAATGATGTGGATGTGCCGGAAGAGGTCCGTAATCTGAAACTGGCAGACATTGAACCAAAGTTTGATAGAAACAGGACATATGATTTGGCAACGAAAGTAAATTCTTGGGCAACATTGGTGCAGAATGGAGCAGATCTGCTCAAAGCAACAGAGCTGGCAGGCTTTACAACAGATGCACAGCAGTTTGTCTTGGATAGCGAAGAAATGGTTAATAAAATTTTAGAAAGCAAGTTGAAAGGAACAGAACAGACAGATCCGTCAACAGGTGGGAAAACAGGTGATCAGATTGCAATGGATGGAAAGACCATGCCAGATATGTCAGATCAACCACAGGCAACTCCATTTGCCAATGCGTAGAGTGGAGGGATAAACTATGGGCTTAATGAAATTTGATCAGTTAAATACTCTTTCAACGACCGAAACAACTAAGGATGACCGGAAGAAAGCCACCCGAAAAAAATACCGATTCATGATTATTTCGAAAACATGCAGATCAGTGAGGAAGAGAAAGAAAAGCGTGTCCGTCTAGCAAATTTATTGCTGGCGGATGTGCTTTTTTTATTTGCATTATCAAAGAGAAATCAAGATCATCACTATCTGTCAGAAACATTTCAAAAGAGATATTTGTCATCGGTGAAAAAGGTAACAGAGCCGGATCAGAAAATGCAGCGATATATCCGAAAAGTGTGCGACAGTATCGTAAAAACAACCTTGAAAGGCAGAACAGAACCTGGTGAAACACAGACGCAATCGGAGAGGGATCACTCTAATGCATCAAAGACATCGCAGAACAACTATGCATTGTCTATTGAGCGTGCTACGAATGTGGCAGAGAATGAAGCCAATGCAATCCTGAATGGAGAGGAATATAGCAATGCTGTAAAAAACGGCTGCACCAAGAAGCGATGGAAATCCTACAGAGATGAGAAAGTCAGGGCAGATCATGCCGATGTAGATGGGCAGGTTGTAGAGATCAACCGTCCTTTTCGGGTTGGGGAATATTTGATGATGTACCCAAAGGATGATTCCCTTGGGGCGGGATTGGAAGAAATTGTGAACTGCCGGTGTTCGGTGGAGTATTTGACAGATGCTTTATTGACAGGTGAAAAAAATGGTTTTAAAATGAACTTACAGCTATTTTCCAATGGAAAAGACAGAGCGGATAAGTATTCATCTGAATGGGAAACAGCAAATTTAGACGAAATAATAAATAAACTTGTTCCTAATGCTACGGCATCTGATATTACAGAAAAGGGGAAAATAACCTACTCAAGTGATGAGTCTTTTTATACGATAGTTTATGATATTAATGGAAATTATTTTAGGATAGAAGATAAAAGACTTACAGGGCAAAGAAGATATGTAGATTTAAATGGTAATAATATGTCCAATATTACGGAAAATGGAAAGACTAGAGGCAGGACAAAATCGGAATATCAACGGGTAACACATTTTATGAATACAGAAGTGAAGTGAGGTGTTTGAACATGAAAAAAAGATTTTTAACAGTTCCTTTAAATGATACGGGAAAGAAAGAATATGACTGTGGAATTGAAAAAAGTGATAATTTATTTATTACGGAGTTACCGGAAAAGGAATTTTTAATTCTATTGGAGAAATTTGATGAAATAAATAATCGGTGCAAAATTTTAATAGATGATTATGAAAGTGAAGAAATATCGGCTAATAATTTATTTGATACAAAGCTGATTATTGATGATATAAAAGAGAATATTCCTGTTTTTTATCATGCTTTAGAAAAAGCAATAACATATGATACTTTGCTTGGATTGGATTTTTAGTATCATGGAAGAAGGTATTTGTAAATTTTCAAGGATGCATTGAAAATAGAATTAGTAAAGAGAGGTATTAAGATGAATGAGCAAATGAATGCAGAGTGTTTAAAATATATTATTTCCCGCCTTGTTGCTAATGCGTCTGATGCCAGGAAAGAATCTAAAGCAAATGCAAAAGATGTATTTTTAGCAGGAAGAAAGGTTGCTTACTATGAAATGCTTGATATTTTACAGAGTGAATTATATGCTCATGATATAGATCTAAAAGAAATGGGGATAGATATTGACTTGGAACAAAATTTTTTGTAAGAATTCTTTAAAGGAAACGTATGCAAATGATTAACAGGTTATTTACAAATGGGAAAGGTAGCAGTAATGAGATTATATAATATATATTATTTATGTAAAATGTCTATAGATGGCATTAAAAATTTAGATTATGACCGCAATAGTTATGCGAATGGAAGATATGACTATACTTTGGTGGGATGGCAGAAAGCTGTACAGTCATATGATATTATTAGAAAAATTTCTTTTTTGAACAATGAAGTTAAGCAGATATTGGATTATGTACCGGCATATGTGCATTCAGATCTAAGACCTAAAGTTTCTGAAGGAGTAGTTGGCAATTTGAGAAGAGCCAATATCCAATTGATAGCTAAACTGGATGTGATTATAGAATTATACGAATCTTTGGATAATGGAGATGCACAAGAGGGATTAGATGTGAAAATTCCTAAATGTGATTCTTTCAAGGAATACATACAATATATGAAAGACATTGATTTTATCTTTAGTCAATGTCCGTTCATTAGCCAGACGGATGAAGAGATTGTTTTTAATACTGTGGATGTCGGATCAATGTGGTTATCATTCTTTATTAAGGCTCAAGCAGGAAAACATCTTATATTAAGCACGATTGCCAAGCTATCAGAAGTTGCCATTAAAATCAAATCTAATTATAAAGTTACAAAAATGCAGGATGAGTGGTTGGAGACAATGAGACAAAAGAATGATGTTGGGCAAGAGGTTATAGATGTTTTTAAGCAAATGAAACAAAAAATGTTAGATGATGCTGTGTCTGAGTTAGAGGGTGAGTGTGGAATTTCTTTGGAAAATGATGAAGACAGAGACAGAGCAAGACGTTCTATTGATAAAATGGCTATGTTGATAGACAAAGGTGTAGAAATATATTCAGCGATAGAGACACCACAGGAAATCAAAGTCATGTTTCCATTTTCGGAAAATGCTCCACTTTTGCCAGAGGGATTGCAAAAGCTGATTGAGGCAAAAGAAGAGAATAATGGTGATGATACGAGTGAACAATAAAAAGAGCCGTCATGGCTCTTTTTTTATCGGTGAAAAGATAATTATAAATAGTATCATAAGATGCTACTTTTCTAATTCTGAAATAAAATGTCGTAATTGTTCATGATTAAGTTTTAATAGTTGTTTAAGAATCTTTTTGATTATAGGTCTGTCTTGATGTGGAAATCCTAATAAAGTAGTTTTAATATAATCCTCATTATCTATAATTGTTGCTGCTAGGAATCCTAAAATGAAATCTATTTTTATATCTAAAAGGTTGAATATATTTTGTAAAAAATCGCCATCGATAAAAGTAAATGAATTTTCGAATTCAACATATGTTTGAAGTGGTATATTACAATTTTCAGCAACATATTTTTCTGAATAGCCGTGTTCGATTCTTTCTTTTTTGCATAATTCAGCAATGTAATGAAAATTTTCAGGAGATTGTTTTATAGTATTTAGAAGCTTATCAAATTGTTTTTGCTCCTCGGAATTGGTACTTTCTAAGCCCATAAGTGTTATTGGAGAGAGATTTAACGCTTCAGAAAGTTTCTCGATTTTATCTGTTTTGATATTGGAAATCTCTCCTGTTTCCCATTTTCTAACAGTTGACTTGCCGACACCAACTTTATTGCCTAATTCTTCTAGAGTCATTCCTTTTTGGATACGTCGTTCTTTTATACGTTCGCCTATTGTCATAGAATCACCTCCGCATAATAATTAAATAATAGCATAAAAGTGTCGTATTAGCAACAAAAATTCCAATAAAAAGATAAAATGTGTATCAAATGACAAAAAGCTATTGACACTGTGGAGAAAGAGCGTTACTATATAAGTGTCTTAAACGACACAAAAAGGAAAGGGCTATACATTATTACAAAAATGTAAAAAGGACTTGACTTTTGTGTCACCAAAAGAAAGGAGGGAATAAATGTCACCAAGGACAGGAAGACCAACATCTGAACCTAAAAAACATGAAACTAGAATACGAATGTCAGACAGGGACATTGAAAAACTAGAATTTTGTTGTAAAGAAACTGGTATGACGAAAGCGGATGTTATTAGAAAAGGAATAGAGATGGTCTATAAAGAGTTAAAAAAATAAGAAGTTGCACCGCTACCAACGAACACAACTTCTTATAGCTCAAAAACTCCAAAAGGAATTTGATAAATCTATCATATCATCTTTCTTTTGGAAATGCAAACTAAATGAAAGGAGATATAATTTAATGCAGGAAGTATCAGAAGTAACAATGCAGACACCAATAGAAATTGCTCTTGGTGTTGATGAAAACGGAATGACAACAGCGAGAAAGCTATATCAGTTTTTGGAATTGAAGCCAGCAAATTTTTCTCATTGGTGTAGAAGAAATATTACAAATAATGAATTTGCAGAGGAAAATATTGATTTTATCCGTTTCGTTTTTAAAGACGAGACGCCGACAGGTGGAAAAGTAGAGCGAGTAGATTTTAAATTAACATCTAAATTTGCTCGTAAATTATCTATGACACAGAAGAATCATAAAGGTGAAATTGCAAGAGATTATTTTACTACTTTGGAAGATAAGAAAAAAGAAGAAGTCATAAATCGTAGCAAATTATCTCCACAGATGCAAATGTTATATGCAATGATGGATGAGCAGGCAAAACAGGAATTGGAACAGCAGAGGATAAAAGAGAAGCAGGAAAAAATTGAGAAGAAATTGGATGTTGTCGTTGCTACATATGAGAAGAATGACAGTTCAGATGATTTCAAACAGTGGTGTAAAAACTGTGCGGGGAAGATTGCCAAATCTCCAAAGTTAGAATCATTGTCGAGTAGGGAAGTGTTTGGAGTTATATGGAACGAAAGTTATCAGCGTTTGACAGAGAAAAGACCATGTAACCTCAAAACGAGATTAACAAATGAAAGAGGCAAGGCTTTTGAGAGAGGAAAATCATCGTCATGGATTAAGCAGCATATAACATATTTAAGTATAATAGCTGATGATAAAGACTTGAAGCCAGCGTACGAAAGTGTTATGCGGGAAATGATGATGGTATATTGTGCAGAATAACAATAATTCAAACAAACGACAAAGAGCGGTAAGAACATAAAGTATTTGAAAGGAATGGTGTTAAATATGAACGAGATTGAAAAGATATATTATAATTTTAACGTATTATGTGATGATGTTGCAGAACTTGAAGATACAGTAGAATCAAGGAGAAAGTTGCAGGAGAAGATGGGAAGAGAGATGTTTTTGAAATATGATGATGCAATCTCGGATTGTTGTATGTATACAGAAAAGCAGGGCTTTATATGGGGATTTCAGTATGCAATGAAGCTTATGACATCACAGGGAACGGCAGTAGGAAAAGTTTCATAAAACAGACTTTCACACAATTCACATTTTCCATGTGTTATATTTGATATAAGGAGAAATCCGAAAATAACATAATTAAGAAAGACGTTTATCTCGTATCAGAGGTAAGCGTCTTTTTGTTGTGCGCTAGAGAAAGCGCAGTATAAGTATCACGGACAATAGCAGAATCAGAGAAGATTAGAAACGCAATTATGATCAGAGAAGATCTGAAAACGCAGAAATGAGGTAGTGATATGAGAAAGAATGAGTTTATCCCTATGAATTTACAGTTATTTGCAGAGCCAGCGGCAAGCGGTGATGGAGATGGCGGAAACGAACCTACAACGGGTGGAAAGTCAGGCGAAGGATCGAATAAAACAGATCCGGATAACGATGACGACGATGGTATCAGTCTTGCGGAGCAGGTGGCACAGCTCAAAGTACAGAATGCAAAGCTGAAAAAGGCAAGCGACAAGGCAACAAGTGAAGCGGCAAGCTATAAAAAGCAGTTGCGTGAAAAACAGACCGCCGAGGAAATCGCTTTACAGGAAAAGGCAGAAAAAGAAGCCGAGAGGGAGGAACAGTTCCAGAAGCTGCTTCGTGAAAATACAATTACAAAGTTTGAGAAGAATTTCCTTGCACTTGGTTATCCTGCGAATCTGGCTGCAAAGGCAGCGGAAGCACAGTGTGATAATGACACGGATGAGCTGTTCAGTATCCAGCAGACCTTTATTGAGGAAAAGGAAAAAGCAATGAAAGCCGACTGGATGAAGTCCATGCCGGCACCGCCGGCAGGAAATGATGACTGTCCGGTATCGAGAGAGCAGTTTAAAAAGATGAAGTATTCCGAGCGTGTTGCTTTCAAGCAGAAGTACCCGGAAATGTACAAGGAATATGCAAAATAATTGCATGAGATTATGGAGGTAAAAGATTATGCCAATGACGAAATTAGCAAATTTAGTAGATCCTGAGGTTATGGCGGATATGGTGTCAGTCACGCTGCCAAAGAAGATTAAGTTTACACCGATTGCCCATATTGATACAACTTTAGTTGGTCAGCCTGGCGATACGATCACGGTACCAAAGTATGCATACATTGGAGATGCCGAAGACATTGCCGAGGGTGTTGCAATGGGAACCACGGTTCTGACAGCATCTACTACAAAGGCAACGGTAAAGAAAGCCGGTAAAGGTGTGGAGATTACAGATGAGTCTGTACTTTCCGGTTATGGAGATCCGTTAGGTAATGCAACGGATCAGCTTGCAAAGTCGATTGCAGCAAAAATGGATAATGATGGTTATGATGCCTTATGTACTGCAAAATTGGTATATGATGGTACAGAGAAAGCGATTGCTTACAATGGAATTGTGGATGCAGATGCGAAGTTTGGCGATGAATCTGACGATGCATTGGAGAAGATTCTCTTTATTCATCCAGATCAGGAAGCGACTCTTCGTAAGGATGCAGACTTTATGGATAAGAACAAATATCCGCTGGATGTGGTTATGAACGGAACCATTGGAAAGATTGCCGGTTGCCAGGTCGTGAAATCTAAGAAGGTTAAAGTTGTCAAATACGAAAAGGATAACGATGCCGGTACAATTACGATTGTTAAAGATGAAACTGCAGAGTCAGGAACCAATAAGCATCTTGCAACTATTGCAGCAAATTGTATTGATAAGCTTGCAGTTGGTGATAAGGTCAAAACGGTTGATACGGAGTTCTATGCCTGCCCGATTGTAGTTGTGGATACGGAAGATCCAAACGAAGATCCCGATGCCGATGGTGTAGATGTCAGCGAAGCAGCTCTGACATATTATATG